>OIZV01000117.1_pt1 | contig 53041 bp, 45 predicted proteins | sample 1588681 | NCBI WGS metagenome assembly OIZV01 (sample SAMN03283281) | human gut metagenome | biome: human-associated habitat; material: feces | host: Homo sapiens | place: Peru | collected 2012 | reverse complement strand
CAATGCGCTGAACCATTCGGATTACAAAAATCCGGAGGAGGTGGAGATCATCCGTCTGGAGCGGGGGATTTCCCTGTCGGTACGGAATGATGCTTCGTTTCTGATTGATATGAACATGAGCTTCTACGAACACCAGTCTACTTACAATCCCAACATGCCGCTCAGAAGTGCAATCTATTATATAAATGCCCTGGAAGACTGGCTGAGGCGGAAGAACCTGGACTTGTTCAGCAGAAAGCGGATACAGCTTCCCACGCCGCATTTTGTGGTATTTTACAATGGAACGGAAAAGAGACCGGAATACGAGGAAATGAGGCTGTCCGAGGCGTTCTGCCATAAGACGGACGAGCCGGGGATCGAGGTAAGGTGCAGGGTCTATAACATCAACCCGGACAACAACCGGACGTTGAAGGAGAGATCCGCCGTGCTGGAGGGTTATACCTATTTCGTGGAGAAGGTGAGAACCTACCAGAAACGGAATGTAGATTTGGAAGAAGCGGTGGACCGTGCGATAGAGGACTGTATCGAAAATCATGTGCTGGAGGACTTTTTCAGAGACAGGAAAGATGAGGTGAAGAAGATGACACATCTGGATTACACATGGGAGAAGCGGGAGCAGATGATCCGGAAGGAAGAGTTTGAAGATGGCATGGAGCAGGAAAAGCGAAATACGGCAGCTAGAATGGTGAAATTGCAGATTCCTCTGGAGCAGATTGCTCAGGCGGTGGGAGAGAGTGTCGAGACCGTGGAGAGCTGGCTAAAGGAAGTGTAGGCGATAAAACTTGAGTCAAAAACAATTCGGGGCAGCGTCAGAAAGACGGTGCCCTTTCCTGAGATAGGAAACAGAAGCAAAATATTGACAGGCACCGAGAAAGAAAGTATCATAGTATAGATAAAATCATAACGATTCAGAAGCGAGGAAGAATATGGCACTGAGTAAGAAGCCTGTGACGGGCATGAGAGATATTCTGCCGGAGGAGATGCAGATCAGGGACTATGTGATCAGCGTCATCAAGGAGACCTACGGCAAATTCGGGTTTACCTCCATTGAGACGCCCTGTGTGGAGAATATTGCGAACCTGACCAACAAGCAGGGCGGAGACAATGAGAAGCTGATCTTCAAGATTTTAAAGAGGGGCGAGAAGCTGAATGTCGCTGAGGCAACGACGGAGGAGAGCGTTGTGGACAGTGGGCTGCGGTATGATCTGACGGTGCCGCTGGTGCGCTATTATTCCAACAATGCGGCGAATCTGCCCTCACCGTTCAAGGCGTTGCAGATGGGAAATGTCTGGCGTGCTGACCGCCCGCAGAGGGGACGCTACCGCCAGTTCATGCAGTGCGATATTGATATTTTCGGCGAGCCGACCAACCTTGCGGAGATCGAGCTGATCCTTGCAACGACGACAACGCTCGGAAAGCTCGGTTTTCAGGGCTTTGAGATCCGCATCAACGACAGGCAGATCTTAAAGGCGATGGCGGCGTACAGCGGATTCCCGGAGGAGTCCTACGACAGTGTTTTCATTACCCTTGACAAGATGGACAAGATTGGTCTGGAGGGCGTGGAGCAGGAGCTTCTGGAGAAGGGTTTTAGTAGGGAGAGTGTTGATAAGTACCTGACCCTTTACAGAGAGCTGGAGAAGCAGGAGAACGGTGTGGCTTATCTCGCAGAGACGCTGCAGGGTGTGCTGGAGTCTTCCGTTGCAGAGGGGCTGCAGGAGATTATCGACAGTGTCACCGCGACAAAGGCGGCGGATTTCAAGATGGTTTTCGACGCAACACTGGTTCGCGGAATGTCCTACTATACCGGCACGATTTTTGAGATAGCGCTTCCGGGCTTCGGGGGAAGCTGTGGCGGCGGCGGACGTTATGACAAGATGGTAGGCAAGTTTACGGGGAACGACGTTCCGGCATGCGGCTTTTCCATCGGCTTTGAGCGGATTGTACTGCTGTTGACGGAGAGCGGGTTCCAGATTCCCGGAAAGCCGAAGAAGACGGCATTCCTGATCGAGAAGGGCGTCGGCGGCGAAAGACTCTGCGAGATCATCGCAAAGGCACAGGCAGCCCGGAAGGAAGGGGCACAGGTGCTGGTAGTCCGTATGAATAAGAATAAAAAGTTCCAGAAGGATCAGCTGATCGCTGAGGGCTATGAGGACTTTATGGAATTTTACAAGGAAGAATTAAAGAGATAAAGGAGCAGAGGCAATGACACAGTCCAGAACACATAATTGTAATGAGCTGCGGATCGGCAATGCGGGCGAGAGAGTTACGCTTGTGGGCTGGTTCGAGAATATGCGAAAGGTCAGCAAGAATTTAGGGTTTGTAATCCTTAGAGACTTTTACGGCACGACACAGCTTGTCGTTGAGACAGAGGACATGATGAACATCATGGACGGCATTAACAAGGAATCCACGATCTCGGTGGAAGGTATCGTCAGGGAGCGTTCCAACAAGAATAAGGATCTGCCCACCGGAGAGATCGAGGTAGTTCCCGATAAGATCGAGATACTGGGAAAATGTATTTACAACGCACTTCCCTTTGAGATTAACCAGTCCAGGGATGCGGACGAGAATGCCCGCTTAAAGTATCGTTATCTGGATCTTCGCAATCCCGACATGAAGAAGAATATTGTCATGAGAAGCCGCATTGTCGCAGAGCTTCGCCAGAGAATGAATGCGCTGGGCTTTATGGAGATTACGACGCCCATTCTTACCTGCTCTTCCCCGGAGGGTGCGAGAGATTACCTCGTACCGGCAAGAAACCATCCGGGCAAGTTCTATGCGCTGCCCCAGGCACCGCAGCAGTTCAAGCAGATATTGATGGCATCCGGTTTTGACCGCTATTTCCAGATTGCGCCCTGCTTCCGTGATGAGGACGCGAGAGCTGACCGTTCTCCCGGTGAGTTCTATCAGCTGGACATGGAGATGGCATTTGCCTCCCAGGAGGATGTCTTCGCCGTTGTGGAACAGGTGCTTCCCCCTGTGTTTGAAAAATATGGTCTTTATCAGCAGGCGTCCAAGGCGCCCTTTGTCAGAATCCCTTATCTGGAGGCAATGGACAAGTATGGCTCCGATAAGCCCGATCTGCGCATTGACCTGACGCTGACAGATGCAACCGACGTGATGGCAGACTGCGGCTTCGGCCCCTTCGAGGGACAGACCGTAAAGGCAATCGTTGTTGACGGATTCACCGCTACCCGCAAGCAGATCGATGCGATCTGTGCAGAGGTGGAGGTACAGACAGCGCATAAGGCGTTCTGGTTCCGTCTGGATGAGAATGGCGAATTTGTCGGCGGTATTTCCAAGTTCCTGCAGGACCGCAAGGAGGCTGTCATTGCCGCGCTGGGACTGAAGAACGGTGATTTTGTCGGCCTGGCGGCAGGAAAGAAGCTGGAGGCTCAGAAGACGGCAGGCGTTCTGAGAAAGCTGCTGGGCGCTGCCAGCGAGAAGCATATGAAGAAGGATTGCTATGAGTTCTGCTGGATCGTGGACTTCCCGATGTACGAGATCGGAGAGGAATCCGGGGAACTGGAATTCTGTCATAATCCGTTCTCCATGCCGCAGGGTGGTATGGATTCGCTCTGCAATCAGGAGCCTCTGGAAATTCTGGCATATCAGTACGACCTTGTCTGCAACGGTGTAGAGCTTTCCTCCGGTGCGGTGAGAAATCATGATCCCGAGATTATGATCAAGGCGTTTGAACTGGTAGGGCTTGGTGAGGCGGATGTGAAGGCAAAATTCCCTGCCATGTATAATGCATTCTGTTACGGAGCACCGCCGCATGCAGGTATTGCACCCGGCGTTGACCGTATGATCATGCTGATCTGTGGCGAGGAGAGTATCCGTGAGATTATCCCGTTCCCGATGAACAAGAACGCTATGGATGTTATGATGGGCGCACCGGGAACCGTAGAGCAGAGACAGCTGGACGAATTGCATCTTGCAATCACTGCAAAACAGGAGTAAGTACAGGGCTGCCGCAGGCTACCATATGCGGCAGCTTTTTCGCGGAATGAAACCGTACAGACAGTGCGGGAGAGGCATGGTGGGATGGCGGTAGGATTATATCTGTTGAATCTGGAAGAGGCGGAGCTGACCGGGGGGCTTGCCGGATTTTTGAAGAGGGCGGAACAAAGAGTTGATGCTGTGCGCTATGAGAAAGCGCTTAAGATCGGAGAGCCGAAGAGCCGCGCCGCCAGTCTCGGGGCGGGTCTTTTATTACAGAGGCTGGCAAGGGACTGCCGGGACGGCATCCGTATCGAGGGGCAGAGGAAGTGCTTCCCGGAGGAGCTTCTGACGGAGACGGAACAGCTGATCCCCCTGCACTATCGGTTCGGGGCGCACGGCAAGCCGGAGATCGAGGAGTTTCCTTTAAAGTTCAGCATTTCCCATTCCGGGAGCTATGTGATCTGCGCGGTTTCGGAGCGGAGAATCGGCGCAGACATCCAGCAGCTTAAGGATACCGACAGCAGGAAGCTGGCACAGCGCTTTTTCACGGAGAGTGAGTATAAGGAACTGGAGAAGTGCGGGGAAAGCGGTCGGCAGAGGTTGTTTTTCGAGATGTGGGCGAGGAAGGAAGCCTACGGAAAGCTGACGGGAGAGGGTGTCATCCCTGCGCTTAAGCGGGAGAGATATGAGGTCTGCTGGGCGGATTTTCCGGCACCGGAGGGGTACGCGCTTGCGGTGTGTACGGCGGAGGCTGTGCCGTGCGCAGAAATGGGGTAAACAATGAGAAAGATTACAGGAGTGGCAAAATGGGACGTTTGATGAAGTATTTGAAGGATTACAAAAAGGAATCCATACTTGCACCGCTGTTCAAGCTGTTGGAAGCCTTTTTTGAACTGCTGGTGCCGCTTGTCATGGCAAACATCATTGACAAGGGTATTGCGGATTCCGACATGGGCTATATCGGCAAGATGGGCGCATGTCTGCTTGCGCTTGCGCTGGTCGGGCTGCTGTCCTCGGTGACGGCACAGTTCTTCGCGGCAAAGGCGGCGGTCGGGTTCTCGACAAAGTTAAGGCAGGCTCTGTTTGATCACATTCAGGGACTGAATTTTACCAACATAGATAAGGTCGGCACCTCGACCATGATCACCCGCATGACCAGCGACATCAATCAGGTGCAGTCGGGTGTGAATATGGTGCTCAGACTCTTTCTCCGTTCCCCGATCATTGTCTTTGGCGCGATGATCATGGCGTTTACGATCGATGTGAAGAGCGCGCTGATCTTTGTAGTGGCGATTCCGCTTCTTGCCATCGTTGTGTTCGGCATCATGGTATGGACGATGCCGCTGTACAAGAAGGTACAGGCGGAGCTCGACCGTGTGCTTGGCGTGACAAGAGAAAATCTGACCGGTGTGCGTGTCATCCGTGCCTTCCATAAGGAAGAGGAGGAAGCAGGGAAGTTCCAGCGGTATACAAAGGCACTGGCGGACAGTCAGGTCTTTGTAGGAAAGATCAGTGCGGTCATGAATCCTGTGACCTATGTCATCGTCAACGGGGCAATCATTGCGCTGATCTACGTCGGGGCGATTCAGGTTAATGTCGGCAACCTGACGCAGGGTGAGGTCATTGCCATCATCAACTACATGTCCCAGATTCTGGTGGAGCTTGTGAAGCTGGCAAACCTGATCATCACGATCACGAAGGCGCTCGCCTGCGCGGATCGTGTCGCCGGTGTGTTTGAGATTAAAAATGAGGAGAGCCTGCCGGAGGTATACCGTGTTTCCGAAAAGAGAAAGGATGCGCCTTTCCTGGAGTTCGATCATGTGTCACTGACCTATGCGGGCGCGGGTGCTGAGACACTCCACGATATGAGCTTTGTGGTAAACAGAGGTGAGACGGTCGGAATTATCGGCGGTACGGGTTCCGGTAAGTCCTCTCTGGTAAATCTGATTCCCGGCTTCTATCCCGTCACGGAGGGTGCGATCCGTCTGGACGGAACGGATCTGAAGGCAATGCCGGAGGACGAGCTCAGAAACCGGATCGGCATGGTGCCCCAGAAGGCGGTTCTGTTCAAGGGAACCATCCGCAGTAACCTGCAGTGGGGCAAGCCGGATGCCACAGAGGAGGAAATGTGGCAGGCAATCGATGTCGCACAGGCAAGGGAGGTTGTCGAGGGCAAGGACGGCAAGTTGGATGCAAGGGTTGCCCAGAACGGAAAGAATCTCTCGGGCGGACAGCGGCAGAGACTGACGATTGCCAGAGCCTTGGTCAGAAAGCCGGAGATATTGATCTTAGATGACAGTGCCTCGGCGCTGGACTACGCAACGGACGCAAAGCTCAGGGCGGCGCTGCGGGAGCTGGAGGGCAACACAACGACCTTCATTGTCTCCCAGAGGGCATCGACAATCCGACATGCTGACAAGATCATTGTTCTGGATGACGGAGAGATGGCGGGCATCGGAACGCATGACGAGTTGATGAAGGATTGTGAAGTATATAAGGAAATTTATTATTCGCAGTACCCTGAAGAGAGATTAAAGGCAGAGGCGGCTGCAAGGAAGGGAGGAAACCAGAATGGCTGATCAGGAAACAAAGAATAAGAGATCGGGGCAGATGGCAACGCTGAAAAAGGTTTTGAATTATATCCGGAAATACTGGCTGCTGGTCGGACTCTCGCTTCTGCTGGCGGCGGTGACGGTCGTGCTCACGCTGTATGTGCCGATCCTTACCGGAGATGCCGTCGATCTTCTTCTCGGGAAGGGCGTAGTGAATTTTGCCGCGGTATTTTCAATCATGAAAAAGATTGGCATTGCGATTTTAGCCACGGCTATAGCGCAGTGGGTCATGAATACCTGTAATAACCATATTACTTACCATGTTGTCAAGGACATCCGGGAGGATGCGTTCCGCAGACTGGAGATTCTGCCGTTGAAGTATCTGGACGCGCATGCCTACGGAGATATTGTGAGCCGTGTCATCGCGGATGTAGACACCTTTGCGGACGGTCTGCTGATGGGCTTTACGCAGCTGCTTACCGGTGTTTTAACCATCATCGGCACGCTGATCTTTATGCTTGTCACCAACGTTCCTATCGCATTGGTGGTTGTCTGTATTACACCGGTATCCTTCCTCGTGGCAAAGTTTATTGCAACGAGAACTTATTCCATGTTCAAGCTGCAGTCCGAGACAAGGGGAGAGCAGACCTCGCTGATCGAAGAGATGATCGGCAACCAGAAGGTAGTAAAGACCTTTTCACGGGAGACGGCGGTCAGGGAGCAGTTCGCGGAAATTAACGGAAGACTGGAAAAGTGTTCCCTCAAGGCGATCTTTTTCTCCTCGCTGACGAACCCTTGCACCAGATTTGTCAACAGTCTTGTGTATGCGGGTGTGGGAATTTTCGGAGCGTTTGTGGCGATTCGCGGTGGAATCAGCGTAGGCCGCCTGTCCTGCTTCTTAAGCTATGCAAACCAGTACACAAAGCCCTTCAACGAGATATCGGGCGTTGTGACGGAGCTGCAGAATGCGCTTGCCTGTGCGGCGCGAATCTTTGAACTGATCGACGAGGAGCCGCAGGTGCCGGATGCAGCGGATGCGAAGGTGCTTGAGCACGCGAAGGGCAATGTAAAGCTTGAAAACGTCTATTTCAGCTATGTGCCGGACAAGAAGCTGATCGAGGATTTCAATCTGGAGGTAAAACCGGGACAGAGGGTTGCCATCGTGGGGCCTACCGGCTGCGGAAAGACGACGCTGATCAACTTACTGATGCGCTTCTATGATGTAAACAGCGGCAAGATTTCAGTTGACGGAAACGACATCTGCCATCTGACAAGAGGCAGTCTGCGCACCAGCTACGGCATGGTGCTTCAGGAGACGTGGCTGAGAGCCGGAACGATACGCGACAACATCTGCATGGGCAAGCCGGATGCAACCGATGAGGAGGTGATCGCGGCTGCAAAGTCGGCACATGCGCACAGCTTTATCAAGCGGCTGCCGGAGGGGTATAACACGGTAATCACGGAGGACGGAGGAAGTCTTTCGCAGGGACAGAAGCAGCTGCTCTGTATCGCGCGCGTGATGCTCTGTCTGCCGCCGATGCTGATTCTGGATGAGGCGACCTCGTCCATCGATACCAGAACCGAGTTAAAGATTCAGAATGCGTTCGCAACCATGATGGAGGGCAGAACCAGCTTTATCGTGGCGCACAGACTGTCGACCATCCAGGAGGCGGACATCATTCTCGTCATGAAGGACGGCAATATCATTGAGCAGGGCAGCCATGAGACGCTTCTGGAAAAGGGCGGCTTCTACGCAAACCTGTACAACAGCCAGTTCGCAGTCTGACGTAACTATTCAGAGCCAAGGAAATTTTCATAAAATTGCGAATCATGCTCGCATGAATGAGCACATTTTTGAAATTTTTTTTGGCGAAGTAGCCACATGAGCAAAAGGAAAGCTGCGAAGCAGCGATTTTGCGAATGGGGTTCTGAATAGTTACAGTATGACAAGAAGTTCAGACATAAAATCAAAAACAGTAACAGGACAGACACAGAATCAGACCTTCCGCATAGCTTATAGAAAGTTATGTGGGAGGTCTTTTTATATGGCACTTGTAGCACTTGATGCCGGTCATGGCGGAGCAAATCCCGGCGCTACATACAACGGACGTCAGGAGAAGGATGACGCACTTGCGCTTGTACTGGCGATTGGACCGATTCTTGAGGCGAACGGAGTGGATGTTTACTATACGCGGACGACGGACATCTATGAGTCCCCTTATCAGAAGGCGATGGAGGCAAACGCTGTCGGTGCGGACTACTTTGTCTCCATCCACCGCAATTCCAGCCCCTACCCGAACCAGTATTCCGGCGTGGAGACGCTGGTCTATAACCTTTACAGTCAGGCGGCAACCCTCGCCTATAACATCAATACAAGGCTGGAGGCGGTCGGCTTTACCAACCTTGGCGTGAACGAAAGAAGGAATCTGGTCGTTCTGAACCGGACTGAGATGCCTGCCGTTCTGGTGGAAGTCGGATTTATCAACACCGATGCGGATAACCAGCTCTTTGACGAGCGCTTTGATGAGATTGCCCGGGCGATCGCCGACGGCATTCTCGCCACGGTCTGGGGCGGATGATTTTACTTTGTTCTTACAAAGATATTACGCCTCCATGGTATTACCTTCTTTTTCCCTCTGCTAAGATGAACATCGTAAGACAAAGAAAGAAGTGTCAAGGGGAGAGGAAAGCCCCGGAAAGTGGAGGAGATTATGAAAATAAAGAAATTAGTCGCATTATTAAGCACATGTGTATTGGCAGTTGCCTGCATGACAGGCTGTGGAAATACGGCATCAAACAGCAGTCAGGCAAGCGATGCACAGAATCAGTCATCTCAGAGCACAACCGACGGAACGCAGACGGATAGCACCGGAAGCGACAGCAAGGAACTGTCCGGCAGCATCCAGATGGTCGGCAGCACTTCCATGGAGAAGCTGGCAAACGCTCTGGCAGAGAGCTTTATGGAGAAGTACCCCAATGTGACTGTGACAGCGGAGTTTGTGGGTTCCGGCGCAGGCATCGAGGCAGTTACCTCCGGAAGTGCAGACATCGGAAATTCTTCCAGAAACCTCAAGGACGAAGAGAAGAATAACGGTGCAGTTGAGAACATTGTTGCTATCGACGGAATTGCAGTGTGCGTAGACCCGACCAACACGGTGACAGGACTTACAAAGCAGCAGCTGACCGATATTTACACAGGCGTAATTACGAACTGGTCTGAGGTCGGCGGAGCGGACGCACCGATCATTGTTGTCGGACGTGAGGCAGGCAGCGGAACCAGAGGAGCCTTCGAGGAGCTTCTGAAGGTGGAAGACGGCTGTGCCTATGCAAACGAGCTTGACAGCACGGGCGCTGTTATGGCAAAGGTTGCATCCACTCCCGGAGCAATCGGCTATGTTTCCCTGGATGTTGTGGATGACAGCGTGATCGCACTGGCACTGGACGGTGTGGAGCCCACGGCTGAAAATATCAAGGCGGGAAATTATTTCCTGAGCAGACCCTTCGTCATGGCAACCAAGGGTGAGATTTCCGAACAGAATGAGCTTGTCCGCGCATGGTTTGACTATGTCCTCGGCGAAGAGGGTCAGGCAGTCGCAGCACAGGTCGGTCTGATTACCGTAAAGTAAATCACCCGTGAAAGGGAATGTGAGTATGAGCATACAGCCTGAAAAGAAAGTAACTGACAAAGCATCACAGAGCGTGATGGGAAGCAGAAGAAATAAGGCGATCGTAGAGCATGTGGCGCAGGCAATTTTTACAGTCTGCGCCTTGGCTGCTATCTTTGCAGTGGCATCGATCACCCTGTATATGATCATCAGCGGTACTCCGGCAATCTTTAAGGTAGGTTTAAAGGAGATATTGTTCGGAACCGTCTGGAAGCCGACGGCGGCGGAACCGAGATTCGGAATACTTTATGTCATCCTGACATCGATCGTGGGAACGACACTGGCAGTTCTGATCGGTGTGCCCGTCGGTATCCTGACCGCGGTATTTCTTGCAGAGATTGCTGACAAGCGTCTGGCGGGTATCGTAAAACCGGCGGTAGAGCTGCTGGCGGGCATTCCCTCCGTAATTTACGGACTGCTCGGAATTTACCTTCTGAACCCGCTGATGTATAAGCTGGAGCTGAAGGTGTTCGCGGGATCAAAGACCCACCAGTTCACCGGCGGCGCAAATCTCCTGTCCGCCGTGATCGTCCTTGCCATCATGATCCTGCCGACCGTCATCAATATCAGCGAGACCTCGATCCGCGCGGTTCATCCGAGCATCAAGGCGGCATCGCTGGCGCTCGGGGCGTCCCATATACAGACCATCTTCAAATCGATTCTTCCGGCGGCAAAGTCGGGAATCGTCACAGCGGTTGTGCTGGGCGTGGGAAGAGCGATCGGAGAGGCGATGGCGATCACGCTCGTCTCCGGCAGCAGCGTGAACGCACCCCTGCCGTTTAATTCCGTCCGGTTCCTGACAACGGCGATTGTCAGCGAGATGGGATATTCGCAGGGAACACACAGACAGATGCTGTTTACGATCGGACTGGTTCTGTTTGTCTTCATTATGATTATCAATGTCGTGCTGAACCGGATCCTGAAGGAAGGAGCGAAGAAGGATGTTTGATTCGACCTTATACAGAAAGAGAAAGAGACCGGCGGAGACATTTCTGCTTGCAGCAATCTACGGGGCAGCGTCCATCTCTGTGTTCCTTCTGCTCGGTATCATCGGGTATGTCTTCATGAAGGGCTTTCATAAGCTGTCGCCCTCCTTCTTTACGAGCGTGACGAGTGCCTTGAAGGGAACGGTTGGCATTGCGGGAAATCTGGTCAATACGCTTTACATTATTATCATTACGCTGCTGATCGCAACACCGGTCGGCGTCGGAGGTGCCATTTATCTGAATGAGTACGCGAAGCCCGGAAAGTTGGTGCATCTGATTGAGTTTACGACAGAGACGCTTTCGGGTATTCCCTCTGTCATCTTCGGACTGTTCGGTATGGTTTTTTTCGGAAACGTGCTCGGACTTGGCTATTCGCTGCTAAACGGCGCACTGACACTGACGTTGATGGTGCTGCCGCTGATCGTCAGAAACACGCAGGAGGCGCTTCGCACCGTGCCTGACAGCTATCGCAGCGGCGCGCTGGGAATGGGAGCGACAAAGTGGTATATGATCCGGACGATCCTTCTGCCCTCGGCGATGCCGGGCATCCTGACCGGCGTGATTCTTGCCGTGGGACGAATCGTAGGTGAGTCGGCGGCGCTTCTCTTTACGGCGGGAAGTGCGAGACTTCTGCCGAAGCTCACGGGCTCCTTTGCTGAAAATATCGCAAAGCTTGGACACAAGGCAATGGAGACCGGCGGAACGCTGACGATTGAGCTTTATCTCCAGATGCAGAATGGTGAGTATGAGACGGCGTTTGGTATCGGCTGTGTGCTGATTATCATTGTGCTGCTCATCAATCTGCTTTTGAAGCTTGTGACAAAGGGCATTCGCAAATAACAGGAAGAACACAGGAGAGTAATTCTATGGAAAAGAATAAGATTACAGTGCGGAACCTGAACCTTCACTACGGTACGAACCACGCGCTGAAAAGTGTAAATATGGACATCAAGGATCATGCGATCACCGCCTTTATCGGTCCCAGCGGCTGCGGCAAGTCAACCTTCCTAAAATGCATCAACAGAATGAATGATCTGGTCGAAAATGTGAAGATTGACGGCAAGATCCTGTTGGACGGAGAGGATATTTACGACAAGCGGGTGGACACGACTTTGCTCCGAAAGAAGGTCGGAATGGTATTCCAGCAGCCGAATCCGTTCCCGATGAGCATTTATGACAATATAGCCTATGGGCCGAGATTACACGGGATGAAGAGCAGGCAGAAGTTGGACGAGATCGTGGAGAATGCGCTGAAGGGTGCGGCAATCTTCGATGAGGTGAAGGACAGACTGCATAAATCCGCGCTGGGACTTTCCGGCGGACAGCAGCAGAGACTCTGCATCGCCAGAGCGCTTGCGGTGGAGCCGGAGGTGCTTCTGATGGATGAGCCGACCTCTGCGCTCGATCCGGTCTCCACGCTGAAGATAGAGGAGCTCATGGAGAGCCTGAAAAAGAAGTATACGGTAGTCATTGTCACGCATAACATGCAGCAGGCGGCGAGAGTTTCCGATGATACGGCATTCTTCCTTGTCGGGGAAGTGGTGGAATTCGGGGAGACGGGGATGCTGTTCTCGCGTCCGAAGGATAAGCGGACAGAGGACTATATTACGGGGCGGTTTGGCTGAGAAAGAGAGGAAATGCTATTATGGCACCAAGAATTGTGTTTGATCAGGAGCTGGAGCAGCTCAAGGAGAAGGTCGCGGAGATGGGAGAGCTTGTGGAGATCGGCTATGACAAGCTCCTGCTGGCGGCAAAGGCAAACGATGTTGAGAGCCTGGAAAATCTGCTCGACAGTGACAGGCAGATGGTGGATATGCTCAGGAGCATTGAGGCGAGGTGTCTTGCACTGATGATAAAGCAGCAGCCGGTCGCAAGGGATCTGCGGCTGGTGACGGCAGCCCTGAAGGTTGTGACCGACATGGAGAGAATCGGCGATCATGTCGGAGATATGGCGGAGCTGTTTCTGCGGAGGAAGGAGCCGGTGCAGCAGACAGAGTCGGATGAGGTGATCCTGAAGATGATGGATGAGGCGAGAACCATGGTTCGGGAGTCGGTGGAGGCGTTTGTCGAGGGCGATGCCGAGACGGCGCGCATGGTCATCGACAATGACGACGTTGTGGACGGACTGTTTAACCAGATCAAAGAGGACATGATGCATGCGATTCAGGGGCATACGCTGGATGCCGACAGAGTGGTCGATAATCTTATGATTGCAAAGTATCTGGAGAAGGTCGGGGATCACGCTGTCAATATCGGGAAATGGACGCGGTTCCGCGTGACGGGAGAGCTTGACGGATAGCCACACTTTACATAAATTTTACATTCGCTGGTTTTGCATTTTACATAGGGGAATTATGATAAAAAATGTAGATAAAGAAAATGTGATTATGCAAAAAGCGAGGGTGAGATATGAGTGTGTTTGATTTCCTGTCAATGGTAGGCGGACTGGCATTATTTCTCTATGGAATGACAATGCTTGGAGACGGGCTTGCAAAGGTAAGCGGCGGAAAGTTTGAGAGCATTCTGGAAAAGCTGACAAACAACCCGTTCAAGGCAGTGCTGGTCGGGGCGGGCGTGACGGCGGTGATCCAGTCTTCGTCTGCCACGACCGTTATGGTGGTCGGCTTCGTCAACTCAGGCATCATGAAGCTGCAGCAGGCAGTGGGCATCATCATGGGTGCCAATATCGGAACTACGATCACGGCATGGATTCTCGGCATTACGGGAATCGACAGTTCTTCATTTTTTGTACAGATGTGCAAGCCGACCTCTTTTTCGCCGATTCTGGCTATTGTTGCGGTCGGGATTCTGATGTTCTCCAAAAAAGATAAACCGAAGAGCGTTGCAACCGTAATGCTCGGCTTTGCCGTGCTGATGTTCGGCATGGACACGATGAGTGCGGCAGTGAAACCGCTTGCCGATGTCCCGGAATTTACCGGAATACTGACGAGGTTTTCCAACCCCATACTGGGAATGCTGGCGGGACTTTTGCTGACGGCGCTGATCCAGTCCTCCTCGGCATCCGTAGGTATCCTGCAGGCGCTGTGTATGACCGGAGCGGTGGGATACAGCGCGGCGATTCCGATTATCATGGGACAGAATATCGGAACCTGCGTGACGGCATTGCTCTCGAGTATCGGCGCGAACAAGAACGCGCGGCGTGCGGCGCTGATCCATCTCTATTTTAACATCATCGGAACTGCGCTGTTCATGGCTGTATTTTATCTTATCAATGCGATTCATCCGTTCTCTTTCATGGACAGGGCGGCGACGGCGCTGGATATCGCAGTGGTACACAGCCTGTTCAATATTGCGACGACGATCTGTCTGTTCCCTTTTTCAAGGCTGCTTGTGAAGCTGGCATGCCTGACGATCAGGGAGGATGCGACAGAGGACAAGCCTGTCGGGGACGAGGCATTGCAGCTGCTGGACGAGAGATTTCTGGAGATCCCTGCCTATGCGGTGGAGCAGAGCCGCGCGGTGGCTGTGACAATGGCAGGACTTGCAGAGGAAGCCGTGAATTGCGCGATAGGATTGCTGCGGAACTACGACGAGGAGACAGCGGCACACGTCACCGAGCTGGAGGCGCGGGTAGACAAATTCGAGGACGAGCTCGGAAACTATCTTGTAAAGCTGAGCGCGCAGGATATGTCGGAGCAGGACAGCCAGATATTGAACTCTATCCTGCACTGTATCACAGATTTCGAGCGTATCTCCGATTACGCCAGAGCAATCAGGGATGCGGCGGCGAAGATGCGGCAGAAGGACATGCAGTTCTCGGAGAAGGCACAGAAGGAGCTGGAGACTCTGGGCAAGGCTGTCCACGACATTCTGAAGCTGACAACGCTCTGCTTTGCGGAGGAGGATCTGGGACTGGCAAGACAGGTCGAGCCGCTGGAGGAGGTCATCGACGAACTGAACATGGACATCCGGAAGCGTCATGTCAAGCGTCTCCGCAAGGGAAAATGTACAATCGATCTCGGACTTCTGCTGACGGACATCATGGGAAGTCTGGAACGGGTATCAGACCACTGCTCCAACATTGCCATCTGTATGCTTCAGGAGAAGGAGGAGGGTGTGGAGCCCCATGCCTATGTGAATGAGCTGAAGCAGGAGGACAATGTGGACTTTAAGGGCAAGGTCGCGGCATACAGAGAGCGGTATGTTCTGCCATAGGGCATGTCGGAAGAAAAGGACTTGTCTTTCGGAGATGGATACATTAAAGTTAGGTTATCCGATGGGAACGGTTCGGAGACGGAGGATAGATTGAAGAAATGGCACTGATTTATATTGTTGAGGACGACATCAGTATACAGGAAATAGAGAGCTTTGCCCTGTCAAACGTGGGGTACCAGGTGGAGGGCTTCGGCTCGGCGGGAGAGTTCTTCCGGGCGATGGAGAAGCAGCTTCCCGATCTGATTCTTCTGGACATCATGCTCCCGGACGAGGATGGTCTGAGCATTGTCAAGAAGCTGCGGGCGGACAGGGAGACGGTGCTTGTCCCGATCATCATGGTCACGGCGAAGACGACGGAGATCGACAAGGTGAAGGGGCTCGACATCGGAGCGGATGATTATCTGACGAAGCCGTTTGGAGTCATGGAGCTGATCTCCCGGGTCAAGGCGATGCTGCGCAGGAGCGGAGCAGGCGAGGAGAAGGAGAGATTGCTGAAGGCTGGCGTGATTGTGCTGGACAGAGAGCGCCACACGGTCACCGTGGACGGCAGACCGGTAGAGCTGACTTACAAGGAATACGAGCTGTTAAAGCTGCTGCTGACAAATGTGGGCATTGTCACGACGCGGGAGGTCATTCTCGACCGCATCTGGGGAACGGATTTTGAAGGGGAATCGAGAACGCTGGATATGCACATCAAGACGCTCCGTCAGAAGCTCGGCGAGGCGGGAGGAATGATAAAGACCGTGAGAAATGTGGGGTATCTGCTGAACGAGCAGTGAGAACCCGTAAATACAAAGGAGTGTAGCCATGAAGAAGAGAATAAACAGATCTTTTATTCTGATCGCGCTGCTTGCCATCTGTATGACGACAGCACTGATCACGGTGGTTTACTATAATCTGTTCCAGAATCAGGTCACGTCCGATCTCAAGGACTATACCGCGCTGGTGTGCGAGACGGGAGAGGACACACAGTTTGAACAGGTGGGCGAGGCGCTGCTTGAGAGAGAGATCAGGCTGACGCTGATAGATCCGTCGGGCAAGGTTCTCTATGACAATGAGGTGGACAGCAACACCCTCGAAAATCATATGGACCGGCCAGAGATCCGGGACGCCTTTGAGAAGGGAGAGGGACAGTCCATGCGAAATTCGCAGACACTGTCGCACAATACCTTTTATTATGCGGTCAGGCTCGACAACGGGAGCGTGCTGCGTGTGGCGAAGGATGCGGGAAGCATTATCAGTGTGTTCAGTAGCGTCGTTCCGACTATTATGTGGATACTGGCGGCGTTGATCCTGCTGAGCCTTGGCATGGCGCATATGCTGACGCGCAAGCTGATAGAGCCGATTGAAAATCTGGCGGAGAACATGGATGCCGGTATTCAGCCGGCGGTCTACGACGAACTGGCTCCCTTTATCCGGATGATTCAGGAACAGCATCAGGACATCCTGAAAAATGCGCAGATGCGGCAGGAGTTCACGGCGAATGTCTCGCATGAGCTGAAGACGCCGCTGACCTCCATTTCCGGGTACGCGGAGCTGATTGAGACCGGAATGGCGGACAAGGAGGATATTACCCGCTTCGCTAGGGGAATCCGGAACAGCGCGAACAGGCTGCTGTCCCTGATCAATGACATTATCCGCCTGTCGGAGCTGGACAGCGCCGAGTCGGAGGATGTCTTTGAAACACTTGACCTCTACGCGATGGCAAAGGATTGCGTGGGCGTTTTGCAGATGAACGCGGAGAAGAATGACGTGACGCTGGCGCTCAGCGGCGAGAGCTGCAAGATTAACGGAAACAAGCAGATGATCGAGGAACTGCTGTACAATCTCTGCGATAATGCCATCCGCTACAACAACGCGGGAGGCAGGGTCGATGTGTGCGTGAAGAGAGAACAGGGCGACCGCGAGCGACCGGTGGTTCTGTCGGTCAAGGATACCGGAATCGGCATTCCCAAGGAGCATCAGGACAGAATCTTTGAAAGGTTTTACCGGGTTGACAAGAGCCGTTCCAAATCCACGGGCGGCACAGGCCTTGGACTTGCCATTGTAAAGCACATTGTGGCGAAGCATGACGCGCGCATGGAGCTGGACAGCGAGGTCGGAAGAGGAACGGAGATCAGGGTTGCCTTTCATGAATGAAGCGGGAGATAAATAAATAACCCCGAGGTGATGTGCCTCGGGGCTTTTTCTATTCTTTACCTTCACTGTCTTTGTTGCCGGCGTTGTCCTTTTCGTCGTCCGCCTCTTCCTCGGCGGGAGGTTCGGGAAGTGTAATCAGTACTTTTTTGATCCGGTTCTGGTCGATTCCCTGCACCTTCAGGTGAATGCCGTTGTCCAGCGTGACTTCCTCGTTATCCTCGGGAAGCCGGTCGAGGTTCTCTATAATAATACCGCTGATGGAATCGTAATCCTCACTGTCGAGATCGGTGCCGAGCTCGTCGTTAATGTCGTCGAGCTTCATGCTGCCCTCGACCAGCCAGGAGCGCTCGCCCTTCTTCTGGATGAGCTCCGCCTCGTCCGCATCGTATTCATCCCGGATCTCACCGACGATCTCCTCCAGCAGGTCTTCCAGTGTAATCATTCCGACGGTCGCGCCGTACTCGTTGAGCACGAAGGTCACGTTGGTGGTCTTTTCACGGATCTCGATCAGCAGATCGGCAACCTTCTTATATTCATATGTATAATGGGCATCCCGGAGAATATCCTTCACCTGGAAGGTCTTCGGATTCTCTGTGAGGATGAAGTCCTTTATGTTAATGACACCGATGATGTTGTCCTTGTCATCCTGATAAACGGGAAGACGGGTGTACATGGACTCACGGAATACGCTCAGCACCTCCTCGTAGGTGTCGGCGACATCCACAGTCACCATATTGATTCTCGGGATCATGATGTCCTTCGCCAGAGCGTCGGAGAAATCGAACACATTGTAAATCATTTCGCGCTCTTCGGATTCGATGACACCGTCCTCGTGACCGACCTCCACATAGGTTCTCAGGTCAGCCTCCGTCATGGAAACCTTCTTGTTCGGGTCAACATGCAGCAGATGCAGGATGGCATTCGCAATCTTGTCGACAAGGAAAATCACCGGGGTAAGAATCTGCATTAGTACATAGATGATTCCGCTGTAGGCAAGGGAAAGCTTTTCCGAGGAATGCATTGCCCATGTCTTGGGGAGAATCTCGCCGCAGAGCAGAACCACAATCGTCAGAATACCGGTGGCAATGCCGACGGGAAAACTGATCCGCATAGCCAGAGTTGTCGCAAGGGCCGAGGCGGACAGATTGACAACGTTGTTGCCGATCAGTATGGCACTGAGCATCTTGCTGTATTTTTCCAGTATTTTGTTGACTCTTGCCGCGCGCTTGTCGCCTTCGTCCTCAAGAGTACGCATTCTTACCCGATTCACCGTGCTGAGAGCGGTTTCCGCAGAAGAAAAGAACGCAGAAAGAAAAATTAATGTAATCAGAAATAAAAGTTGTATGACACCTGGGGCATCCAAAAAAATCACTCCTTTTTTAATAATGTTGTAGTTGTTGATTACACGATTACAAATATACAGGATGGGAAAAGCAGTTGTCAAGATTATTGACGATACTGCATATCCTTTTAATAGAAAATTTAGAAAGATGGAGGAAAGCCATGGAACGGTCAACAAATGCCGGAGGGGTGCCGGTGGTTTCTTTGCTGAAATGTCTCTTGTTTTCTTACATACTGACGGGGGCGCTGCTGACGCTGCTCTCATTGCTGCTGTATAAATCCGGGCTTGGGGAGAAGGCTGTGACGATCGCCGTCATCGTCATCTATGTGGCGGCTACCTTCTTCGCGGGCTTTCTGGCGGGGAAGAAGATGCAGAGCCGGAAATTCCTCTGGGGACTGCTCGAGGGAGCGGCGTATTTCCTCGTGCTTGCTGTCATCTCCGTGTTCGCGGGGGAGAAGGGGGCAAGTCTGGGAAATTCATTTTTTACCACGCTCGCGCTCTGCGCGGGGGGCGGAATGCTCGGGGGAATGGTGAGCTGACAGGCAGTTCGTCAGGTTTCTGAAAAAAAGTATTTTACAAAATGCAAATTTATGGTATACTACAGTGTGTTTATTAATCTATAGAAGGATGAAACATAAGGAGGCTTTTATCATGAAGCATATCAAAACCCTGACAACAAGAAACTTAAAGGAGTCCATGAAGAAGGGCGGCTGCGGCGAGTGCCAGACATCCTGCCAGTCAGCATGTAAGACATCCTGCACAGTAGGCAACCAGAGCTGTGAAAAGATTAAATAATTTGACCTAATCAGAGATGGCTAGAGCAAGCAGCGATTCCGGTCGCTGCTTATTCTATGCGCGGTACAGAAAGGAAACGGATCTGTGATACATCAGTATAAGAGTAACGGATACAATATCGTGATGGATGTGAACAGCGGTTCCATCCATGTGGTGGACGATATTGTCTATGATATGATCCCACTGGTGGAGCCGCTGGTGAATGAGGGAATCAAGGATGCTGACACGATCAAGGCGGCAGTGCTGAACCTTGTCAATATTCCTTATCCGGAGGCGGAGATCACCGAGGCGGTGGACGAGGTGCTTGAGTTGGAGGCAGCAGGACAGCTGTTCGCACCGGACATCTACGAAAATTATGTCTTTGACTTTAAAAAGCGTCAGACGGTAGTGAAGGCTTTGTGCCTGCACATTGCTCACGACTGTAATCTCGCCTGCCGCTATTGCTTTGCGGAAGAGGGAGAATACCACGGCAGAAGGGCGCTGATGAGCCTTGAGGTCGGAAAGAAGGCACTGGACTTTCTGGTTGCCAACTCCGGCAACCGGGTAAACCTCGAGGTGGACTTCTTCGGCGGTGAGCCGCTGATGAACTGGGAGGTTGTCAAGGAACTGGTAAAATATGGCAGAAGCCTTGAGGAGCCCAACAACAAGAAATTCCGCTTCACGCTGACAACGAACGGTGTGCTGCTGAACGATGAGATCATGGAATTTGCCAACAGGGAAATGGCAAACATTGTTCTCAGCATCGACGGACGGAAGGAGATCAATGATATGATGCGCCCCTTCCGCGGCGGACAGGGAAGCTATGACATTATCGTGCCGAAGTTCCAGAAGGTAGCGGAGAGCAGGGAGCAGATGCGCTACTATGTGCGAGGCACTTATACGCATAATAACCTCGATTTTTCCAATGATGTCCTTCATCTGGCAGACCTCGGCTTCAAACAGATTTCTGTGGAGCCGGTTGTGGCGCAGCCGACGGACTCCTATGCGATTCAGGAGTCGGATATTCCGAAGCTGAAGGAGGAGTACGATAAGCTGGCGGTCGAGATGATCCGGCGCAGAAAGGAAGGAAACGGCTTTAATTTCTTCCATTTCATGATCGATCTGGAGGGCGGCCCCTGCGTGGCAAAGCGTCTCTCGGGCTGCGGTTCCGGCACGGAATATCTCGCAGTGACGCCGTGGGGCGATCTGTACCCCTGTCATCAGTTTGTCGGCAATGAGGATTTCCTGATGGGAAATGTCTTTGACGGTGTGACGAGAGAGGACATCCGGGACGAGTTCAAGTGCTGTAATGTCTATGCGAAGGATAAATGTAAGAAGTGCTTTGCCAAATTTTATTGCAGCGGCGGCTGTGCGGCCAATTCCTACAACTTCCACGGCAACATCAACGATGCCTACGACGTGGGCTGCGAATTGCAGCGGAAGAGAATTGAGTGTGCAATCATGCTGAAAGTAGCGCAGATGGAAGAAGAGAGCGAAGAAGAATAAATAAATCCAAGAAAGGACGAAAGAACAATGAAAAAGAACAAGGCGATCGTTGTACTGCTCTGTGTTCTGCTGCTTCTGGTCGGTGTCACCTATGTTGACATTTTCGGCTACAACGCGGCGGGCGACGGCAGTGCATCCACCATCAAGCTGGGACTTGACCTTGCAGGCGGAGTCAGCATTACCTATCAGGTAGTGGGAGATGAGGCTCCCAGCTCCACCGATATGGCAGACACCATAGCCAAGCTCCAGAAGCGTGTGCTGAACTACAGCACGGAGGCGATTGTGTATCAGGAGGGCGCTGACCGTATCAATATTGAGATACCGGGCGTCAGCGATGCCAATGCCATCTTACAGGAGCTGGGACGTCCCGGCGCTCTGTATTTTATTGCCCAGACAGATTCTGACGGAAATACGAACTATACCAGTCAGCTGGTACAGAACGCAGACGGCACCTACGGTTACACTTACGTTATGAATAAGACGATTGATGAGCTGCTTGCAGACGGCTCCGTCGTGCTGACCGGTACCGATGTCAAGGATGCTCAGTCGGGCATCAAGAAGGATCAGACGCTCGGCAACTCCGAGTATGTTGTTGACCTGACAATGACAGAAGAAGGACAGCAGAAATTTGCCGATGCCACACAGCAGGCATACAGCAAGGGAGAATCGCTGGCAATTTACTATGACGGAGGCATCATCAGCGCTCCCAGAGTAAATGCTGTAATCACGAACGGCAATGCACAGATTTCCCCGATGGAATCTTATGAAAAGGCAGAAAATCTCGCTTCCACGATCCGAATCGGCGGACTGAAGCTCGAACTGGAGGAACTGCATTCCAAGGTTGTCGGCGCACAGCTCGGTGTGGACGCCATCCAGACAAGCTTAAAGGCGGGAGTCATCGGACTTGCCATCGTGGCAGTGCTCATGATTGTTGTCTATCTGATTCCCGGTGTTGCCGCTGCAATCGCACTGCTCGCTTACACGGCGCTGGTAGTTCTTCTCCTGAAGGGCTTTGATATGACACTGACCCTGTCCGGCGTGGCAGGTATCATTCTTTCCATCGGTATGGCGGTGGATGCAAACGTGCTGATCTTTGCGCGTGTCCGCGAGGAGCTTGCCTCTGGCAAGACCGTGCAGAATGCGATCAAGATCGGTTTTGACAAGGCGCTGTCCGCAATCATCGACGGAAATATCACGACGCTGATCGCAGCCGGCGTGCTGCTGCTCCTGGGACCCGGCTCCGTAAAGGGCTTTGCCCAGACGCTGGCGCTCGGTATTGTGCTTTCCATGTTTACAGCGCTTGTCGTGACAAGATATATTCTGAATGCGTTTTATGCGCTCGGCTTAAAGAGCGAGAAGCTGTACGGCATCGGCAGGGAGCACAAGGCACTGAACGTGCTCTCAAAGAAGGGTATCTTCTTCGGAATTTCCCTTGCAATCATTGTGGCAGGCTTTGTCATGATGGGTGTGAATAAGGTAAGCACCGGAGGTGCATTGAACTACAGCCTGGACTTCAAGGGCGGAACACAGACGACCGTTACCTTTGACGAGGCGATGACGCTTGAGAAGGCAACCGCAGATGTTGTGCCCTATATCGAGGATGTGACGGGCAGTGCCGTACAGGTACAGACCGTACAGGATACCACGGAAGTCATCTTTAAGACCAGCACTCTGGACGTAACAAAGAGAGAGGCGCTGAACGATATGTTCAAGCAGCAGTTCGGCATTGATGAGAACATGATTACCTCCGAGACGATCAGCTCGACTGTCAGCAGCGAGATGAGAAGAGACACCATTATTGCAGTTGCGGTTTCCATGGTATGTATGCTGATCTACATCAGAATCCGTTTCAAGGATATCCGCTTCGGTGTCAGCAGTATTCTTGCACTGCTCCACGATGTGCTCGTTGTGCTTGCGTTCTATGCGGCAGCGAGAATGTCTGTGAGCAATACCTTCGTCGCATGTATGCTGACAATCGTCGGATACTCGATCAACGCGACAATCGTTATTTTCGACCGTGTGCGTGAGAATATGGCGACCATGTCCTCCAAGGACAGCCTTGATAATGTTGTCAATACAAGTATCACCCAGACAATGTCGAGAAGCGTATTTACTTCCCTGACAACCTTTATCATGGTTGCGGTGCTCTATATTCTCGGTGTGACAAGCATCCGTGAGTTTGCGCTGCCTCTGATGGTAGGTATCGTCTGCGGCGGTTACTCTTCCGTATGTCTTGCGGGCAGCATGTGGTATTTGTTTAAGACAAAGATCCAGCCGAAGAAGCAGAAGAAATAATTATTTAAGAGTTTTTTAGATTTGTATTAGAAAATGGACACAGTTTTGACACATTTTATGGGTAATATGTATTTCGGATAGTTGATGAACTCACTATCTCCCCCCTCATAAGAAAATAGCGGAAGGGCCTCGGCGTATGCCGGGGCTTTTCTGCTGCCCGAAAAAAAGTGTGGTACAAAATGGGAAAATAGAGTAAAATATATTGTATTGTTTTTGGTTGGGAGGAGAATGTGTCATGAGACTGGGCGATTTATTGGAAAAGCTGGAATATAAATGTGTGCAGGGCAGCACGGACAGAGAGATCAGTGCGGTGATCAATGATTCGAGAAAGATTCAGCCGGGCTGTCTTTTCATCTGCATCGAGGGTGCGAACTTTGACGGACATAAGTTTGCACTGAGTGCGGTCGAGATGGGGGCTGCGGCACTGGTGGTATCCAAGGATATTGATCCGGGTATTGCAGAAAAGGATGTGACCGTGATCCGCGTGGAGAATACGCGCTACGCAATGGCATTCATCTCGGCGGCGTGGTTCGGACATCCGGCGGAGAAATTAAAGACAATCGGCATCACGGGAACCAAAGGAAAGACGACGACGACCTACCTTGTGAGGTCGATTCTGGAAAACGCGGGGATCAAATGTGGTCTGATCGGCACAATCGAGACGATCATCGGCGAGGAGGAGACTCCGGCGGACAACACGACACCGGAATCCTACATCCTTCAGGAAACCTTTGCAAAGATGGTGGATGCCGGTATGCAGGCTGTCGTCATGGAGGTCTCGTCACAGGCGCTGATGCTTCACAGGACGCAGGGCTTTATCTTCGACTACGGCATTTTCACAAATCTGGAGGCGGATCACATCGGGCCGAACGAGCATGCGAGCTTTGAGGACTATATGGCGTGCAAGGGGCTGTTGTTCAGACAGTGCCGCGTCGGAATTGTCAATGGGGATGACGTGCATGTGGAAAAGGTGACGGCGGGACATACCTGCCAGCTGGAAACCTACGGTCTGGGAGAGAACAATATGCTCCGTGCCGAGGGCATCAGAAGAGTGTATATGCCGGGGGCGCTCGGTGTGGATTTCCACACGGAGGGGCTGATTGAGCTGGACGTGAAGCTGCCCATGCCCGGAAAGTTCAGCGTGTACAATGCGCTCTGTGCGATCTCGATCTGCCGTCATTTTCAGGTCAACGAGGCGACGATCTGCCGTGCGCTGCTCGGTGCGAGGGTGAAGGGCAGGATCGAGAAGGTGGAGGTTTCCGACAAGTTTATTGTGTTGATCGATTATGCGCACAATGCAATGGCGCTGGAGAGCCTTCTCACCACATTAAAGGAGTATAACCCGCACCGGCTTGTCAGCCTTTTCGGCTGCGGCGGAAACCGTTCCAAGATCCGCAGGTATGAGATGGGTGAGGTCAGCGGAAGACTGGCGGATCTGACAGTGATCACCTCGGATAACCCGCGTTTTGAAGAGCCGCAGGACATCATCGAGGATATTAAGACTGGCATCAGCCGGACGGACGGAAAATATATTGAGATCTGCGACAGAAGAGAAGCGATTGCCTATGTGATTTCCCATGCGGAGGAGGGCGACATCATTGTGCTTGCCGGAAAGGGTCACGAGGACTATCAGGAGATCAAGGGAAAGAAATATCCCATGGATGAGAGAGTCATCATTCGTGAGCTTCTCGAAGGCGGACTGGAGCATATCTGATCGCAGGACGACAGGGGGATAGTGCATGTCGGAGCTTTATGCAGATATCATTGTGGATATCTCTCATGAAAAACTGGATAAGCCGTTTCAGTACCGCGTGCCGGAGCGGCTGAGAGACAGTCTGGAGATCGGCATGTGCGTGACAGTGCCCTTTGGGAACGGCGGACGCAGGCTGAAGGGATATGTCATAGAGATCGGAGAGGAATGCAAGTTTGACCCGCAGCGGACAAAGGATATTCTGGAGATCACGACAAAGAATGCCGGTGTGGAGGACAGACTCATTGCCCTCGCCGGATGGATCAGGAAGAATTACGGTTCCACCATGATACAGGCGTTGAAGACGGTAATTCCGGCGAAGCAGACTGTAAAACGGCTCGAGCACCGTACCCTGCAGCGTCTCATGAACAGGGAGGAGATCATTTCCCTGCTCGGCGAGAGCCGCAGAAAGAAGCAGGTGGCGAAGGAGCGGCTTCTGCGGGAGCTGGTGGAGCAGGAGGAGATTCCCTATGAGTGGGTGACGGGAAAGCTTGGCGTGTCGGCACAGACGGTGAGAGGGTTGGAGAAGGCGGGCGCTGTAAAGGTTGTGAGCACGGAGAGTCTGCGCGACCCGGTGCGGCTGGCACAGGAGAATGAGGAAGCCCACGCGCGGCAGATGCGTCCGGTTCTGAGCGCTGAGCAGCGCCGCATTGCGGAGGAAATACTTGCCGACTTTGACGCGGGGAATCCCGGAACCTATCTGATCCACGGTATCACGGGAAGCGGTAAGACAGAGGTCTATATGCAGATCGTCGAGGAGATGGTCAGTCGGGGGAGACAGGCGATTGTGCTGATCCCGGAGATTGCCCTGACCTATCAGACGCTGCTAAGATTTTACCGGAGATTCGGCAGCCGGGTCAGTGTGATGAATTCGACGCTCTCGCCCGGGGAAAAATACGATCAGTGCGAGCGCGCAAAGAACGGTGAGATCGACGTGATCATCGGGCCGAGGTCGGCGCTGTTCACACCGTTTCCGAAGCTCGGCGTCATCATTATGGACGAGGAGCATGAGAACAGCTATAAGAGCGAGGCAACGCCGAAGTACCATGCGAGGGAGACGGCGGCAAGGCTTGCCGGAATGTGCGGCGCTACCCTTGTGCTTGGTTCTGCAACGCCTTCCATGGAGGCATATTACCGGGCACAGAGCGGCGAATACAAGCTGTATACCCTGAAGGAACGGCTCACGGGGGGACAGCTGCCGACGGTCTATACGATAGATTTAAGACAGGAACTGAAGGAAGGAAACCGCTCTATTTTCAGCAGGAAGCTGCAGGAGCTTCTGGCTGACAGATTGCAGAAGGGGGAGCAGAGCATTTTATTCCTGAACAGGAGGGGCTATGCCGGCTTTATCTCGTGCCGTGCCTGCGGGCATGTCATGAAGTGCCCACACTGTGATGTCTCCCTGTCGGAGCATAAGGGCGGGCGGCTCATCTGTCATTATTGCGGTTACAGCGAGCCGAAGCCGTCGGCCTGTCCGAAATGCGGTTCGCGTTATATCAGCGGCTTTAAGGCTGGCACCCAGCAGATAGAGGAGAAGCTGCGGGAGCTCTTTCCGAATGTGCGCACGCTCAGAATGGACGGGGATACCACAAAGACAAAGGACAGCTATGAGCAGATTCTCTCAGCCTTCTCCAACAGGGAGGCGGATGTGCTCATCGGCACGCAGATGATTGTCAAGGGACATGATTTTCCGGGTGTGACGCTCGTCGGGGTGCTGGCGGCTGATCTTTCGCTCGGCGCAAACGATTACCGCGCCGGGGAGAGAACCTTCCAGCTTCTGACGCAGGCGGTGGGGAGAGCCGGAAGGGGAGCGCTGCCGGGCGAGGCGGTGATCCAGACCTATCAGCCGGAGCATTATGCCGTGACCTATGCCGCCGAACAGGATTATGAGGGCTTCTATAACGAAGAGATCCTCTACAGGGAGCTGGGCGGCTATCCGCCGGCGGCGCATATGCTGGCGGTGCAGATTTTTGCAAGGGAAGAGAGCCGGGGACAGTTGTTTGCCGAGGCACTCGCGGAGTGTGTGCGCGGGAAAATGCCCGCAGAGCGCGGACAGGAGAGGAAAGACGCTGCACAGACAGGCGGGGAGCGGGACAGGATGCAGATTATCGGGCCTGCACCGGCGGCGATCGGAAGGATTAATGATATTTTTAGATTTGTTTTCTATGTAAAATCTGCAAAATATGATACACTTGTGAAAGTGAAGGATGTGCTGGAGGAGAAGATACAGGGAGAGCAGCTGCGGACGGAGCTGGTGCAGTTTGATTTTGATCCGGTGAATACGCTGTGAGTTTAATAATAGAAAGGAGATCCGCTGCGGCGGGATGGAGAAAATGGCTATCAGAAACATACGGGAAATCGGGGATGAGGTACTTACAAAGAAATGTAAGGAAGTAAAGGAGATGACGCCGAGGATCAAGGAGCTGATCGGTGACATGCTTGAAACGATGTACGAGGCGAACGGTGTCGGGCTTGCTGCGCCGCAGGTCGGCATTCTGAAGCGCATCGTGGTAATTGACACGACGGGCGAGGATCCGCATATCCTGATTAACCCGCGGATTGTGGAGTCGAGCGGCGAGCAGACAGGACAGGAGGGCTGCCTGAGCGTGCCCGGAAAGTCAGGTCAGGTGACAAGGCCGAACTACGTCAAGGCGGTTGCGCTGGATGTCAATATGAAGGAGTTTGAGCTTGAGGGAACAGAGCTGCTGGCGCGCGCAATCTGCCATGAGCTCGATCATCTGGACGGACATCTCTATGTGGAGAAGGTAGAGGGGCCGTTGCAGGACACCCATTATGAGGAAGAGGATGAATAATTTGGAGAAAAATCTGAAAATTGTTTTTATGGGAACTCCCGACTTTGCAGTGGGAGCGCTGGAGGCGCTGATCCGGGAGGGCTATGAGATCACGGCGGTCGTGACCCAGCCGGACAAGCCGAAAGGAAGGAGCAAGGAATTGCTGCCGTCTCCCGCGAAGGTATGCGCGTTGGAGCACGGCATTCCCGTTCTCCAGCCAAGGAGGATCAAGGCACCGGAGGCAATTGCTGAGCTTAAGACCTATGAGGCGGATGTCTATGTCGTTGCCGCCTTCGGGCAGATTCTCTCACAGGAGATACTGGATATTCCGCGACTTGGCAGCCTTTGCATCCACGCTTCGCTGCTCCCGAAATACAGGGGGGCTTCGCCGATCCAGCATGCCATTATCGACGGCGAGGAGAAGACCGGCGTAACAATCATGCAGATGGATGCGGGCATTGATACGGGAGATATGCTGTATAAAAAGGAAGTGCCGATCGACAGCGAGGACGATTATGAGACCCTGAGCGATAAGCTCACAGTGCTCGGCGGGGAGGCAATCATTGAGGCACTGCCGCTTCTGACAGAGGGAAAGCTGACACCGCAGAAGCAGAATGATGAGGAGAGCTGTTATGCCGCCATGATCCGCAAGGAGATGGGGCGGATTGACTTTACACGGTCAGCGCTCGAAATTGACAGGCTGATCCGTGGCCTGACACCGTGGCCGAGCGCTTACACCGGCTATAAGGGGAAGCAGTTGAAGATATGGAAGGCGGTTCCCCTGCCGGAGGAGCCGGTTGCCGGTCATGTTCCCGGAGAGCTTCTCCGCGTGGAGAAAGATGCCGTGACGGTGGCGACGGGTGACGGTGCGCTGAAGATACTGGAGCTCCAGCTCGAGGGCAAGAAGAGGATGACTGCACACGATTTCCTGCTCGGCGTGAAGCTGCAGCCGGGCGAGGTGCTTGAGAGCGTTTAGTTTGCAGATTTGCGGATAGCAGAAAGGTTTGGTGAACAGGATGTACTATTACTATGATGTTACCTACGGACTTGTAATCATCGGTATGCTGCTCTGTCTCTGGGCGAGCGCGCATGTCAACAGAGTCATGAAGAAGTATGATAAGATTCAGAATTCCACAGGGCTGACCGGTGCGGAGGCAGCGAGGCGGATTCTGAACAACGAGGGTCTGTATAATGTGCAGGTCGAGTGTCTGGAGAGCGAGGACGGAGATCACTTTGACCCCAGAACCAACACAGTGCGTCTCTCCTACGGAAATTATAACCGGGCATCCGTGACGGCGGTGGGCGTTGCTGCGCATGAGTGCGGTCATGCGATCCAGCACGCACAGGGATATTCGCCCCTAAATTTCAGGACGGCGCTTGTACCGGTCGTGAACATCGGAAGCCGTCTGGGCATCCCGATCATCCTCCTGGGTATTATCTTAAGCTGGAACAATGTTCTTATCCAGATCGGCATCTGGGCATTTGCCCTGTCCGTGCTGTTCCAGCTTGTGACCCTGCCGGTGGAATTTAATGCATCTGCCAGAGCCGTCGCAAAGATTGACCAGTACGGTCTGATGACGACACAGGAGAATGACGGCTGTAAGAAGGTGCTGAGCGCAGCGGCAATGACCTATGTTGCGGCAGCGGCATCCTCCATTTTGCAGCTGCTCAGACTGATCCTGCTGTTCGGCAACCGCAGGAGGAGAGACTAAACGGTGGCAGAGAATACGAGAGAGATCATACTGGATACCCTGCTTTCCATTGAAAAAGGGGAGCAGTATTCCAATCAGCTGATCCGGGCGGTTTTAGACAAATACAATTATCTGGACGCGCGCGACAAGGCCTTTATCAAGCGTGTGACGGAGGGAACCATCGAGAGACAGATTGAGCTTGACTACTATCTGGATCATTTTTCCACGGTTCCTGTCCGGAAGATGAAGCCCCTTGTGCGGACCCTGCTGCGGATGAGCGTCTACCAGCTCCTCTACATGGATGCCGTACCGGACAGCGCAGTCTGCAATGAGGCGTGCAAGCTCGCAGTAAAGAGAAGGTTCGGCAATCTGCGGGGCTTTGTCAACGGTGTGCTGCGCAATCTCTCCAGAAGCAGGGAGCAGCTGCCCATGCCGGATGAGAAGGCGGAGCCCGTGCGCTACCTGTCCGTGAAAGATTCCATGCCGGAATGGCTGATTGGGTTCTGGCTGGAGGAATACGGCAGGAAAATAACGGCAACAATGTTAGAGGAGATCATGGCGGTGCATCCCGTCTCCGTGCGCTTTTCGACGAGGCTTTCGGAGAAGGAACGGGAGCTGCTTAAGGATCAGCTTGCACAGGCGGGGGCGGAGATCCGGGAAGGAGCCTATCTGCCTTATCTTTGCAGGCTGGAGCATGTCGATAATATCAATGCGCTGCCCGGCTTTGCGGAGGGAAAGTGGACGGTGCAGGATGTGAGTTCTGCGCTGGCAGTGGAGCTCGCCGGTATTAAAAAGACGGACTTTGTGCTGGATGCCTGTGCGGCACCCGGCGGGAAGAGCATCCTTGCGGCGGAGAAGGCGGAGAAGGTGCTGAGTAGGGATGTCTCTGCGGAAAAGACGGAGCGCATCCGGGAAAACGCCCGGCGGATGCAGATGGACAATATCGAGATTCAGGAGTGGGACGCGAGGAATCTTGATCCAGAGAAGGAAGAAAAGGCGGATGTCGTGCTGCTTGATGTGCCATGTTCCGGGCTTGGTGTCATGGGAAAGAAGCGTGACATCAAATACCATATCACCCGGGAGGGAATGGAGAGCCTTCATGTACTGCAAAGGGAGATTGTGGATGTTTGCAGCCGGTATGTGAAGCCCGGCGGAACGCTTCTCTACAGTACCTGTACTGTAAATCCCGCGGAGAATGAGGCTATGGTGCGCTATATTGCTGAAGAACTGGGCTTTGCGCCGGTTTCCGTTGAGGAGGAGTTGTCGGAGACGCTTAAGACACAGAAGCGTGAGACCGCTGCTCTCCGCGATGCAGAGGGGAAAAAGGATGGTCTGAACGCAGAGGAGCGGCGCGCCTGCATCCAGCTTCTGCCGGGATATATGGCGGCGGACGGCTTTTTTATTGCGAAATTTCAGAAACCGTTGAAGGCTGATTAATATGGAAAAAATAATAGAAGAAAAGACAGATATAAAATCGCTGCCGCTGGCACAGCTGACAGAAGTGCTTGAGACTATGGGAGAGAAGAAGTTCCGGGCGAAGCAGATGTATCAGTGGATGCATGTCAGGCTCGCCGGGAGCTTTGAGGAGATGACGGATCTCTCAAAGGCGCTCAGGGAAAAGTGTGAGCAGAGCTTTACCTATACCTCGCTGGAGGTCGTGCAGGTGCAGGAATCGAAGATAGACGGCACAAGGAAATACCTGTTTGGATTGTCCGACGGGAATGTGGTCGAGAGCGTGTGGATGAAGTATAAGCACGGAAACAGTGTCTGCATTTCCTCGCAGGTTGGATGCAGGATGGGCTGCAGGTTCTGTGCGTCCACGCTGGACGGTCTGGAGCGGAACCTGACACCCGCAGAGATGCTGGATCAGATCTACTCGATTCAGAAGCTGACGGGCGAGAGGGTCTCCAACGTTGTGGTCATGGGGACGGGTGAGCCCATGGACAACTATGAGAATCTTCTGACCTTTATCGGGATGCTGACAGACGAGAACGGACTGAATATCAGCCAGAGAAACGTTACCGTGTCAACCTGCGGCATCGTGCCCCGTATGCGGCAGCTGGCGGAGAGAAAGCTGCAGATTACACTGGCGCTCTCTCTGCATGCGACGACGGACGAGAAGCGGCGGAAGCTGATGCCGATAGCGAATCGGTACAGCATTGCCGAACTGATGGAGGCATGCGCCTATTACTTTGAGCAGACGGGCAGACGGATCACCTTTGAGTACAGTCTGGTCGGCGGCGTGAATGATACGGACGAGGATGCGGCAGAGCTGACGGCGCTTGCGAGACCGCTCTGCTGTCATGTAAATCTGATTCCGGTCAACCCGATCAAGGAGAGGGACTATGTGCAGTCCACGGGCGCGAGGATTCAGGCATTCAAAAATAAACTTGAAAAAAACAAAATAAATGTTACTATTAGAAGAGAAATGGGCAGGGATATCGACGGGGCCTGTGGACAGTTGAGACATAAGACGATCGGCGCCCTGCGGACTTTGGAGGAGACATAAGCGTGATAAAGACGTTTTCTGTTACCAATATCGGCAAGAGGAGAAAATTGAATCAGGATTTTGTATATACCTCGGAGGAGCCGGTTGGTCATCTGCCGAATCTCTTTGTTGTAGCTGACGGCATGGGGGGACATAAGGCGGGAGATTATGCATCGAAGCTCGCCGTGACAACGATGGTGGAGGAGATCGCCGGATCTGACGAAACCATACCGGAAAAGCTGCTCGGGAGAGCGATTGAAACGGCAAACGGGAAGGTACGCGAAAGTGCAGAGAAAATGCCGGAGCTGGAGGGGATGGGAACGACTGTCGTGGCGGCAAGCTGTGACGGCGGGACGCTCTCCGTCGCCAATGTGGGAGACAGCAGACTGTACATTGTAGGCGGTCACGAAATCAGACAGATCACAAGAGATCATTCATGGGTGGAGGAAATGGTCAGAAGAGGCGGTCTCGGAAGAGACGAGGCCAGAAATCACCCGGACAAAAATATCATAACCAGAGCGGTGGGGGCAGAGGATACGGTAAAGGCGGACTTCTTCAGCGTGAAGCTGGAGGAAGGAGACCTGATCCTCATGTGTACCGACGGACTGACGAACATGCTGGAGGATGAAGAAATCCGTATGATACTTGATGGAGCCAGAGACATTGTCGAAAAGGCGGAGGAGCTTGTCCGCAGGGCAAATGAGAATGGCGGTATGGATAACATCAGTGTGATACTGATCGAGCCCCTGGGCTAGGGAAACCATTGAATCGGAATGGAGAGCAGTTATGGTTAAAATTGGAATGATGATAGGCGACCGGTACGAGATACTGGAAAAAATCGGAACCGGCGGCATGTCCGATGTTTATAAAGCGAAATGTCATAAGCTGAACCGCTTTGTGGCAGTCAAGGTTCTGAAACAGGAATTCAGTGAAAACGCAAATTTTGTATCCAAGTTCCGCATAGAAGCGCAGGCGGCAGCCGGGCTGATGCATCCCAACATCGTCAATGTGTACGACGTGGGAGAGGAAAACGGAATTTACTATATTGTCATGGAGCTGGTCGAGGGCATCACCCTCAAGAAATATATCCAGAAAAAGGCAAGGCTGTCCTACAAGGAGGCCGTCAGCATAGCAATTCAGGTGAGCATGGGAATCGAGGCGGCTCACAACAATCATATTATTCACAGAGACATCAAGCCGCAGAATATTATTATCTCCAAGGACGGAAAGGTGAAGGTGACGGATTTCGGTATTGCCAAGGCGGCAACGAGCAACACCATCACCTCCAATGTCATGGGTTCAGTGCACTATACCTCCCCCGAACAGGCGCGGGGCGGTTACAGCGATGAGAAGAGCGATATTTATTCGCTCGGTATCACGATGTTTGAGATGCTCACGGGGAGAGTGCCCTTCAACGGGGAGACGACGGTGGCAATCGCAATCAAGCACATTCAGGAGGAAATGCCCTCGCCGAAGGAGTTTGTGCCGGAGATTCCGAGCTCTGTTGAGAGCATTGTGCTGAAGTGCTGTCAGAAGTCACCGGACAGACGTTACCAGAATATGCAGGAGCTGATCGCTGATCTGAAGCAGTCCCTGATGAACCCGGATGAGGATTTCGTGGTGCAGAATGATCCCGATATGGATGGAAACACGCGAACCATCACGGAGGGTGAGGTCGCGCAGATCAAGAGACGGACTGCCTATCAGGAGGATTACACCGAGCGGGAGGACACGATGCGGCTCCGCACGGATACCGGTTCTATGTACGAGAATGAGGAGGAGCCGGAGGACGGAGAGGATTATGACTATAACCCGAAGATGGAGAAGGTGACGACAATCCTTGCCGTCGGGGCGGGTGTTGTCATCTGCGTCATCGTCATTATTCTCGCCGTAAAGGTATTTGGTGGTATGAAGGACAATAAGGATGGCTCAAGCAGCCCGATCCAGACGGAGGAGTCTTCTTCCTCGTCTGAGGAGTCTTCGTCGGAACCGGAGCAGATCGTCTATGTGGAGATGCCGGAGATCAAGGGAAAGCTCGTCGAGGACGTGAGAAACAAGCTGACGGAGCTGGGCTTAAAGTCCGAGGTGGACTATGAGGAGTCCGATGTTGTCGAGGCGGGCACAGTCATCAGCGCTGATGTGACGCCGGGAGCACAGGTTCCGGTCGGCAGTACGGTCACACTCACTGCCAGTGCGGGTGCAAAGGGAGAGGTAGTGCCCTCTGTGATCGGACTGACCTACGAGGAGGCGAACAGCACGCTGCTGGCGCTTGGCTTCACCGTGACACGGACGGAGGCTTATTCCGATTCCGTTGAGGCGGGACTGGTGGCAATTCAGACACCCGGCGCAAACAACAAGCTTGCCCGCGGAAGCAATATTACGCTTACTGTCAGCCTCGGAGTTGAGAGCAGTCAGGTACGCGTTCCGAATCTGATGGGACTTTCCGAGATGGATGGAACGGTGGAGGCGACGGAGGCGAAGCTCCAGATCGGAACCGTGACGCGCGTGTACAGTGACACCTATGCCGAGGGACTGATCTGTTACCAGAGCTATTCCTACGGTTTCTATGTCGAGCCGGGGACAGTGATTGATATCCGGGTCAGCCAGGGACCGGAGCCGAAGCAGACGACCTACAGATGTAATGCAAGCATTGAGGCACCGACAGCGGCGGAAGCGCCGGATTATGTGACAGGCTCCACGGTCAAGCTCAAGCTCGTGGCGGATGACGGCATGGTGCTTTTAGAGACGAGTACCTCCAGCTTCCCCTATTCCACGAACTATGCACCGCTGACATCATCGGGTGGAACGCTGACAATGACCTATACCGTGACGACAGCACCGGTCTTCGGAACCGATGAAAACGGAAATCAGATAGAAGTGACACCGGGCACGTCGGAGGAGAAGTCTTTCACGAGAAGAATGGAATTTACACCACAGTAGGAAATGGGAATGCAGGGAAAAATCGTCAAGGGAATTGCAGGGTTTTATTATGTTCACTGCCGGGAGACAGACGGCTGTGAACGGATATATGAGTGCAAGGCAAAGGGAATTTTCCGTAAGGATAACAGAAAGCCCCTTGTCGGGGACAATGTTGAGATGGATGTGCTGGACAGGGAGCAGGCGTTGGGCAATATCGTCAGCCTCCTGCCGAGGCACAGCGAGCTGATACGGCCCGCAGTCGCAAACGTGGATCAGGCGCTGGTGATCTTTTCCATTGTGAAGCCGAAGCCGAATTTTAATCTCCTCGACAGATTCCTGATTATGATGCAGCAGCAGGACGTTCCCTGCATCATCTGCTTTAACAAGCAGGACATTGATGCGGAGAGCGACGGTGAGGAATACCGGCGTATCTATGAGGCATGCGGGTATCGCACGCTTCTGGTCAGTGCCATGCAGAAGACGAAGATCGAGGAGCTGAAGGCACTGCTTGCGGGCAGGACGACAACGGTGGCGGGGCCGAGCGGCGTCGGCAAGTCCTCCATCGTCAACTGCCTCCAGTCGGGAATTGTCATGGAGACCGGGCAGATCAGCACAAAGATAGAGCGTGGAAAGCACACCACGAGACATTCTGAGCTGATCGCCGTGGGCGAGGACACCTATATTCTGGACACGCCGGGCTTCAGCTCGCTCGGATTGTTTGATCTGGAGAAGGAGGAGCTCGCCGGATTTTACCCGGAATTTGCGGAGTATGAGAAGTATTGCAGATTCGGCGGCTGTTCGCATGTGACGGAGCCGGTGTGCGGCGTAAAGGATGCCGTGGAGGCTGGGCAGATCAGCCGGATGCGGTATGAAAATTATTGTCTGCTCTATGAGGAATTGAAGAACAGGAGAGTGTTCAGATGAGCGAGCCGGAAAGTAGGGTACAGGATTTATTCGGAAAGTACAGCGATGTTTTAAAGGTGCGGAGCGCACGGTGGTTCTTTGCGGAGGGGTCAAAGTGGGATCGCCGCAAGATCGGTAAATTTCTGCGGTACTTCTGCGTGCCGATGAAGGAAGAGGAGACGGTGGCGCTCCTCGATACCACGCTGCTCCGGACAGCGAAGGAGGGAATGCTCTTTGTAAAAAAGGGCCTTATCGTGAAGGAACCGCTGAACAGGCTGTATTATCTGGAGTACAGTAAGATTCAGAGGGCGGAGGTGCGCGAGAAATACAATGATGCCGGGCATCTCACGGAGTCCAGGACGGTGATCTGTTTTAAGGACGGAACCGAGAGAAACGTGTTTGACTATTATGTGAGGAAAAATTTCTTTGTCGATTATGTCAACGAGGCGGCAAAGATATTTGCGGAACAGGAAGGTTAGGGTCTGCTGTCAGAGGCAGACTCTTTTTTATTGAAAATTTTTGTGGATGAAGGGGAATTGACTTTGCATCGAAAATTCATATAATAAATATTGGTTAGACGAGACTAACTAATAAAAGACATCTATGAAGGGAATGCTACATGGCAGAGGAAATGCTGGTGCTCTACGGGGCACCCACACTGGCGAAGCTGAAAACAGGAAATCTTTTTTCGTGCCCGGCGGACGAGGTCGAGACGAAATGGTTCTGCCAGATGAACAGGATGCTGGTGCCGAAGGGGCTCCGGCTGATTCCGGTCCGGGGAATCAACTCCCGGGTACTTCTGTATATTTACCGGCCGCTGGAGCTCAAGAGGGATCTGACGGATGCCCGGGCAAGGCGGATATTGCAGGGAAAGGGCTATCCGGTCGACGATGTGGAGAGATGTGTGGCAGAGCTGGTAAGGCGTGTGAAGAGCGAGGGAGATTTCCCACATGAGATAGGCTTGTTTCTGGGTTACCCGCCGGAGGATGTGGAAGGCTTCATCTTCTGGGGCGCCGCAAACGCGAAGCTGGTGGGCGACTGGAAGGTATATGGGGATGTGGAACAGGCACGGGAGACGTTTCAGAGATACCGGCGCTGTACGAAGGCGTACTGCGAGTTCTACCGGATACATAACTCTCTCGACAGGCTCATTGTAGCGGCTTCATAGAATAAAAAAAGAAAGGATGGAAGAGGGATATGAGTAAGGTTGCAGTGGTTTATTGGAGTGGAACGGGAAATACGGCGGCGATGGCTGCACAGGTGATGGAGGGCATCAAGAAGGCAGGCGGCGAGGGAACGCTGCTGACGAGCGCGGAGTTCGGCGCTGCGCAGATGGATAATTTTGACGCGGTTGCGTTCGGATGTCCCGCCATGGGAGCGGAAGTGCTTGAGGAAAGCGAGTTCGAGCCGATGTTTGAGGAGTGTGAGACAAAGCTTTCCGGCAAGAAGATCGCGCTGTTCGGTTCTTACGGCTGGGGCAGCGGCGAGTGGATGGAAGACTGGGAGAACCGCTGCAGAACAGCCGGTGCAGTGCTGGCATGCGACTGTGTGATCTGCAACGGAGCGCCGGATGAGAATGCCTGTGCGGACTGTGTGGCACTCGGCGAGGCGCTGGCATAACAGGCAATATAGAAGTCAGGACGATAAATAAACGTGTACCTAGCGGCACACGTTTATTTTTATGTTCTCACAGTCATCAATATCCGTCTCTTTTGCGAAGACATCCTGTACGGATGCATCGACGTCAAGCCGCCAGTTGTCGAAGGTAATCCGCTCGGCGTTCCTAGCGTAGATGCCGGTCAGCCCGCAGGAGCGCAGACCGTCCTTTTCACAGGGGCGGATATCCAGAGTGTTCTTTTCCCAGTGCGTTTTGCTGCACAGGCGGACATCCACATGATCGAAGGAAATATCGGAGATATTGCGGGGGGCATCCCCATAGATCACGATTCCGTTTTCGCCGGTACAGTGGATGTTGTGAAAGAGCACATTGCGGATATGACCGACCTGCGTGGAGGCGGTTCGTGGCAGGGCGGTGATGGAGACAGGCTCCGCCTTTCCCCAGAAGTGTTCCCGGGAGAACAGTCTTGTATCGATCGTCAGGTTGGAGAAGGTGACATTTTCGATACAGCCCTTATCCCGAAGCTGCAGGGCGATACCGCGGTTGGAACGGCTGATGCAGCAGTTGCTGACGGTGATGTTGCGGAAGGGAGCCTCACTCTCCGTGCCGAATTTGATTGCGGCGCTGGTGGAGATCAGTGTACAGTTGTTGACAACAATGTTTTCACACGCGCCGTACTGCATTGCCGCCGCGGTGTTTTTAAACACAATACAGTCATCGGCACATTCGATGTGGCAGTCTGTAATCCGTACATTTTTACAGTGATCCGGGTCGATGCCGTCACAATTTGCCATGCGGAGATTGTTCAGGATACGGATGCCGCTGATCAGTACATCCTCACAGCCGACAAGGTGGGTCGTCCAGAAGGCGCTTCTGGCGAGTGTGATCCCGGTCAGGGTGAGGTGGCTGACATGCTCCATGAAGACAAGCGGCACTCTCGGATAGAATTTACCGTCGATGTGGTAGGGCATCACAGTGCCGTAAAACAACTCTTCGTTTCCGTCGATGATGCCGTTTCCCGTGATGGAGACATATTCGCTGTCCTTCGCATAGAGAAAGTAGAGGGTGGGCATACCGGTATAATCACAGTTTTCGTAGGAGGGTGTGCCGGATTTGGAGGAGTCGGGGCGGTGCAGTCCGAGGACGTTATAATCTTCGAGGTTATCGCTTCCCTTTAGGACAGAGCCTGTCTCGAGGTGAAGCTCGGTGTAGGAGGGCAGAATCAGTGTGCCGGAGCGGTAAGTCTTTCCTCCGCTGAGAATGACGCGACCGCCGCCGTTTTTATGGCAGTCGTCGATGGCGGACTGAATTGCCGCAGTGTCGTTGTGGGTGCCGTCGCCGAGGGCACCGTAGTTGTCTACATTGTATATCATGGGAGTCTCCTGTCTGCACGATCGTGCGAAAAATCTTGTTAATCTGACTGTAGCATACAGGAAAAGTGTGGTCAAGCTCCGGTTGTTTTTTGAAAAACAGAATGCAGCGCGGCATGCGATTGTGTGATCTGCAAATAATAGAATAGTAAAACTATTTATGCAAAATAGATATTATTTCAGTAAAATGTTGAATAATGATGAACATTCTGCTAAAATAGAGAGTATCAGTAATAAACAGCTATCATGCAGGGAAGAAAACAGATGCAGTCAAATTTGGAGTCATGAAAAGAATGGAGGGAAACCCATGAAGACAATAAAGATGAAACTGATTACTGGTATTTTAGCATGTTCTCTCTTTACGGCAATGGTGATTGGCTGGCTCGCAATTATGAATTCAACAGGTATGTCGAGAAGCGATGCGAGAGACAGAATGCAGCTGACGGGGAGGATGCAGACGGGACAGATTAATTCCACGATCCAGAAGATCGAGCAGTCCGTAAACACCTTAAGCGAGCTTGCCATGCAGGATTTTGATTTTGCGTCCTTTCAGAAAAGCAAGGCATACGCGGATACTTATACAAAGTTGATCGAAGAGACCGTCATAGACTTTGCAAATCATACGGACGGAGCCATTACAGCATATGTGCGCTATAATCCCCAGTACTCCAATCCTACCTCTGGTGTCTTTACCCAGCGGGAATCGTTGAAGGATGAGTTTCAGCTTCTGACCCCTACTGATTTCTCCATGTATGAGGAGGGCGATGTGGAGCATGTGGGCTGGTATTATCTTCCGGTGCAGGCGAAGAAGGCGATCTGGATGGATCCGTATCTGAATGCCAATATCAACGTCTATATGATTTCCTATGTGGTTCCGCTGTATGCGGAGGACGGGACCTCGATCGGAATCGTCGGCATGGATATTGATTTCGGAAAGATCACAGATCAGGTAGATACAACGACAGTTGGCAGCACCGGATACGCATTTCTGACAGATGCACAGGGAGGGATTGTGCATCATAAGGGAATGCAGGAAACAGCGATGCTTGCGGATATGGATGCTTCCCTTTCCGATATTATGACGGTTCTGACGGATGACAGCCAGCAGGGAGAAAGTATCAGCTATAGCTGGCAGGGAGTCAAAAAGCAGCTGACATATTACAATCTCGACAACGGGATGAAGATGGTTCTTACAGCTCCCACAAAGGAAATTTATGCAGAGGCATACAGGCTGGGAAGAATGATTGCGGTTGCCGTTCTGATCGCTTTTGTCCTCTCCGGTGTGGTCGGTGTGTTTGTCGGAACCGGCATCACAAAGCCGATCCATTGGCTGACGACCATCATTGACCAGACTGCCAAGCTGGATTTCCGACCGACAAAGGACGGAAAGAAGCTGCGGCAGCAGAAGGATGAACTGGGCGATATAGCAAAGGAGATTCATGTCATGCGGGTGAGTCTGCGGGATATGATGCACAATCTGAATGAAGCCGAGAAGAGCCTTCATACGAATCTGGAAGATCTGAATGGCATCATGAAGCAGAACAGTATTTATGCAGAGGATAATTCAGCGTCCACAGAGGAGCTGGCTGCGGGGATGCAGGAGACCAGCGCCAATGCAACCAATATTGTACATAATATAGAAGAAGTTAAAAGAAATACGCAAAGCATCTATCAGCTGGCAGTAGATGGAGAACAGAATTCAAATGCAGTACAGGCGAGAGCAATTGAGATGGAGCAGCTCAGCCGTGAATCCAGAAGCAAGGCGGATCAGATGTATGCGGTAATGAAACAGAAGACGGACATTGCAGTAGAACAGTCGAATGCAGTGAAAAAGATCAATGACCTCACGGAGTCCATTAAGCAGATTTCTTCCAAGACAAATCTGCTGGCGTTAAATGCAAGTATTGAAGCGGCAAGAGCGGGAGAAGCCGGACGGGGCTTCGCGGTCGTTGCTTCCGAGATCGGAAATCTTGCCTCACAGACCTTGCAGACAGTCAATAATATTGATGAGATTGTAGGGACAGTGAATGAAGCAGTGAACAACATGAGTGAAAGTCTTGTCGGGGTGATGGATTTCCTTGAAAAAACAGTTCTCGGAGATTATGAGGAGTTCAGCAGGGTCGGCGGACAATACCTTGCGGATGCCGGAGAATTCCAGCAGAAAATGGGGCAGACCAAGAACGCAATGGGTGAGCTGGAGAAATTTATCCTGAAGATCGCAGATGCCATTGCCGGAATTGATGATATGGTATCCCAATCCACACAGGGGATCACAGGTATTGCCGAAAAATCCGGTGAGACACAGAACTCAATTCTGCAGGGAATTGACAAGCTACAGGAATGCGAAGCATCTGTTGCCATGCTTGAGGAGATTGTAAAGCAGTTCCGTCTGGAGTAAGCGGAGCTTGAATTACAGATGCTGCTTCCTTTGTCCCAGCGGTCAAGTTTTGGGTTGACTTTCTGAAAAATAAAGTGATAAAATACAGACTGTCGTGTAGCGAAAGGCGTAAATCCAGATGGGTTTGCACCTTTCGCTATTTTTGTGTGACAGGAAATTTTATCAGAAAGAGGAACTCAAAATGAAAGAACAGAAAGAAAACAGAATGGCAGTTGAACCGGTGGGAAGGCTTATGCTTTCCATGGGCATTCCGATGGTACTGTCAATGATGCTGCAGGCGGTCTACAACATTGTGGACAGCGCCTTTGTGGGAGGAATGAAGGAGGGCGGAGAACAGGCATTGAACGCGCTGACGCTTGCCTTCCCGGTGCAGATGCTGATGGTGGCGATCGGAATCGGAACAGGGGTTGGGATGGGGGCGCTGCTCTCGAAAAGTCTCGGACAGGGCGACAGGGAGCGCATCCGCGCGGGTATCCGGTACGGACTCGGCTACACGCTGGCGGTCATGGCGGCGGGGACACTGCTGCTGGAGGTTTTTGCGGCGGCATTTGCGGGGCTGTTTGGATTGTCGGGAACGACAAGGACAATGTTTATCATTGCAATGCGTATTATTTCCGTGAGCTTCGTCTTTGCGGGGGCAAATGTGGCATATCAGGGAATCTTTCAGGCGTTGGAGAGCGGGCTGGAATCGCTGATTGTCTCCGTGTGCAGGCAAGTGGCGCTCGTCCTTCCGGTGGCATGGGGACTTTCCCTGCCCGCGAGGGAAAACCCCGACCGGCTTTGGCTGGTATGGCTGACATTTCTGATTGCGGAGGGAATCAGCTGTCTGATCTCCGTGCTGTTCATGAGAAGAATCCGGAGGCGGAAGCTTGAGGACGGGCAGAATGGGGCGGATTGTCCTTGACGAATCTCCGGGGCGGAAATATAATCATATCTGTTCGGATCAATTCGGAAACCTATTTAACCGGAGGCAGATATGACAGAAGGAAAAATATGGAAGGAAATTACAAAATTTGCCATTCCATTGTTTTTGGGTAATTTATTTCAGCAGTTTTATAATGTTGTCGACTCGCTGGTAGTCGGGAATGTGCTTGGAAAGGAGGCTCTGGCGGCAGTTACGTCGTCCGGAAGCCTCATTTTCCTGTTAGTGGGGTTTGTGCAGGGACTGTTTATGGGCGGCAGTGTTATCATATCGAGATATATAGGAGCCCGGGATGACGCCAAAGTCTCCACGGCTGTCCATACGATGATCGCGTTCTCCTTCCTTGCGGGAGTGGTGCTTACGGTGGTCGGCGTGCTCGTGACGCCGGTTCTGCTGCGGCTCATGGGAACGCCGGAGGACGTTATGCCGAACTCGGTCATCTATTTCAGAGTGTACTTCTACGGCGCGATCGGCGTTGCGATGTACAACTCGACGAGCAGCATTTTCAGGGCGGTCGGAGACAGCAAACATCCGCTGTACTACCTGATTGTTTCCGCGGGGCTGAATGTCGTGCTGGACATCCTGTTTGTCAGCGTGTTCCGCTTCGGCATCGCAGGAGCGGCGTTTGCGACCTGCATTTCCCAGTTTGTCAGCGCAATCATCAGCTTTGTAAAGCTCACGCGCATTGAAGGACCGGCGAGGCTGAAGGTCAGGGAGATCCGGCTGGAGAGGGCGATGTTGAAGGCAATGGTGCGGCTCGGCTTTCCGGCAGGCGTACAGAATTCGGTGATCTCCATAGCGAACGTTGTCGTGCAGTCCAACATCAATGCGTTCGGCTCTGTGGCGATGGCGGGCTGCGGAAGCTATTCAAAGCTGGAGGGCTTTGCCTTTCTGCCGATCACCAGCTTCAGCATGGCGCTGACGACCTTCATCGGACAGAATCTCGGGGCGGAGAAGTACGACAGGGTGAAGAAGGGCGCGCGGTTCGGCGTCATTGCCGGCATTTCGCTCGCGGAGCTCACCGGTGTGATACTGGTTCTGTTTGCACCGGTTCTGGTCGGATTCTTTAACAAGGAGCCGGACGTGATCGCTTTCGGCGTGGAACAGGCGAGGACAGAGGGGCTGTTTTTCTTCCTGCTGGCGCTGTCGCACTGCCTTGCCGGTATTTTCCGGGGAGCCGGAAAGACGAAGGTGCCGATGTTTGTCATGCTTGCCTACTGGTGTATCGTCAGGATTATTTACATAACCGTCGCTACCCATTTCATCCATGACATCAAGGTCATCTTCTGGGCATATCCTCTGACGTGGACGCTCAGCTCTGTCACCTTTATCATCTACTATTTTAGGGTGAACTGGATGCGTGATACCAGAGAAACGTCCCTTTGATGTCTTGTCACGGAGGGCAAGCTGTGTTAGTATCAGACTATGAGGTTGCTCGAGCAAAATAAGGATTTTTCAGAAAGGGAAGGGGAATAAAAGTATGAAATTCAGCAATGGATGTTGGCTGCAAAAGGAAGGCTGCAGCTGTTTCGCACCCGCAGAGGTTTATTTCACCAGAATCGAGGAGAAGAAGGTCACGATCTGTGCGCCGACGGCACATATTGTGACAAGGGGAGATACGCTCGGAGGCGTGAATCTCACACTGGAGATTACTTCTCCCGCGCCGGAGATTCTGAGAGTGCGCACCTATCACTATAAGGGACAGGTTGTAAGCACACCGTCCTTTGAGCTGGAGCTGCAGGAGGAGCTGCCGCTCAACGTGAAGGACAGAGAGGACGAGATCAGCATCGCAAGCGGTTCTCTGACGCTCGTCATCACGAAGAAGAACTGGTCTATGACCTACTACCGCAACGGTGAGATGATTACAAGGAGCGCGGGGCGTGACCTTGCGCTGATGAAGACGGATTTCAGGGGCTTCGCCTATAATGAGACGGACGCGGAGGAGACCTATATGCGTCAGATGCTTTCCCTGTCTGTCGGAGAGCTGGTATACGGAACGGGCGAGAGATTTACACCCTTTGTGAAGAATGGACAGAGTATCGACATCTGGAACGCGGACGGCGGAACCAGCACCGAACAGTCCTATAAAAATATTCCGTTCTTCATCACGAACAAGGGATACGGCGTTCTCGTAAACCATCCGGAGAAGGTCTCCATTGAGGTTGCCACGGAGATGGTTACAAGAACCGAGTTTTCCGTGGAGGGTGGCTATCTGGATTACTTCCTTATCAACGGACCGTCCATGAAGGAGGTGCTGACACGCTACACCGATCTGACAGGCAAGCCGTCCCTTCCGGCGCCGTGGACCTTTGGTCTCTGGCTTTCCACCTCGTTTACGACGAACTATGACGAGGCGACGGTCATGAGCTTCATTGACGGTATGCTCGACAGAGGGATTCCGCTTCGTACCTTCCATTTTGACTGCTTCTGGATGAAGGAGTTCCACTGGAGCGATTTCGTCTGGGACAGCCGTGTTTTCCCCGATCCTGCGGGTCTGCTCAGGCGGATCAAGGCGAAGGGACTGAACATCTGTGTCTGGATCAACAGCTACATCGGACAGGAGTCCGCGATCTTTGACGAGGGCATGGAGAAGGGCTATTTCATCAGACGGACAAACGGTCAGGTATGGCAGTGGGATATGTGGCAGCCCGGTATGGCGATCGTAGATTTCACGAATCCGGCGGCTTACAAGTGGTTCCAGGATAAGCTGGAGGTGCTGCTGGATATGGGCGTTGACTGCTTTAAGACGGATTTCGGCGAGAGAATACCGTCGGAGGGCGTGGTCTATTACGACGGCTCCGACCCGAAAAAGATGCACAATTATTACACCTACCTCTACAACAAGTGCGTTTACGAGCTGCTGGAGCGCAAGAGAGGAAAGGGAGAGGCGGTACTCTTCGCGCGTTCCGCGACGGTCGGCGGACAGAAGTTCCCCGTTCACTGGGGCGGCGACTGCTGGTCCGATTACGAGTCCATGGAGGAGAGCCTGCGCGGCGGTCTTTCCCTCATGATGAGCGGCTTCGGCTTCTGGGCGCATGACATCGGCGGCTTTGAGAATACCTCCACGGCAGATGTCTATAAGCGTTGGGTTGCATTCGGACTTTTGTCCTCCCATTCCAGACTTCACGGAAGCTCTTCTTACAGGGTGCCTTGGGTCTATGATGACGAGGCGGTCGATGTTGTAAGATTCTTTACAAGATTAAAGGCGAGACTGATGCCTTATCTTTACAAGACGGCAGTCGAGACCTCTGTGACCGGCGTACCTACGATGAGAAGCATGGTGCTGGAGTACACGGAGGACAGAACCTGTCATTATGTGGATAAGCAGTATATGCTCGGTGACAACCTGCTTGTCGCACCGATCTTCAACGACCAGAGCATGGCAGAATATTATCTGCCGGAGGGAACCTGGACGAACTTCTTCACCGGCGAGGAGAAAGAGGGCTGCGGCTGGTTCACGGAAAAGCACAGCTACTTAAGCATTCCGCTGATGGTAAAGGAGAACTCCATCGTTGCTCTCGGCGCGCATGACGATAAGCCGGACTACGATTACGGCGATGGCGTGGAGCTGCGGATCTATGCGTTGAAGGACGGAAAGACCGCAGAGGCGATTGTCTACGGCATGGATCAGGCAGAGGAGCTTTCCGTCTTCGCAAAGAGAGAGGGCAGCCAGATCCATATCACCGTGAAGACCGACAAGCCGTACACAATCCGTCTTGTCAATGTAACCGCCGCCTCCGTTTCCGAGGGCGAGCTTCAGCACGACGGCAACGACACTGTGCTTCAGGGACGTAGCTTTTGTCACGAGGAGCGGTACACTGTCACGCTGTAGGGAACATAATGAATATAATTAGGAATTGACAATGCAGACCACATGATGTAGTCTAAAAGAGGAGACTATACTGTGTGGTCTGTTTGCGTGAAGAGAACCTTGCCGCGTGAGGCGGCGGAACAGGAGAAATGAGCATGTGGGATATTTTTCTGGAATTTTTCTACAGAAGCGTGTCAGCAGGCTGGATGATTCTGGCAGTGATACTGTTCAGGGCGGCGTTTCGAGAAATGCCAAAATGGGTAAGGTGTGTGTTATGGGGATGTGTTGCGATCCGTCTGGTCTGTCCGTTTTCCCTTGAGAGTCCGGTCAGTCTGGTACCAGGGGCAGACGTTTTGCATTCTGTAATCGTTTCCGATTCCGCAGCCGGTAGATCGGTCACAGGCAGGATGACAGGCGTGGGCAATGTCATAAGTCCTGTTATGGAGAGTTTTTCCGTCAAGCCTGCGTCAGACAATGCGGTGCGGATCATAACATGGACAAATGCGGCAGGAATTGTCTGGTGCATCGGGGTGCTTGTCATGTTATGCAGCGCGGCGGTGAGCAGTCTCCGCGTCCGTCACACTGTGAGAGAAGCCGTTCGTGACAGGAACGATATTTATTTTTGTGATACCATTAAAACTCCTTTCATCCGTGGTTTTATCCGACCCCGTGTCTATCTGCCCTCCGGGCTGACGGCGACGGAGCTGTGCCATGTGCTCGCACATGAGGAGGCGCATTTGAAAAGACGGGATCAGCTTTGGAAACCTTTGGGGTTCCTGCTTCTGACCGTGTACTGGTTCCAGCCGGTCTGCTGGCTCGCCTATATTTTGTTTTGTAGGGACATTGAGCTTGCCTGCGATGAAAGGGTCATCAGGAGACTCAGCTTTGAAGAGAGACAGGACTATTCGAGGGCGCTGGTGAACTGCGGCCAGCAGAGAAGGCTGGTCAGCGTCTGTCCGCTTGCCTTCGGGGAAGTCGGCGTAAAGGCAAGGGTGAAGGAAATCCTGAATTACAGAAAACCGAGCCGGTGGATCGTGGTTATCGCGCTGATAGGCTGTGCTGTCATTGCTGTATGCTTCTGGACGAACCGTCCCGCCACGAATCCGGTGGAGGACACGGCTGGGGAGGAACGTGCGCCTGAGAGCAGTGAAGCTATGACGGAAAATGTGACGGATTCCTTGCCGGAGGAGCCATATGTCATTAAAATGTACGAAGTGACACCGACGGAGAAATCGGATGGGGATCAGCAAGACGGTGTGGAGACAGTATATGTCCCCTACTACGAGATGAGTGATGGAACGTGGGCGACGGCGGATCATAGTTATAAGTACAGGCTGGAAATTTCAGGCAATCCCCGCAGCTCGTCCGCTATGACAATCACCTATATTGTTTTGAGCAATACGCAGGAGATTACCTTCGGGCAGGCGATGATGGCAAGCGGGCTGAGCAGCAATCTGGATGATTATTTTGCGCCGGAGGAGTCGGTCATCGTAGGGGTTATCTGGTGATTGTGAAATTGATCTGCGGGGGAGTTTGTATTATGGGAAACAGCAGAGAAATGCATATTGACTTATTCTAAAAAACAAAATACAATACTTGACACATAACAAATGGTGTATATACACGGAATAGATTCAGCACGATGGATAGGAGATTGGCAAACAGGTGTATGCCTCTATGCTGCGTGTGCAGGGACCGGATGCGGAAATCATTAGCAGGGCATTGCAGAGTCATTCTTGCGGTTAAGGAGTATATTACATGAGAATTTTAATAGTGATTATATCAGTCTTATTGTGGTTGTGGTTTCTCGGTTGTACAGTTACATGGCGATTTGGCAAGGTGCTGTTGGTCGAGGGGATGGGAATAAAAAGCATTGAGTTTGCTGTGCTGGTGCTGTTTTCCATAGGAATTATTACTTACATGCTATGGGAACCGGTAGGTAGATGGGTTCTTATGGTTGAACTGGCATTATGGTTAATTGTGCAATTCTTTTGTCATGAGTATTTTACGATCTTTGGCGCAAGTGCAAAGAAGCTGGACAGTTACAACAGATGCTTTGAAGGTACGGTAAAGCTGTTTCCGGCAAGCAAAACACGCCTTGTCCCGGATCTTTATCATATTGTACTGCACATTCTTATTGCGATAGATTTAGTGCTGGTAATAGGGAGCCTGATATGATTGATACAGATTTAAAGCACATGAAGCACTTCCAGACTTGTTTGGGATTCTGGAAGCTACGGAGGAATACATAGCGGACAGTGAATTGTGGAGCTGACAGTCGTAATGAATGGCAGAACTACCATTGTGGCAGGAAGCGGCAGCGAAATGGATATCGACTTTTGTTAAAATGTAAAATACAATACGCGATACGCAACGTTCGATGCACATATGCGGAAATAGCGATACAAATGGGTGTAGAAAGGTCATTATCAGATGAGAATAGGAGTCATTCAGGCAAGTTCACAGGCGGAAAAGAATCTGAGCCTGTACGAAGCTGTTGAGAATTGTGCCGGAGAGCATGAGGTGATAAACTTCGGATGTTTTGAAGGTGAAGAGGAGAACTATTCCTATATAGACATTTCGGTCGAGATCGGACTGCTGCTTACGAGCGGCGCAATCGATTTCGTTGTGACGGGCTGCTCGTCCGGACAGGGAATGATGCTGGCGTGCAATAATATGCCGGGAGTGCTCTGTGGATATACGTCGACGCCACAGGATGCTTATCTGTTTGGCAGAATTAATAGCGGAAACGCGGTTTCCGTGCCACTGGGGCTGAATTACGGCTGGGCAGGAGAGATCAATCTCCGCTATATCATGGAAGCATTGTTCTCCGAACCGATGGGAACGGGATACCCGCCGGAGGAGGCAGAGCGCAAGAAAAGGGATGCAAGGCTGCTGAAGGAGATTGGCAAACAGGCGCATGTCTCTATGCTGCAGCTCATGCAAGAGTTGGATGCGGAAATCGTTAGAAGGGCATTACAGCGGCGAAATGTCGTGGATTACATTCTGCGGAATGGGTCTGATGCTGAAATCAGAAACTGGTTATTGACGAAATTAGGTATTTTAAAATGAAAATGTATTTCGGAAAGGGAATATGGGAGAGGCAGAATGAGAAAAGAAAAAGAGCCGGAGTGCTATGAAACCAAATATAAACATAAATTAAATATGCTGGAGCCGGGAACAGTCATGTTGAAGTGGATCGGAGGATTGGAACTGACTGGTTTCGGGCTTTTTTTATTTCAACTGAAAATTTCGGCATATATTGCATTCGGACTTGGCGGAATGGTGTTCCTCGTGTTGCCGGTATTGCTTGCGATTGAAGCGCATCAGGACAGAGTACTAAATGAAATTGCCGCGCGGGAGATGAAAGAGGAGTAGAGAAAGTAAGCTCGTAAAGTATGCTATAGATTTTGCGGTACTTGCGGTAAACACTCGAAGGTATCTCTAGCTGACGGGAGTTTTGTTCGTGACGCTTATGACCATTGCTGATTCTCTGCCGTTTTGTTTCAACCATCGATATGTGCCGATGCATATGACGCCGTTTGGGTTTCTATATCCGCTCTGCGGGAGAGCGGATGAAAAGAACTGTTTCTTTCTTCGCTGTCTGCTGGCAGCAATGACACTCAGCCTGACGATTGAACTGCTCCAGCCGCTGATCAACGACGCGCGGAGCGCTGATATTACAGATGTCATCACGAATACAGTGGGCGGGATGTACTTGCGGGAAGTGAAGGAGATGGGAAGCAGCAGGTAGGGATCGTGTAGGCGTACGTGCGGGAAGTGAGGGACGTGGGAAACCGCAGGTACGAATCGTGCAAGTGTACCTGTGGAAAGCGCGAGAGGTGGGAAATCGCAGGTACGAATCGGACAGGTGTACGTGCGGGAAGTGAGGGAAGCTGGAAACCGCAGGTAGGGATCAAGCAAATGTACGTGCGGAAAGTGAGGAAAGCGGGAAACCGCAGGTACAGATTGGATAAGTGTACCTGCGGGGAAAAGCTTTGTCCCTGCTTCAACTATGCGGTAGGTGCCTCATAGCTGACATTGACCTCGCTCCATTGTACCCAGACTGAGGTTCTTGCGCCGCCGTTGGAGATGAAAGAACGGATCTCGCACAAGGACCAGAGCTTTGTGACCGGATCCTGTTGGCGGATCTTTATGCTGTGCGATTCCTGTGACTGGCTGTACATCAGATCGTCGAGCACTGTCCGCGTGGACACAATGGTGTTGTTATAGGTCTGTGATTCGATGGAGGTATTGTTATAAATTGTAATTCGTCGCATGTCGGTGAGGACATGGGCAGCTGTGTCTTTTGGAGCCACGCTGATTCGGACAGACGAGGTGGAAGTGTTCTGGTAGGTCAGAATCAAGCTTCCTAAAGGAATATTCAGCGTGCTGCCGGTGGCAGAGATGTCTACATGGTATTCATCAAGGGATTTGAACAGGTTCGGGGTTGTAATATCTTCTGTGGAGGTTTTGAAGTTTAGCTTATAGGTGAGGGGAGTGTCCTCTACAACAGTAATTTCAGGTGTCTCGCCGTTTTCACCTTTCGGTCCAGGGATGCCCTGCTCGCCTTTTTCACCAGTGTCACCCTTCTCGCCCTTGTCGCCCTTCGGTCCCGGAATGCCCAACAGGCCCGGGATCGCCCTGCGGTCCGATAGGACCTCTATCTCCCTTAGGATCGATCGGCCCCGGATTTCCCTGAATACCCTGAAGCCCCATCTCACCGGTATCACCTTTCGGGCCGACGTCCCTGTTCGCCTCTCGGTCCCTGTTCTCCCCGTGGACCTTCCGGTCCCATAGGACCGGGTGGACCTTGTATTGTCACATAAGTGCCGCATGAGCCGCAACCATTGTTGCAGCAATTTCTGGAGTTATTATTTTGACAGTTCATAAAAATTCTCCTTACAGATTTGCTATATTTCTCTATATAATATGCAGGAATGCTGCTAAAAGGACGTAGTTTTTGTCATGAGGAGCGGTACTTTGTCATGACCTGTTCACTGACGCTTTCGGAAATGTCGTAATTGATAATAAATGCATAGAAATAGCGAGAACTTATGGTATAATAACCATGTTCCAAAGCAGAAAGCGTCCGAATGGACATCACAGAGAGGGTGGTTGTTATGAAGATGAAATGTGTATGGAGGGTTCAAACTTTCTGACATTACAAATAATTTTCTGGAGAAAATAGAATGAAAAACCAAATTACCATCCGTGAAGCAATCACGGAAAATGAGGTGGCACTCTTTTGGGAGCAACTTCACATCTACCACAAACGGGATATATTTCCAGACCCAAACGCAGAGGAAAGAGACTACTTTCTTGGTGAAGAATACCGAACGACGATGCAGCAAATCCACGACAGATCACAGGATCGGTGTTACTATCTTTTTTTTCAGCGGAACGGACAAGACATCGGCTTGGCATTGCCGGTGATTTACACCTCTGAAGATGGTAAATGCTTCATTATGGAATACTGCGTGTATCCTGAATATCGTGGAAAAGGCATGGGCAGAGAATGTGCCGATGTTCTGCTGGATTGGGCAAGGGCAAACGGTGCACTCTATGCAGAACTGAATTATGGTGGTAATGATCGCCGTCTCCGCTTCTGGAAAAGTGTAGGTTTTATCGAGAACGGAGTTGACGAATGGGGCGAGCCGTTGATGCTTCTGCCTCCTAACGACGAAATTCCATTTACTGTGAATGTCCTGGATAATCCGACCGATTGGCAGCTTTTGAAATTGGAAAACGGATTCAAAAAAGACATCGGTGAAGAATCGCTCACAGAGGAAAAGCAGAAACAGCTTCAGCAGGCGATTCGAGAGGGAAAGACTACCTTCTTTGTTGCAAAGCGTGGCTATCGTGCAGTGGGTATGTGTAGTATTGCAAAATGCTATTCCACTTTTTCTTGCTCCGATGTGGGTGAGTATGAGGATTTTTACATCGAACCGGCATTCCGTGGCAAGGGCATTGCCCGGAAATTGGCAGAGACTGCGCAGACATGGTGCAAAGATAACGGCATACAGAGCTTAAAGGTATGCTGTGCGCCGTGTGATGAAGAAATGTATCGTGTTCTTGGCTTTGACATCAGATTGGGGACAACATTCGCACACATTGGGTAACTGATAAAGGGCAGCGATTCAGCCGGACGAGTCGTCACCGTCTTCTAAGGGAGGAAAATGATCATGAAATTTAGAAAAGAAATCATCATTGCTATGTTTTCCATGGGAGTTTTATGCGCTGGATGTGGTGCAGACTCTGCCGGGGAGGGAGAACAATTACCGGCCGCTATCCCTGCAGCAGTTTCCGGTGAGGAAACGGACGTAGAAGATTTGACGGAAGCTACGGTAAAAATTCATGTGTTTACACAGGAAGATATGGTTGTTACACCCGAGATTAAGGAATACGATTTTGCTGCTGCGCAGGAAGCGGGTAGCACGGAAGAATTACAGGGATGGCTGCCGGGGACGGCAGAAGGAACATGGTACGTCATTGAAATCGATGGTATTGAGTATTATTACGGAAAATACGATTATTCAAAAGACATCACACTTTTTGGGTATTCCATCATCAACAATCAGTATTCGCTGGCAAACGGAATCACAGTAGGGATGAAGCAGGAGGAGATACTTGCGGAATATCCTGATATGGCGGTCATGGATTTTGAAGGCGATTATCTGCAAAAGGAAGTGACAGGCCACCAAGGATGGAATAATGTCGCCTATCCACGGAGTTACATAGATATGGATGATGAATGGGATTATAGAGGAGAAGATTATTATTGGGAAAATCAGTTTGATTATATTATGATTGCGAATATTGACCTCGGAACCTATGATACCTTACCGATTTATGTGGGACTGCTCATGAAGGATGATACAGTGTCAGCTATTACCTTCTATTACCCGACAGCGGGATAGGTGCCAGAGGGACGTTCCTTTTGTCATGATACCGGGGTCAAAAGGTTATCCAATGATATACATTATGAAGGAATCCATG
>OIZV01000116.1_pt1 | contig 53109 bp, 49 predicted proteins | sample 1588681 | NCBI WGS metagenome assembly OIZV01 (sample SAMN03283281) | human gut metagenome | biome: human-associated habitat; material: feces | host: Homo sapiens | place: Peru | collected 2012 | reverse complement strand
GAGAAATGAAGAAATTGAACTGGAAAAAGAGGTTTTTGAAAGTAAAATAACTTCTCTTTCATTTGAGAGAGAGGGAGAGTGATATGAAACGCATAATAACATACGGAACTTTTGATTTATTACATTACGGGCACATAAATCTTTTACGCCGGGCTAAGGCTCTGGGCGACTACCTCGTTGTCGGGCTTTCAACTGACGAGTTCAACTGGAACTCAAAGCACAAGAAATGCTATTTCAGCTATGAAAAACGCAAACAGCTTTTAGAGGCAATCCGCTACGTTGATCTGGTTATTCCCGAAGAAAACTGGGAGCAGAAAAAAAGCGATGTTGAACTTTATAAAATCGACACGTTTGTAATCGGCGATGACTGGAAGGGCAAGTTTGATTTTCTGAAAGAGCAGTGCGAGGTTGTCTATCTTGAGCGCACTCCTGAGGTTTCCACAACGCAGATAAAGCGGGATTTGGAGAAAGCGTAAATGAAAAAAAATATAAAAAAAGAAATAACTTTTATTTATACAGATAAATTGGAACATCAGTGTGAAGAGCCTATTGCAGACGAAGCAATGAAGCGAGGTTATAAAATTAATTTCTCCGATGATGTTTTAAAAAAATGTGAAATCGGGTTTTATTGTCAGCATTTAAATTTTCCTAAAAATAGCAAATTTTCTTGTGTTATGTTGCATGATTTAGGACAACAGCATGGTGAATGGCCTGTCATGTGGAAAAATGAATTTTGGAATGATTTTAATTTGGGATTTCTTCCTAGTAAAGAATGGGCGGATATGTGGCATAATGCAAGTTGCTATGATTTTGTTCGTCCGAAAAATGGCTGTTATTTTGTTGGTTGGACCAAATCGGATAATATTGAGAAAAAAGTTTTTACAGATGAATGTGAAGAAATAGTAGCACAATATGGTATAAATAAAAATAAAAAGACTGTTTTGTATGCTCCGAGTTGGGAATGGGATGGCAGACAACTTGAAATGATTGAAGCCTGTAAGGAGCTTGATGTTAATTTAATTATAAAGCAATTTCCATGGAATCCCAAAACTTTTAAATTTCAATATGACATTTGTAATGAAATGGCAGAGAAGTCAAAGAATATTCCAAATGTTTTTGTTCTTGATACTTCTATAAATATATTCAATGCAATCAATTTATGTGATGTTTTGGTCTCTGAAGAAAGTTCAACTTTATATGAAGCAATGCTTATGGATAAACCTGTTGTTGCGGTTACCGATTGGCTTGTTCCTGATAATTTTCCACCTCGTCTTCCAGATTTTCCTTATGATTTTGCAGTCAAATGCAAAAAAGCGGAATTAAAAGAAACTATAGAAAATGTTCTTTCTGATAAAAGTTATATTTTGACCATAAAAAATTATAGACAGAATAATTTTCCTCAATTAGGGAATTCTGCAAAAAATATTATGGATGTAATAGATGAAGTGCTTGAAGGAAAAGAAAAAAATCCTCTCAGAATTCATGAATTGCCATTAATAGAAACTCCAATTGAATTCAAGAAATCTGTTAAAAAAAGAAAATTTCTTATGAAAAAAGTTTTTATAAAACTCCGTTTTGTTGATAATAGTAAAATTTTGACTGTTTTGTATAACTTTCTTCGTTCTGTAAAGCATAGTTTTCAGAAAAAAGGTTAAGATTTGTGTCAAAATCAATAAAACTGAATGCTTTCTATAAAAGTGTTTTAAGTACGCTTAATATAATTTTTCCTCTTATAACCGCTCCTTATGTGGCTCGTATTCTTTCTGTGGACGGATTCACGGAATACAACAAGGCTATAAGCATTATCAGCTGGTTTACGCCTTTTGCTGTTTTCGGCGTTTACACTTACGGAATGAGGACTGTAAGCCAGATTAAAAATGACAAGAAGAAAGTTTCCGCGCTTTTTACAAAGTTGTTCATATTTAATATTTTTACATCTGTGCTTGTGACGGCTGTATATGTGATTATGGTTTTGCTTGTTCCGTCGTTTTTGAAATACAGGAATATTTATCTGATTCTCGCAAGCCAGATATTTTTCGTCTGCTTTGCGACTGACTATGTGAATGAGGCTTTTGAAAGTTACGGCTTTATTCTTATAAAGACATTTCTGTGCCGTTTTTTATATGTCATAAGCGTTTTTCTTTTTGTGCGAAAAAACGATGACATTTTTATCTATATTCTTTTGGTGAACATTTCTTTGATACTGAATAATATTCTTACATTTGCTTATGCAAAATCAAAGATAAGGTTTTCAAAAATATGCTTTAAGGATTTGACATCGCTTTTTAAGCCGTTGTCGGTTGTGTTTTTGCTTGTTAATTCAAGCATGCTTTACACTATTTTTGACCGCTTTATGCTTGTGTGGTTTTCTGATGCCCTTAGCCTTACTTATTACAATGTTTCCCAAACGATTATTCTTGCAGTCGTGAATGTGACGACATCTGTTTTACTAGTGAGCATTCCTCGTCTTTCGTTTTATTGGGCGGATGGCAAAAAGAATGAATATTGTTTTTTGCTTGAAAAAAGCTCGTCTTCGTTTTTGGCATTGCACACTCCTTGTTGCATAGGAATGGCGGCCCTTTCCTTTGAGGTTTTCTATATTTACGCAGGCCAAAAATATTTGTCGGGCGCACTGTCTTTATGCTTATTTTCTGTGCGCTATTATTTTGGCGCGTTTGACATGATTCTTGCTAAGCAGGTTCTTCTTGCGACCGGCAACGAGAAAATTCTCACAAAAATTTACTATTTAGCAGGCATTTACAACATCTTGTGTAAAATTGTCCTTGTTCTGCTCAATAAACTTACGTCTGAGCTTTGCATTATAACAACGGCATCTTCTGACATTTTGGTTGTTGTTTTGCAGATTATTTTCATAAGAAAACTCGGATTCAATTTTTCAATATTTTCAAAAAAGAATTTTAAATATCTGGCGACAAGCTTTCTTTTTATTCCAATTGTGCTGGCAGTAAAGCATTTTATTTCCTTTGACGGCGCAGTCTCAATTCTGATTAGAAGCGTTGTGTCTGTAGTCTTGTGCGGTTTTTTGTATCTTTCGATGCTGATTTTTACAAAAGATGAATTCTTAAAAAATCTTGCTTTCTGGAAATCTAAAAAGCAAGCTAGTGGAGCAAAAAATGAATAAGAAAAATTTTCCTTTGCCTGTGAAAATTGTGCGGCGCGGCTTTATAACGCTTTTTAATATTCTGGAGCTGCCGTTTTATTATCTTTTCGGACTTTTTCCGCGCAACAAAAATCTTTGGATTTTCTGCTCTTGGTTCGGACAGAGGTATTCCGACAACTCGCGTATGTTTTTTGAATATGTGAACAAGAATCACCCGGAGATAAAAACTGTCTGGCTTTCAAAGAACAAGGACATTGTGAATAATCTCCGTGCGGAAGGCAGAAACGCTTTTTCATCTTATTCTATTGCTGGATTTTTGTGTTCCTTGCGCGCGTCAAAAGTTTTTTCAACAACTGGCGGCGAGATGAGCCTTTTTTTCTCTAGAAATGCCGAGCATTACGCTTTGTGGCACGGAATGCCGCTTAAGAAAATCTTGAACGACGACACGAATTCAGGTGGCGAGTCAGCGAACTCCGCATTTAGAAGAAAGACCGCGCATATTCTAAGAAAACTTTTTCCGTGGAAAGTTTTCTTGGAACAGAAAAAACTTTTCACAGTTGCAAACTCTGAATTTTTTGTTCCGTTCTTGAAAACTGCGTTCAATCTACTGGATGAGAAAATCCTTCGTACCGGCTCTCCGAGATGCGACGCTCTTTTTGCGCACAGAAAAGAGCCTTTGCTGGAAAAAATCCGCGGACAATTTCCTGAAAGCAAGATAATTCTTTATATGCCCACGTTCAGGACTGCGGAATGGACTGGCGAGGTTTTCAATCCTTTTGATGAAAAATACGGCTTTGACCTTGATGAATTTTTGGCGACGCTGGAGCGTCAGAAAAGTGTGCTTGTTTACAAGCCACACTTTTCTGACTTACGCTTTATAAAAACCGTAAGTCAGAAAAGCTCAGCCTCGCGGCTTATCACGATAAATGATTCTGACTACGACGAGCTTTATAATTTTGCCGGTCAGGTTGATATGCTGATGACCGACTATTCAAGCATTTATTTTGACTTTATTGCGACAAAAAAGCCGGTTGTTTTTCTTCCTTTTGACTACGACTTTTACATCAAATATGCGCGTGGCCATTACTTCAATTACTTTGAGAATATGGAAGGAGCGAAGGCCAAAAGCTGGCAGGAATTCTACAGAATTCTTGAAGAGAAAAGCTATTCGCCAGTAAGCGAGGAAACGCGGAAAAAGTTCGCGGAATACTTGGACGAAAAGTGCTGCGAAAGGTTGTGGAATATAATCACGGAGTTTTCAAAATGAAAGTTTCAGTTGTGCTTGCCACTTATAACGGAAGTTCTGAAAATCCTATCTGGATTTCATATAAAACTATAGATAAGGAGGAAAACTGAAAAGACAATTGATTTTTGATAAAACAACGGTGTTTTCCTGTTGTTTTATATGTTCTTTGATATTTCTATTTTTGATTTGTGGTTTATCAAAACCCTAAAGACGGCTGAGGCAAACTCTTTATTTTTGCATAATTTTCTTACCGTTTTACCGTATTGAGGATATTTGTAAAAAATGCTATTTTTATTAAAAAGCAGTGCCTTTATGGGCTGAACTTTTTAATAGGAACTCTGCTATGGAAATTAAGCGTGATGTGTATCTGGACAGACTTGTTTCGTCTATGTGGAACGGGCAGGTAAAAGTCATAACTGGAATCAGAAGATGTGGAAAGTCTTATCTTTTGCACGTCCTGTTCAAGAATTATCTGCTTGAAAAAGGAGCAATGCCAGAGAATATCATCTCCATTGAGCTTGATTTGCTTCGCGACATACGATTTAGAAATCCGCTTGAGCTTTCCTCATTTGTTGTCAGCAGGATTAAGGATAAGGCGGAAAAATTTTATCTTTTTATTGATGAGATTCAGCTTTCGGATGAAGTTAAGAATCCTTACAATCCAGAAGGTAAAAAAATCACTTTTTATGATGTTCTGAATGATTTCCGTGAGTATCAAAATCTTGATGTTTACGTTACAGGCTCAAACTCAAAAATGCTTTCATCAGATATTCTTACAGAATTCCGCGGACGCAGCGATGAAATAAGGGTTCACCCGTTAAGCTTTGCAGAATTCTTGTCGGTGTATGACGGCGAAAAATCTGATGCGTTTGAGGAATACTGTTTTTACGGCGGGCTTCCTTTTGTGCTTTCCAAGAGTGATGAAGCGGGAAAAATGGAGTATCTTTCCACGCTTTTTTCTGAGGTTTACATAAAAGATATTGTTGAGCGTAAAAAAATTGAGCGCGAGGATGTGCTTTCCAAGATTCTGAATTTAATCTGCTCTTCTGTCGGCTCTCTTACAAATCCTAGAAAAATTGCTGACACACTCCGCTCAAAAGAGAAAACTGAAGTTTCGGACGTTACTGTTTCTTCATATATAAAGCACCTTGAGGATGCGTTCCTGATTTCTGAGGCGAAGCGTTATGATGTTCGCGGAAAGTCCTATTTTGATTTTCCAAGCAAATTCTACTGCGAGGATGTGGGCTTAAGAAATGCGAGAATTGGATTCAGGCAGCAGGAGATGACGCATATCATGGAAAATGTGGTTTATAACGAGCTTAAAATCCGCGGATTTCTTGTTGATGTGGGTGTTGTGTATTCAAGGGAGCTGAACCAGAATAAAAATTCTGTGCGTGTTCCGCGCGAGATTGACTTTGTGGCTTCAAAAGGCGGAAAGAAAGTCTATGTCCAGTCGGCTTTCGCGTTGCAGACCGAAGAGAAAACAGCGTCAGAACTCAAGCCCTTTTCGCTCACAGGAGATTCATTCCCGAAAATAATTGTGCGCGGCGACATAAGAAAACGCTGGTACGATGAAAACGGCATTCTGAACATCGGAATCACAGATTTTCTGCTGGACAAAAACTTGTTTTAGAAAGGCGAAATTCAAAAATAGAAATCAGATAAAATCAATTCTCTTTTCAGCCAAAAAAAGATGGCTGAATCACAAAAATTAAAAATCGAAATTCTCCCCCTTTGGCGAACAAGCGGCAGTTACTCTTGTCTGCTGCATGGCTTTGCTTTGCTCAAATATCTTTACAACCAACGCTTTGGAAAATTTCTAAATAATATCGTCCATGTAAGAAAAAGTTATAAGTCATATTCAGGAAGAAAATAGAATGGAACTGATTTTTTATTTATTTTCTTTTTTAATGCTATATATTATTTGGACTCTTTTTAAGGATTATCTTCACCCGGCTTTTATTACAGTTGCTGTATGGTTTGTTATTATATTTTCATATAACTATTTGATAAGAAAAACTGGTATATGGATTTCTTTGTCTGACGACTTTTATCTTATAATAATTACGTATATTTTATTATTTTGTATTTTTTCTGGATTTTTTTCAACAAGAAAATTTTGTATAAGTTCAGTTGAAAAAGTTTCTTTTGGACTGATGCATAAGTTTTTTTTATACGCATCTATTTTATTTTTATTTATTTCAAATGTTTACTATATAAATCTAATCAAACAAGTGGGATTCAGCTTATTGAGGGAAGAAACCGAGTTTGGTTCTTCTCTTCCAATCTATGTAAAGCTTTCTTCATATTTTATGCAGCCGGGAATTATAGTTTTCTTTCTTGGAATTACAAATTCTTCAAATTTGAAAAAATATAAGATTCATCTTTTTGTTCTTGCTGTTATGATTTTAATTTCTTTTTTTACATCAATGAACAAAGGCGGATTTTTTCAGCTTGCTGTTTGTATATTTTATTTCTTAAAAGTAAGCAACAAATTAAACAAAAAAACTTTTATTGCTTTGGTATTGATATTTTTAGGATTCGTTATTACTTTGCAGTTTCTTAGGTCTGGAAATGAAACATCTAAGTCAAATTTTTTCACAAGATTTTTATATGTTTATTTTTTATCCCCTGCACCGGCTTTTGATGCTGTAGTAACAGGCAGCAAAAATTTACATTCAGAGTATTTTGGATGTTGGACTCTTTCATTTTTTTACAGATTCTTTAACAAACTTGGTGTTTGCAATGTTCTTCCTAGCACACTTCTAAAAAGTGAGAAATGGATTGGTGTTCCGTATGCAACAAATGTTTACACAATGCCTGGATATTTTTATATCGATTTTGGAATTATAGGAATTATTATTTGCACGTTTCTATATGGAAGCATATTTGGAAAATTATATTCAGGAATTAAATACAAAAATTCTATTGATAAAAAAATCTTTTATGCTCTTTATCTTTATTGTCTTGTATTTCAATTTTTTGGAGATTGGTTCTTCGGCTTTTTTAGTGTTACTTTGCAAACTTTATTTTGGCTTTTTGTTCTTACGTATAAATTTAAAAGTTATGCATTGAGGTTCAGGTATGATTGATATTCTTTTGGCAACATATAATGGAGAAAAGTATATAGATACTCAAATTTCAAGCATTGTGAATCAATCTTATTCAGACTGGAAACTGTATATTCATGATGATGGAAGTTCCGATTCAACAGTTGAAAAAATAAAATTTTGGACTTCTCGCGATTCCCGGATTGCTTTTATTGAAGATGGCATAACATTTCATAATCCTGGTATGCATTTTATGCATCTTTTGAAGTTTTCTAAATCTGAATTGGTTTGTTTTTCTGACCAAGATGATTTGTGGCTGGAATATAAGCTTCAGAGAATGTTTGAATCGTTTGATAGGCAGAGAAAAAATCCATATTTGCTTGTTTCAAACTGTTATTTATGGAATATAGAAAATAAAACTATTATTCCAAAAGTGAATTTTAATCAGGCATATTCTCTTGAAGAATTTTTATTCTTAAATGGCGGTCTTCAAGGGTGCGCAATGATGTTTAATTCTGAGTTAAGAAATATTGCTCTTTCTAGAAATGTTGAAAATCTTTATATGCATGATTATTTGATTTCTTTAATTGCTTTTACATTCGGAAAAGTTAAGTATTTAAGTGAGAATTTGTTTTTATATCGGCAGTATGAAAATAATGTTTCAGTTCATATCGAAATTAATAAAAATCAATACAGAAAGCGAATATTGAAAAACCGCAAAATTCCTGTTGTTTTTGCTCCTGCATACAAAAATATTATGTCATTTTATCAGATTTTTAAAAACGAGATAGATGAATCTAAGAAAAAAGTTTTTAAGCGATATTTGGAATTAAAAGACAAAAATTCAATAGCACGCTTTTTTAGAGTATTTTTTTCAAAATTTTCATTAGGAAAAAATGGTCATAAAAAACTAGTTCTAAAAATGATTCTGAGAAAATTTTGGAGGGAATCATGAATAATAAAATAGACGTTTCTGTAGTTATCCCTGTTTACAATGCAGAAAAAACTATCTGCGAATGTGTTGATTCTGTTGTGAATGAAATGCTAGCGAACGGTCTGTCCTATGAAGTTATTTTGGTGGATGACGGAAGTACAGATAACTCACTTGCATTGTGCAGACAGTATGCTGAGACAAATCCATGCATAAAAGTAATTGCTCAGAAAAATTCAGGTCCTTCTGTTGCAAGAAACACAGGAATAAAAAATGCGAGCGGTGAATTCATTGCTTTAAATGATGCTGATGACAAATGGCTTTCTGGCAAAATGAAAATACAGATAGAAGAACTGCGTAAAAATACTGAAGTTGACTTAGTTTGTGCAAAATACGGCTCTTGTCGGCGGGCTGGAAAAAGAACAGATATTACATATAAAAAAGAGATGTTTCATAATTTTTTTAGCCCGCAGACAAGCGTCTTCCGCTTGTCTGCTCTTGTCTGCGGTTTCAATGAAACTTTGAGCTATTCAGAAGATATGCGGTTTTTGTTGGATTTTATGCAGCACGGAAAATGTGTGTATCTTCCTTTTTTAGCGACAGTTCCTGTTCTTTCCAAATGTGTTTTTGGCGAGGCTGGACTTTCTTCGCATATATGGAAAATGGAAGTTGGAGAACTTAAAAATATCTTGTTCACAAAAAAGATTCGTAAAATAAACATTCTAGTGATGCTGATTGCGATGTTGTGGTCTTTGTTAAAATTTTTTAGAAGAGCCGCAATTTCAGTTTTTATAAAAATCCGAAAAATCTTCAGGAGAAAATAAAATGGGTGAAAATACTAGAAAAGTCCTATTTCTTTCAAACACCGCGAATTTCTCAAAGTTCAATCTGCCTTATATGCGATGGTTCAAGGAGCAGGGCTGGCAGGTTGACTATGCTTCCGCAGGCGAGGAGGAGGTTAAGGACTGCGACAATCAGTACACGATAAGCATCGCGCGCTCTCCGTTTTCATTTAGGAATTTCAAGGCGTATAGGCAACTTAAAAAGATTCTCTCTGAAAACCATTATGACATTCTTCACTGCCATACGCCGATGGGCGGAGTTCTCGGGCGGCTTGCGGCTAAAAAGCTCTGGAAACAGCACAAAATCAAGGTTATTTACACTGCGCACGGATTCCATTTTTACAAAGGTGCGCCGGTCTTGAACTGGCTTTTGTATTATCCAATGGAAAAATGGCTTTCGCACTGCACTGATGTGATTGTAACAATAAACGAGGAAGACTATGAACGGGCAAAAAAATCATTCTGAGATTTTCAAGATCGACGGCGTTGGAGTGAACCTTTCAAGATTTCACCCTTGCACTTTTGAAGAAAAAAATACGTTGAGGGCGGAGCTTGGATATTCTGAAAAGGATTATATCATCACGGTTGTTGCGGAGCTGAACAAAAATAAGAACCAGATTATGCTTATGAAGTCCGTTCCAGAGCTTGCAAAAATCATTCCGAATCTGAAAATTCTACTGATAGGAAAAGAGACTCTTCCGATTGTACGCGAATTTGTTCAAAAGGAAAAACTTGAAAAATACGTGGAATTCTTAGGCTACAGGCGCGATGTCGAAAAACTCACGATGATGAGTGATGTGGCGTTTTCCGCAAGTCTGCGAGAAGGTCTTCCTGTGAACATCATCGAGGCAATGGCGTGTGGGTTGCCAGTTGTTGTAAGCGACAACCGCGGACACCGTTCGCTGATAAAGGACAAGGAAACAGGCTTTATTTTCAGCCCGAAATCAGAAAAGAAAATGACAGATGCGATTATTCTTCTGTATAAAAATCCTTTGCTGCGTGAGGAAATGGGCAGGCGGAATGTTGAGGAAGCGAAGAGATATTCGGTTGATATTGCAGTGGAGAAAATGGCGGAGATATACAACGAGGTCATTTCTGAAAATGTCGGGGGGGGGACAACTGTAGAGTAGTTTTCCAGTTCTGCTTGCCTTCATATTCAAAACTGGAGGCTGCGTGATGAAAAAACATGCTCAGGTTTTCATGATGGACGGAGTGGGAATAAACCTTGAAAAATTCAAGGCTGTTTCTCCTAAAGAAAAACTTACGCTCCGCTCAAAATACAAGTACGGTTCAGGCGATTTCATAATCCTCTATATTGCGGAGTTCATTCCGCGGAAGGATCACGAGTTTTTCATAAAAAACATTCCGGAGCTGAAAAAGCGGATTCCGAATCTGAAAGTCATAATGCCAGGACGAGGCGTTCAGCTGAAGGAAATGAAAATTCTTGCCGTGAATCTTGAGGTTGACGACATAATCTGGTTTCCCGGCTACAGAAAAGACATAAATCTGCTGTGTGCGATTTCCGACCTTTACGTTACGACAAGCCGGCAGGAAGGTCTTCCAATCAGCGTGATTGAGGCGATGGCGAGCGGACTTCCGATTGTGGCAAGCAGTATCCGCGGTCAGACCGATGCCGTTTTGCCCGGACGGAACGGAGAACTTTATCAGCTGGATAACAACGCTGACTTTGTGGAAAAAATTCTTGAATTTTACAAAAATCCCGAGCTTCGAACAGAAATGCGGAAGAATAATATAGAAGATTCTAGAAAATATTCGGTTGATATTGCGGTAAAGAAAATGGCGGAGATTTATGGGGAGTGTGTGAGATAGAAAGTTATATTGTCTTGTGATATAATTTTATAAAATTACATATAATTATTAATAGAGATATAACTATGTCAAAAAACAAAGTTTATTATGGTGAATATACATTAAAGCATTGGATAGATTTAATCTTAAGTAAAAATATTATTCTGCCAGAATATCAAAGGCTGTTTGTTTGGGATAAAAATAAAGTTATAAAATTAATTGATTCATTTAGCAAAGATTGTTTTGTTCCTCCTGTTACAATAGGTTCATATAAAAAAGATTCTAAGCAGTTAAATTTAATAATTGATGGTCAGCAAAGACTAACAAGTTTACTGCTTGCATATTTGTCAATATATCCAAAAGAAGATTGTTTTAAGCCATCTGCAAAAGATATAGATAGTTTTGCAGATGAAAATGATGATTCTAATGATGATGAAATATCTGTTTTGGGGTGGACATTTAATGAACTTTTGAAAAAGGGCGATAAAAAGGAAATAATTAAGAAAACAATAGAAAATACTGAAAAAGAAAACTACAGTGAGTTAAATTTTGATATTGCTTTAGATGATGAATTTCTTGAAAACCACTATTTGGGATTTTGCTATCTGATTCCTCAAGAAAATCAGCAACAGTATTTTTCTAGTGTTTTTAGAGATATAAACGCCGAAGGCAAAAAACTTACAGCACTTGAAACTCGAAAATCTCTATATTTTCTTGCAGACGGATTTAATGATTTCTTTGATCCTGCCTGTATTCATGGAATTACAATTAAAAAAGATGATGGCGTTGAAAGAATAGACTTTGTAAGATATTTGGCTCTTCTTTTTCAATATAATAAAAATGGATATGATTCTGTCGCAAAAAATTATGGAAGAAAACTTGAAGAATACTATGAAAAATTTATTGATGCAATAATAAATCAAAATAACGATTCAGATTTTACAGCTTATGAGAATATTTATAAGAGCCGATTGCAGACTTTTGATGCTGAATTAAAATCTTTTGAACTTGATAAAAAGGTTTTTCCGTCAATCATAGATGCTGACATTTATATGTTCGGATTGATTTATTATATTCTCTTAAAGAATAAACAATTAGATGAAACAAAGAAAGAAAATTTATTTAATGACTTGAATACAAAAATTAATGAATTGAAGGAAAATCCTAATACAGGATATTTGCATAAAAAAACACCTTCGGCTTTAAAATATTTACGGCAAAGAATTTTGGAATCAATAAATATCTATGGAAAGTATTTAAAATGAGAGTGCATGAGAAATTTATAAAGTCTTCAATAATAAATATTTTGAATCAAGCCATACAATCTGTTTCGGCTTGCGGAAATGGTATGGAAACTTATCCATTATGCGAATATGTAATGCAGTCTACATTCTTGCAAATGACAGGCTTTAACGAACAGAAACTTAAGTGTATTTTATGGGAACTTGCCACAGATGATTTTGAATTCAGACGTGATTTCCTGAGAAATAATTATAATGAATGTTCGTCATATAAAGATAAAGAACAAATTTTTAAAGACTTTATAAAAGAAATAAATAAAAATAATTTTAATTTCTCAGCAAATGAAATAAGGTTGGATTTATTTGAGTCTGTGAAAAATGAATGTAAAAGTGTTTTTGAGTATTCGCTTATGAAGATTTGGTTGCCAAGACAATATGAACATTATATTCAATTTTTAAGAACTGTTACTGATGATTGTTTTTTAAAAAATAATACTTTGTTTTCAAATTGTTTATTATCTGCTTATAAGAAACTTTATGGACATAGAAACAGATGTGCTCATAATCTATTGTCATATCAAGATAATTTGCCGACATTAATAACCTTGAATTCTGACGATTATAAATATGACAATTGGTTTATAAGATTTTTTCTACTAATATTAATAGATGAAGTATTTACTAGGCTATATGAAATATATTTAGACAGTAATCATTATTTTTAATAAATAAAAAAATATACAAAATTTTGAGATAATAACTTCAGCAAGAAAAAATAAAACTTAGAAAACAGAAAGAAATTTAAAATATCGTTTCAAAGTTCTTGTACTAATCTCGTGATTATTTCATTGTCATTTGCATTTTAGTTGCTGTTTTTAATCGCTTCATACATTCCTTTTATTATCAGAGATTCAATTTCAAATGAAAGGTTTGCGTACAAATCGCTTTTGCATAACTGATTAAACGGAATTGTTCTAGTAAGTCGTGCTACGTTAAGTCTTATATTATCAATAAATTTTATTGTGGTATCATTGCTTGTTTTATAAATAAAATTGATTATTTCATTTTTCTTTTGAATAAATTCTATTTCAGGTTTGTTGAATTCATTCAAATAAGCCATGCCTTCTTTTATATCTTTTAAAGTAAGAAAGACTTTTGGAATATCACAGGACTTTTATATATGGTCAAGATAGTTTTCAAAAAGATTCTGTTGATTTTTCATATTTACCTCTCTCATAGAATTATGATTATAATATACAAAAAATTAGGAAAAATAAAAAGTTTGATTTTAGTTTTTCATACCGATAACTGAAAATATTTTTGAACTAATTGAATGGGACGTTTTTTTTGTTCCGTTATAATATTTCTTTCCAGTGTTTTTAACAATATTCTGGATTATTTTATTGAATTATAAAGGCTGAAAGAGTATACTATAACGATTTGAATGTGGTACATACATTTTCAGATGGACGGCTTGGGGAAATAAAAATAATATTTTATCTGTAAGGAGTTTTTATGTACCATTACGTTACAAGTCGAATTTTTAAACCGTATCGAAGTTTTGCTTCTGACAAGATGAATCAAGTAAAACAGATGCTGAAATCTGAATATGACTTAGATTCTGGTTTTTATTTAGTTGGAAGTGGAGCAAAAAATCTGGTTACACAAAATGAAACTGAGCCATTCGATTTGGATTATAATCTTGAAATTTACAATTTAGCAGATCCAAATAAAAATGCAGAATGGTTGAAAAATGAAATTATAAATTTTCTTAATCGAATTCTTGAAAACACTCCATTCAGCGACTGCCAAGATTCTACATCTGTAATAACGTCAAGATGGAAAGCTAACGAAGGACTTTTATTTAGTTTTGACATAGCTATTCTTGTTCAAAACAGACAAGGCGTTTTTTGCCGAATGATTCATGATAAAAATTTGAACAGATATTATTGGACTGAAGTTCCAAACTCTAAAGATGTTTATGAAAAAATGGATACTCTTAAAAAAAATGGCTGGTGGCAAACAATACGAAATACTTATTTAAGAAAGAAAAATCAATATTTGAGCATTCAAGATAGAAATCATCCTTCTTTTATTGTTTTTGTAGAAACTATCAATGACGTTTGGAATAAATTTATTAACTGATTAGAAGAAATTATTATGGCAAATTTGTTTTATCATGGTCTGTGTTATTGTTTTTTAGTTACTCATAAAGATATATAAAATCAGTTACTAATACGGAACAAAAAATAGAAAAAATTATTTAAAATTTCGAAATTAATGATGTTCAACTACAATGAATCTCTGTAAAACTGGATGGAAAAAATTATGAATAACTTAAAACAAAAGATAGATTTTTTACTAAAAACTTTAATAACATTTGTTTCTTCATATGAAGGAGAATCTTTAAAAGCTCATTATTATCAATATAATGGTATTTTAAACCGACTTGGATTATTAAGAAGAAGTTTTGATTTATTTTTTCCTGCATTGGAAAAATTGCCAGAAAATGATTTTGAATGTGAAACTGTCAATGTGATGCTGAATTCAATTTATCTTCACATTCGTGGAATTTTGGATAATACAGCATGGTTAATTTACTACGAGTTGAATTTACAAAATTTGAAAATTCCAAGAGATATAGATTTTACAGGTAATCAATACTTAAGAGCAGTTCAAGTAAATGCAAATCTAAATAAAACAATAAAAGAATATACAGAATGGATGAAAGAATTAAAAGAAAAAAGAGATCCAATTGCTCATAGGTTGCCATTATATATTCCTGCAAAATTTATTGATAATGAGGAAGAGGTTAATAAAGCGTTAAGTCTAAAAGAAAAAGCAGATCAAAAAAGAAATAATAATGATGAATCTTGGATTCAGGATGAATTTTCTGCAATGTCTGTAGGAAAATTTAAACCAATCATAATAAATCTTGATGCAGAAAGAAAGCAGGGAAAAATATATCTTATTTTACCAGAAATAGAAAAAGATATAGAAAATTTTTCAAAATTTATATCAAAAATATTTTCTGAAATGAAATTAATTGCTTCTAAAAAATCTAATTGAAAGAATTGAAGTAGTAAATAATGACTATCCGCCAATTTCCAAATTTTCACAAAAAAATCATGCTATAATATCCCTTATGATAAAACCCATGAAAAAAATTCTTTACTTGTTTTCTTTATTTTTAATTTCTCTGCTGTTCACTTCCTGCATTGATTATGTTCAGTCGATTACTTATAAGGACGGCAAATATCAGATTTATTACAAAATAACATTGTCAAAACTTTTGTTTGCAATGGCGGATGATGATCCGGAAGAAATTTTTGAATATTTTGACGAGGAATCCCTTGAGGATTTTCCTGAAAATGTTGATGTAAAGCCTGTGAACACGGATTTGGAAGTCGGTGCGGAATTTTTACTTTTAATAGACCCGAAAACAACGGATGAAACAGAAAAGTCATTCTTGCCTAAAGTCGCGGGGCAAAAGTGCTATATTCCGTTTTTGTTTGGAAGCGAGGATTTTTCATTTGCCGATTTTATGAAGTCAGACGACAGCGAGTCTCAGGCAATTTCAGAAGCGATATTGTCTTCCGCAAAATGCCGCGTGATGGTCAGCAAGAAGATAATTTCTTCTATTAATAACGCCTATTTTGAAGGTCGTGGCGGACAGAATTATTCAGTTGCCGTGTTTGACTATGGCGAATCATTCTGCATGGAAATTCCATTTATCGTTCTTTTTGAAAGTGGAATGTACAACTTTGATAGGATTGTTGTGATTAGGGAGTAGAGTATTTGGCGAGATTTACTGTAGAAAAATAGTAAAGAAATTAACATTATTTGTAATCAGAATCTTCTTGTTGTTCATTTTTTATATTGACAGCCATATATCCTATGCTAGTTGTACATTTTTCTTCAAAGTGAAAATTTTTATAATCGTCATGTAGTGTCAGAAGTAAACCTAATTTTATATGCTCTGAATTTTCATTAAGTTTTTTCCCAAAGTAAATGGCTGTATTTTCTGCCCATTGTTCTAATGCTTTAGGGAACTTGAATACTTTGGTAGTTCAATATTATAGATTTTTGCCATGTTCATATAGCTTATGTGATAACCACCGTTAATATCTTTTTTATTTTCAAAATGGGCAAGCAATTTTTCATATAATGCTCCATATTTGCAATTAGTCTTTCTGTCTAATAAGAATAGGCGGATAAAATACTCTGGATGTTTTTGCAAAAAGATTTTTCTTGAGATAACATGATCTACATGATAGTTCGCAGGAATTTTATCAATTTGGAAGTATTCATTTAAAAAATTCCTAAAGGCGTGCCTGTATCTTGTATATGTGCTGCTAACCCATAATTCAGGAAATTTGTTTTTTGCTTTTTCTATAACTAAAACCTTTTTTTGATCTGTATGTTTAACATATGAAATATTCCAGTTATATTCTTTTGTATGTCTGTAAATTCTTTCATAGGTTGTTGCGGCAAGAAATTCAGTCATGTTGTTTGAAAACTGATAGGTTGCATCTTCTTCTTGCCGAGAAATATAGTCTTTGATTGAAAGGTTGTTTTCCATAGCGATAATATGATTATATGATTAACTAAAGAATAATCAATTAGTATTGTTATTGATATTGCCTGCACAAACTACACCGCCAACGGAAAAGGCTGCGGCAACATAATCTGGAAAGAGGACTTTTACAGAATGATGGGGTATGCGATGGATAAGAATAATTTCAGGTCTTGTGATATTGTTTTCTTGCAACAAAGAAAATTATGTGCTGGACATAGTTCTTGGATTGTAATATCTGATTTTTATATCATCATTTTTTATACAATCGAATTGTTTTTTTGATATATTGGCATTTTTTTGTAGGTAATGTAAAATATCTTTATAGAAGTTTTTTTCGGGATATTTTTTTATTAGTTTTAAGAGTAAAACTTTTACAGCATAGCAGAAATATACATTTTTTTCTGATACAAATAAATTTGAAGTTCTCACGCTTTTAATTATATTTGATATATGAAAATAATCTTCATCTGATAAAGTATTTTCTTCATATTTTTTGTTAAGTTCAAAAAGACTTTCATGTTTCATGTATTTTATATCTGAAAGTTTTTTCATTCTGAGAATCAGATATGAGAGGCATTCTTGTCTATTATATTGATGTTGGATGCTATTTTGGGAAGAACTGTCTTTCGTAGGAATCTGGGATGTAGTGCTTCTTTCTACAAGAATTCCTTTTGTAAAATCTGGAAGATTTTTCTTATGAATTCCTCTTTTTTCAGCACACTTTTTTCCAAGCCAAATACCGTTTGAAAATATTCCAATTTTCGATTTTAGTTCTCTATTGCAGTCATAACAAAGTTGATTGTCATCTGTAAAATCTATATATTCCATAAAACAACTTAATTTAAAGATACTAAAAACAAAAGTCTAAATCAATATTTTTTATTATCCGTGTTAAGTGTATTTCTGATTTCTTCTCTTTTGAAAGCCGTAAAAAGTACTCAAACTTTTATAAAATATATCTTTTTAAGTACAGTATGTGCAAATATAAATAAAAAAAGAATTTCTTGGGAAGGGATATAAAGAATCAGAAAGAAAAATCTTTTTTTTAATTAAGAGTACAAATGCAGATTTAAGGTTGGAGTTGATAAAAAATTTAAAAAAGCAGATATTACAGATAAATAATAAAAAGTGTCCTCAAAAAATAGCTGCCTTGAAAAATGTTCTGAAAAACCTTGACAGAAAAAATGTAACGGATAAAAATATAGACAATATTACAATCCAAATTATAGAAGAATTGAAAAGAGAAAATAAACTTTCTGTGGATAATCAAAAGATAAAGTGGAAATAAATATCCAGAAGAATCAAGTTTTCTTAAAAACTTAAAGGCAAAAAAGGATTTAACACTAATCGTTTTGTTTTGATTTTATTGTTAAAATTTTGTCCCACTATATTGAATTTTGTCCCAATTACTGATATTCTGCTTGCGTAAGGTGGCGGAATTATGAAGAAGAAAAATATTATCAATCTGATACGTTATCATGTGGAAGGAAATGATGTTGCGTTCAGAAATGAGGCTTATGAAATTGCACATGATTTCAATGAGAGTGGCGACTCGGAGCTTGCAGAATATATTTTGGCTCAGCTTTCAAGTGCAAATACATTTGTTCCACAGATTAACGAAAATGATTTGTCCTTTTTCAAAAAAGAAACTTATGAAGAAGAACCGTTGCCGCTTCCGGAAGCAATAAAAGACGATATTATCGGAATAATTAACGCTATCGGGCACAATGTCGGAATCAATAAATTCCTTTTTCAGGGTGCACCTGGAACAGGAAAGACTGTTTCGGCAAAACAGATTGCAAAAATATTGAACCGTGAACTGTATATCGTAGATTTCAACTCTGTGATTGACAGTAAGCTTGGACAGACCGCAAAGAATATTGCCGCCTTGTTTGAGCAGATGAACAGTATTTCTCATCCTGATAAGGCTGTTTTTTTGTTTGATGAAATTGATTCTATAGCTATGGACAGAACAAATTCAAATGATCTTAGGGAAATGGGGCGTGCCACATCTGCTGTTCTGAAAGGTTTTGATTCATTGAATGAAGATGTTGTGCTCATTGCGACAACGAATCTTTTTTCTTCTTTTGACAAAGCATTGATACGACGTTTTGATACAGTAATAGATTTTAACAGATATACAAGAGATGATTTGATTGAAATTGCCGAAATTCTGCTGGATTATTATCTTGAAAAATTTTCCTTTGCCGGCAGAAATATAAGATTGTTCAAGAAAATTCTCGATTTAATTAAAATTATTCCATATCCTGGAGAACTGAAGAATTACATCAAGATTTCTTTGGCGTTCAGCAAGACAGTGGATGAATTTGATTATCTGAAAAGAATTTATAAAGATGCAATGGATGGAAAGAATGTTTCCTTGCAGGAAATGAAGGAACAGGGATTTACAGTCAGAGAAATAGAGATACTTACAGGTATTTCTAAAAGTCAAGTTTCCAGGGAGATAGGTTAAATATGAATAATATACTTGAATTAAAGGCTCGGTTTGATCAGAAAGGAAATGTCGGCGGCGGTTCAAGAACTCTTCCTGAGAAATGTTCTGTAACTGCAGCGCATTTAAAAGACTTATGTGGAAACTTAAAAAAAATAGAAAAATATTGGCAGTCAGATGACTTTTTAAATGGTGCCTTAATAAGCATATATTACGACAGAGTGATTGCAAAATCAAACAGAACTCATTTTTTATTAAAAGGAAAAGGACAGCTTTCTCCGAATGTTTCAATTGTCGGTGCAAAATTTATAAAATCTGAGAATAAAACAAAGCATGTAATTACACACTATTTGACAAATGAGATAATAGGCATCTCGGTTCATTTTTTAGAAGAAGCGATAAAGATTATCGAAAATAATTACAATGGTGCAATTAATAAGATAAAATTGGAAGAAATCCGGCGTTCATCAAAATTCAATTATTTTGAAGATTTTGCAAAAACAAATTTTATAAATTTGATAGTTGACTCATGTTATATAGAAAAATTTGATATTGATGAGACATCTGTTAAAAATGTAAGCGATGTAACTTTAGTCACACTTTATAAAACGGATTTTACAATAAAATCCCTGATGGCAAAACTTGGAATAAATGATTATTTTCAAATAGGAAGCATTGATGAGACCACAGTCTTGCTGAATCCGACACAATATGAAATATTAATGCGAAAAGCGCCTTATTTAGTTGCAATGGCAACAAGTGATTTAAGAGATATTAAATTTGAATCGGCAACAAATCAAAAATACAGTCAGTTTTCAATACCTGAGCCAAAAAATGAGCCAATTATAGGTGTGATAGATACGCTTTTTGATGATACAGTTTATTTTTCAAAATGGGTCGAATATACAGATTTAGTTCCAAAAGAAATAGAAAAGAAACCGTCGGATAAGGATCATGGAACTATGGTCTCTTCAATAATTGTGGACGGCCCTGCATTGAATCCTGATTTGGATGACGAATGCGGAAGATTCAGAGTCAAGCATTTTGGTGTTGTGGCGGGTAAATCCTACAGTTCGTTTACTGTCATTCGGGCAATAAAGGATATTGTTGAAAAAAATCAGGATGTAAAAGTATGGAATTTAAGTCTTGGTTCGTCTGAGGGAGTCGCTGAAAATTTCATTTCCCCGGAGGCTGCTGTTTTGGATGAACTGCAGACAAAATATGACATCACTTTTGTAATTGCAGGAACGAATAAGACAAAAGCCAACCAGACAAGAATTGGTGCTCCTGCGGATTCAATAAACGGAATCGTAGTTAATTCTGTAACAATAGAAAAAAAATCTGCGTCTTATACAAGAAAAGGTCCGGTTCTGTCTTTCTATACGAAACCTGATTTAAGTTATTATGGCGGCGAAAAAGGTGAGGAAATAGCAGTTTATTCTTATGAGAAACTATTTAAAACAGGAACTTCATTCGCTGCTCCCTGGATTTCAAGAAAGCTTGCTTATTTGATTCAAGTGATAGGTTTTCCAAGAGAAATTGCAAAAGCTCTTCTTATAGATTCTGCCGCAGGGTGGGATCATGATGATTCGGAAATTGATTCAGTTGGTTATGGTGTAGTCCCGGTGAAAATAAGTGATATTCTTCGCTCAAAAGATGATGAGATTCGTTTTCTGATGACAGGAACAAAAGAATTATATGATACTTATAACTATAGCATTCCGGTTCCAGTTTATAAGGAAAAACACCCATTTATTGCCCGGGCAACATTGTGTTATTACCCGAAGTGCTTTAGAAATCAGGGGGTGGATTATACAGCGACGGAACTTCAGATTCAGTTTGGCAGAATGAATGATAAAGGAAAAATAAAGCCGATTGATGATGACTATCAGAGTACAGAAGGTTTTGCCGTTACAGAGGAAGAAGCCAGAAAGGATTACCGGAAATGGGACAATATAAAACATATAGGTGAATTCTTGGACGGCAAGAAACCAAAAAAAGCATACAACTCTCATCTTTGGGGAATTTCAATAAAATCAAAAGAACGTCTTGAAGAGAATTATGGCAAAGGTATGAAATTTGGAATTGTGGTTACCTTAAAAGAATTGAACGGAAAAAACAGAATAAATGATTTTATTCAGGCCTGCCAAATGAAGAGCATTCTTGTCCGCCCGATTACAATTCAAACTCAAATTGATATTTATAATAAGATTCAGGAAGAGATTGAACTGGAGTAGAGAGGAGGTAAATTATATATTATGGAAATCAATGAAACAAAAATTTACAGATATCTTCAAGAAAAGAACAACAGTTTCTATTGCGAACATATAAATAGAGTTGCCACAGACGTAAAGAGTGTTCTTTCTCGTATTCCGACAATGTTTTCAAATTACACAAGCCATGATATTGGACATTCTGCTAGAGTTGCTGATTATATGGTGGATTTACTGCCACATTCAATAAATGAATATAATGACACGGAACTTGTTGTTATGCTTTATTCCGCAATTTTTCATGATATTGGAATGTCAGTTTCTGAGACAGAATTTGAATTGAATGTTTCGAATCAAGAGAATATCCGAAAAATGCATCATGTTAGGTCAGAAGATTTTATAAATAAGTATCCGAATACAGATTCTTTTAAAATTGATAATGAAAGTTCCATAGATTTCAAGGGCTTGATTGCATTGATAGCAAGATCTCATGGAGAGGATTATTCATGGATAGAAAAAAATCTTGCTGAAAATAAATGCTTGGGGAATGACTTTGTAAATCCTCGTTTTGTTTCATTTCTTTTAAGATTGGGAGATTATCTTGATTTCGATTCAAAAAGAGCTCCAATGTGTTTGTTTGATTTTTTGGAACTGGCAGCAAACAGTTCTCTTGAGTGGCAGAAGCATTTCTGCATAACTAATTATTCAAAAATAGATAAACAGAAAAATCAGATTTATTTTGCAGGTGAATGTGAAGAACCGGATATTTTTATCGGAATTTCCGATTATTTTATTTCAATAGAAAATGAAATAAAAAATGCAAAAAGATTATTATCGGGAAATGTAGAAAAATATAGATTGTCAATCAGCAACCAAATTTTAAATCTGATAGCTCATAAAACTTTTGATTCTGTAGATTTGCAGCTTTCAATGGATTACTTGGCAGTCTCAAATTTGTTAATGGGAGAGAATCTTTATACTGATAAAAAATGTGCATTGAGAGAACTTATACAGAATTCTTTAGATGCGGTGCTGTTGAAAAAAGAAATCTATAAAAATGAAAACAGCGGTTATGTACCTTTTATAAAAATAGCTTATTCTGATAATGAAGTATCTGTGCAAGACAATGGTATTGGTATGACAGATTCTGAGATAGAAGATTACTTTCTTAATATCGGGCATTCTTTTTACTGTTCAAATGATTTTAATAACCTTTCTGTCAGTTATAAACCAATAAGTCATTATGGAATCGGATTTCTGTCTTCATTTTTGTTGTCAGAATTGATAACGGTAAAAACGACTTCATATAAAAATCCGGCTGTTTGCAATATTTTGATGTTGAGAAAAAACAGACGAATTGTGATTCAAAAAAAAGAAGAGAATAAACTTCCGAATTCTGGAACAACCATTGTTTTTGATAGAGCGAATTTTGAAAATGTTTTTCAATCAAGTAAAGAAGTCTGTAAATATGTTTCGGATACTTTTAAGAATACTGGCGTAAAAATTTTAGTTTCAGAAGATAACAAAGAAATGTGTATCTGTTTTGAAGAAAAAAACGTGAAAAATAGAATAGATGTTTCTCAATATATGAATAATGTCGAGTGTTCTTTCAGCACCTTTTCTACATCTTCTTTTAGAATCTTCTCTGTTGATTTTCCTTTTGAATTGTCTGATGAGTATATATATGATGAAGAGTATTTTCCTGGAATAATTGCTGATTTTGAAGATTTGGCTAACTGGGCTGCTAATAATGGAGATCATTATACTATAAACCGTCTGTTGGATTCTGATGAAAATCTTAGGATTTTGGAAATTTATTTATTGGACTCTGATGAATCTGAAAATTTTAATAAGGCTCAAGAAATTCTGGATGATGATTATAACGCATTTGAATATTTGCAAAAAAATCATCCTGTTTATGAACCGATTCGCATATATATTCAAGATGAATCAGTATTTTGGGATTTCTCCGATTTTGATATTATTGATATGAATTCTGCAATTACTGGATATGATGAAACTTCAGAGTTTAAAAAGATATTAAGAGACTTTATTGAAAATATGGGAAAAAAACAAGGATACGATGTGTGTGAATGTTTAATAAGAACAAACAATCAGTCTGTATTTATCAACAATAATCTGTTTTCGAGAATTACTGAAAATAGGGCTGTTTCAAACTATCAGCATAATGATTTGTTTGTGAAAAATGTCCGAGTTCCATATTTTGATATAAAAATTCCACTTCTGTTAAAGGGGCTCGTAAATGCTAGCTTTGAAATAAATTTATTTTCTGAAAACTGTTATCCTGATGTTACCAGAATAAGGATGAATAATGAAACTTGTCGTCAGTTGGGATATGCTATAGGACGTGCAATTCATATTTTTATATTGAAGAATGCAGTGTTAGAAGAGGATAAGAAAAAATTTGTGAAAGCATTTATTGATAAGTTTTATAAATTTGACTCAACAAATGAGTTTTGTAAAGAAATAGATTTGTAATCATTTAATAGGGGAGAAATAATAATACAGTTTACTCAAAAAGATTTTTATGATTTGTGTTATGAAATATTGCTAAGAGCATCAGAGGTACCATGTGTTTTATCAACAATTAAAGATATACATAACACAATTTACTCATCCCGCGCTTCCTCATACATCGCAAGGACATTCTCCCTCCAGGCATCAACTAGTTTTTGCGGCGCAAGTGGAGTGACATACATTCCCTTTTCCAGAGTCCAGTTCAGGACGGGGTAGTATTGGTTGCTTGTAAAAGTCATTATTGCTGTTCCGTCGCTCTGTTCCTCGAATTTCTGGTCGTCCGCCCATTTGTACATTCGGATGTAGTCGGTTTTTTCCTTGCGGATTTTCAGTTTGAAGCTGTAGTTTTCTTTTCCGATGAATTTTCCGAAGCTGCCTTTGCTGTGCTTTTCAAATTCAAAGTCCGGCGGAAGAGTAAAAGTTTTGTCCAAAATTTTTGGATTCGTGATTGCAGGAAGATTATAGAGCCGAGTTTCCTTGTAGAATTTATTGTAGCAGTACAAGCTCCACATTCCCTGAAAGTAGACAAGCTGCCAAGGCTCAACGGTAACTTCATAACGCCTGCCATTTTTATAATAGTCAAACTGGATGAGGCGGTTTTTCATCATGGATTCTTCGATTAGATTCCATAGCTTATTTTCTATTTTTACCGCGTTCATTCCGAGGAACACAATCCGGTTTTCAAGTTTTGCCGCATTCAGTTTTTCGTTTCCGTCAAGCTCGTTTTCTAGGCTTTTGTATACTTCAATCGCCTGATTATAAATTGGCGTGTCCTTTACAATTTTGAGCAGATTTGTCATCAGGTGCGCGGCGATAATCTGCTTTTCGGTCGTGAAGCTCGCAATCAGGCGGAAATGCGGTTCAGCGTAGTAATAGCCTTTTCTGTTGCGGTCGTATGATATTTCCGCACCGAAATCGTTTCTTAGAGTTTCTATTGCCCGCAGAACCGTAGCCTCCGAACATTCGAATTTTTGCATCAGAAAAGCGACGTTCGGATATTTTTCCGCTGCAATCAGTTCGTCAATCTGTAAAGCCCTGCGGTAATTGGAAAGTGAAAGCCGTCTATTGCCCAACTTGTGAAACCTTTTCGTATGAATTGTCATCGCCTTTTACAGGAAATCCATGTACTTTTGAATGTTGTGGTGGAGTCAGCAGAATCAGATTTTCCGGGCGGCAGTCATATCCGTTGTTGTTGATGTGGTGAATGCACTTATCGTGAAGTTTTTCAAGTGAGAAAAAAGCTTTTGCGACAAAGATATAAATATTTTCAGAGCGATTATCTGAATCTTTGCCTTCTGTAGTTTTAGTCATTTTAAGATAACCGTTAAAATTTTCATCATCTTGGTAAACGAGAATTCCATTTAGCTTTATTCGACCAAGGTTACTCACAGTATATTTTTTGTTATCAGGGACTTCACGCCATATTTCTTTGAAAGTTTCGTCTAATCCGTATACTTCTTCCAAAAGTTTTACTGGAACAAAGTCTTGTTCACAATTATATATTTTTGAATATTTTGCTTTTGCGATATTACGATAACATTTTGCGTCATCTGTACGAAAATTATTTGCAGAATTTCGTAATTCATAAAGGCTGTATTCAATTCCTTTATAACCAAAAACTTTCTCATCAAGTCCTTCATCTAATTGTGGATAATTTGATTTTTCCATCTTTTCACCTCACTGTAGTTTCAGTATACATCATCACACTGTCATATAATGCAACTCTGAAAATTATATCACGAAAAATATTTTTCTGGAAAAAAATTAGACTGTCATTATTTGCAAGTCCGCCGTGCTATCATAGTTTTAAAGCTGAATAAAAATCTTTCGTAAGACGAAACTGGAGGCGGACATGAAAAATGCGATGACTTTTGACGACATCTATCTTTTAAAGGACAGTGCCGTTAAGCTGGTTCTAAAGAAAATCGATGTTATGGATCTGGAATATGCCTTGATGGAAGCGACTGCGGAAGTCAAGGATGCGTTTTTCCGCAATATGTCAAAATGTGCGGAGCAGATGATAACGGAAGATATGCAGTACAACACTGATGTTTCCTGCAAGGATTCTTTTGAATCGCAGCAGAAAATTCTTGATACGATATTCGGACTTGAAAAATCTGGAAAAATCAGGCTTTCGGAAAAATAATACAGTATTCTTTATCAGAGAATTTTTGCGCGTGATTCGTGCGAAATCTACAGCTTCACGCTTATTTATTGCGACACGTTTACCGCACAAAAATTGTCTTCGCTGAAAACGAAACTATAAAAATTCCAGAGAACCGTCGATTATTCCTGAAGTATTGCGGGCTGCAATCCTTATCTTCCGGGATTCAAAAAATTCTGAAATCTGATTTATCTTTTTGTCATTTGCAAAATCACAGAAAGTCAGGACAACCTGAAAATCCTTTAAAAAGGAATATTGCTCTAAAATTCCGCTCAAAATCTGGAGGTCAATAATCGCTGGAACTACAAGAAAACATTTTGCGGCAAACACGGATTTTGAAAAGAAATCGTATACAGATTTTTGCTTGCCAAGGTCTCCGCTTGTGTCTACAAAATAAGTTTTGTCCGGGCTGTAGCTGTAATCTTCTGGAGCTTTGCTGATTTCAGTCTTGCATGGAACGGACATCATGCGGCAGATTTTCCGGCACATTTCACCGGCACAGATATTGAAGCCGTTGAAGGAAATCACTTCGTATGATTGTTCAATTTTTTTGCTGTTGTCATGTCGTCTTTTTTCTAGAATTTTCTGACGAAGGAATTTGAACAGCACGTTCGATTTTCCGCTTCCTGGAATTCCAATGAACATATAAGTTCTGGTTTTGTTGTCTTGTTTCATAAGCATATAATAATGCATGAGGCTTGCATATAGTGAAGGTTTTGGAACATCGAAGTTCTTACAGAAAAATTATTCTGCAGAACTGGTAAAGAGGTCATGGAGAAACTATAATATTATTATAGAACAATCAAAAATGAATCTCAAATCAGAAGCCTTTCTAAAACGACGCTGATAAAATTATATAGTAATCAAAATAAAAGGTTGGAAAAATGATTTTGTTCATAAAGATAAAAAGTATTCTTTACGGTCTGTCTTAATTTTAGAAACTTTTGCAAGAAAAAATGATAAAAGCATTTTATATGAAATAAAGCGGATAATCCAAACTGTTATTGGATTTTTACGATTTTGACTTTTTTCACATCATATCTTATTTTCCATCTTCCAAAAATTCTGTCAGAATTTCCTTTACAAAGCAATATCGTCTTGCATAACTGTTATCAATGTGCAACAAATCAAAGCCGTGGTTTTTGCAAATCTGTTTTTTCTTTTCATCTCTTGCGATTACATTCGGATTGTTGTGATGTTCTGGACCGTCAAGTTCTATTGCCAGAACTGCATCTTTTCTGTTTCTGAAGCCTTTTTTGTAAATTACAAAATCCAGGCTTCCTTTGTAGAAAAAATCACTGTCGCTTGGATTTTTTTCAAATAGGTGCGAAAGCTGAACTTCTCGCTCTGCTGAAAATTTTCCGTCCGATTCTAACAGTGTTGAAATTGCGTGATTTAATGTTGTCAGAAAGGTGTTTTCAGTTTCCGTGCTGTAAGGTTTTATTCCAAGTGCTCTGGAAGAAGATACCCTTGGTGTGATTTTATATTCGCCGTTCTTTTTTACATATTCTGCCAGTTCGTATAAATCATCGCTATCATCATTTTTGTGAAGTCTTTTTAGTTCTTCGCTGTTCGAAAAAATTATAAATTTATCTTTAGCCCTTGAAACTGCAACGTTTAAAAGTTCCCGATTATTTTTAAGCCAATCGTAAGTTTTTGAATATGTATGGCTTGTAAGTGCAAGTGAAAACAAAATCTCATCTTTTTCATCACCCTGAAATGCGTGGACTGTTCCGCAACTTGCCTTGTTTTCAAGATGGTTTTCCTTCAATTTATAATCGATTAAATCTTTTTGATTTTTAAACGGAGTGATGATTCCAATTTTCTTATCCGGATGATTTTTTACATACTGCACAATTTTTTCAGCTTCATCCAGAGAGGTGTTTTTATCGGTAGAATAGTTTTCACGAACTTCACAGAAGACGAGTGGCTTTTCCTTTGTAATTTTAGATTTTACATTCAGCTGATTGTTGTAATACTTTTTATTGCTGAACTCTATGATTTCCCTTGCACATCTATAATGATTATGTAAAAGAATTTCCTGGCTTACAGAATCGCTGGCAAGATATGCTTTGTAAATTGAATTTTTAATGTAATCATAATTTTCATTTACATTGTATTTTGCTTTCAGTTCTTCGTTAATATTTTTATCCAGTGTAATTACAGGATTCAGCTGCTGAGGATCTCCCACAAGCATAAGATTTTTTCCGCGGATAATCGGAACCAGTGAAACTGCCGTATTGCATTGGCTTGCTTCATCAATGATTGTCATGTCAAAGTAAGTTTGCGGCTCGCCAATCTTCTGCGTTGAAATGCAAGTTGAGCAAAAAACGGGAAATACTTTTTGCATCTTAAAAATGTTTTCAGATACAGAAAAGTATTTGTTAAATTCTGTAGACTGTTTTTCTTTGTTTTTGATATTCAAAATCTCAATAAAATCTTTGTAGTCGTCTTCAAAAAGCCGTTTCAAGAATTTAACTGAGGTAAAGTTTATAAACTGCATCAGTTTTTCGTGGTTAAAATCCAAAAGGCTGAGAGCGTCTTCATCGCTGATGTTTCCGATTTCTTCAAGGCGTTTCTTGATTTTGGAATATTGCTGGCCTTCAAGATTCATCCGAAGATTCATATTTTCGCTTTTTGAAAGCATTTCTTCAATTAATTCTCTTCGTTCAGCCAAGTCAAGCTGTTCTTCGTGTTTCTGCAAAAGTTCTGTAAGTTTTTTAGTCCGTTCAATTTGGCTCTCTTTGTTTTGTTGTAAAACTGTATCAAAAGATTTTAGAGACTTTATTTGTGAAAGCAATTTTTTAATGTAGAGGCAGGTTTCTTGAATCCGATCGTTACTGCCAATTCGCAAAATGGGGAAGGGAATTCTGTAATTCTTATATTTTAAGTTTGTTAACTTTTCAAAAACACCATCAATCGGATGGTTGTTGTATGAAGAAAAAAGAACGGTTTTTGAATTAAAAAATGCCGTGATAATCGTGCTAATTATGGTGGTAGTTTTTCCTGTTCCCGGCGGCCCCTGAATATATGCAACTGGAAAATTCATTGCAGTGTGAATTGCAAGCAGCTGGTCAAGGTTTACATTTTTGTTTATCAACGCCAGAGGATAAACTTTGTCATTCTGTTTTATTGAACGAAGCTCGCCAAAAAATGCTTGAATCGGAACTGTAACATTATTTTGGGAATACATATTTATGATTGATTCATATTCTTTTTCAAGGTCGATATTTAAATCCCGCTGCAAGCAAAGAAAATAAGGCCTGTCATCAACTGCACAATCTTTTTTGTTTTTGATGTTTTGCATTACGATATCTTTTATTGTTTCTGCATTCTCTTCAAAATTCTCAAGCAAAGATAAGTCTTCGTTATCGATAAAATTTAAAATGCTCAGTTTTTTACTGTTTTTGTCAGCGCTTTTTTCCATGCAGAATTCCGAGCAAATTTTGATTTTATTTCCTGCAATTAAAATTTTTCGTTCAACATCAAATCGCACTTCCCGGTAAGCCAAAACATAAAGTCCTTTTTGAGTGTGAATGCTCAGCTCGTTTAGGGCAATTTGAATTGTGCTGTTAATATTTTTTTCTTCTTTTGTTTCTGCGGATTTTTTAAAACTGTTTACGAACATTTTAAATTGCTCGTCATCTAAATTGTAAATCCTGTTTTTCAGTTTTGAAGAATCAAGCCGATTTATAAGCTCGTATTTTGTGTTGAGTTTTGGAATATCAGCAAGTTTGTTGCAGTCAGAAAGATAATTCAGAGTTTTTAAGTTTACAATTTCAGAAAAAATCTCTTTATATTTCTGCGGATAAAGGTCAATGTCTTCTATTAAATTTTTGTTGGTTTTAAAATAAGTTCCCTCTATTATTCGAGTACGGAGAATTTTTTCAATAAATAAAAAAAGATTTTTTGTTGTAAAGTCGCCAAGATGAAGCCCTGTTGCCTCAAGACTTTTCTTTTCCAGATTTATATTTCTAACCGCAATCCAGTATTTTGTGCATTCTTCACTTTTGTTTTTGTATTCAATATAAATCCAGCATCCTTCATGAATAGAACGGAAAATATCTTTACAAATAGAGTCCATAAAGCAATTCTAAAACTATAATGTATTTTTGTGAATATTCTTTATAAACGACTGTATGTTTATTAGAATCCGAAAAGATATTAGAAATTTTTTCTGCTAATAACCTAGCCCTTTTTTTCCGGCACAACCAAAACTTTCAGTCATGCCAGATTTTTTATTCCTGCTCTGTCCAGACAAAACCGTTCAAATCGTAGCCTGCGTTCTGGGCAGTCTGAATGTAGCGTTCCTTGACGTCATCTGGAATCGTCTTTGTGCGGCTCAAAATCCACAGAAGTTTTTTGTTTGCTCCTGCGACAAGCGCGTAGTTGTATTCGGAATCAAGCGCAATGATTTTGTAGTCGCTGTAAAACGGCCAAAAGAACGAGACTTTCAGGCTTCCGGAATTTTGGTTCCCGGCGAATTTCACCTTTCCCACGGACTGTTTCTGCTCTTTGCTGACATAATCATAGCCAGAATTTACAACCTTGACAGTGCCGTTTTTGTTCAGCGAGTAGTCGGCCGTAACGTTTTTCAGATTTTTTTCCCACTTGAAGTCAAACCTGCCGATCTCGTACCATTTTCCAAGATACCGATCGAGCTCAAAATTCCGCACAGGCTCAAGGTTTGCATTGCTTTTTTCGGAGACTGACTGGGCTGAAAGGCTTGCAATGCAGCTCAAAACGGCGGCCAAAGAAAAAATCTTCCTGATTCTGCTTCCTTTTTTCATGTGAACCTCCTGTAAAAATTGCATACAACCTACAAAGAAAATAACCATAAAAGAGGCGGAAAGCAAGAAAACAGATGAGAAGTTCAGCCATTTTTGACTGTTTTGTCAAAAATTTATGCAATTTGAGCATCCGGATTCTTACCGTTTTCCGCCCGCAACTCCTTTCACCCCTCCAAAATCCACTCCCTTATATTCTTTCTTACGATTCCGTTTTCGTTTGAGGGCGGAAGGTCGTCCATTGTAAGAATGAGTTTTGGAAAGTTGTCTCCTAGTGCCAGAAGCGATTTTAGCGGGCGGAGTTCCCTTTCTTTTGTCTCTTCCGAGCCGATTAGGTATGCGACCTGAACGTAGAGTTTTTCGCCGTTTTTTTCCGCCGCAAAGTCAATCTCCATGTCGCCGATTTTTCCGATAAAGACCTTGTAGCCGCGCCGAAGAAGCTCGATGAACACGATGTTTTCAAGAATGCCGTTTATGTAGGTGTCCTTGTAGCCGTGCAGGAATGTCAGCAGCCCCTGGTCGGCAAGGTAATATTTTTCCATCGTCTCAAGGATTTTTTTGCCGCGCACGTCATACCGCGGAACTTTGTGCAGTACCAGCGCGTTCTCAAGATATTTTATGTCGTTGTAGATTGTCTCCACGGAAAGCGGGCGTCCGCCGGACTTCATGAAGTCGGAAATTCGTTTTGCGGAAAAAATGTTCCCTGTGTTGTCGGCGATGTACAGAATGATTTTTTCAAGAACCGCAGTGTCGCGGATTCTGTTGTGGGCAATCACGTCTTTCAGAAGAACCGTCGAATAGATTCCTTCTAGATATGAGCGGATTTGGACAGGATTTTCCATCATGTCTTTCAGTCCCGGAAATCCTCCGAATTCAATGAATTTTCTGAACGCCGCCGCAGAGTCGTTTTCAGAATTGAAATACAAGAATTCCCTGTAGGAAAGCGGCCAGATGTGAATCAGAACATAACGACCGCTCAGGTAAGTCGCCAGCTCGGAGGAAAGAAGATTTGCGTTGCTGCCGGTTATGTAGATATCCGCGTCAATCGTGGCGGAAGAGTAGAGCGAGTTCACAAGTTTTTCCCAGCCGCTGACTTCCTGAACTTCATCCAGAAAAAGATAGAGTTTTTTTTCGCCGGCCGCCTCGCTTTTTGATTTTATAAAGTCGTAGAGCTTTTTTGCGTCCAGTAATTCCGCGTTCTCAAAATCTTCCATATTTAATAGAAGAATCTGGTTTTCCGCCGCGCCTTTTTCCATAATCTTCCGTGAAAGAAGCTCAAGCATGAACGACTTTCCAGACCGCCGTATTCCCTGAAGCACTTTTATGACGGGCTTGTCATTGTAAAGAGAAATTATTTCGTCGATTCCGAATCTGTCCAGCGCAATCTGTTTCATTTGTTTCCAGTATAACCGAAAAAGTTCTAGAATTCAAGAAAAGTTTCAGTTATAGTGGAAAGTTTTTGTTTACAAAAGGAGTTGAAGTTCGCAGCTTGAAGTTCTATCTCCCGAATTCTTGCGGTTTGAGAGGCGTTTATCTAAGTCGCTTTTCTTCCAATAAAGCCAGATGGAATAAAGCTTGCCCGCGGGCGTCAAGTGTTTTTTGTTCTGCATATTTTTTTCATACTTTTAAAAAGGTGTAATTTTTGCTTGTTAATAATCTTAAAACGGTGTATGATTTAATAAAAATTAAAGTCAAAAAGGTGTAAATATGTATCGAAAGGCATATAAAACTCTCTTAAAATGGAAGGATGAAGAAAAAGGAAAATGTGCCATCATGATTGAAGGCGCTCGCCGTGTTGGAAAAAGCTTTCTTGCGCAGGAATTTGCAAAAAATGAATATGAATCATATATCCTCATAGATTTTTTTTCTGCTCCTGATGAAATCAAAGAACTATTTGAAAAATACCTTTCTGATTTAGACACTCTTTTTATGCACCTTTCTGCCTATTATTCTGTAAAACTGCACGAACGCAACACGCTCTTTATTTTTGATGAGGTTCAGTTTTTTCCAAGAGCCAGAGCCGCAATTAAATATCTTGTTGCCGACGGGTGCTATGATTTTATAGAAACAGGCTCCCTTCTTTCCATTAAAAAAAATACACAGGACATTTTAATTCCATCGGAAGAACATCATTTACAGTTAAATCCCATGGATTTTGAGGAGTTTTTGCTTGCTTTAGGAAATGACACGTTGATTCCTGTTGTAAAAAATTGCTTTGAAAAGAAAATTCCTATGGGGCAGGCTTTGCATAGAAAGGCTATGGATTTATTCAGGCTTTATCTTATAGTCGGCGGAATGCCGCAAGCTGTAAAAGAATATTGTGAATCAAAAAATTTTGAAAAGGTAGATATGATAAAGCGGGAAATTCTGGAGCTGTATCGTAACGATATTCAAAAGCACGCAAAAGGCTCGGAATTAAAAGCGGAATCTATTTTTGATGAAATTCCTTCTCAGCTTTCTAAGCACGAAAAAAAATTTAAGCTGGCTTCCTTAAAAAAAGATGCAAAAATGCGCAATTATGATGACGCGTTTATGTGGCTTAAAGATTCTAGAATCGTAAACATTTGCTACAATGCTGATGAGCCTAATATCGCATTAAAAATGAATATGAGCCGCACCACATTAAAATGCTACATGGCAGATACTGGACTTTTAATTAGCCACGCGTTTGACGAAAATGGTCTTGTCGCTGAAGAAATTTATAAAAAACTGCTTTTTGGAAAGCTTGAAGTAAACGAAGGAATGATTTTTGAAAACATTGTTTCCCAGATGCTTACAGCAAGCGGACACAAACTCTACTTTTATTCAAAGTCTGACAATGAAGATTCTGCTTCCCGCATGGAAATTGATTTTCTTATTACAAAAAATAAGGTTACTTCGCGTCACAACATTCAGGGAATCGAAGTAAAATCCTCAAAGCGTTATACAATTTCTTCGCTTAACAAGTTTAGGAAAAAATTCGCAGAATATACCGATAAATGTTTTGTCATTCACACCTCAGATTTTAAGGAAGAAAACGGCATAATTTATTTACCAGTTTATATGGCAATGTTTTTGTAAAAAATTGATTTTTCACCTCGGAATTTCACGCCTAATTTCCATTTCCGTTTCCTTGCTTCCAGTCGTGTTTTTTTCCTCATTTCACTCACCAAACTTTTTAATCAGTTCTTCGTGGTTCTTGCAGCCTGTTTTCTGGTAAATTTTGGAAAGGTAATTTTCCAGCGAGCGTTCGACAATATTCAGTTCTTTTGTAATCTGGCTGCGGCTTTTTCGTTCTATCAGTTTTTTGAAAACTGTCTGCTCCTGGCGTGTCAGGCCGTCAAAAACACTTTTATATGTAAAAAGCGGGGCTACAAGAGTCTGCTGTACGTAAGTGTCGCCGGCAAGAATTGCTTCAATGGCTGCAAAAAGTTCGCTCTCAGGGGCGGATTTTAGAACAAAACCGTCGGCATCGCCTTCTAGCGCAAGAGATACAATTCCCGGTTTTGCGAACATCGAATAGACAATGACTTTTACAGAAGGAAGATTGGCCTTTACCTCGCGCAGAATATCAAGTCCGCTTTCGTCGCCAAGGAATAAATCAAGAATCAGAATGTCCGGAAGCCTGGATTCCTTTTCAAGTTCATAAAGTTTTTTGATGCATTCATTTTTTGAAAAAGCATAGCCACAGCAGGAATATCTGCCGTGCTCGGAAATCAATTCGCGGATTCCCCTGTTTGTGAGTGTATGATCTTCAACTACAAAAAAAATTGACTTCATGTCCCATATTCTAATTCATCCTCTTAAAAATACTGATTTGTGTTCCCTCTCCGGGGGCAGAAGAAACTGAAAATTCGGCTCCAATCAGCTGGCATCTTTTTTTCATCCCGATAAGTCCAAAATGTTTTGCACCGCCGATTCTTTTGTAACTTGAAAAGCCCTCGTACTGTTCTGCGTCATAATCAAAACCGCAGCCGTCATCACTTATAAAAATGTAAAGTCCTTTTTCTTCATTTTCGCTGGAATTTCTGATAAGAATTACCGCTTCGTCGGCATTTGCATGTTTTATTACATTTGTAAGACTTTCCTGCACAATACGGTAAAGGTTCAATATATCATTTTCATTCAAAAAGGAAGTGTCTGTGTCATCGGGCATTGAGATTCTGAATTTTACATCGCAGGTCTGTGCCATAGAAGCGCAGAGGTTTACAAGATTTGCCCTTAAATCCCTTTTTGTAATATCCGCCGGCGAAAGGTTGTAGCTTATAAGGCGCACGTCTGACAAAGATTTTCCCAAAAGCTGAAGTGCTTCCGGTATATTTTCCGCGCAATTCTTTTTTTCAAGAAGGGTTCTGCAATATCGTAAATCCTGGGCAATTGTATCATGAAGTTCCCGTGCAATTCTGGCACGCTCTTCTTCCTGCCCTTTAATCGTGAACAAAAGATATTCATTGGAATCTTTCAGACTTTTCTTTGATTTTAAAAATCTGATTAAAAGCAGCACGCTTACAAATAAAACCGCAAAAAACAGAATATCAAAAACAATAAAATAAGTTATGTAGTTGCGAATGATGTCTTCCAGTTCTTCGACAGTCTGAGTTAGGTTCATATTGTTTTTCTCTCTATATATGATGTTCGCAAAGACGATATACTCCGTATCCGGCAAAGGTTGCAATCAGGCGGTCGGCAAATGAAATTGGAATCTGCGCCAGAATGCAGGAGGCAAGCAGACTAAAGCGATGTTGAACAAAAGACTTTGTAAAAGATTTTATCGGATTCATCATGTCTGGCACGTCATAATAAATATAATGGAAATAATCTATAATTCCGCTTGAAATAATGGCGCACAAAGAAGAGAGCAGGGCTATCAAAACCAGGTACAGGGCTGTAATCGCCGGAGAAATCTTAAAGTCATCCTTTCTGCGGGCAAAGAACCAGGTGGAAAAGACAATCAAAATGCCGCAGACAGTATAAGCGAAGATAAAAGGATCAAAGACTCCTTTGTTGCAAATCCATAGAAAAGAATTAATAAGATTGTAGCCGATTGAAACGCAAAGAGCCGGAAGAAGTCCGCAGTAAAATACAACGGCAACAGTAAAAATCGTATCGAAAAAAAGCGGAATCTTCAGCCCATGATAAAAAATTGCCGTAACAATAAAATTCAGGATTTCCGCAATAATACAAATCACAACAGTTCTAAGAGTCTTTGGCATATTGTAGAGTATATCACAAAAATTATTGTTTGTTGATGAAAACATTTTTGCTTTTGCCTGTCCTTTTAGCCGAACCGGAACCGGAGACCGTGTTTGCCTCTCCATTTTGCAAGCAGAATCCGCTGGTCTATGGTTGGAATATAATTTCGGTCTATCCGTTCCTGGAAAGTCTCTTTTCCGCGGACTTCAACACAGATTTTATATTCATCATCTTTTGTCACGTATACGATTAGGCATTCCTTGTTTTTTATACGTTCAGAATAACTTGCCACGCAGTTGTGAAGCGCGCTGCCGATTTCGTAGAGCTGGTAGGAATCTTTAGGCAGGCGGAATGAATATCCTTTGATTTCATCCTCAAGATTTTTTTCTTCGTCTGTGTATGAAAAAATTATGTTCTTGTTTTCATACCGGTAGGCAAGGCTCGAAAGCGCATTGTGATTAAATTCCGTAAAGCCATCGGTCATAATGTCATTTTTCAGCGTGTCCGGAAGATGCCTGAAATATTTTTCGAACATCTTAAGACTGTCATAAAGATTGACAAAATCATATCGTATATGTTCTGTCCCTCTGAAAATTGTATTCATGGTGGCTTTTTGCCCGCGTTTTTTTATACTGTAACGGCAAAAGAATTCAAGCGATTTGGAATCTAAATTGTCTATTATTCTGGATTTTTCTTTGCTTTTTATTACATAGTTATAAAGATTGATGTCGCTGAATCCTGCATCTTTAAGCCGTAAAAATGTGATTAGGACACCCGGCCGTTCTGCAAAAACTTTTCGGAGTGTTTTTGTATTTTTAATTTTGTACTTTTTGCAAAAATGATTGAAGATTTTTGAATCGTTTCTTTTAGCGTGAAAGCGGATTTTTCTTTCCTGAATTTCCTTGTTGTTTAGGATGTCATAAAGCTTGGGGCAGAAGGGCAGCATTGTAAGCGTATCCGGAAGATTATCTTCGCTGCCTTTTTGAAAAGGCTTCTTACGCCCGAACCGCCGAAGACTGGAAAAAACTGCTTCCCTGGAACATTGAGATTACCCCTTTTAAAATGCGCGGTGAATGGGTAGAATAATTTAGGGTAGATTTGACGGATACGATGTTTTGATTGTCGGTCATGGAGCAATGAATAACAGTATAATTTCTCAAATTCGTAATATTCCTAGAAAGGATTTTTGGTCGATTCCTATTCCAAATTGTGAATTAATTAAATTAGGGTAAGAGTGCAATTTATGTAGGTCTATTCCATCGAATACTTGTGAAAATTACTTTTTTTCTAAGATAATATTAATTTTCATAAATCTCTCTTTATCATAATCATATATAACTTCTATAGATTCATCTTTGAATTTGCTATTTGGATCATGAACGTATAAAATATGCTCACCATTTGTTACATTCGGTAGTAAATAAGTACCATCAGCAAATGATACAATAAATTTTTCGTTATCCAGTGTAATTTCTATACCAGCAATAACATCTAAATCATCATCTTTATCTATATCGCCAAAAACAGTACCGTTAATATTTGGAGGCATACCTGTAAGTAATTCTTCAGAATAAACAATAGCATCACTATCTTCAGAAATTGAAGTATCGTCGTTTTCTGTTGTTGCAACTTTTGTTGATGCACAACTAACTTGCAAAAAGCATATAAATAGCATTAAAAATAAAAACTTATACATTTTCATAAAATCACCCTAAATAATCCCCTCTAAAAATCATCAAATTAAAAATGAATTTCCAGAGGGGATTTTAAAACATAACGCAATGAATTAGTAACTAAAATTATACAAAGAACTTGTATCTGTACTTACTCCGTCATATATTTTTGAAATTGATGCTGTGTAACGATTTGTAAGATCTGTATATTTTTTTAAATCTGAAGAAGTCCATCCATCTCCTAACATCAAGTTTTCAACTTTTTCTGAAAATTCAACTGCTTCAATACTAAGTTTTTGTAAAGAAACAAGATCATTTTTTTTTGCAGCTTTCTCAGTTTTTACAACAAATTCTTCATAAGATTTTAAGAATTTATCAATATCTTTCTTTGAACCAGCAGCGAAAAGAAGAGATGTCGCTAAAACTCCTAACATCATAACCGAAGTGATTATTTTTTTTAGTTTCATATTTTACCTCCGAAACTTTATTTAAAATTGTTGCCTTCATTGTTAATAAAAGCAACAATTTTTCTCCCATAAAAAGTCAACGAACAAGTCGACTTTCTTAAATTACTAATTCATGGCAGCAAGAGCTTCGTCAGCAAGAATCATAGGTTTGTATTTTCCAATCATCTTTGCTGAATCAAAATCCTGTTTGTCATTGAGCATTGCCCAAACAATTTCTGCCATCTTTCTGGCAGCAGCTACAATAGATTTGCCACTGCCTTTATTCTTTTTCATGTATTCATATCGCTGCATCATTCTCCATTCAGAAGTGTCCTTGCAGCGACGAATACCCATAACCAGCTGAACAAAACAGGTTCTCAATTCCTGAGACCCCCGTTTCGTTATCTTTCCGTGGTGAATGGTCTCATTCGAATCCTGAACCCAAGGTACAAGTCCACAGGAAGCCGCATACTTCTTTGCTGTCGCAAATCTTGATATATCTTCTTTGTAAGCCCTGATTGTCCATGCTGTAATCTTTCCACAGCCTCGAATTGTCATAAGGCGGTTCACCATTTCATCGTCTTTTGTCAGTTCACTGATCTGTTTTTCAATTATCTTTACGCTTTCTTCAATACGCTCCTTAACAAGGATCTATGTCCTTATGAAATATGACGAACTATCGCCTGGGTTCCGCTGAATCACTTCAGCGTATCACAATACCGCTTGTTCGTTTACTTTTGTATCATGCCTCCTTAAAAGTTATTTGTTTTCTGGGGAAACCGGTGATCAGATATACAAGAGGAACTCTCCCACAGATAAAATACAAAGACATTTTACCCCCCCGCACTTTGTCAACTGTTTTTTTGGGGAATTTTATTGAAAATCTCGGTTTCTGCGTATTTTTTCTATTTTTGCCTATACAGGCTAACTTTTATTCACCCTTCGGTTCTGTCACCTTGTTTTTGTTGGCGGCAGACCAAAGAACTAAATCCAATAATTTAAAAGGCGGACATTTTTTTCCAGTCTGACTCTCAATTTTATTGCGGATATTTTCAAAATCTTTCTTGTTTTGGTTGTAATATTCACAGAGAGAGTTGATTGAATCAGGTTCAAATTTTGCAGAGGCAATTTCGGTTGCAGAAAGTACAATTTTTACATTTCTGTCGTAGGCAATAGTGCAGCCTAAAGTGCCCAGAAGAATTTTTGAAATAAGCGTGTAGGAAACAGTTTTATCGTCATGATAAGGTCTAAGCGATTTGTCAATTTCATCCCTCAATCCAATAAGCAGGTCAATGTTTTTTTCGACTGTTTCAATTTCGGGATTTCTTAATTCTTTGTATTCTGGTTTTGATAAAATTTCTATAACAGGTTTCAGAATACGCCAGGTGTGTTTCATAAGAAAACTTCCGTGTGCGACCATTCCCCAGTTCGCAAGGTAGATGAAAAGCTCCTTTGCTTTTTGGTCTTCAGAAAGATTCTTGTTTCCAAAAGCTTCGTTTAAATCATACCAAGCATAGCCTCTGGATTTGTCATCAAAATCCTTTTTATAATTTGCCTCAAACTTCTGTATTATGCTTTTCATTATTCTTGCCTCCATTTTCCGCCTGACTTATATCAGTAGCGAAATTATATGCTGGAAAAGGAAATCTTTATGTGAAGTTTTTCAAAAAAGATTATGAAACTTCACATAAAAATTGTGAAAAATTCATAAAAATTCATTAGAAGTGTTTTTTTATAGGAAACCGACGCTTATTCTACGAATTTAGAAATTACATCCTGCGGCTCTTGCAGCCGGTCTTTTAAAAAATGCGGGTAAAATAAGTGTCTACGGAATGGGGGCTAGTTCCTCTGCAATCTGAGCCTTTGACTTCATCATTCATAATAAGGAAAATGTAGCTGAAAACAATCATAAAACAAGCGTAAAATTTTACGTAGCGCATTGCTCATTTTTCTAGTTTTTGCAGTATTTTGTTCCGCGGCCGTTTCCTTGAATTGTGATGTAATTTTTTGATTCAAGAGATTTTAGCAGTTCTGTCAGTTTTGATTTTCCGAATGGAACTGAAGCTGAAATGCCGCTAATCTGCCGAGGAATATTTTTGCTTAGAACGGCAAGCACAGTTTTCTCATCTTTCGTTAAATCCATAACATCAGTTACAGGGAGCGTAACTTTTATAGAATTTTCAAAGATTTCAAACCGTGGTTTTTTTGCTGAATTCCTGTACGCCTCGTTGATTCTCGGAATTCCTGTTCCAAGAATCTCAACAATATGAAGCCTGTAAAAAACGTTTCCGATAATCGGATTACGTAAGATTGAAACATTTCCTTTTAGATATTCCTCTTCAGAAATGCCTGAAGAAAGTCCGCCCGGAGATGTTATTTCAATTCTGTCGTCAAACATTAGAATCCGGATTTGCGCATTCACATCCCAAGTTCTGTGAATCAGTGCATTTGCCAAAGTCTCGCGGAATGCATTTTCCGGAATACGCTCGATTTTTTTTCGCTCAATTCCGTTGATTTCTTCATATTGATAAAAATCTTTGTAAACGTTCACAGCCTCTGAAAGTTCTTTCAGAATTGACTCGTGCTCAAAAGTCGCTCTTTTTTGAATGACACTGATGGACTCTCCGAATTTTGCGATGTCAATTCCGGGAAAATCGTTGGAGTCAGAAAGCAATTCCGCCGCGTGATTAAATCCGTCAGAGTCAGAAAAAAGGTTCAGGGTTTTTAAGATGTTTTTGTCCAGTCTGTCTATTCCGATTTTTTGAATCAATTTTTCTTCAAGAACAGAAAATTTAAGATTTTGATTTTCACTTGAAAGCTGTTCGAATCTTATATTTTTTCCCTGCAATACCAGACGAGAAAACTCAAGCTCATCAACTTCGATGGTGGCTGTGTCGTTTCTCTTGTATGCCTTTGATTTGTATGTGTATGGCTTGCTTTTTCCTGCATTCACTTTCAGCTCAACGGTTTTATTTTGCCCGTCAATTTTAAGAGAATAATCTGGCTGCGGATGTATGGAATCGTTTATTTTATTTTCAATATCAAGACAAGTCTGTTTGGGATTTCCAAGACCGACAGGGATTCCACAGTCATTCACACCGAATAGAATGATTCCGCCGTCATAATTAGAAAAGGCACTTACAGTTTTTAGAAATGTGTTGGTTAAATCTTCTTTAAATTCTAAAGTTCTATTTTCTCGGATTCGGTTTGATTCATCATTCATAATAAGGAAATTGTAATTGAAAACAAGTGTATTTTCAAGCGTAAAATTTTACGGCTGATTTACGATTGGAATTTGTTGGTTTCGTTTTAAAACTTCGGGTGTATTACTGTAAAATATTACACGTATGAACCGCAATATTTCTCTACCTTCCAAAACCCTCCGCAACTTCTGTTAAAAGACGAACTTTTTCCTGCGGCAATTTCTCGCATTTTTCTATAAGGTCGTGGTATTTCCTTAAAAAATGAATCTGATTCTCGTTTTCCGCACCGTGGGAAGTTTTTTCGGACGGCTGGCTTCCTGTAACAAGATATTCCACAGAGACTCCCAAAACTTTCGCGATTTTTACGGCTGTCTCCGCAGAAGGACTTGAGCCCTGCTTCTGTCCTTTCCCGATGTTCGATGCGGTGATTCCGACTTTTTCGGCGAGCGCCTTGTTCGTCATTCCAAGATATTCAAGCTCCGCCGCCACATTGTCCCAAAAAGAATTCATTTTTCAATCATTATGGAATTTTTGCTATTTTGCATTTAATAGTGGAATTTAGTTTATTTAAATGATATAAATGGAAAATAGTTTATTTTATAATTTGCGATGAACAATTTTCATTTTATGGGGGAAGAATTCCATGTTTAAAAATGCAAAGGCAATTTCTGCGGAAACTTCAATGCGCATAACCGCGCTGCGGTTTCTTCTGATTGTGCTGGTGGTCTTTATCCACAACAATCTTAGGGCGGAGGATATTCTGAAAGGCGCACTTGAGCACGGATACACACAGTTCGCCTACGAGAACGGGCTTTTCGGACGCTGGGTTCAGATTTTCATCTCGGACGGAATCGCAAAGTGCGCAGTTCCTCTTTTCTTCATATTCGCCTCATATTTGCAGTTCATGAAAGGCGATTCTTACGGCGTTCTGCTCAAGAAAAAGGCGAAGTCGCTTTTGGTTCCGTATTTTCTGTGGCCGCTTCTGAACATCGGCATTTATGTCGGCTTCAAGCTTCTGATTCAGACGGTTTTTCCTGCGATGATTGAGCGGAAGAACTGGTTTCCGATGAGCGGCTGGGGTGTTAAAGGCTGGCTTCATGCGTTTTTCGGATATGAGAACATGGCGGAAGGGCGGACGTTTGGCGGATATGTCGATCAGCTCTGGTTCGTGCGAGACCTTTTCATCCTGATTGTTTTTTCTCCGTTTCTGCGTTTTGCCGTGCGGAAATTTCCGGTGTGCGTTCTTGTTGCGGTGTCGTTCTTTTATTTTTCGGACACCCGGCCGTTCATTGTGGCGGGACAGGCACTTTTCTTCTATATAATGGGACTTTACTGGGCGGAATCCGGATTCGACCTTTTCGCCTTTGCGGACAGAATAAAATGGAAGGCTCTGGTTCCGCTTTACCTTGCGTTGTGGCTGGCGACATGGAAATTCTACGGCGAATACTCTTGCGCTTACTGGTTCATGGCTGCGGTCTCCTGCCTTGTCCTCTTGAAATTTTCCGCGGTCATTGTTTCAAATAAAAAAGCGTTTGCGGCGGCAAAATATCTTGCGGGATTCTCGTTCTGGCTCTTCGCAATCCACATGCCGTTCTTGCTGAACTGCGTGCAGACCTTGTGGCGCAAAATTCTTCCGATGACGAACACATTTTTCTGCATGGCGGAATACTTCGGAGTTTCCGTTCTGGTCGTCGTGATTGGAACAGGCTTTGGAATCCTGCTGAAAAAAATCTGTCCGCCATTGTTCGCCGTTCTGAATGGCGGAAGAAGGTAATGAAAAAATCTGTTTTATTCCTGCGCATCCAGACAAAACCGCTCAGGTCGTATCATCTTGCTTACGGGAATATCCTGAAAATGAAGTGTGGCAGAAAATTTAAGACTTGACGCCTGTATATCCCAGTGTTATATTATAGGTGTTGGGAGCATTCCTGCCCTAAGTGGAAAACTTAAACTGAGTACGTTCCGACTCTGAGCGGAAAACTTAAACTGGGTACGCTCCGACCCTAACTGGAGAACTTAACGGGCGACTTTAAAAGTCGCCTTTTTTTTATTAGAGACTATTATGACAGAAGACAATATTTTTTACATAGTAAGCGATGAGTATGTTGACTATCTTTTGAAGATATAAAGCCATGTAATGCAGAATAAACCTCAAGAACGAACTTATCACAGAAAGTATGTGGGAGTTCTTACGGAAATAAATGGATTCAAATATTTTGTTCCGATGTCATCTCCAAAGGACAAGGATTATGCGAATGGGAAAATCAAAAAGAATAATCTTACGACAATATATCTTCGGAGCAAGGAAAAACTGTACGGTACACTACGTTTTAACAGTATGATACCAGTACCGGAATCTGAGCTTTCACTTTACAAAATCAATGATGAAGGAGATTTTAGTTATAAATTACTTATGCTTGCCGAATATAGTTTTTGTAAAGAGAACCGAGATAAAATCGAGAAAACCGCAAAGAATCTTTATGAAAAGAAATGCAGCTCTTCTGAAGAAGAGTTCCCTGTAGGAAGAATTGTAATTGATTTTAAGAAAGTAGAAGAAGCTTGCAGGAATTATAAGAAATAATCATATAACAAAGCTTCAAGGCTCAAAATATAGAGTTTTTATGGGAGAATGCAATGAAAGGCGATGCAAAACAGCTGGTTGAATTTTTGGACGGCGCTAAAAACAGATTTATAATTCCTGTCTACCAGAGAAATTATGACTGGAATGAGAAGCAGTGCCGGCAGCTTTTTGATGACTTGATTCAGATTTCGGTTGAAAAAAGAAAATCGCACTTTTTCGGAAGCATTGTTTCTACTCATGCCTCGGACGGCTCAAAATCAGATTATCTGATAATCGACGGACAGCAGAGAATCACTACAATTTCGCTTCTTTTTACCGCAATGGTCAATTTGCTGAAATCCGGAATTTTAAAATCACAAAACGAAACTTTGCAACAGGAAATTGAAGAAACTTTTCTGGTCGATAAATACCGCAAGGAGGAAAGAAAGCTCCGCCTGAAGCCAATAAAAGACGACATGGAAGCCTTTGACAAGCTTCTGTATAACGACAGTTCAGATTTTGTCGCAGGTTCTAACATTACCGCAAACTATCAGTTCTTTTATGACGAAATACAGAATATGCCTGTTTCGATTGATGAGCTTTATGATTCAATCGGAAAACTTGAAATCATTGATATTTTTGTTGAGGACAATGAAAATCCGCAGCTGATTTTTGAGAGTTTGAATTCCACCGGGCTTGATTTGTCCGAGGCTGATAAGATCCGGAACTTTATTCTTATGCGTCTGGACAATAAAAAGCAGGAAGATTTTTATGAACGCTATTGGAATAAAATTGAAAAACTCACTTGCCTAAAAGGAACAAAAGATTACAAGGTCAGCGAATTTATCCGCCATTATTTGACTTTGATTACAAAACGGATTCCGAACATAAACGATGTTTATTTCGTCTTTAAAAAATATGTTCTTGAAGAAATCAGGCAAAAGCACACAGAGGATTGCGAGAATATTCTTCAGGATATGCTGAAATATGCTCAAATCTACAGCAAGATAATCAACAGCAGCTTTTCATCTGAAAAAGTTTCAAAAATTGTAAAACGGCTGAATCATATTGATATGACGGTTATTTATCCGTTCTTTCTGGCTTTTTTTGAGATGTATGAAAATCAGAAAATTTCTGAAGAAGAGACTGTCAAAGTTCTCAGCTGCATAGAGTCGTTCATTTTCAGAAGAATGATTTGTTCGGGATATGCGACAAACGCTTTGAACAAAATTTTCTGCACTCTTCATTATGATGTTAAGAAAAATCTTGACGAGAAAAATTCTTATTCAGATGTTATAGTCTACATTCTTGAAAATAAGACTGGAAGCGCGGCTTTTCCTAAAAATTCAGAATTTATTCAAGCATTAAGGGAACAGAATATTTACAGAATGCAAAAGAAAAACAAGGAATATCTTTTTGACCGCTTTGAAAATGAAGATTCGGTGGAATACGTGAATGTGGTTGAGCTGATGAACAAGGGCGACTTAAGTATAGAACATATAATGCCGCAGACTTTGACTCAAAAGTGGAAATCTTCTCTTGGAGAAAACTGGCAGGAAATTCACGATGTAAAACTTCATACATTGGGAAACTTGACGCTGACAGGATACAATTCAAGTTACAGCAACAAATCCTTTGTAGAAAAAAGAGACTGCGAAAAAGGCTTCAAGGAAAGCGGCTTGCGTCTGAACAAGTCTTTATGCGGTCTTGAAAGATGGGGCTTGGAAGAAATAGAGAACAGGTGTGCTTTGCTTGTTGAAAAGGCGCTGCAAATGTGGAGCTTCCCGAAAACGAATTTTATTCCGAAAGAGAATGAGATGGATGAGATTTCGCTGGAAGATAGCGATGACCTTACAGGAAGAATTCTTGTTTCCTACACTTACGGAAATTCTCAGGAGCATAGATGCAGTGTTTGGGCTGAAATGCTCGTAAATGTTCTTGTTCAAATTTATTCGGAAAATCCGTCTGGAATAAAAAGTCTTGCGAAAAACGAATCATTTGGAAACATAGTTTTTAAAAATGCAGAAATGAGCAGCGACTGGGCAAAAATCGCAAATGACCTGTATGTTTACAAGGCAAATTCCACGGCCGCAAAACTTTCAATTCTGAACAGGGTTTTTGAAGGGTCCGGAAAAGACAAGTCTGAGCTGATTTTTAAGTTGCAGCCTGTAAAGAAATCATGATTTTTTTATTAAAAATTATAAACGCTGTTCGCAGTTCTGAACGGCGGAAGAAGGGAAAATGAAAATCTGTTTTATTCCTGCGCTTCCAGACAAAACCGCTCAGAGCCTAATGAAAACTTTTGCGGAATGGATGACGGAATAAAAATTGTACACGTAAAGGATTTTTGAGCAGGGAGTGGTGAGATTCACGAATCATCATTATTTTTTAACCATTCACAATAAATCTGTGGTATTATAAAAAAGGTTTATTATATGAATGTTTTTGATTCTATTTCTGATGGATTTTTTAACTGTCTTGCAAGTTCATCAAACCACAGAGCCTATGCCGGTTGTCTTGGCGCAATTTATGAGCAATACAGCAATGCTGTTTCATATAGATTGCCGAGAACAGACATACGAGATTCTCTAGTCATTTATCTTCTGCAAAACCACATAGAGCTGAAAGAAGATGGCAAAGAAGATTTTGCTACAGGAAACGATCAGGCTAATTTTATAATCAGAAAATTTGTTTCGTCCGGCTACATTGAAGAAGAAACTGATGACACAACTTTTGAAAAATATATTGTAATGACTGATAACGGCATTGCCCTTGCAGAATTCTTGGAAAAACTTTCAAAGCCAATGCGACCGGAATATTCAAACTTCATCTTGAATATTTACAATCGATTAAAATACCAGACCAAGGAGCAGAAGAGTGAGCCGTACAGTCTGCTTTTAAGACCGACTTTTGAAGATGCGAAGGCTCTTTCATCTTCTCTTAAAAAACTTTCAACATCAATCAAAAAAATAATTGAAACTATGCTTCACGAAGGAAGTCTTGTAAGTCTTACGGAAAACATAATCAAATATTGCGACGGGGAATTCATCCGTGAGTATTCAAGGCTTGTAAAGCAGCAGAACATTCATCTCTATAGAAATTTTATTACGCAGGAGCTTGAAAGGCTAAAAGGGGAATCTTTTGAATTTATTGTGCAGAATCTTATAAATGAAGAAAAAATTGAAAAATCAGAAGCAGAATACAGAATTTCTGAAATGATAGATTCAACTAAAACTTTTTTGCATGACGATTATAACAAAATAATGGAAGACATAAAGCAAAAAATAAATACATATATACGAATTGCGATTTCTCGCGAAAGAATGTTAAGAAATAAAGAATTTGACCTAAAAGGATGTGTTGAACAGGCTTTGCGAATTCTTATAAAAAAAGATGATATAAATGATGAGGTTTTTAAGAAATTATTCCGCATACAATCAAGCGAATTCATTGACACAAGTTCTTTGTATATTCCAAGAAAAGCGAGCTCTCTTACTCAAAATACAGAAAACGAGTATTACGAGTTAAGCGATGAAGCAAAACGAAGACAAGCTGCTTTACTTCAAAAAGAAGCGGATAACCCATACTCCAAAGATAAAATGAAAAACTATTTTTCTTCGTTTCCTGAAAGTTCTCTTCAAGTTGTTGAAAACAAGGATAATATGCTTTCAACTCTTGCGGCTATTACTTATGCAAAAGAGAACGGCTGGAACATTGCTTCTTCAGACGAGTATATTCAAAATAATAACTTTAAAATGCGAAAATGGGAGGCTTCAAGAAAATGACAGCTGATGAATATTGGTCTTCTACATTTACTTCTCAGGAAAAACTTTTGTTCCAGCGGGTGTGCCGCACGCTTTTAAAGAAAACATTCATTGTCCGTGATAAAGATGATGACAACCGCAGAATGTACTTTTTTGCATCAAAATATTCAGATTTTTTGACAAAATATTTTTCATATATGGGATTTGATGTTTCAGTGTCAAAAGATGCCGGTGTGGTAATGCTGCAAAATTATACAGGAACCGGCGAAATTGCAAAAATTTCAGTGAATAAATATCTTTTTAAGAAAACTGAAACCATAGTCTTATGCTGTCTTTGGTCACTTTATTCAGATAAAATAAAGAGCGGCTCGCTGGCAAAGCAGATTACAGTTACTCTGGCCGATATAAACATTGAGCTTGATAAATATGATTTCAACGGAAATATTGATAAAGGCCGCTGGATTGAGATTCTTGGGCTTTTTGCAAAATTCAATTTGATTGCTCCAAAAGGGGAAATCGGCTCAAATGATTTCTGCATAGTTTTGTTTCCGTCTCTTCAGTTTGCGCTGGATGAAAAAGAGTTTGCTGATTTTGTAAATAATACAGAAGCAAAATTTAAAAACCGGAATCTGCACGATGATTATGAAAACGCAGAAATTGAGAGTCCGGAAACGGATTTTGATTCTTTTGATATAGAATTTGATGAATCACAAGGAGACGAGAATTGAAAAAAATATTAAACCGAAAAACCGCCAAGCGGCTTCTTTTGATAAACTGGTCTTGCTTTCAGAATGAGACAATAGAACTCGGTTCTTCTACGCTTTTTACCGGCGTAAACGGAACTGGAAAAACTACAATTCTTGATGCAATGCTTTATCTTCTAACGGCAAACAGGCAGTTTAATAAAGCCGCTGATGACAAAGACCGCAATGTTACTGCCTACATTCACGGAGACAGAAAGACAAATGGTGTTGACAGATATTTAAGAAAAGACGCAGTTACAAGTTATATCGCCATGGAATTTTTTGATCCGGGGACAAAAAAATATTTTGTGGTGGCTGTCTGCATGGAATCGAAAAATCCGCAGGACGCTGCCGAAAGCAAATGGTGCATATTTGATGGATGCCATCTTGATGATATAAATTTTTACGATAAAGATGCTCTTAAGCAAAAACGTTTTATTACAACCGCAAGAAATAATTTATCTGCAAAAGGAATTCCTGTAAAAGCTGGAGATTTTTTAGGTCGAGATAAGGCTGTTGAGCAGGTAAAGCGTGTTCTTGGGATACGCGGCGACAGTAAAAAATTCAGAGAGAAACTCTTGAAAATGACAGCCTTTGATCCTGAGCGAAATGTGGATAAATTCCTGCAGGATTCCGTTTTGGCAGATATACCAGTTCATTCCATTGAGCTTCTGCGCGAACAAAAAAAGTTGTATGAAGAAGCGCGTATAATGTTTGAGAATATAAAGACAAGAAAAAATTTGCTTGAGCAGATTGAAGAAAAAACTCGTGAATATGAAAAGCAGCTTAAAGCAAAAAATCTCCGTTCAATGATATATGGGTTTCAGTTTATCAATAAGAATAAAATTGAAATCGGCAATAAAAAGTTGGAGCTAAAAAATCTTCAAATCGAAAAAGATACTCTTGTTGAAAAAAGAACGGAATCTTCTGAAAATCTGGAAAAGGCAAGAAAATTGCTTTCAGACGCAGAAAGTAAAAATGCCGATGTAAAGTCAACCCTTGAAAAACTCAAAAATGACGAGGCTTCTTGCTCTAAAAAAATTGCTGAGACTGAATTGGCTTTGGCGCGCTTAAAACAAATTCAGATTGCCTTAAAAAAGCTCATATTCGCACTTAAAGATTTTATCACTGTGGAGGAAAAAGAAAAAACTGTTCTTGAAAATCTTGCAGAAACTGATTTTAATTCCACTGAAAAACGTCAGGCTTTTTTATCTTATGGTGAAAAGGCAAAAAATCAGAATGTGCTTTTGATAAAAGACATTGGACGAAAAGAAGACAGGCTAAAGGAATTAAAAGAAAATATTTCTGATACTGAAAAACGCATAAAAGAGCTTGAATCAAATATCGTAACTTTTCCAAAAGAAGCTGAAGAATCAAAACGGATTATAAAACTGGAATTTGAAAAGCGTGGTATACAGAGCCAGGTTCGTTTTTTCGCTGAGCTTGTTGAATCCTTTACCGATGAAAAATGGCGGCCTGCTATAGAAACTTTCCTTGGACCTAAAAGATTTTTCATAATTGTTGATGATGAATATTGTAGTGCTGCACTAAATATTTTACGTGAAAAACGGCTGTTCAGGACAAATGTTGTTCTGTCTGATAAACTGCCTGAAAGCGAAGTTACAGAAAATTCCGCATCATCGGTTTTGAATATAAAAAGCAAAGCCGCCAGAAGATATGCAAATTATCTGCTAAATGGAATACATCTTTGTGGTTCTGAGGAAGAATTGCACGAATATCCAAAGGGCGCAATTATGGCGGATGGAACTCTTGCTAAAAGTTATTCTGCAAGTCTTATGGATATACGCAAGACCCGATTCTGCATGGGAAACAATGTTGTGGAGTTTCAGCTTAAGCAGGCAAAAAAAGAAAAGGAAGAATTACTTTCTTCTATCAATATAGTAAATGATGAGATTTCTAAAACTGAGCAACTGAAGAAACTGATAGAAAATATAAAATGGGATTCTTCTTATTACGATTTTAATTCTCCTTCAAATCTTAAGATTCTTGAAAAGCAGAAAAATGAGCTTGCTGTTCAAATTCAAGAACTTAAAAACAGCCCGGATATGCTTGCTGCAATGAAGGAAATTGAATTTGCGCAAGGAAATTATAATAAAGCCCGAAAACAAAATGACGACGCCATAAAGTCAGAAACAACAAATGCCAATAAAATTGACTCTGTCCAAAAAGAGATTGAGCGGCTTGAAACAGACTCAAATTTAAAGCAGAAATCATATTCAGAACTTGTGAAAGCAAATCCTGAGCTTGAAAGTGAAATGCATACAGAATATGAGCGTCAGACAGCACTAAGAAAAAATCCAATCGTGATTGGTGAAAAGCACATGAAGCAGTTAAATGTAGATGTGGAAAATGCAAAGAAAAATCTTGAAAACGAACAGCTTGAATACAATAAACTTTCAGATTTGCCGTTGGAAAACCGTGGTATTGAATTTATATCTTTCTATCGCGAACAATATAGAAATGTGGCAAACGTTAAAATTGATGAAGCAAAAGATAAACTTGAAGAACAGTCTGTAAAGCTGCGTGATGTTTTTCTGCATGATTTTGTGTCTGAACTAAAAGAAAATATTGATAAGGCAAAAGATGAAATCGATAAGATTAATTCTGAGCTAAAGAAAATTCCTTTCGGACGAGATATTTACCAGTTTAAAATGATTCAAAAAAGTGACCGCCAAGTGTTTTTCACAATTTTGGATAATCTTTCAGCATTACAAGGTAACCCTGATTTATTCAGCGCGAATTCTGGCAATGATGAAAAACTCAATGCTGATGTTCAGGAATTTCTGGATAAAATTCTTTCTAGCGAAGATGAAAGCGATTATTCGGATTATAGAAATTATTATAATTACGATATGCTCATAAAAAGTAATTCAGGAGACGAAATTACAGAAACGAATTTATCAAAAAAACAAGGCTCTGCTTCCGGCGGAGAAAAGCAGACTCCATATTTTATTGTATTGGCGGCAAGTCTTTTGCAGTTTTATCCAAAGAATGTTACCTGCGCAAGAATCGCTTTTATCGATGAGGCTTTTTCGGCACTTTCAAAAGAGCGCATTGAGCAAATGGTCAAATTTCTGGAAGACAATGATTTTCAGGTGTTTTATGCGGCTCCTCCTGAAAAAATAGATTCAATCGGCCGCTACATTGACAACACTGTGGCACTTTACACGGATGGGCGATACACAAAACCAATAGAAGGCTTCTTAAAATAATATGACATTCTCACAAAAACAAAAAAAGACATTGGAACTGCTTCTAAAAAAATATGAATCCAGCAAAACATATAACAAAAATAATGAAATCACACAGTCGTTTTCTATTCTCCCAGAGAAGATTTTTCCGGACTACACAAACGATTTTGCAGATGTTGATAAAATCCATGATTTTGAGAATGACCTTGAAGTTCTTGAGAAGATGGAACTCGTTGCAATTTCCAAGAAAGATGACAGAATCAGTAAGATAGCTGCCATTTCAACAGATGAAAATTGGAATAAAATTCGGCAAATTCTTGGTGTAAAAGATAAGAATACAAGATTAAAGGAAGAAATCAGCTTTTACTCAGCGATTTATGATGCCTCAGATTTCGACAAGATTGCAAAGGATTTTTGCAGGCAGCAGATAGAACGTCTTGAAGTTGGCAAGAAAGCTCAGTTTTTTCAGGAAGAAGCAGAAAAGATTATTATGCTGTTAAATTATATTTTGAAAAATAAGAATGAGATTTTGGAGAGGGAACTTTCTATTTCAATTTTATCAAATTCAAAAGCATGGGAAGAAAAATATAAGAAAAAAATCCTAAAAATTTTGCGTCAAAATGAACGTTTTGTTTCTTTAGTGGAAAATTGCGAAGATGAAAAAGAGGCAGACAAAGTTATTCTTGAAGAATGTAATATTTTTTCAAATCCGTCTTATATATATTTTAAAGGAAGCGGAACAATTACTCTTGAAAATGGAAACAGCATAAAAATTTTTTCTGACATTCCGCTTGCGCTTTCTTCGGCTGCTATAAGTAAAATAACTGCTTTTGAAATTGTTGATAAGAAAATTATGACTGTCGAAAATTTGACTTCTTTCAACAGAATAAAAAAAACAAACACATTTTTTATTTTCTTGTCAGGTTATCACAACAGCGCAAAGCAAATATTCTTGAAAACAATCTTCACACAAAATTCAAACAAGGAATATTATCATTTCGGCGACATTGACCCTGACGGATTTTTTATTTTAGACAACCTGCGTTCAAAAACACAAATAGATTTTAAAGCATACAAGATGGGCATGGCTGAACTGCAAAAATATTCTTCTTATACAAGACCTTTAGAAGAAAATGATTTAAGAAAAGCCGATTCATTAATTGCAAAAGGTAAATACACAGAGATTTTGGACTATATGCTCAAACACAATGTAAAACTTGAACAGGAAATCATAAGTTGGAAAGAGGCGGATTAGATTAGCTTGTATTATTGATTTTTATTTCAGTTTAAAAAAAATTCAATTCCCCCTCTCCGACACTCCATGTCGTTATTGCGTTTTATACTAAAGAAAGATAAAGCGAGC
>OIZV01000114.1_pt1 | contig 53434 bp, 73 predicted proteins | sample 1588681 | NCBI WGS metagenome assembly OIZV01 (sample SAMN03283281) | human gut metagenome | biome: human-associated habitat; material: feces | host: Homo sapiens | place: Peru | collected 2012 | reverse complement strand
AAGATTCGCTTGTCTTAATGCAGAATTAACTCGAATTGCGCTCGCAGGGTCACCTGCTTTAAAGCCGCTCTTTCGTTGTGTGTCTGTGTTGAACACATCCGCAGCTTGTGTGTTTTGCCCTGTAACAGGCGAATCAACCCATACTTTGAATTTGTTAGCCATAATTAGTCTCCTTTAGCCAAATCATTGAGTGTCAAACTCTTTTTTCCGCTTTTGACACCCGGCATTTTAAACTCATTTGTTGCGTCTTTTACAATGTTGAAGTCCTTCAACTCATTTTCGTTCATCTCGGTTTCGTTAAGCTCTTCAATCGCGCCAATAGTGAGAATCTTGTCATTCGCAAGCGACTTAACCGTAGGCCATTCGATAATCTCTGCCGGATAGCGTCCGATGCCTCGCCGAATAAGCACTTGATATTTGGGCCACTCAGGATTGACTTTGAGCCTGTCCGGAACATGCGCGTCCGGGTTCGTAACGTCTTTGTTTTGCAAGCCTGTCGTTACTCGAATTGTCATGCTGGATTGAATCTGTACAAATTTTGCCATAGTGTTGTTCTCCTTTAATCAATTGGAATCATATATACTCTTAACAGCTCGCCTGTTAAAAATCTACAAAAATGTTCTTCGCTCGATAGTGCTCGATATAGCTCAACATTCACTCTATTCGCATTAAGTCTCGTTACTTCCTGTCCCATAAACTTAAGAATATCTCGAACGTTATCGAACATATACTTTAAATTTTCGTCAGTATAGTCATAAAAGACAAGAAAAAACTTGCCTTTATAAAGTTTTTGCTTGTCTTTGCTCATCCTAACTCCTTTAAATCTGAATTTTTTCCATCTCTTCCTTAAAGTTGTCGTCAAGTTTATTAAGTTCTTCTTGTGTTAGACCGAAATTCACTTCGCCTTTGTTGACGTAACTATTAAGCGCCTCGCCTGTTAATTTCGGTGTCAACACGCCTAAATCTTGCAATTTAGCACACAAATCAACGAAATCGCTTAACCCCTTGATTCGTTCTTCATCTTGCTTTTTGACCAACAATGAATCAAACGTAAAGTCGACCTTTTCATCAATACCTTCGAGCGTATATAACAATGCCAAGAACTTTTCGTATACCGGTCGTAAATAGTTCTCGCATCGACCATTAATTGTTTCGTCGTATCTTTCCAATGCGTCAGTGTCGTTGCTAAACCCTTGCTTTAAGTCACCAAACAACACACCTTGCATCTCAACTGCCGCACTGATTTGCCACATGTTTTGTTCGAGCAAGTCGCTTAACCCGCTCAAACCAGAGAATTGATGACCTGTGTAATCGTCCTCTTTATCCAAGAACGTTAAACTGTTGAAGTTCCGTCCCCAGTTCACCATCTCAAGACGTTTTTTCAGCTGCTCTTCATTTTCAGCGTCCTGGCCCATGAAAATGCCGCGCATACCAGCCATTTTAATGACCTCAATGAGCGACTTATCAATCAAACTTTGCACGCTATTTTTGAGCTTTTCATCTCGACTTAACTCATGCAAAATGTGCGAGCCTTCGGCATAACCCCAACCTTGTAACTGCCCGTTTTTAATGAGCTTAGGTGCCGTTCGATGTTCGTATCGCAATACAAAGTCGTGATGAAGCGTTTGTGTTGTCCCATCGGCAAATGTGACAGAATACATCTTTGGCTTGCCATAGTCGATTGAAGTCATATCGTCGACAATCTCACTTGACGGCGAAACACCATACCATCTGTCAACGACATAAAACCTCATCACTTTCGCTTTGCGAGCTTTTTCGATATCCATCGGCCGAGCGTAATCTTCGTTCGAAAAATTATCAAACAAAATGCACGCGATCGACCCACCGAATAACGCACCCCATTGCAATAAATTTATAAAATCAGTCCGCTTAGACTGTAACTTTCGCATTACGTTGGAAAATTTGTCGTTCGTTCCTGCAAGAGTAACGCCACACCGAATCATGTCTTGTGCAGGTTTATCGATTACACGCCTGAATACCCAACTCTCATTGTACAACGACAACCACAACCACCAATTAAGCGTGTCATTATCGAAATCATAATTCGAAAAGCGCTCGGTCATTTCTTTGTTGCCAATAGCCAAGAGTGTGTTACCGTACGAATCTTTCATTGCAACACTGTCTTTCGCACTTTCGTATATCTTTTCTGCATTATCAAGGACTCTATGCTCGAACGCGTCGTTTGCTGTGCCGAGCTGGCTTGTTATGAGTTTGAGCATCTCTTGTTGGAGTTCAGACATTTATTTATTTCCTCCTAATAGTATTGTATCACACTTTGCACAAAATGTAAACAGTCTTTTTTAACTTTTTTAAAATATTTGCGCGTATACCTCATGTACGTGTGTATGTGCATGACGACACCTCATGTGTACATGCATGAACGCTCAATTTTTCATTTCTTTTCAGGCTTTGTCGACGTAACAAAATCTTAAATCTTAAAACTTTCTTAAATCCCTCGAACATATTCGGTTACATTTCAATATAAAAATGAAAGTTGATATCTCCGAGAGCAGTTTTAACATTTTAAGAAATTTTGATATATATTATATAAATATTAGTTTAAAAGTAAACTATATATATTTTTAGTTGTATATATATTTTTTCTTAAAATAATAAAATAATAATAAAAATAATACTAAAAGATACTAGCTATTTTCAAAAGTAACCAAAAGTCAAATCTGCCTTTTAAGAAGTCTTTTAAGAAATTTTTTATTTGTTAAATTTCTTAAAAAATAGTCATTTTTTTCAAATTTTTCAAAAGTAACCACGAGTTTTTAACTTGTTAAAAATTTCTTAAAACCCACTTCTTAAAACTCTTTTGGGTACTTTTAAAAAAATTCGAAAATGTATAAAAAAGTATGTACATTTTTTTAAGAAGTGATATAATAAATTTAAGATAAGTTAAAAGGAGAACAAAATAATGCCTAAAACTGTTAGTGAAATTGCCTTGTCTGTTGACCAACAAGTGCTCATTACAAGACCGCTCGTTGATTGGTTGCCGATACTCGCTGAGGATTGTCAAGTATATCAAATTGATAATGGTGGGTTTTTAGCAAAGCGTTTTTCGCAAATTAATTTTGTGTTTTGTGATGCGACGACTGCATGTGAAGTGTTGGTTGATAACTTGCATTCGATACTTCGAAGCAAATATTTTGTAGTGTTGACCGACGATGCACTCGATAGAATTTCGCAAATTGTATCGAAAATGACAATGAACTTGCGTGCTGTGCTTAAAACCGTGACGTTCAATAAATATAATATTGGCGAAAATAAAAATTTGCGTTATATTCAAGAGATACCCGATGGTTGTGTTGCGTTTCGTAATGGCGTGTACGATTTTCGTAATGCAAAGTGGTTGTTCAAGTATAAGCAACTTGAGCTCAATACGGGTTTGACGCTCGTTGAGTATGATAAGAATTATTTCGTGCGTTGGTATTTGAATTATGATTTTGAGCCGCTTGATTTTTCGCTTGCAGACGTCGACCTTAAAGATTTCGTTAATGTGTTGAGCGAGCTCAATGAGGTTCAGCGCAATTATTGTTTTGAGCTCGTGTATAATATGAGCCATACAAACGAGCATAAGTTCGATATAAATCGTTTTGAGCATTTGTGTCAAATTTTAGGGTATACTTGTTTGAATTCATTCGCTCAAAATTTTGTCATGCTGATTGGTGCCGGACAAAATGGTAAGAACTCGTTGTTCGACGGTTGTTTTACAACACATTGCGTTCCGAAGCCGTCTAGCCTGTCATTGGAAGAGCTCGAAACAGACACATTCATTACGGGTGCGTTAGAAGATGTTGCGCACAATATTTATTTAGAGACGTCTGCAAAGACGTATCGTGAATCTCGCATGATAAAGTCGCTCACAGGTTCGCAAGACCAAACGATTCATCACAAAGGTGTTGGCAAATATTCCGGTGTGTTGAACTGTAAGTTTGTGTTTGCAGGTAATGATAGGAACGAGATTAAATTTTCAGACACGACAAATGGTTTTCTTAGGCGCATCAATATGTTCGAAATCTTTTATACTTGGGACGCGAAAAAGCAATTTTTGAAAAATGGCGATTATTATGACGCCTCGTTCTCAAAAGATTTACGCGAGTTAAAGAATGACCAATTGAACGCAACGATTTTTGTGTATCTTGCAATGTATGGCATTAAATCTGCGACGAATAATTTTGAGAACGCGTTTGAGTTTACGCATAACGAATGGAATGCAGAATATGCTGACATTGACCATGATTTGAAAAAGACGATCGAAAAAATTAAATGCGATAATTTGTTAGATTGGTGCAGAGCGAGTAAAGAGAATATGGCGATTGGTAAATCTGCGATATTCTCTGCATTAACTAGGCGCAATATTATATATAGTATTGTCGATAGTAATGAGATTCAAATTTTTGACTCGTTTGAATCACTTGTAAATGCATCAAAGCATATCGACGAATTAAACGAAGACATTTATTGCGGCTCGAATTATATTGAAGATGCGGGTGAATTATTTATAAGTCTGCCGCTTTTGAAGAACTTGCTTGGTGTTGGGGTGTCACAAAGTATGTTCAATCGAAATATTCAAAAAATTTACGGCACAAACTGTATTTCTAGATTGGGTGCCAATGTTGCTTGTGTTCATTGTGTGTTCAAAAAAGGCAAATTGCAAATCATTAAATAATTGGCAAAAAAAAAATTGAAAAACTTTATCAAAAGTAGTTTACTTTTCAAAAAATATGTATTATAATAAAACTAGGATAAATGAAGATGAGGCTACCCCTCGTCAAAGGAGAAAGTAAAATGAAAGAGGTAAAGTTTATTGCAGGCTGGACTGGTGAAAGTGAAATTTTGGTTGCGGACGATCTGACTGAAAACGAAGTGAAAGTCATGATTGCATCGAGAAACAACGAGTATGGTGATGCGATGGATGGTGGAACGTGGAGCTTTACGGTGTGTGACAATGCAAAGCTTAGTCCGAAAGTGTATCGCGGTGTTGTATCTTCGTTAATCAAAAAAGGATATGCGATTGTTGCCGGTGATAGGAACGACGAAGTATTTGCTCTTACAGATGCAGGTAAAGAGTTATTCAAACTTGCGTAAATACTCAACACCGAGCGATGGCGGTTAGTCCATCGCAAAGAGGTAAAGAGCATGGCACAAATTAAAAGTATCAGATTTGATAGGTCAGGAAAAAATGACGGTTGTACTTGTGATAAATGCGGCCAATATATCACGAACATATGGACAGTGCAATATAATGATGGCGCCGTACGTCACTATGGCATTGATTGCTTTGAAAAGATACTGAAAAGTGGCAAGCTGACACAATACGGCGAAACACTCATGCGCAAAACGTTGAAGAAAATCGCGTCTTATAACGAACAGCTTGAAATGTGGAAAGTGTTGACCGAACAAGAGGCAGAAGAAAAAGGCTTGCTTGACGATTTGAAAGTAGCATATTGGAACACATCATATTGGGCAGGAAAAACATTTGACGAGTACAAAACTTGGATGGTTAATGAATTTTTTCCATATGGGATTGAGCAATGCCAAAAAGACATTGACAAATTTTCAAAGGTGAATTTCGCAAGATAAGCAATTTAGTTTGGTTTTATCAAAATAGGAGTTAAAGATGAAGAAATTTGTATGCGAATCTGACATTGGGTCAGTATTAGTTGGAAATGAACAAGTGCGCTTTGCGCTTCCGAACATTGGAGGAGACGGACTTACAACACTAGTTATCTGTGATAGCCTTAGTGAATATTACCTTAATGTGGAGAAAGAAACCACTAAATTTACGACATCAATCGAGGGAACATTCAACGTGTTCAGTTATGATTGTTCCGACGGTCGCGAAGAAGATATTGTGGCAACGCTTACTGGGCGGTATGGTGTTTATAGAGACAGTTGGAAAGTTATTCTTGTGAAATGGAGTGAATTATGCAAGTAATTAGAGGGACAAAACAAAATTTACAAGTTTTCGAAGTGGTTAAAAAGACGGCGCTCAACAAGTTATTGAAAGAATGCGGTGTGAAAAAATCTGAGGTAAAAGGGAACGAAAAGATATAACGTTACAAAAGCCTGAAAAAAATTGAAAATTTTTGTCAAAAGTAGTTTACTTTTCGAAAAAAGTATGATACAATAATACTAGGATAAATAAAGATGGCGTTATTCGTCATCAAAGGAGAAGGTAAAATGAAAGCAGAACTCATCGCAAAATTGACAGGCGAAATCGAAAAAGGCGAACCCATGAAAAAATACAACTTCAAACGTGGGGAGTATGACAAGTGTACGGTTATCTGCAAACACGACGGAGAGTTTGGTTACTGCAATGCGCTCTCGGTGTACGGGCTGTGTAAGTGTTGCGACACGCTCTGCGAGTTGGCTATAGGTGTTATTGCTGAGAAAGACGGCGTTGCGAAGTATATCGAGCTGGAATAAGCGAGTGTTGAAGGAACATTATGAGTTATCAACGACTGACAAAGCAAAAGAATGCGACCACTACAACTGAAACGCCTGCTTGTGAAAATACACCGACGTATGAAGAGTTATACGAACGACTCACAGAGCTAGAAGATAAAATCGAAGAGGTCACCGAACAAATAAAAAAATCATTATATATGATATATGGCGACTGTAACACACCGCAGATTGACTTAATCGTTGAAGACGTTATACGCGACATCGACAAACTATCAAAGAAGTTTAAGCAATAGTTTGTGTTGATTATAGGAGAATAAAACATGTCTAAACAAGCAGAATTAAACGAATTAACGAACGATATCAAGCAGGTCTTTTTGACCGGCTTAGTATATCCTGATTATATCGCGTATCATTTATATAATGAGGGATATCGCAAACAAAACAACAACTACAATGACGATGCACAATTTATGCAAAAAGTCAAAGATTTGTCGAGACAATTAAACACAATTACTGCGGTTGAAGCTGCGAAAAAAGAAGCAGTAAAAGATTTTGCTAAACAAATCATTGACTATATGAACACAACAACGTTCAAAGATACGAACGACGAATGCTTACTCGACTATCAAGATTTATGGGAAACGATTCATGAACTGTTGGAGGACTACGATAAACATGCGTTATACAAATGAGCAAAAAATTGCGATATTCAAACGCGAATTATCATACATTAAGAACGACGATATTAAATCTTTGACCGAAGAGCTCATTACAAATATTCCTGATTATTTCTTTGATGTTCCGGCATCTTCGACAGGTAAATATCACCCAGATTATTCGCTTGGTAAAGGCGGGCTCGTTAGACACACAAAAGCTGCATGTTTATTCGCAAATATTTTGCGAATCCCAAATCCATTACAACTATCCGAGTATGAGTTAGACTATTCAATCGCCGCGCTCATCTTGCATGACAGTCGTAAATATGGCATAAACGATGAAACAAAATCGGAACATACTCATTTTGACCACCCCATACTTGCTGCGAACGCAATCAAAAACCACTTTAACTTCAACGAGCATTTCCTCAGTGTTGATGATGATGCGAAAAACATTCAACAAATTTTAAACATAATCGCGCATGGAGTTGAATCTCATATGGGTCAATGGAATAAATCTACATGGCATCCTGACATCGTCCTTCCATTACCGACCGACAAATTGCAACACTTTGTGCACGCATGTGATTATCTCGCATCTAGAAAAGAGATTGACATCAAAAATTTATGCTAATCAACAAAACAATTAAACTTAAAGATATCGCTGAACCTGAGCCCGACAAGCGTGCTCAGTTTATTAAATCGAATCCAAAAAATATTCCTTACGAGTTGCAATTAATGCTCGTCGATATTCAAACAGAATTTGCAACATTTTTACTTTCTCCTGATTGCAACCTCCCGTATAAAGAGATTGAACATTTTTGGGCGCTCGTAAGGAATATTTTTGGACAATATGGTTTAGAATAAACCCTGAGGTCATAGAGTTAATCTTGTTAAACAATAAACCTTTTGTTTAATATTCTTATTACTCATTCTTTTGTTTAATCTTGATTAACGCCGTTAACCCAAAATGAAATAATAAATTTGCTGAAGTAGCTCAATGGGTAGAGCGGTCGACTTGTAATCGACAGGTTTTGTGAGTTCGACTCTCATCTTCAGCTCCATATTATTCAACACATCGTTGTTCTTCTACATTGTGTTGTTATTATCTTATCGTGGAGGTAATGAATGCCAAAAACGTCTATTAAAAGACGACAACAAGAGCAACTCGCTACACAAGAGAGAGCGTTACAAATTGCTCAAGAGAATGTTGAGAAAATCGAGTATGAATATCGACAAGAGCTTGAAACGAATCCGGAATTTTCGTTAGTCGTCGACCCGCTCAATAAATATATGCTAACTCCGACAGTTAAAGAGTTCGTCAGATATTATATTGAACATCGAAACATTGGAACCGCGGCAGTGTTTTGTGGGCTTGAAAATGACGAGGCGTTAGAAATTTTTCGGTCGTTTCCGGTTCAACAAGAAATTCGTCGCATTTCTCGTGCATTATATCATCGTCAATTTTCGAAAAAAATGATGTCATTAAACGAGATTGGTGGGTATTTGACGTCACTCATTGAAGATAGTGAAATACCTGTTGCAGATCGATTGTCAACCAGAGACAAACTTGCTGTAATACGCATGTTAATCGAGCTTAATCAAATGAAACTTGCATCATTAGGCGATCCGTCAATGTTGATGATGCGAGACGTCAATAGTCTTGTGAAAGACCTCAGTGTTGGTGCGATTAAAGCGTTGCTTGAACAAAGCACGCCGAAAATTCCGCCTAATCGAGACGTTGTGCTTGCGACGAATACATTGCGTGTCGAAAATTCAGAACCAACACTTACACCTGAGGAAGCAGCGTATATCGAATCACTTCCTGCAGATGAAGCATTAAAATTATTGGACGAACAATATAAGTAAAGGAGGCAAAATGAATAAACAAATTTACAAAATTGCTGGTGTAACCGAAGTAGATTACAAAAATTGGTGCAAAGAAACAGGTCGAAAGGCGTATAAAGCTGAAAGTAAAACTGAATTTTTTGCTAGACTGGCTGACGGAAGACTTGTTCGTGACCCGAAAACGAGCAAATTGATTCGAAAAAACAGGAGTAAATAATGGGTAACCAAGACATGAAAATCAATGCATCGAATTACTATTGTGCGAAAGTCTATTTGCATAAACGTAGACGGCCCATCATGCTTGACGGCTTAACAAAAGAACAAGTCGACAATTTTAATGCGAACGCAACGTCAAAAATGTTTGTCAAATATGGCCCAGTGTTGATTAAAAGCGAAGCGATAGACTACGTTATTATTGTGCAGTCTAAATAACATTTATAAGTCGAGCATGCCACTCGACTTTAATATTCAAAAAATTTTAAAAAGTTATTAAAAAATTGTTTACTTTTAGTTTTAGATGTGATATAATGATACTAGGATAAAGGAGGATAAATAATGAACGCTATTTGTACAATCGACGCAACAGGAGGAAAGTTTACACAAAAACGTTGGAACGAATTTTGTTCGCACGTTAAACAAAACGATGAGTTAATTATCATTACAATTAACGACATCGACGAATGTATTGCATTCGATAAGCTCAAAGATTTCTTAAAAACAAAAGAAATGATTGAGCATTTCGAGAATAACAAAGACGAAATTTGCGCGTTTGTTTGTGAAGATGTTTCACTTATTGTTGATGTAAACGATGTAATCTGGTGGCAAAAACAAAAAAATGGTGAGTTTGCAAGACTTAATAAACTTTTTTCTGAAGTCAAGATTAATTCAACCGTTCAAAAAGAAAAGCAAAAAACGACCACGACCACAACTCGAAATCGGTTGATTAAAGTCGCAGCAGGAATTCAAGAAAATGCAGAGATTAACGAGCTCGAATTATTCGAAGGTATGCAAAATGAGTGTGTTGTGTTCATTAACGAATACTTTGCAAAAATGAGCATTCGTTCTAGATTTGACGAAAATAAAATCGTAAAATTTGTGGTTGATTATCAATCCGACGACGATTTGTATGTTTCGACAAATTGGAAGACAATCGACGAACTTGAGCTTGAAGGAGTCATTATAACAAAATGAAATTATCACATTCAAAACTTGCAAAAATAATGTCTTGTCCAATGAGCTATCATCTGACTTATGACTTAGGCATTTATACAAAAGTTGAAAAGCCTGCTTTAAGTATTGGCTCGGCCGTTCATTGGGGTATTGAACACAATACTTGCGATTTAAGCGAATATTTCAATGAACAAGGAACGTTTAAGCAAGGTGATTCTTACACACGAGAGCAATTACTTTCCGAAGCAATGGTGTATGGGTATCTCAAAAATAAAGACGACATTTTTGACAAAATCTTAACTGACCCAGATGACCCAACACAACGCCTTGTGTTGGAGGATGAAACGCACGAGTTGTATGTGACAGGTAAGCTTAAGTCATTTTTGGCAAAGCAAGAATATCATGACTTTGTCGGAATTATCGATTTATTGCTGTTAACGAATAAAGGTTTTGTTGTCATCGATTATAAGACTTCGACATATGAACCTGATTGGGACGGGTATCTCGACCAGATTTATCGCTATATTTTTATGCTACAGTCTGAATTTCCGGACGTCCCGATTGTTAAAGTCGGTATTGTCAATATTCGTAAGACAGCTATTAGACAAAAGAAACTTGAGAATGAGTCTGAGTTTTTCAATCGGTTAAAGTTTGAGTACGAAGTAAACGCTGAAAACTATGTAAATTATCACGAATTTCCGAAAAAAGACATAAACTCTCGGTTACTTAACTCGTATATTTCGAACTTATCAACCATGGCCGACGCGGCGCAAACAATCGTTGAAAACAAATTGTTTTTTATTAACTTTTCGAACGCAAAATCCGCGTATGGTAAGTCTGATTTTTATGACATTTTCTATCACACTCCAAACGCGTATGTCTTATATGGCATTACGGATTTTGTTTGGGACAAAGACGAGCAAATGTTTAACGACAAACGTGATTGTATTGAACTTGATATGCGATGTGCAGATGAAGATTATTCAAAAGTATTGAATAAATATTCAATGTTTGAGCAATTATATAACGATTATTTTAAGGACAAAGTCGTAAACGAATATTCGTTAAATGAGTTTGTTCAATATCTTAATTCGAATTATTACATCGACGATGATTTGATTAAGCTTTATTTTGAGACGATGTCTATGAAACAAAGAGTAATCTCATTATTTGGCGATGTAAAATTAAACGAAAAGTATGATGTAGAGGAGGTGATTAAATGACGAAACGACCCATAGCAAATAATTGCAGAGTGTTGACACCTGAGGAGCTCATCTTCATTAACAACAAATATAAGTTTTGGATTGAGGACGACGATGTTTGCGTTCAATGTGTAAATATTGCAAGAGTTACAAAGCATCCAAAGACTGAAAAATTTTCGATTAATGTTAAAAAAGTTCGTAAGCTCACATATACAACAACTGCGATTAATATGTTTGAAGACTTTCAAAAAGATGACAAGCTTAAAAAATATTCTTTGACCGATATTCAAAACACGCTTAATATTTTGCGAGTTACGTATCAAAAGATGACAGTGCCGAATGTATTAAATTTGCTCAACAAAAAATAAGATAAAGGAGAAACTTATATGAAACGAATTAAAATGCTTTTGTATGGCGAGCCTGGTGTTGGTAAATCTGTGTTTGCATTAAAGGCGCCGAAACCGTTTTTCGTTTGCACGGATGGAAACTACGAATGGCTTGACGAGTTTGGCGCAGACCCGAAGGCTCATAAAAATGTATCGTCTTGGGCTGAAATGAAAGCAACGCTCGATTCCGACTTTAATGGTTATGAAACGATAGTTGTTGATTTGCTTGAAGACGGATTCAAATGGTGCGAACAAGAATATTGCGAACGCAATAGAATTGAGCATGTCTCTGACGTCGGTTATGGCAAAGCGTATGACGCAACAAGAAACGAATTTTTTATTACGATTTCTAAGTTGCTTTCGAAAGATAAGCATGTAATTCTTATCTGTCACGGTATTACGTTTACGACAAAAGACCGCAGAGGTGTTGAGCATACTCGTTACGCACCTAGTTCTCGTATTCCAGATAAAGTTCTTGATATGATTGAAGGTCGAGTTCGTTATTGTTTGAGATGTTATACTGCTGCAGAAGAAGAACCCGATGGAAAAATTACAAAACGTCGTTTTCTGTCTCTTGTGCCGAAAGAAAATGAGTTTGGCATCATTAGAGGCGTCGACGAAAATGTAATTCCTCATGATATTCCACTTGATTTTAACGAGTTTGCGAAAGCGATTAAGCTCAATCTTGACATTCCGGAACCAGTAACAGCAAAGAAAACAGGCGTAACAACAGCGGCGAAAGCAAAAATTGCCGAGATGCCGGTTGAATATGTCGACGAACTCGAAACAAAACCCGAAGAAACTTCCGCGTTCGAAACCGTAGCACCGCTTGATATGAAAGCAAAGCTTGAAGCAATTAAAGCAAAAAAGGCTCAAATGGACGTTGAAGTAAAAGTTAACGAAGATGCGCCTTATGAAGACGCGGTTGAAACTAAATCCGAGCCTCAAAAAGTTGAACAAACTCAAACTGAGCAAGCTCAAGAAACTGTAACAACACAGGCAGACAAATTAGCAGCAATTAAAGCAAAATTGGCCGCAATGAAGGCTAACAAATAAAGGAGAACAAAATTATGGCAGACAAAAATATCAAAAATTTATTCGACCAACTCGATAGTTTACTTGGCTCGTCCGACATTAAGGACGTAACGGCGGAAAGTACCGGTTTTACGCCTTTGAAAGACGGCTATTATCTTTGCGAAGTTAAGAATGCTGAGCTTAAACCCAGCAAAACAAGCGGAAAATTGATGGTTGCTTTTCAACTTAAGGTTGTTGAAGATGGAACGAGTTTTAATTTTGACGTAAATGACAAGGCGACGCCTGTAACGCTCAAAGGTACGAAAAATCGTATGATTTTCAAATATTTTACGCTTGGAGATGAAGCCGCAGTTAAACGTTTTGTCGCTGATATGCTTAAATTCGAAGATGACGAACCCGGAAAACCGTTGTTGAGCAAAGAGTATTTCACGAACTCCGAACTTGTTGAGGACGCTCTTGAAATTTTGGTTGGCATGAGAATTTATGCAAAAATTGAAACGACAGAAAAGGCTGACGGAACAGAAACAACGTGGACAAACTTCGTTAGCTGGACGACTGCTGCAAAAATCGGATTGAAGGTATAACATTATGAGCGCCGTCGATACATTGACATCGATAGTTAATTCTGAACTTGTTAATTACGACTTCAGATATTGTTTTGTTAATCGTTCAAAAATTCCGTATCGACCAGATGGATTTGAGGCAAGAACAAATGTTGTGACAGATTTTGTTACACTTAATGAGTTGATGGATTCGCCGATGTTGACAAGAAAACGAATTGTTGGCATCGGTGTATCAATCCAAGCAAGTAATGTTTGTGCCATAGATATTGACGATTGTTTTGCGGAATCATTTAATTTCGACAGTGTTGATGAAAGAGGAAAAGAAATATTAGAGTTGTTTGAAGATGTTGCGTATTGTGAGTTTAGCTTTTCTGGACATGGGATGCGAATACTCTTTTTGCATGACATTATAAAAAATTATAACGAACGATATTATATCAAAAACTCGAAATTGAATATCGAATATTATCAACCTTCTGAATCAAATAGATTTGTTACTGTTACAGGAAAATATATACGAAACAATCCAATACAACACGCAACAAACATTGATATTGCACTTAATCAATTTCTTGAACAATATATGGTTCGGCCTCAAAAATCAAAAAAAGTATTGGCAACAATGAACGATATTGATTTTGAAAGTGCGATGAATAAAGTTACTCGACTTTATATCGTAAATTCAAAATTTCAATCGTTATGGTTTTCTACTGCACCGGGTTCGGGTTATGACGAAAGTGAACGAGATTATCAAATTGTGGCAATGTTGTATGAGAACGTTACAACAAACGAAGATATGATACGACAACTCTTTGAAACGTCGCCATATTTTCAAAGCAAAGACGAAGACCACTTACGAAAGTGGACAAACAATGACTACAGATACTTCAAGTATATGTATTCACATTTAAGATAATAGGAGGAAAATAATGATGAAAAAGCTGTACTATGGTGGGGGCTGGTTCAATCTTCAACAAGAAGAAGAACATACTCGTATTGGCAATTTTCTTGAACAATTGCCTGGATTCGATGTCTTTAATCCTAGAACTGCAGGCGGTGATGTTAAAGTTAATAAAGAAACAGATTATATGACGCAGGTATTTCTGAATAATTGTAAAGAAATTAATGAAGCCGATATCGTTGTCGCAATTACAGATTATAAAGATATGGGCACGCTTTGGGAAAGCGGATATGCATATTGTTTGAAAAAGCCAATTATTTATTATTGCGAAACATTAGGCGATAGACCATTTAATTTAATGTTGGCAAAAACAGGTAAAGTCGCAAGAAATGTTAATGAGCTTAAAACACTTCTTGAAGATGAAGAGTCATATATCTTTACAAAACTTTATTCATTTGATGGAGAGATAGAATAATGACAAATTTATTTTTCGACGAACAAGAACTTCTTGAAATGTATAAGCTGAAAAATATCACGAGATATAATCACAAAACTCGTTTGAAAGATGAAAGTGTTGCAGAACATTCATTTTTTACAACCCTCATTGCATTAGAATTATGTAAGAAATTGAAACTCGACGAAAAAACAACGTTTTTATGCGTTGTTAAAGCATTATTACATGATTTGCCTGAAACTGAGTTGAACGACATTACGTACGATGTAAAGCTCGCATTAAATTTGTATCCACTACTCAAAGTATACGAAGATAAATATTTCGACAAACATTTTCATGATTTTGCAGATTTAATGAATAATGATGACGAGAATGTCGTAAATTTGGTCATCAAATACTCTGATGCAGCATCAGTGTTGCAATATGCGTATAACGAAATTTCGCTTGGAAATATCAAATTCACAGAAATTAAAGACGAAACAATCGAACGGTTAAATGTCATTTATAAAAAATTAATGGAGGCAATACAAAATGAGAAAGACTGAGCAATATTCGGCAGGATATAAAGATATCGACGTAAGTGTCGTTGATTACAACAAAAATATCGCAAAACATGCTTGGGACTGTTATAAAATGACATGGCGTGAATTGCAAGATATTGAATACGATGTCAATAATCCGACAGTTAGAGAGTCGATTCGCAATATTATCGAGTTTAAAGCATTACCAATGCCTCGTGAGCAAGCGTTAATGACGTTCAGAATCGACAATGCATCTCGTGTATGTCTTGCACAAATTACAAGACAACGCAACGCAGCATTTAATGTCGAATCACAAATGCCGCAACCTGTTGAGCATAACGTTATTATTCCGCTCAATATTTGGCAGAATGCAAAATTTAGAGAAAAGGCGATTCGCTTATGTGAAGAGTCTCAAACTTTATATAATGAACTTATCGATGACGGCGTTCCTTTTCAAGATGCTCGTTATATGTTATTACATGGCCAAACAACGTCTTTTGTGTATGTTGTTGACATCAATACATTCTGTGGCTCGTTTAATATGCGTTGCGAAAATAACTTAAGCGACGAAATTAATCTTGTATATCGACTTTGTCTTCGTAAAATGATTGAACAAGTCAAAAATGATTTTAATGACGGTGAAATCGATGAACTCGCATATGACTTTTATATCGATATTCTTTCGAATTGTGATTGTATGGGTGCAAAACAGAAAAAAGGAATGAACATCGACAAAGTATTCGGAAATTCGTTTAGACGATTTGAAAGTGCGAATAAAGAAATTGAAAACATCACAAAACATTGCACATGTGACTTTACAAAAAGCGCGTGGTATGCAGAATTAATACGGTTGTATGACAATGAAAAATTTGAATTACTATTTCCTGGCGAAAAAGAAATGATTGAAAGTTGGAGGGAAACAAATGGCAAAGCTTAGAGTTTTTAATATCGAACTTGACGGTATTGATAAATGTGGCAAAGACTCCATTCGACCGTATGTATTTTATCTTGAACCCGGAAAGTACATGTGCAGGTCGAGAGGGTTAATCTCGCAAATCGCGTACGCGAAATTGTATAATCGAGATTTTGACTGGGACGCAGTCGATTACGTAAAGAACACATTGTTTGTGTTGGTTGAAGTCGATAAACGAGATTGGATGATTCGTTGTAAACTTACAAACGAGCCTGATACAGGTTTTACGTACGAAGAAATGCAAAAGGCGTTTAGAGATGCACTGTATGAGCTCAAAGAAAGATTTTGTGTTCGTGATAGCAGAATTCTGATTATAAACAGCTCTGATTACACACCGTATTTCATTGCCAAAAAAATTGTGCATCAACTTAATTATTTGAATGTATAATTCGAGGTCACAGAATTAACTCTGAAACATCAAATTAAAGTTAAATAGTTTATATTATTTTTCATTTAAAATGTCTCAGAGTTAATCTAGATAAACGAGGAGAACAAAATTATGCAAGTTTTTACAAAACAACAACTCAACACTATATCTGCCGCACTTTGGTGTTCGCCAAAAGATATTCGAATTTGCGGTGACATGAAAAAAGGAATGACGAACTCAAGTGTGTTGATTATTGTCGACAATAAAAAATATATTGTTCGTCTTCCTGGTGCAGGGTCGAATGAGTTAATTGATAGAGCACAAGAATGTCAAGTGTATAATTTTTTGCATAAGATTGATTATGACAAACATACGGTATTTATTTCGCAAGATGGTTTAAAAATTTCAAAGTATATTCCAAACGCCAGAAATGCGGATAAAAATAAACTTGTCGATTCAATCGGATGCATGAAAAAACTTAGAGAATTTCACGAACTTGAACTCATGCCAGACGTAAAATATTTTTCGTTACTTGGCAATATCAATAAGTACGACGGTCTTGTGAAAGGTGACATGTCTGTAATAAGAAAAGGTTATAAAGACGTTTATGACAAATGTGTTCAAATTTCAAATTGGATTGACACGTTGCCTCGTAAGTGTTGTTTATGTCAGATTGATGCAAATCCGGACAACGCAATTTTTAGTCGATATTCTACAGAACCGACATTGATTGATTGGGAGTACGCAGGATTGCAAGACCCACATATTGATATCGCAATGTGGGCGTTATATTGCAATTATAATGAAACAAAGTTTAATCAACTAATTCGTGAGTATTTCCAAGACAATTTTAACGACTATATACGATATAAAATTTATGGTTACGCTGCACTTGGAGGATTGCTTTGGTATAATTGGTGCATTTACAAAAAACAACATGGCGTCGATTACGGCGATTATACTGAACATCAATTTGAATACGCAGAAAAATACGCAGACATTGTACTAAATTATATAAATTGCTCGAAGTAATTCGAGCAATTTTATTTTTTTTTCAAAAAAGTAGTTTACTTTTCGAAAAATGTGTGATATAATAAAACTAAGATAAAGGAGGACAACTATGATATATGAAGTCAAGTCCGCGATAATACTCGCGGCAGGTCGAGGTAAACGTCTTAATGACTTAACGAATGACGTGCCAAAACCGTTGCTCAAAGTAAATGGAGAAGTGTTGATTGAACGACTTATCACACAACTTCAAGAAAAAGGCATCGAATCAATTTATATCGTGACAGGTTACAAACATTGGATGTTTGCATACTTAGAAGAAAAGTATGGCGTTGAATTGATTTATAACAAAAAGTGGTTTTGCACAAATAATATTATGTCGTTTATTAAGGGATACGAAGATCGTTCTCGTTGTGCATCAACCGCTGGGACAATGATTCTTGACGCAGATTTGTACATCAACAACACAGACATCATTCAAACGAAGATTGACTCATCCGGTTATTATTTAGAGTATTGTGATAATGCAGAGCAATGCAAAAAAGAATGGGTCGCGGATATTTGCGGTGCAGCAGTTCGTCGAATAAATCATGTTATAACCGATGGCTCTAAAGATAGTGGGTATATATTACGCTCATTGTCGTTTTGGACGCCAATTGACACACAAAAGCTTTATTCGTTCGCAAAAGACGCAATAAAAGACGGGCGGAATATGCAATGTTATATTGACGACGTACCATGTGTGTTGTATCATGACAAATTCAATTTACATGCGTATGTTGCAGAAAAAGATTCGTTATTTGAAATCGACACATTGCTCGATTATGAGCAGATAAATAAAGGAGAGACAAATGAACAAGTTTAAAAATTTAGATAAAAGCGTGTTAATTATCCCGGCTGTAATCGTACTTGTGCTTGGCATTGTTATTACACTTTTCCAGCAACAAGCACAAACGATTATTATGAGCATCAGAAATTTCATCGGCGACAAGTTCGGCTGGTATTATTTGCTTTTTGGCTTGACCGCATTTTTATTGTTGTTATATCTCGCGTTTTCAAAGATTGGCAAAATCAGACTTGGCAAAGAAACAGACAAACCAATGAAACTTAGCACGTATGGTATTTTGATTTTTACGTCGACAATGGCTGCAGATATTTTATTTTACTCTTTGCATGAGTGGACGTATTATTTCAATTCGTCTAATGCACTTACAAATGCAGGTTCGACAGATAAATTTTTAAATGCGTCGACATATACGTACTTTCATTGGGGCTTGATTCCATGGTCGTTTTATCTTGTGTTGGCGGTTGTGTATGCGTTCATGTTTTTTACTCGTAATAAACGAACTGCGCAAGGCATGGGTCAAATGTGTATGCCGCTGTTTGAAAAGACAAATAATCAAAAACTCACCTCAACACTTAAAACAACGACGAATGTTACTGCGGTTGTTGGACTTTTACTTGGAACGTCAACAACATTTAGCGTTACAACACCGTTGATGACAGCGATTGTTTGCAAATTGTTTAACATTAGACAGTCTCCAATTATTTCGGTTTGCATTCTTTGTATCATCGCAGTAATTTACACAATTGCGGTTTTATATGGCCATAACGGTATTTCGATTGTTGCGAAAATAACGACGATATTATTTTCGTTGTTACTTGCATTGTTTTTTATCTGCGGAAATCCGTTGTTCATTTTAGAAAATGGTTTGCAAGGAATCGCAAATATGCTTGTGAATTTCTTTAGCATGTCAACATGGACTGACCCCACTCGTTCTTCCGGTGGGTTTGTTCAAGATTGGACGGTGTTTTATTGGGCGTATTGGATTGCGTGGTGTGTCGCAACTCCGTTTTTCATTGCGAAAATCTCAAAAGGCAGAACAATAAAGCAAGTGTTGTTACAAGGTGGAATTGCAGGACTACTTGGAACATTCGCAAGTTTTACGATTTTTGGCGGATTCGGAATGAACACTCAAAACACAACGTTTGACTTTGTCGGCATGATTGAGTCCGGTTTAACGCCTGCTCAATGCATTATCGAATTAATTTGTTCGAAAAGTGAAGTATTTTGGTACATCGCACTTCCGTTGCTTTTACTCACAATGTTTGGGCTGTATGCTTCAACATTCGACGCTTTAACAGACGTTGTTAGTTCGTTTTCATATAAAATGCTCGACATTGATGATGCGCCATCGAAAAAAATGAAAATTTATTGGGCGATGATGTTCTTAATATTGCCAATTGCGCTTATCTTTTTAGAAGGCACAAATCAATTATTACAGTCGATGTCAATAATTGGCGCATTTTTATTAACGTTTATTATGATTTGCATTATAATTTCATTTTTCATTGAGTTAAAAAGATATAAGGAGAACAGATAATGGTAAGAAGAAAATATAAAGACTTAAAAAATGCGTATTCTGAGCAAGAAAAACAAGAGCAAATCAAGCGTATTTGCATGTATATGCTCAAAACATTTGCAAAAGTTTGTAACGAGCATGAACTTACTTGGTGGGTTGACGGCGGAACATTACTTGGGGCTGTTCGCGATGGTAAAATGATACCTTGGGACGATGACATTGACGTTGTAATGCCAAGAGAAGACTATGACAAACTTTGCATGCTCGCAACGCAAAACGTTAATTTATTTGGTAAATATTTTTTCCAAATCTCTTCAACAGACAATAATTTTGAAGTTCATGCGAAATTGAGAAACCCCAACACTTGCGCTTTGACAAAACGTGAGTATAAAGGCTGCCATAATAAAGGCATGTTTTTGGACATCTTTCCGTTGGATAACTGTCCGATGGATAAAGATATAAAAAACGATGTCGCAGGATTTGTCAGAACGTTTGTAAAGCATAGCGGTGTTGAGCGAAATGACAAACCTTCTGCAAATTTTAATACATTCAATAGAATTTTGAGAATGATACACGAGCAAAACGCAAATTCCGCATATGTCGCAAATATCGCATTTTGGAGATACGACAAAAAATTGACGAAACTAAAAAAGAGTTGGTACGCGAGTACGAGATATATTGTTTTTGAAGACATGCTTGTTCCTGCTCCGATTGGTATGACTGACATTTTAAAGACGTGGTATGGAAATAATTGGCCAACTCCGGCTCATGAACCAAATTGTCATCTTGCTTATATTGACCCATTTAATTCGTATAAACGGTATAACGATGTTACAGATGAGGAGTTTGAGTATTTGGTAAAATAATTTTACAAAATGTTTGGAAAGTTGTTTACTTTTCAAACATTTTGTGATACAATATCATTAAGATAAAGAGGGAAACAATATGAAGTTTAAAAAATTTAGAGAGGACGTCAAAATCCCGGTGAAATCACATTTGCCGTCTTGTGGCTTAGACATTTTTATGCCTGACGAATTTGATATCATGCCATTTGAGACAAAGACCGTAGGTTTAGGCTTTGGTATCACAATACCTGAAGGATGGTGCGGAATACTCATTCCACGTTCGTCGATTGCAGCAAAAGGGCTCATTATTCAAGACTCCGCGATTGACCCTGATTATAGAGGAGAATTGCACGGCATCATTACAAATTGCTCAAACACAACACAACATGTAGATGTTGGTCAACGACTGATGTCGCTTGTTTGTTTTCCTTGTATGAACCCATTTCTTGAGGAAGTTGAATTCTTTCCTGACGAAACCGAACGAGGAACGAACGGTTTGGGGAGTAGTGGAAAATGAGACGCAATATCATTATTTTTGACTTTGAAGTTTTCAAATACGATACATTACTTGGCGCGATTGTTTTACGTGACGATGACAGCGAAATTTTTCAAACATGGAATTTAGCAGAAATGCGAAAGTTTTATGAAGAAAATACGCAAAGCATTTGGGTTGGGCACAATTCACAATTTTATGACAATTTGATTCTTCAAGAAGTTGTTCGTGGAAAAAGCTCGCCAGATATTAAATGGAAGTCGGACCAGATTATTAATAACGAGCGTAGGTCGTATCTTGACATTAATTTATATTGGTACGATTTAATGGCTCAACATATGATTGGGCTAAAAACAGTCGAATGTGCAGTAGGTAAAGATATTTCAACGTCTGAAGTTGACTTTAGTACTCCTCGGCCTTTAACTGTCGAAGAACGTTTAAAAACAGAGTCATATAACAGAGATGACTTGGAACAAACGCTTGACGACTTTTATAATACATTGTCCGAATTTACGCTTAGACTTGACATTATAAATGAGTTTAAGTTACCTCTTGATGCATTGCATGCGACCGGAACGCAAATTGCAGAAATGGTGCTCCATGCAGAAAAAATTGAAGGCATTGAAGATTGGTATGTTGCACCTCAAATTTATTCGACGTTACAAGTAAAGAATCAGCAAGTGTTGGACTTTTACTTGAACGAAGATTTTCGAAAAGGCAAAAACTTAGCATTGGACATTTGTGGAACGCCGCATAAACTTGGTGCAGGTGGTATTCATGGTGCAATAAAAAAATATCACACAGATTGGGCGTATTATTTCGATGTGTCCGGTTATTACAATCTTGTGATGATTAATTATGATTTATTGCCTCGTTCAATACCCGATGAGTATAAAGCGTTCTATAAATACATGTATCATGAGCAACTTAAGCTTAAGAAAACAGACCCGAATAAACGATGGGTGTATAAGATTATTTTGTTGTCGGTATTTGGTGCAATGACAAATCAATGGTGCAAATTTTACGACCCAAATCGAGGCACACTTGTTACGATGGTTGGCCAAATGTTTTTGGTTGACTTGCTTGAAAAACTTGAAGGAAAAGCAACGATTATTCAAAGCAACACTGATGGCGTCATTGCGAAAGCTCTGCCTGGCGTTGAAGAATCCGAGATTAAGGCGATAATTGACGAATGGCAAACACGAACGGGCTTTGTGTTGAAGCTTGAAAAAGTGTATGATATTCATCAAAGAGACGTTAATAATTATGTGTATCGTACAGAAGACGGTAAGATTAAGACATTGGGCGAAGTGTTCAAACATTACGATGCTTGGGAAAATCCGTTTTACGAAGATTCGTATCGTGCAAAAGAGCCGATAATTATCGAATATGCAGTAGTTGATTATTTTATGAACAATAGACTACCTGAAGAAACGATCGAAAAGTATAAACGAAATCTTCGCATGTTTCAATTTATTTGTCGAAAAAATACGTATGACTGGATTGACATCAAAAAATTGGACTTACAAACAAATGAATTAAAAGTTGAAAAATTAGGAAGTTTATGCAGGGCGTTCGCATATAATAATAAAAATGTCAAATGGACGATTTATAAACATAAACCAAGTAATCGAGCTCCAAAAAGCACATTACAAAATGTGCCCGATAATGTGTTTGTTCACAATAATGAAATTTTATCTGACAAAACAGTCGATAAATTAATGCAAGATATTGATTATGACTACTACATCAATCGGTCATATCAACGAATTCAAGAATTTTTTAATTTGAAGCAGGTAAAAAAACTCGTATGACAAAAGATGTTGAACGAAAAATCAATCAAATTTACTGGTCACTTTTTAAGAAATGCTTTACAAACACAACATTGGCGTCTCTTGCAAAAGGCGACAAAAAGCCGATAAAAACAAAAGTACGGTTGCTAAAAACATCAGAACAGTTTAATGACTTTGCCAAAAAATTTTCAGCGGAACTTGCAAAATCAGGATTGCGTGGCACAAAAGGTGTGTGGCGAAAATATTACGAGGCCGCAAAAAAGACAGGACATATTGCGCTTGAACCGACGTTTAATAAATATGAGTACAATACGATGAGTGTTGCAATCAAAAATAACTTCAACATGATAAAGTCGATCCCAGATGAGTTTTTAAAGATTCTTAGTCATGACTATACCTCAACGCTCATTGAACAAGTTGCGAAAGGTTCGATTGGTCGTCGTTCGTTTAGAACAGAACTTGAAAAACATGGCCATAAAAATGCAGCGCTAATTGCTCGAACTGAAACTGCAAAATTACAAACAACGATTTTAAAAGAACGAGCAACACAACTTGGTAGTGTTGCGTATACGTGGTTGGCGTCAAATGATAGACGAACTCGTGAGTCACACAAAATGATGAACGGCGTCATTGTTTTTTGGGACCAGGACAAACCTGAACTCGACGGTATGACAGGTCATGCAGGTGAATTTCCGAATTGTAGATGTTCTCCGCAACCAATTATTGATGCCGATGACTTAACAAAGTCCACGTATAAAGTATATGACTATCGAAGTCATAAAATTATTACAATGAAAAAGCAAGATTTAATTGAAGCCCTTGAAAAAGGCGAATTGTAAATCTTGTGTACATATAAATCATTTCGATAATACTTCGAAGTCACCAGATGACTTCTGAGACAAATCACAATCAATTTAATATGAATAACTAATAACTATCACAATTTGTCTCAGAAGTTAATCTAGAACTTCATGTATTTATAAGTAAACCAAATAAAAAGGAGAAACAAAATGGAAGAAAACTTAACTTTTATGCTTGTCGAAACAGCAGATGAAATGGAACGGACAATTTTGCACATCGATGATGTTGTAAAAGAACAACGAGAATTGATTGAGATTCTTAGAAAAAGTGAAAAAGCCGAAAAATTTGAAGACTTTACAAAGTCTATCGAAGAAGAAATCAACAACACTCTTGAACAGCAAGCACACTTGCATCACAGACACGCCTTGTTGGTTGATGTTATTGACAGCTGTCGAGCAGACGAAGATATTGCAAAAGTAGTAACGACTCTTTGTAACGCATTTGGTATTTTTGGACAGATGAATAACTAATGGATGTACTTGAAAAAGCATTAAGACGAACATTATATCGTAAAAGTTTTTATGACTTTGTAAAAGCGTTTTGGAATGTAGCCGACCCGTCAAAATTTATTGACGGGTGGCTAATTCAATACTATTGCGAAGTTTTTCAATACATGTGTAAAGGCTGGGTGGGGTATAACGAGCCGAAAATAGATGTGCCTAATGTTGGCCCTGAAGTAGATGTCATTGATGTTCGTCAAAATAAGCAAAATCTTTGTTTGATGGTGCCGCCTAGACATACGAAATCGATGATTTTTAATGTCTTTGGCCCTACATGGTTGTGGCTATCTGCACCGATTAAAGCTGCGTCTGTTTCACACACAAGTGGACTCGCAACACAAATGAACACTAAACGACATCGCATTATTAACTCTGATGAATTTCATGAGTTATTTCCGGAAATTCAACTTGTTACAAATGCGAAAGGTCAACTTGTTGATAGTCGTGGCGCAGAGATGTATTCGATGAACAGAAACGCATTCACCGGATATGGTGGCGATGTTATTATTAATGACGACTTAACAAACGCAGAAACAGCTCGTAAAGACCAGGCTGAAATGAGCAATGCATGGTCGTATTATCAAACTACGATGCCTTCTCGTATTAACGACATTAATAAATGTATCATTATGAACATTCAACAACGTCTTGCGCCAAATGACATTGCAGGACACATTATGAACGAGCCTAAACTTGCTGCTCGTTATGTGTTTATTACATTGCCTGCAATTTTTCAACGAGATACGGTTATTATTTTTCCGATTTCTGGACAAGTAAAGTATTTGAAAAAAGGCGACTTTTTGTGGCCTGAACGTTTTGGTAATTATGAGTCATTACGAGCAGAAGTTGGTGAGACAATTTTCGAAACGCAATACATTCAAAATCCGATAGCGTCTGACAAAACTGCAATTAAGGCAGACATGATTATCGAAAAAGACATGCCTGACACGCCTGGTGTTGAGAATGCGGAAATTACGTATGCGTCGCATGACTTCCCTGTAAAAGATAAAGATACATCTGACTTTTTGGGTTCTTGTCTTGGCTATCGAGTTCGAGGAACGCTTTATATCACAGATTGTTTAGAAAAGCGAATGGGCTTCACAAAAAGCGTTGAATATGTTAAACAAATCGATGATGTTTTTCCAGGCACGATACAAGTGATAGAAGATAAAGCAAATGGTTCACCAATTTTGCAACAACTTCAAGATACTGTCGCCGGAATGCAAGCATTTCAACCTGGAACGGCATCAAAATTTCAAAGACTTGAATCGGCGTCGTTATATATGACATCAGGAAATGTTGTGTTTGTTAGAACAGTGTTCAATAAACTTACTCAACAATGGGAATTATCACCTGCTTTACGAAATTTGAAGCAACGATTACTCAATTTCCCGTTTGTTGAACACGACGATATTGTCGACGCATTTTCGATGCTTGTGTTGTTTGTCTTTATGGACAGACGAAATATGGTATACGGTCGCTCGTTTAACGACGAAAATATCGTCGACGCCGATTCGTATGACAGCAAATACTCAACGATTTTCTTCAATAAAGAAGGCGATTTATGGAAAGCACAAGAGATTAAAGTTAAATACGCAGAAAAAACGAAGCTCATTGTATCAAAAGAAGTAATGTTTAAAGCGTCGTTAGAAGACGGATTAAATCAACTCAAAACATTTGCGCCCAAGAAAAGTGTGTTCATCGATTGTTCGGCAACACCTGCACTGTCAGGTATGCATCAAAAGTCGGTTACTGTTGAAAGATACGAAATAGAAGATTTCGACAAAAGCGTTGCGCAATTGAATCTTGCATTTTCAACAAAGTCGGTGTTGGTTGATAGACATTGCGTCTCAACAAAAGTAGATATAGAGAATTTTAAGTTTGCAAAATCAAAAGATGAGAATGTTCGATATCAAACAACGAAAGATGGATTCATAGCATGTATGCGTGTTGCATTAAAATACTATGGCGGAATAACGTAAAAGAAAATTGTCAATTTTTGGCAATTTTTTTTTTCAAATTTTAAAAACTTTATCAAAAGTAGTTTACTTTTGAAAAAAAGTGTATTATAATAGTACTAGGATAAATAAAGGAGGTGATGAAAATGAGCATCTACGACAAGTTATATCCGTTCCAAAAGAATGTAGTTGACAAATTTCGTTCTTACAAAAAGTTCGGCTTATTCCTTGACATGGGGCTCGGTTAGCAAAACGCCAACTAGCTTAGCGTTGGCAGAAGTTAACAACTGCTCAAAAGTGTTGATTGTGACGATAAATGGCAAGGCGCTCGAACCTGTAACAGAGCCTGGGTCATGGCTCAATTGGGCAAGTCAATCAACACTAGGCTTCAATTTTTTGAACAAATATTCGAAACCCGATGATTTTACGTTAACAAAATCACAACCGCAACTTTTTATCATTAATTATGAGGCGTTATTCAAACACGGCAAACGTTCTGCAAGGTCATCAGGCCTTGTGTTGAACGATAACATTATCGCGTTTTTAAAGGTTTGTCGAAAAGAAAATGTGTGTGTGATTATTGATGAGTCGCATAAAATTAAAAATTTGCAATCACAACAAACAAAAGCGATTAATCAAATTGTTAACACTCTTGAACGAACCGCAAACTCGACTCGACTTTATCTTTGTACAGGTACGCCATTTACAAAAGGTTATATTGACTTATACTCTCAACTTAAACTTTTGGGCTATTCTGAAACAAAAGGCGACTTTGTTGAACAATTTTGTATTCGAGGTCGAGTACCTGGTTTGCTTGAGTGGCAACAACCCATCGTCGGTTATAAAAATGTTGATGCATTGTTTGACCTTGTCCATAAGTATGCCATTACAATTCGAAGTGAAGACGTAATGGACTTGCCTGACAAATTTTTTATTAACATTTCTCAGCCAACGTCAAAGACGTTTGAAATGTTTACGCAAGAAAATTGTAAAGGCACTGATATTTTGGACTTTGCTATGTCGCATAACGTACATCTCAATGATGCAGACATAACACGATACAACACTAACGCAAAATGTTCGAACCCATTTTTCAGAAACATCGACTATCCGAGTTTGGACTTTTTTGCCGAAACATCAGGAACAGCATGGTTGCGAGCTAGACAGTTAAGTGTTGGGTTTATTGGTAACGCGACAAAGTCAATATGGTATGATAGGTCTAGACTTGACGCGCTTGAAAAGTTTTTGTCAGAAAATGAAGACAATTATTTGCTTTTCTACAATTATACACCTGAGTTATGCGAAATTTTTGAAATTTGTGAAACGTTGGGTTATAACATTGACGTGTATTGTGGAGAAGTTAAAAGCTTACATTTTTATGAGCAATACACAAAAATGTCCGATGCAGAAAAGCTTACGAATAAGAAGAACATTATCATCGCAAACTTTGCAAGCGGTTCGACTGGATTGAATTGGCAAGAATATAATAAATGTATTTTGTTCTCGACACCGGTCTACAAAGACTACGCGCAAGGTCACAAACGTATTCATAGGCTTGGTCAAAAGACAAGCAAAGTGTTGTATTATTGCTTTTTCCAACGAAACTGGCTCGACATAAATATGCGTAAAGCACTTGACGGAACAATTGAATATAACGAAGATATGTTTCAAGCTGACCTCAATCGAGTTAATGAGTTAAAAGACAAATGAAGCCATCATTTGACTTTTGAGAAACAAATAGTAATGATAATATAATTTATTTGCATAAGTTATAATGTTTCTCAAAGTTAATTCGATGACCTCAGAAATAAAACGAATAAAGGAGTGTAATAAATGAATATCGAGTCTGACGAAAACATGAAAGAGCTACAAAGAGGTGACATCTATTATTTAGCGGCAAAAGAGCAAATAGGTAGTGAACAAGCTGGTAGACGCCCTGTCATTATTGTATCAAATGACATGTGCAATACATATAGCCCGGCCATTACGATTGTGCCAATCACCACAAAAATGAAAAAACCTCTTCCAACACACGTTCAGCTTGAGTTGCAAAATGTGCATGGTATTGTTTTATGCGAACAAGTTCAAACTGTTGCATGTTCTAGGCTTATGGAGTATGTCAATAAAGTCGATGATAAAACAATGTCTCAAATTAATAACGCGCTTTGTATACAATTAGGACTTACTACGTTTTATCAACAAAGCATTGAAAATGCATTTGACAATTTTAAATTTGCACTTATACAACTAAAACGCGCATCGGTTGCGTCACAAAAATGTACAAAATATTTTGAAGACGTATACGATAAAGTATTCAAAGATGAGGTAAAACAATGACACCTGAAAAAGAAGTACAAAATCAAATTATCACATATTTTAAAAAATTAAACGATGCAGGAATTAACAACTATGTCGAACGTCGACAAGCAGGTGGTTTTTCGTATAAAATGGGTTTGCCCGATTTATTTGTCGTAATATTCGGCAAACACATTGAGATTGAAGTTAAACGACCAGGTGGAAAACCTCGAGCAACACAGGAGAAGTGGGCTAAACGATTTAATGACATGGGCGCCATTTATGTGTGCGCAGACTCTGCGATAGATGTTATCAACTTGGTTGAAAAGCTTAGTGTTGAGTATTTTGATGCAAAAAGGAGGTAGTTATGGTTCATTGTAAATTACACCCTGATGCAGGAGTGCTCATTCGCTTAAAAGGCCCGCATATCGGAGTATATTGCAAACAATGTGGCAAATGGCTTAAATGGATTGCGATCGATGATATCGACAAGTGTATTAAACCCGAACTTGACGTCGAATTTGATTCTACCGCTGTACAATCTGACACATCTTCAACATCTGTTGAACAACTTGAGCCCTCTGAGGATAATGATGATGTTCCGTGGTAACATTGTTTACTTTTGATATTCTGAGGTCACCAGATGACTTCTATGACACAATAAACATTTAATTGATATTCATATTAAATCATTTATTGTTTGTCTTAGATTTAATCTGGTGACTTCGTTTTCTAAAACTTTATTTGAAAAGTAACTAAAAATATTATTTGAAAAACTTTATTAAAAAGTGTTTACTTTTGAAAAAAAGTATGATATAATAAACTAGAATAAATAAGGAGTTAAAAAAATGAAAAACACAATCAAAAAGGCAATTAAAGAAAGCAACTTGAACGGCTATAAATGGACGATAAAAGGCAACAAATTATTTTGGAGCTATCTTACAAAAGAATATTTTGAAATTGAAACAGGCATTGTATCTGAATCGAATATACAATTTGTAAAAGTGATTTATAAAAACCCTATTTTGGAAGACGAAACATTCATTTGTATTTTCGTAGGCGATGATAATTTGATTTGCGATGCAAAGACTATTGATGAAGCGATTGAAAAAGCAGTAAAACAAACTATAAGAAAAGCAAACACAACATTTTGAAATGGCAACTTATAAAAATAAAGGAGATTAAATTATGGCTCAAAAAACTTTCATCGTAACAAAGTCTGAACTTGACCCAAAAATGTATGAGTTATTGAAAAAAGACGCATTAAACGCTCGTAAAGCGTATGATAAAGAGTACAACGGTACGGCCGGTATTATGACAACACGTTGTGGAGTTAGATATTGGCTGACGTCTAATTCGACGAATCCTGACGATATTACTGTTGAGCAATATTATTACGCAAAGGAAAGATAATCATGATTGATGTAAAGCAAATCAAACCGAATCATGCGGACCATATTGGTGGCTATAAAGAAAAGTGGCTTAATGAGCTTTATGCGAATGAGTGTGTTGTTGCTCAGCCTAAATACGACGGTGAGCGAATGTTGATTCATTTTGATAATCATGAAGCAGCATGCACATCTAGACGAATCTCTAAAAAAACAAATAAGTTCATGCAAAATGAAGACAAATTGCCGCTCGTTTCAGAAATAGCAAAACGGCTTAATATTGGCTACACTGTACTTGATTGCGAATGTTACCAAAAAGATTGGAGCACGATTGTTGGTATTTTACATTCGTTGCCTGAACGAGCAATTGAGTTATCAAAATTAACGCCTCCAAAGTTTGCAATTTTTGATTGCCTTTGGTATGATGGCGTTTGTCTTGAAAACAGACCGTATATCGAACGTTTAAAATACGCAATAAAGGCGTTGCAAATGATTAATCATGAATCAATGCGCCTTGTTGATTTTATTGACGACGATTTTATGCCAAACAATATTGAACACGTACATTTTTTCAAATCAACAAATGAAGAACAGCTTGCAATGCAAAATGCGATTGATAAAGGTTTCGAAGGCATTGTAGTTAAGTCGTTGAACAAAAAGTATCGTGATATCGGCGCCTCGTTAAAATGTAAAAAGTTTGAAACGGTAGATGTTGTTGTATATGACTATATCAAAGGCAACGGTAAGTACTCCAACACTGTTGGTGCTTTATCAATTGGTTATTACGACCCAATAAGTAAGACAATCAAGCACATTTCACAAGTTAATTGCGGAACAGATACAGAACGAAATATGTGGTATGAAAATTGGGCAACGCTCAAAAACTCTGTTATTGAGGTTAAATGCCAAGAGGTAACAGAAACAAGCTTACGACACCCAGTTTATATTCGTTTACGTGAAGATAAAGCCGCGGAAATGTGTACGAAAGATACAATTTTTAAACACAAGGAGGCATAAATGCAATACGCGTTATTTTGGCTTATTGTCGGTGTTATTGGAACAGCAATATTCGCAGGATTGTGCATCTTTATCGACAAATTATAATCGTTGGTTACTTTTCGAATAAAATTTTAAAAAACGAAGTCACAAGATTAACTCTGAGACAAATTATAAACCATTTAATATGAATATCCATTAAGCATATAAAATGTCACAGAAGTCATTCTGTGACTTCGTTTATTATAAAGTAAATAAAACGTCTCCCGGGTATCTTTCGACACCCAGGAGACGTTTAAGATAAATAGGAGAACACCTATAGGAAACTAGCTATGCGTAAGTGATTTCACCGCAAGTAAACGTCCAAGTCTGTTCGCTCGCAGTATCAGCAAAGTCTTGTGTTGGAATTTCAGTCGGGTAACAATCTGCACATATTACAATTGGATCGTTATTTGAATCATTAAGCGTAAGTGTTACGCCGTTAAGATTGACAAGTTTGTCCTTGCCGTAAAAATATTTTACGAACGTTTTAAATTTTGCAACAGAGTCTGTCAATTGGCTGACCGATATTTCGCATGTTCCAACACGGCTTAAGTTTTGATTGTGCACCCATCCACCTGTTGCAAACGATGTTGTGCTCCAAAGTTTATCACTTGTGCTGATCGAAATTTTGGACAATGCGTCACCTTCACCGCCAATCTTAATTTCTTTAAATAGATTGTTGACGACCTCATTATCCGATGCAATAGACAAAGTATAATTTGCCAACGAATATCTCATTTTATTGCCTCCTTAAATAATTTCGCCATTTACTGTGATAGCACGAATGCCATATTGGTCCGCGATAACCACATATATCGGCGGTGCTTGTCTTTCAGCTTTTTCTTGTTCTGTGCGTGCAGACATCGGCAATACTTTAATCACATAGCCTGTTATTAATGGCGTGCCTTGTTCGATGATTGTATAGTCAATGCCGTTTTTATTTACAACCATTGTTTTATCTGTCCAAATTTTATCTTTGCTCAAATATCCACAATTGCTGTAATTTTCAAGTTCTTTAGCGATCGCAGCATAAATCTTACCTGCACCTTCAGTGCCTTTGAGCTTTGTAGTAAGTAACGACAATAAGCGTTCAGTTAATGTTTGATGCAAAATAATTCGAACAAATGAGTTTGTTAAATCTGCACCGTTTTTAAGATTGCCTCCAAGATTACGAATACCGCCTGCAAGATATACGTCAACATTGATATTGTTCGTAGACAACGTTGCATATTCTGTGTCGGTCAAACTTTCTTCGGCAATACTTTCAGACGTATACATATAATCATTTACTGTCGAAACGCCGTATACATCGATATTGCTCAAATATGCTGCCATTGTCATTTCAGCGCCATATACTTTCGAATACTTCGATGCAAAATTTGCAACGACGTCTGTGTCGGTCATTACGGCTGTTCTTGCAAAAATGATTTTCTCATTGATGCCGTACACATTAGGATTGCCATTTCGTTCAACGGCGATGCTTTTAAGTTTATTATATGCGAGTGTTGCGTTTGTGCTTGCGGAGCATAAACCAATAAGAATAAACTTATTATCCAACGCCGCAATCATATCCGTTGTTAACGCCGTATAATCAACGCCTTCAATGACAACTACTTTTGCACCGTCGTTTGCGAAATAAATGGATAAATATGCGTTAGTATCAGGTGCAGTTTTTGCAGGATACAATAAATTCGCATTTGTCCAAGAGTCGATAATCTCAGCATTTCCAATTTTTTCAGTAACGTTGCCTGATATTTTGCCTTTTGTTCCTTCATGTGTAAACAACACAAGCGTGTCACGAGTGCCGCTTATTTGTGTCTCAACATGTTGTTTAATATTAATATCGACGAAACGTCTTACATCAATACCACTCATAGTTTGTCTCCTTCATAAATAATATTAACAGGTTCGATTGATTCAAATGCAGCATCGTCTGTTACCTGCGTAATACTCATTTTGCATGAAATAAGAATGTCTGTGTCATGTCTATGCCACATTACATCATTCTTATATTCATTTATACTAGTGTCATTTTCGACCTTTTCGATATAAACTCCGCTTTCATAAAGTGCTTGTCTTACAGCTCGTGTTCTTAAACGAGCAATAAGTTTATTCATAATGGTTGCGGAGTTGCTACCATACAAAATAATATGCAATGAGTATGACTTATAAAATGTGATTGTGTCATCTTTTTCAGTCATACTTACATCACTTTCACCTTCACGAGTTCTAAGCTCAAACAACAAAAGTTCATCGCACTCACAAATTCCGTCAAACTCTTGTTTTGTTAATAATTTGTCAAGCATCGCACCGTATGTTGTAAGAGCATTACGAACTCGATCAGATGGAAGTTCAGATTGAACAATCAATTGATTTCTGATGAGCTTATTAAGTTCATTGATATCATTGATTGTATTCATATAAGCTTTTCTCCTCTTAAATATTTGATATAATCGGCAAAGTCTCTGTATGCACTAAGTTGTATCATTCTAAGACTTGCTTCACGACAACCATATTCGTCATAAGGATGTACGTCATAACAACGTAAAAAGTTATTATCGTACTCAATTATGTCACCAATATCAATCCGATACAGACTTTTACAATAAAAGTCATACTCGACATCCATTGTACTTCCGTCTTTGGATTGTCGTTCTTGTTTTGTTTTGATTTGTAATGAGCCACGAATTGTCTTTTGCGTGTAAGTTAATTTTGTGTTGCCGTATTCATCGACGTCGCCATCTTTATTTACGACGTAAATTGGGTAATTAAACGAAAATTCTTCTATTGCGTCAAAAAAGAATGTCGGATCGATAAGATGATTTTTTCGCATTTTAATTCGCTCCAGGAATAGGATGAGACGTTACAACAAAAATACTTGCTACATTTTTTGTTTTTAACAATGCCCAAAGTGCAGACCCATACGATGTTTGATTCCAAAACATTGCTTCTTCTTCTGCGCTCATGGTTTTGTCAATATCGTACGTCTTTGAAAATCCGCCAACACTCATGGATGACAAAACGCCTTTTGTCGTTCCGCCACCGGCGATCGACTCAAGCGTGTCTCCGACTGGAGCTTGCTGTTGTTGAGCGATAAGTGTTGCGTAATGCGCGATACAATAACTCATTGCAAGTTTCCAGTCAGAGCCGTAAATGCTTTTAAAAATTTTGTTGTTCGCAATCTCATAAAGATTATCAAACATTACTTTACCGTCGTCGGTTTCCATAAATTGTTTGAATTGCGGCATCCAAAAAACAAAATCGGCGACCGTGAAAGGCGGGTTTTTTCTGTCCGTTTGAATTCCAATTATCGCCATGTTTGTTTCTCCTTAATATCCGTATTTTTTAAGAATCCGAGGCATGTCTCTACGAATGACTTCTTTAAGCTCTTCTCCAGATTTCAAAGATTCGGAATACAACGAACGCATTGCTTGAACAACTTTATCATATTTGCCAATAGAGTTATTCAACCCCATTTCGGATAAGATTTGATTCGTATAAACAACAACCTCATGTCCCGTTGCATCTTTAAGATTCTTTTCTGTAACGTTTCCGTTTACAACCGCTTGAAGATTTTCGATATGACGGTTTTCGTCATTACGAATTGCCTCAATCGCTTTATACGATTCTTCAGGAATTTTGCCTTTAAGATTTTCAAGCGCAACGTTGTAAGCATCAACAGCAGCACGTTCGTCCTCAAGCAGTGCGTTTACAGTTTGAAGCGGAGATGCTTCGTCAAGCGAGTCCCAGATTCCTTTGTCGATGCCTTTGTCAAGCAATTTTTTCACTTCATTGAGAGACAAATATCCGTCGTAATTCCAAATCTCATTTTGCGGCGATCTTACTTCCCAATCTCCTGCAACTTTGTAAATTTTGTAGCCACGATACATCTCAGCATCATTGACAACACGCTTTACAGCTTTAATCGCTTCGTCGTACGTGTTTGCGGTGACTTTATATTTCTTTTTGCCTGTATCGACAATAAATTTTTTCATTTTTCCTCCTTCTATACAAAAGGCGCCGACAACCTTGTTGTCGTTGTCGACGCCAAATGTAAAGATATTAAGAATATCTTATTTGGAGAAGTCCCAATAAGATACAACGCCAAATTCATCAGATTTCGTATTGTACGGCATCTGAATTTCAGACACTTGACCTACAAACGCGGACGTGTAAGACATTTTATCGATATTCGGCAATGTGATATAATGCTGCACAGGATACGGCATATCCAGACGAACAAAGTCTTTATCGTTTTTGTATGCAACGATACGACCGTGTTTACCTGCGCCAAGCGTATTGAGCGCCGGTCTCGATTCGATTTTAATCTTAACTTCACCGGAGCTTTCATCGGAACCAAGGTTGTGGTCCAGAATGAATTTACGCAAGGTATTCGTGTAAAGTGCAGAGAAACGAGAGCTCAGATCGGAACCAACGAATGTCGGAACCAAGAACGTATCAGGCATAACACTGATGTTCATGCCGCTGTTCAACAAATACGTTTCAAATACACCGTTGAAGAATGCAACAACATCGGCATCCTGCATTCCTTTGAATCCGCTATTTGCAGCGGTCGCAGTGTTGTTGTCGATTGCGGTCACCAATACGTTCGAGCTGTTGAACAAACCGGTTGTACCTTCAACACCGGTATACGCAACTTTCTGAACGAACAAGTCCCAACCTGCAACAATCGCATTGCTGTAAATATCCTGAATGCTCTTTTGCAAAGTGAGTTTCTTCATCTTTTCAAGTTCGATGAAGCGCAGATCGTACGCAACTTCGAACGTAAAGACGTTTACACGTTTTTGATTGAGACCGGCATTAACACGCGGAATGTAGTTTGCGTTATTGCCAACCACATTTCTGAATTCGTTCATAATACCTGCCCAATCGACAGTGTAGTACGAAACGTAATCAACAAACCCGCCACCTACGTCAACGGAAACGTCCTTTTGATAGGTGATAAAATATTTGGGCTCGTAAAGTTTGCTATGCAATTTAGCAAGAGTAGTCGTCAAAAATGCAAAGTTAGTATCGTGAACTTTTGCATCTCCAACATACGCTTTGGTCATTCGAGAACCGAACATATCTTTTAAGCTGAACGCCTGACCTCTGTTGGAGGCAGACACGCTATCAACAAAGAAATTTTTTGTCACAGCACTCGGAGTGAATGTTCCTTCCATTTTTGTTTACCTCCTTAACAAGTTTTTCTAACTTCAGCAAGCAGCTTGGTGCCTTGCATTTCGTAAATACCGGTAAATTCGTAACCAGGCAATGCAACGATGGTTTGTGCAGCCAGCTTGTCCGGAGTTGTTAATTCTGCGCTCGCCAAAACGACTGCAACTTGTGCGCCATTTTTGATTTGTGCAACAGTTGCATCGCTCTTAAGTTCGACCGCAATAAACCCATTCATAAACCGGTTGAATGCCTCGCCAGGCAAAGTAACAGGACCCGTAGGATTCATCACCCAAGTGTCCTCAAGTTTAACGTTTGTTGCCAACACAAATCCTGCAAAATCTGTAATAGCGTCGAGTGCGGTCGCCTTTTCGTAATAACCAGTTGTCGAGCCGTATTTCACCATGTCACCGAAATTTACGGCTGCGTCACCTTCAAGGATGCCGCCTTCAACGTTATATTTGTCAGAGACTGTAGGATAGCCACGCATAAGTTGGTTGATTTTATCTTTGATAATCAATCCCATGGTTATTTGTTACCTCCATATCTTTTCATCCAAGCCAAAGAAACATCGTCTTCCAATACGTCATTGGCTTTAACTTTTTTGCTTTCAATTGCGCCAACACTCTTTTTAATCGAGTCTTTGGCTTTCGTCATTTCATCTGTGTCGATTACTTCTTCAATTTGCTCGCCTTTTACTTCTTTGTCTTCGTCTTCATCGTCAATTTCATCGTCTTCATTTTTATCTTCATCGGTAACATCAACAAGCGCACAAAGCTTATCGACAATACCTGCAAGTTTTTTAAGAGCAATGATTTCTTCGGGAGACAAAGTTTCATCGGCGTCAGTGTTGGTCAAAGGCTTAGTCGATTCATCTTCGTCTTTTTTGACTTCTTCGATTTCTTCGACTTTATATTCTTTGCCGTCTTCGTCACGAACATTGAATTTCATAGCAGTATATCTCCTTTTAATTCTATAATTATTGTAATACACAATTTTCACAAGATATAATCATTTTATAATTTCTTTTACATCTTGAGGTCACCAGTTTAACTATGCGACAAATTTGACATTGGTATAATAAAATATATTATACCAATGCCAAATGTCTCAGACATTAAACGAGTGACTTATTTGTCAATATTGACTTTTTTCGTCATATCAACAATTTCGTCAATTTTCTTGTTCCAGTATTCTGCATCAAACGTATAACCGTGTTCAATCGCGTACGCTTGCAATTTAGACATTACACTGTCTTTTTTCACTGCGCCCGCAGATTTGCCTTCTTTTTTAAGTAAAGAAGATACATCGGCATACAATGTTTCAGCAGTCGTGATTAACTCATTACAAACGTTAAGCATGTCAATCGTTGCAGCAGAATTTGCAGCCTCAAGTTTTGCCTTTTCCGCATCATCTGTGGTCGATGCCAATTCTTTGTGAATTTTGAGCTTCGATCTGACACTCCTAATAAGAGCAATCATCAACGGCACACCCACTGCGATCGCCGACGCGACGGCGTAGACGATTTGTAAAATTGTTTCAATGTTTTTCATACTCCCTCCTTTATCAACGACGAGGCAATACAATACCAGGCATACCAGGGCGACCTTCAGAAACCGATTGAAGTTTCGCTTTTGTGTCGGCAATGTCCGCCGCGATCGCTTCGAAAACGGTCCCATCAAGTGTTGTGTCAGGTTTGGCCTCAACTGTATGATGCTCAACGATGTTGATGTTATCTCCTGTACTGTCAGCGCAAGATCCGTCACGAAAAGACTCGTCTTCTACTTTTTCGACAACACTTTCAGTTTGTTCAGTTTGTTCGTCTTCTACTTTTTCAACAACATCTTCGGTTTGTTCCACTTGTTCCGTTTGTTCGGTCTGTTCGGTTTGTTCGACTTTTTCTCCCGAATCATATGCCAACATTTCATCGATGTCATTGATAAACTCGACAAGTTTACTGATTTCAGGTGTTACTTTTTCAGCTTCAAGCTGAGCTCGATAAGGCTGAATTTCTTCTGCCTCAAGTTTAGCACGCAAAGCCGCAACCTTTTCGTCAATACTGTTTTGCCGAGCATCAATAAGCGATTGTAAACGTTGCATATATTCTGCTCTTGTTTCAATAAGACTCATAGCGTTTGTTACTCCTTTTTTAGATTTATATCAACCCTTGCCATGTAAGGAATAGATATACTACGGCTGCGATCGCCATTACAGCAATTACAGCAATTAATGTCCATAAAAAACCTTTTACGGCTTTTGGTCTGTCACTGTCTGACGCACCAGAAATAAGCGCACCGATCGTTCCTTTTAATAATTTGCTCAAAAGAAAAAATGGGCTTAACACAAATGTAAGCAAATAAAGCAAAAATAAATTGAGTGGTTCTTCAATCCCAACAAATCGCATAATCGGCTTTACGCCATTGTAATGATATTGTCTTTTATGCTCTTTATTCGCCCATTTGTCTTCGATTGCTCGATGTTCATTCTTTTGTTGAGCGGTTTGTAAAACCTCACTTGCAAAATCAACCTTTTGCTTTTCAAAATCTGCCTTTTTTTCTTCAACTTCAGTATGCTTTACAGCCGCAGATTTTAACGTTTGTTTTACTTTACTCACAAACTTTTCATCTTCTGCGCTCGCCTCGGCAAGCACGTTGAGTTTGACTTTGTCCATTGCATCGCCAAATTCAGACAAATGTTGTTGAGGTAAAGTTGCAGAAGTTGTGTCAGGTAAATTTGTTATCGTGTCGTTAATTTGTTCTTCGACCTGCTCAATCTTTTGCGGCTCATTATCGGATTCATTATTGGGCTCATTATTGGGCTCGTTTTGTTTAAGCATTTCAAATGCATTTTTTACATCATCTAAACCGTTAATCATTTAACGCCTCCATTAAATTGTCATTAATGTATCATTAAACGTTACATTTGTCAAAAGTTGAGATGTCCCATCAATAAGTTTAATCGATGTTTGAGTAATCGCGTACGCAGCTTTACCATTTACAACACCTGTACAACTTTTAATAAACACATCGCCTGCAATGGTTTTAAGGTCGGTTAAGCTATCAATTTTTGTGTTTTTAGAGCTGTAAATTGTAAATACAACATCAATATTTTCGCCCGTTATTTGAATGTCATGCTCAAATAAGTCAATATTGCCGGAACCGACGATGTGCTGATTTCCAAATAACGTCTTAAATTGAGCGTCCATTTCAGACGCAACCAATGTGATAACAACCTTTTCTTCATTTTCAGACTTATCAACATGAATTCCTTCACTTCCAATAAGCGGAATTTCGAGATTTACGATTGGTTGGTCTTCCTTGCCGTCTTTGTAATTGATTTTTCCGGTAGCCTCAATTTGAATGCCATGTGTTGAGTCGTATAACACCGTCAAATCACCAAGCGTAAGATTTAAGTCAGTAATCTCATTTTCAGACAAATTACCGCCGAGCTTTTTACGAATGATTTCTGCTTCATTATCTGTCAATCCAATAATTTCTTGAGATTGGTATGAATCAGTCGTTCGACTTTTAGGTGCAGTAGGCATAATATTTTCTCCTTATAATTTTATTAATCTACAAGTAATGCTTCTTGCAAGTTGGCCCGTATCAAATAATGGGTGATTTCCTTTTTTTCGTTCTGCAACACTAGGCGCATTCGGTGCTAATCTACCGTCGTTCGAATAAATAATGTCTCGTGCGTAATTTTCCATTCGAAGACAAAGTTTATCGAACTCCTTTTTTGCACCATTTTCACCTGATGCCGAATACGCATCAATGGCCTTCTGTATTGTTGAAGGAAGCAATGATTGCCCATATTTGATTGTCATATCAAGAACGGGTCGTTCCGGCAAATGATGCAAGGGTGACCCATTCTCGTGTATGAACATTAATTCTGCGTTCGTTAAACCAACATTATATGTTTCTTTACGTTTTGTTTTTGAGCTAAACACACCAACTTGTATTTGATATTGCCCCAAAAACTTAAAGAATCCATAAACTTCTTTAAATATCATGTTGTTCATTTAAGTTCAGCTAAACGAAGTTGTGCAAATTTAAGTGTTTGCTTTAATGCGGCAAGCCCTTCGGGCGAAATTTGTCTTTTTTCACGCATAGTCATAAATGGCCAATTGCGAATATAACGAGACATTTCATTAATTGCGCTTTTCAAATATTCTTTATCTGTTTCATGCTCAAATTTATTATAAATATCTTTCACTTTTATAATCGCATCTTCAAGCGATGTAGCACGAAGTTTATGAATATATGTTATTCCATTTTTTTCAAACTCAACTGTAAAGAGTTTTTCTTTTATAGCGTCATCGATCGATTTCGCTCTTACTTTACGAACATAGTCGCCGATAGGTCTATTTGCTTTTTTATAGTTTGCTTCTTCTGCAGTACTCCAATCATCTGCAATAAACGCCTCAAATTTTTTAATCGCGTTCGCTGCACGTTTTGCGATTTTTTCGCATTCGGGGTCGTCTTGCCATGCCTCAAGTTTTAATGCAAGTCTATTCCATGCAGATTTATCTTTAACACCTTGGCTAAGATATTCAATCGCCATATTAATTGCTTCATTTAATTCGTTAACTTGCGGACCTTTTTGCCGCTGAGCGTAAGGGTTGATTCCTTTCGATTTATGAGAGCCAATCTGTTGACGATACAACCCCAACTCTTCTTTTAACTTTTTAGCTTGTTCACTTAAATTTTGAAATTTAGCATCATCAGTGTTAGTGTCGTCAGCGCTGTCTTTTGCAATGACGAGTCCGATTTTTTTGTATCTCGGATTCATCTCAAGAAATTCTTTCACAGCAGCCTCTTTAGATGCAGCAGGCCATGTTACCACTTTATATTCGCCAAACTGATTTTTTACCCAGATTGAATATTCGTGTTCGTCATTTACGCTGTCTGTCAGATATGCGTTAATTTCTTTTACGTCCCAAACACCTTCATCTGCATAAAGTTGAACAAGTGCATGTTTCATTTTTCCGTCAAGATTGATTTCAAGCAAATATTCTTTAATCTGTTCACCGGGTACGTTTCTATTTGCATTCCATCCTCGGATCGAATCGACGCTTACATCATAGCCCATATTTTTCAATACCTTTAACACATAATCAATGCCAGGGCCACTTGTATACATTTTAGACAGATTGCTAAGCGCAGCTTTAAGCGTGTAAATACTTGTATCTTTCATTTTTATCTCCTCATTTTTATAAGTATAGTTTGTTTCAACACTGTCGACAATTCTTGCAATACCTGCTCGACCTTGTTCGCAAAGCGCGACATGATTTCCTCTGATATTTCGTTGAGTCAAATCATCTTCGCTGATGTCACAGTCATATCCACAAGAAAGTTCCTTATACTTGCCGGATTCAATGTCGTCAACCGCCTCTTTGTTGGTGATAACCAATGTGCCAAGCATTACAGGTTGTCCATTATCAAATCCTTTGTAAATATCACGAACAAAGCCAACAGCAAGCTCGTTGTAATTTTCAGAGTTTACATCAACATCAGGGTGTTGAATGCAAATCGGCTTATTTTCAAACGAAGACATCGCTTTATCAGAAAATACTTCGTCACTTGTGCGCTCAACGTTTATCATTTTGTCTGGGTCATTACATGCATCGCCAAAAAGCTCACAACGCCTATATTCTTGCTTTCCTGTTCTGCTTAACACTGCATCTGTACAAATTAAATAGCCTTCAGGTGTTTTAAATTTATGAGGGCTAAGTTTTTCCGTTACTAAAAAACGCATAATTTTCTCCTTGCTTATATATATTTATTATATTATCATTTTTGAATGAGGTATAACTAAATTGACAAACGTATATTACCAAAAGTCGTTGTGAATTGAACATCGCAATGGTATGCGTGCTTATCAAGCCAACTTTTAAATGATACAATCTCAATAACGTCGTCATGATTTTGAATTGTTTTCATTACAAATGCGTCGACCGTCACCTTTGTTGCGTCGTTATCAACCAATGGCATGCCGTATTGATAATCGTACCACAACTCATGCCTTATCACGTTCAATTTTTGCATAAGGCTGTCTTTAATCATCGTATTTTCGCTAGAAAAATTATCGTGCTTATCGTTTTTGTTATAAAAGTTTGCAGTTCCGTCAATGTTTACGCCAGATGAGCCAAACCATACAACAGATGTTTTGTTTGTGTTGGAGTTTGTAACAATTCGTCTAACTCTCATATAATGAAAATACCTCCTTTACCTTCTTCGTCTGCCCAAGACGAATTTCCGCCAGTTCCATCTTCGTTCGCCCAATTTAAGACATTAAGCATGTCAGTGATTGAGTACGTATATCGAATGCCCAAATGCTCGATTGTTAAATATCCGGCTTTAAATAGTTTATCAATGCTGCCCGTTACACTTATGTCGTCGTTGAGATATGCATCAACACTCGCATTTGTTACATCGTCGTAGACAGGCAAAATCTTAAGACCCACGTCGTTGTAGTATTGCATAACCTGCTCATACGTTCCGTTGCAATAATTGCGAATAATTTGAGCCTTAATGATTATTAAAAACTCTTCATCTGTCAATGACACAGTGGCAGTTGTTTTAGCTGTCGATGTCGGTAAGTCGTAATATTCCAATGAAAAATTTCGTTTTAGCCCAAATAAATTTCCGATTTTGTCAAGTAAATCGCAATTATTGTTGTAATCTTTGAGACTACGAATTGTATCAAGGAAGTTCGCGTCATAGATGTTTAATAAATATAAAAGCAAATCACTCGTCGGAGATACACCGATAAACTCGTTAATCTTGACGCCATCACTGTCATCACCTTTGCCCATTAAAAGTTCGTACCACAAACGAAAATGTTCGACAAAACAATCATCATTTCTCAAATAAAGTGGAAGTTTTCTTTCGTAATATTTGAAATCACGTAACACATAAGGTATAAGATGTTTCATTATTATCTCCTATTGAATCGTAAGCGTATAAACACCAGCAGATTGTTTCGTAAATGAGAATGTAGAGTAATTGTAATACGTATCGGGGTTCGTTAAATTTTCTGCGCCTTCAATGACAATGCCCGATGCGTTCATAAAATACGTTCGTTGACCTTTGAATTTCGGGTCTGCGTCATATGCAGCGATAAACACTTCATCTGCAGTGATTAACTTGCCAAGCTTGATGTTGTTGGTATAGTTATATACCGATTTTGCGATGATTTCAAACTCGCTTTCAGCAAAATAGGCCGACGTTGAAAGTGTGATTGTGATTTTAGGTTTGATTGGAACAGCCTTTTTCCAATACACAAGCTGGTTCAGATAGTTAATCGTTACACCGAGCATTTGTGGAATAAACTCATATTGCTTTGCAACACCGTTCGTTGTATTCGCACTTGAAGTCGTCGTTTTAATGCCTGGCGTAAGTTTTGTGTAGATTAAGTCGCCAATCGTTTCATCTGCAATTTCAAGACCGTCTTGCTGACGAAGAATAACGTAAATATTGTGCGGTGCAATAACAGTTCCATCTTTTGCGGTCTTATTTTCCAGTGTGTTGTTGTTGTAAATATATACGTCGTCAATACCTGCGACCTCCAACAGCGCACCGACTAAACTTTCGAGAATTCCGATTCCGTTTGCGCCAGAAGATTGTGCTCTACGTTGTCTTAAATCTGCGTCAGACTCAATGTCGCTTCCTTGTATTGCGGGATTAGGTTGCGTGACAGTTAAATTCATAGTAAGCAACGTGTTCGTTATCCACCCTGCGGGCGCGCTAACCGGACCTGTTTCAGTACATGTTGCACTAATTTCTGCACTTTTGCCGGGTTCAAGTGTGATGTTCGTGTTTGAAACCCATTCTGTTCCGGCTTTATCAACGAATGTGATCTGATTTAGCACGTTTCCGTTTCCATCAACATCGCCAAATGTTACTGCGCCACCTGTTGTGTAATTACTTGTTACAGTCAATGATGCAACAGACTTTGTTGCAGGCAATCGATTTACGTTTGCCAATTTGCATAATGCGTCAAGATATACGCCGTTCGCCATATCAACGTCAAGATTGTCATACAAACTGTTCATTACTTGTAAAATATTGTTAATAATAAGCGCCATATCATTAACAAACACGCCGTCTGCGTTCGCAGTGCTCAAGTCGATATCACTTCCATATACGTCTTTATAACGTTTTACAATCGCATCACGCACATCAACAAACTCAGCTGTTTCCATGCCTGCACTTGTTAGTCTAATCAAATTTCCGATTTCAAATTTTCTGTCTTTAAGCATTTTATTAGCCCTCCTGATAAATAACACCAATTACAACGCCATATGCAATGTCATGCTGTTGTAATGTAATAAAGTTCGTATTTTTTTGACCGTTTTTAAATAAACTTAAGCTTGTTCTAAAATCGTTTGTTGTAAAAACGACTAATACGACATCGTTCACTTTAACCGTCAAGTTTTTTAATTTTGTACAGAAAATCGTTGTAGTTGAACTTGTGATGTATTCGCATTTTATTAAATCTCCGTTTATTTCACGAACAACACAAACGTCTGCTACATTTAATGTTCGAAATATATTATTTTTCAACGCAAAGCAAACATCTAAAAACGAACTGTTTTCTGTCTCATTCCCTTTTGGCATCAATTTGACTCCTTTGCAAGATATGCTGAAATTTTTGACCTTGTTTTTGCTGAGATTTCCAAATAAAAGTTGTTGCCTCGATTTTCAAGTGCGTAATAGATTTCGTAAATCATGTATTGACCGTTTTCGTCAAGCAACCCGCCCAAGTTTTTTGTCGCAGTTTGTTGTGAATTGATATTGAGCTGAATAAGTGAGTTATCCATTTCAATTACGTCTCCGCATTGAAATGTGAATGTTGGCATTGCCGAAAATATCAAACCTTCAGTCGTTAATTTTGGAAAACCGCCAGTTAAAATTAATGTTTCGTTGTCCAACTTTATAACTCTTGCATTGCTTTTGGCCGCATCAAACATCGTTAAAAACGAATTACCGACACAATCTGAGCTCGTGATATACGAGCCTTTTTTTATTGTTTGCTCGTTTATCCACTCTGCCGCAGTCTTATTATTCGTATTTTCGATTGCGTTAAAAAATTGTTTTTTGAATTGAGTAGAGATGTTCGGATTTTGCACAGCGCCTGTTTTGCATACGAAATTGATTGCGGAATATAAATTAATGCCAGAGTTAAAGCTCAAATTAAGACGTTTTTGGCCCCATGTTGAAACAAGATGAGATGCACACAAGATTGTTACAACGTTCGTATCAACACTTTCACGTAAATTCGACACATACATGATTCCGCCATCAAAAATTGTGTAAACTCCGCTTGACTTATACCCGCACTCAATTTTGATATTGTAAAATTGTCCAGAAATGATTTGAACGATTTCAGCGTAAGTTAGATTTGCGATTTTGACTGTGCAACAATCTTTGAGCGTGCTCATGTATTTGTTGCCTGTTACACTTATCGCAAGCCCAACACCGTCTCCGTTATCTTCAATCACCATTTGACGATTTTTACCGCCTTGACCTGGGCTTTTTGTTGTAAGAGTTATTCGTAAAACTCTCATCCATGCTTTAATTGCCATAATAACCTCTAATATACAATTGCCGATTGAATAACTCGCGTTAATTCATCATCAAATTTAGTTGGGTCAATTTTTGATGCGCAAATATAGCATTTATGCAACGAATTGGGGTTATGACGATAATATTTCGCATAATCCTCAATTGTAAGCAACTCTCTTTCGTCATCGCTTAAGTTTAAATATTTTTGCCATACTTCGTCATATTCTGCGTATTGGTCCGCTCTCATTAAGTAAACATAATAATTATCGGTCGTAAAAAGTGCATTGTTTTTGTTACCTGCCGTAAAGCAACGAAGTGCGCCATTTGTGTTGCCGCATTTAATGACGTTGCCTTCTATATCGCTAATTGTAAAATTATAATTAAAGTCGTATCCAACATTATTTCTCTCAAAGCTAAAAATGTAATAATTATTATCAATATTCAATATTGCTTCTTGAGACCTATCTTCAACAAGATGCCATACTTTTACTTTACCATCAAACGATTTTTGAATCGTATTATGCACATCAGTATAAAAGTTAATAAATCGTTTAACTTCATTTTCTCTTTTTGCAGGTTCAGAATAATATTTGAACGCCTTAGCCTTATTTCCTGATGCGTAAAACTTTTTTACAATATATATAATCGTAAGTGTAATAAATGTTATTCCTGCAAGAATAGCTCCTACAACTGGCACAGATAATGAAATGGCCGTCAATACTGTCGCAAGGCCAAACGCCAATCCAAATCCTACAAGTCCTGACACGCCTAATGCAGAAATAAATGCAGCAAATGCATCGTCCAAAAGATTATAATCTTGCAATGCCTTTAATACAACCGTATCGATTTCATTCCAATCAATAAATACATCAGTAAAAGACGATGCATTAGGATATTGCACGTTCGGTAAAAATGCGTCGTCCGGAGCAGTGTCATATATTTGTGTGTTAGCTCGTAATGCCTCAGTAAAGCTTAACGAAAAACTAAGCGAATTTGTTCGTTCTGTCCAAGAAATATGATGTAATACCATATTGTCTCGTATTGCAAATTGCGGGATATGGTCGTTGTCGATGATTTTGATTTTTGTAACCGTGCAAAGAATGCCTTTATTTTTTATATCTTCGAAAATCTCTTCAACACGGGCTAGGCTTTGTCCTGACTTATCAACGATTGCAGCTTTTTTGCCGTTTAACGAAAATACGCCAGAAATAGACAGAGTTGTCGGGTCACGATACATGTGGTCTGCCATAGGTGTTCCGTCGATAGTAGGGTGTTGTGTTACAGTCGAAGATGCAGTGACGCTCGTATCATTAACTGTGTCAAGAATAATCGATATAACATTTGTTGCATCATTCGGATCGATATACGAAATAAGCGCTGCGTATTCCATATTAACCTCCTAAACCTTTTTTCGCTTCAATCATTTGTGCGCTAAGCATATCAAGATATGCCTGTTTTTGAGAGTCGGTTGTGCCATTGAACGTGTTGTTGTTGCTAAACGTTTGATTAATAACGTTTCTTGTGCCGCCTCCATTAACAATGTCGTTAATGTTTGCCGTTTTTGCTTCAACAGAAACACCAGGATTAAACCTATCTGCAATCCAAGATATTGCATTAACAATAACCTCTAAAGCTTTAATCGAAAATGTCATAAACTTCTTGATTGTGTCTTTATTTGCCATAAAAAACCCAATTATCTCTGTTTGGACGTCAAGTTTAAACTCCTCCATCGCAATTTGATAGTCCAAATAATCATTAAAAAATCCGCTATCGTAAAGCGTAGAATAACGCTCTGCGTATTTGGTCATTATGTTTTGAAATTGAGTTTTTTGGGCATTATTCATATACCACAAATCTTCTTCAGACTGAATGCCCAATAATTGTTTTGCTTGTTCAAAGCCATAAGACTCGGCCATAGAAAAGCCATATCCGAAGATGTTGTTTCTTGTTGCAGCGTTCGTTAAAAACGAATTTTGAAATGTGTCATTAAATTGCACCCACGCCTTTTTAAAAACATTAGACAAAGACGACAAAAAGTTCTTGCCAATTGAAGATATTTGCATTTTAAACTCTTTGTTCAAAAGCTTTCTTATAGCTTCAACATTGCCCTTCACGTCTTTGTCTAAATCAAGAAAAATACTTAACTTTTTTACAAATTCGTCTTTCATTCTCTATTACCTCGATTTACACCTGCAAGTTTATCTGCCCATTTTTCAGTATAAAATGAATAATACGACGTATTTTCATGCTTGTTAGAATATAGCGCCCAAACAACACTTGGGATGCCCACAATAAACAAATACAACGGACCGAGAATCATGCTTTGAATGCAATGCCCAAACTCATGCCGTTGTGTGTTGAGGTCTGGCTCGTTATAAAAATAAAACACAAACGCGCCTAACGAGACCGCGCCTGTTAGTGTTGTATTTGTAATTGTCAATTCGATTGCATATTTATAATAATCACATTTACTGACTTTATGCGCAAAATACAAAAATAATATTGCGCCAATAAATGTTTGAAGAATGCCCCATGTGCATTGAATTAGTAGAAACAAAAATTTCTTCATGCTTATTCCTCAAAGTCATAGATTTAATTCTGAGACATCTTTATGCTAATAATATAAATTTATTATCTTTGCTATAAAGTGTCTCAGAAGTCAACCCTGTTAACTCACGTTTTATTTTTGATTACAAACTTATTATACGCGTTCACAATATACATCTCGTATAAGTCAAGCGCATCATAGCAATCATAGATATCACGCAATTCAGCCAATGTTGCAAAATTGTTTGTTATGAGCGCGTATATGATTGAGTCTGTTCGTTTGCACAGTATAAGTTCTCCGCCGTCTATGTTTGTGTTGGGTAATAATGATTCTATTCGGCGGATTTCTCGAAAAAAGGTGTCAAAAAGTCGTTCATGAAAAACTCGACCAATGCTTGAATAGCGTTCAAATCGTTCTCAATACCGTCAGGTAAATATACGTTTGTATTCGGCTGTTTTACCGGCAGCCATTGTTCGCCTGCTTGTACCTCGAGTCTTTCAAGAACGTTTACAAAAAATTGTTTTGCGCCTTCAACAGTTTTCATATCAGACGCAGAACGCAATGCCAATACTTCGATCGCGTTCATTTTACGAATTCGATAAGTGTTGCCTTCGTAAGTTAGTGTTTTTTGTTCCATAGTTATTCTCCTTTTAATGCGTTTTCGCAAAAGTTTAAACAAAATTTGACAGCATTGTCGATTTCATTCAAATCATTCGTGCTTCTGAAAAATCTAAATTCGATTGTGCCATGTGTTGCGAAAAATGAATGCAAGTTCAGACCGTAATATCTTGAGATATTTGACTTATATCCTCTTGGCGGATAACCCGTTCCAAGTTCTTCATACCACAATCGTGCCAACTCCAACATTGTCGGATTTTTTAACGCCTTTAATTTTTCGATGTATTGTTGAGGCAGCTTTTTGCAATACTTTTTGTATTTTCCATTACTTGAAATGCAATCAAACTCGTCATAAAGTTTGTCTTGCTCGTTCGCAAAGTTTAATTGAAGTCTTTGTAACGAGTGTGAGTCAAACTTTGCGCCGTCAACATGTATATGCATTCCACAACTATCATCAACACTTGCTCCAAATTCGAACAAATCGTTCACGACTTTATGATACACGCTCAAATCGTCGATCGTTAAAATCGGTGATACAAGCTCAACACCTTCGAATCCGAACTTCGATTGAATTGACGTGTCTTTTTCAAGTTTCCATGCTTTGCCATAAATGTACAATGGACCGAACTCAGTGTATTGTATTGCGTTTTTTTGTGTCTTAAACTTGTATTTTGCAAAGTCATAGTCTAAGTTTGCAAGTTCAAGCTCAATGCCAAATCGAAGATTACTCAAATAACGTCAACTCCTTATACTCAACCTCTAATGCATGATATTCGTCAAGCATAGTTTGTTGAATCTCGCAAAATGCGACATAGTCTGCTTCGCTCATAGACAATGCAGAAATTTTGTTTTCAGCCAATAATGCTCTTTCACGCATTTGTCTACAATGAATATAGTCTTGTGCGTTTAATTTTTCTTCAATTTGTGACAAACGTTCTTTAATCTCTTTTTTACGAATCTCGCTTTGTTCGATTGGTACAACAGTGAGTGTTCGCATATCGAACTTTGTCGATGTTCCAATACCGTCCAACTCATTTGCTTCGATATAAATTACCCTCGGATTTTCTTCAACCGGTGCGCCATTTAGTGGTAAGTAAGAGTATTTGCCAAGCACTTGTACGTAAATTTTCATTTAATTTGCCTCCCAACACATGCTAAACCTTCAGGTATCAAGTCTGACGTTGACCCTGTAGAACCGCCAATTTCAGAAGTATTAACTTGCTTTTCACGATAACTCAACTCTTTTGGCGCCGTTCCACCACCTCTAAAACCAAGCAAATACCAACCGGAGTTTGCGCCATTTGGATTGATTTCGATTACAAACGACGCAAATCCTTGTCTTGATAAGCCATTACATTCTTTTCTCAATCCTGTAAAGCCATTCAAGTGTTGATACAACGTTGATGCATTCGCGCCATTATAATTGGTTGTTTCAACTAATGTGAATGTGCACCATCTAGGTGTTTTTCCATTGTCAACAAACGAATAGACATTTTCATATAAATGTTCGCCATTTAATGCATCCAATTCGTTAAACACATTTCGTTCGACACCTTTTTTGTCGATACCAATGATTTCAGTTAAACTTTTCATGCTCCCTCCTATTTTATAACCACTTTCGCAACGATTGCGTTGCTATTCGAAAAAATAACGACGTTTCCTGTGTTTGTTATTCGAAATGATTCAGCCACTTCTAGCCAATTGGCACCATCCTGTATCAATAATTGTACGCTTGGATGAGCACCTTTACCATGTGTTGATGCAAGTATTGTTTTGAAATAACTTCCTGCGGCTCCTGTCCAAGTTATATTTGCAACATATGGTTCGCTCGTTGTATCAATAACAACTGCGCCAGTCTGTCCATTTACGCTCGTTACAGGATACGGTGGTGGATTGCTCGCAGAGTATTGCTTGACATTATCGACATTTCCGAGTCCAAGGTCAGACTTTGTTAGAGTCACAACGCCTGTTTTACTATTTACGCTCGTTACAGGCGCAGTTTTCAAAAAATCAGAAAAGTCAACGATCGTTCCGTTTACATTGCCATATAATTTTGCAACGCCATTTATGACTCCAAACGCAAGCTCGCCGTTCGCAAGATTTGCCGTGGTCGGTACATTTCCAGAAGTGATTTGCTTTAAATTCGATGTTAATTCAATAGAGGCCATTAGTGTTGCCTCCTTATTAAATTGTTGCGATTTTCAAAACAACGTCTGCGTTAATGCCGCTCGCATCAACTGTAATGCCTTGCCCTGCTTTCGCAGTCACAACTCCGTTTGAAACGCTCAACCCGTTTCCAAATTGTGCAATACCTTTTGCAGCGTTTGTTGCGGTCGGTAAATTCTCCTCAGGAATCGTTCCAGTAATATCAGTCGTTGCAACAATTTTGTCCTTAAACGCAAGACCTTTCAAATCGGCGAACCACTTTGCGATTTTACTGAGCGATACAGCCAACGTTTCACCACTTGCAACATTCGTCCGTGTTGTTGCAGCAGTAAATGTCGAAGCAATGTCTGCACCAGTCAAAACAACCGTTCCGCTTTTACCATTAACGGTCAACACAGAGTCGGTCGGAGTCAAAAGTTCCTTCCAATTGTCAAGTGTGCTTGCAGGGACAGTTTGAAGAATATACGACCGATTAACGTCCGTGCGAATTGCAACGTCACCAACTTGCGCATTTAACGCCAGCATTGCTGTTTGGCTATCGACAACGAACGTTTCAGTAATTGCGACCGCAGGGATAACAGAATCGACTAACTTGCCGTTTGCGTCCAAAACAGGTACATTACCTGCTGCAGTTCCGACATCCTTCGATGCCGCCGTGCCCAATTCGCTTTCGATGGTCGTTTGTAAGCTGCTTAACGCGTCCGTCACACCTTTTTGCGAAATAACAGCGGTTGTACTTTGACCCGTTACCTGAACAATCTCAACATCATGCGAACCTGTTGCGATTAAGTCATGTACTTCGTTGTCGTAGTTACCCCAAATCGATGCTCGTCCGGCGACAATACCAAAGCACATGTAACCTAATGGCAATTCTTCAGTTGTAGGAGGCGTTGTTCTTGCGGTGCCATTGATAAGCTTTAAGTTCGTAATAAGTTCTAAACTTGCCATTTGTTTATCTCCTTAAATTTTTGTTATAACTAAAATCGGATGTTCGATCGCGTCCTCTAATTCTGCAACACGAGCATTCGTTAAACCTAATGCCTGTGTTGTGGCGACCAGCGGATTAATCAAAATCGTTTTGCCTGTGTTGATCCATTGCCCGTTTACATTCGCCCAACGAGTGTTCGTCTCAAACACATCGGCATAGTCACCAACTACAGCAGAAATTTGTCGCAAATCTTCAACTTTTTCAAAGTCGCCTTTATAAACATTGTTTGATTGAATCAAAATCGAATTAACTTCGACGTTCTTTGCTTTAGGCTTTTTGATTTGTGCGACAAATTTATTATTTTGTGTCAATGCAACATTGAATGTCTTATTCACCGTTGCCATTTAACTTATTCTCCTTTTTCAAAATCACGAAATTCGCATTATGAATGACAGTAATCGGTGTTTGCTCGCCTTTAAATAAAATCGTAATGTCATACATACACGTGCAAGCAGTGAATGTCGAAGTTAATTCAGAATCCAAAGTAAGACTAAACTCAGTCTCAGACAACACCGAAAGATTTAACTGTTGTTTAAGCCTTGAACATGTGAAAACGACATTTTCGACGTCTTTGAGCGGTGTTCCGTCCTGATTTGTAATGACATATAAATACGAGCCATAATCGCCTTGAATAAGCTCGATATCATAATTAGCAACATTCGTTAAACAATTGCAATCCATGCTTGCCTCCTTTAATATGCCAAAACAGTTAATGCGATTTTTGCGTTAGAACGAATTGTGATATTGCCTGTTGCCAAATCGATGTTTATCGCCCCAGAAACTTCCTGACCATTACTGTAAACGTATACTTTCGGTCGAGTGCCTCGTTTGTGTATTGCAGCCAAAATGTTGTATGAATAATTTCCAACGTCGCCTGTCCAATCGTTTAGTCCAATATTCACTTCATAATACGACTGTAATTGTGCAACATTCGTTTGCAATTCAGAAATTGCTTTGTCAGCATGTGTAACGTTGCTTCCAAGCGTTTCAACTTGACTATCCAAAGCTCCAATCTGTGTGTTGAGTGCTCCAATGTCGTTCTTGTTTGCAGTAATTTGATTTTGCAAATTTCCAATCTTTTCGTTCGTTACTTCAACACTGCCATCAGTATATGACTTTGCAGACGTTAAAACCGCCGCATCAAGTACATCGATCGCCCCTTTGATTGCGCTTTTAACATCTGCAATAGTCGAAAGCAAACTCAAAGTATCAGGCAACGTTTTAATGTCATCACACATTTGCATCAATGCTGCAACGACAAGATTCGCTTGTCTTAATGCAGAATTAACTCGAATTGCGCTCGCAGGGTCACCT
>OIZV01000111.1_pt1 | contig 54217 bp, 44 predicted proteins | sample 1588681 | NCBI WGS metagenome assembly OIZV01 (sample SAMN03283281) | human gut metagenome | biome: human-associated habitat; material: feces | host: Homo sapiens | place: Peru | collected 2012 | reverse complement strand
GCTCGCTTTATCTTTCTTTAGTATAAAACGCAATAACGACATGGAGTGTCGGAGAAAAAGAAAAAAGAAGAGTGGCGGACATTCTAAGAAGTCATATTACAGAAAGATTTTAAACTCTTGAAAAAAAATTGTTTAATGTAATATTACGGCAGGTTTGTTAAATAAATACTACTAATATTCTAAGTTCTTAACTTTAATCCGAACATAATTTAAAAACACAAAACCTTTTGTAATTTAGAAAACAGTCCAAAACAAGCGTATCAAAACGAAATAGCGCGTTTTATTTGCAGCATCAGAATCGATGTCGTTTGAAAAAACAATATCTGTTGCAAGGCGAGCAAACTCTTTTCCTTGAAAAGAAAATCCACCAATCGCGCCTAAGTCCATTCCACCACAGCCTGAAAACAAACTGCAAATTTTATAAACATTTTTTGAGCTATTTTGATTATTATTCCCAAGAAATTTTGATTTTTCCCGCTCGTTTTTTGTGACAGGTTTTCAGTTCAAACGAAATGATTTTTACCAAGTTTTCCTTGTTCTCAGCAAGCTATAAGCAAAACATACCCACTTTGTCAGGTAAATAAAGTAACTATATTTTAAAATAAAGTAACTAAATTTGGAAATATAGTTACTTTATTCGGGGAACTTAGTTACTTTATTTTTTATGGGATTTTTAAGTGCCCCCCACTCTTCCCCGCTTCAAACTTTGTTGTTTTTTACATAAAATAAACCGAATAAAAATTATGACAAAAAGGGATTTTCTTCTTTCGCTTTCAAAAGATGATCTTGTGGAGCTGATTTTCGGTTTTTCAGAAACGAACCGGGAAGCTTGTGATTTTATTCAGAAAAAAATCTATCAGGCTGAAGTTTTAGGACAGAACAACAAACAAGAAAATCTGTTAGAAAATCCTAAAGCCATGAATGCGGAAGTTCCTGTTGCGGAAATTTCTGCATACATCAATGCCATAAACCGTTTTAGTTCCCCGGAAGAAAAAATCGCGCTTTTTAAATCACTTTTTTCAGGTCGGACTGATGTTTTTGCCCTGCGCTGGCACAACGAAAAATCAAATAAAAGCGGATATTCGCCGGTATGCAAAAACAAATGGCTTTCGGGAAAATGCGACTTGAAAAAATATTCGTGCGCCGCCTGCCCCTTTAAGTTTCCGGAAAGCCTGTCCGATTCAAGAATTTACAATCATCTTGCCGGAAAAGATTTATACTGCCGCGACGTGATTGGAATTTATCCGCTTCTTTTGGACAACTGCTGCAACTTTCTTGCGTTCGACTTTGACTCGCACAAAAAAAACTTTAAGAATACAGAAAAATCTGACGCTGCAGCTAATGACAACAGCAATTCTGAGAAATGGAAAAACGATGTTCGCTCAGTCTGCAAAACCTGCGGTGAATATTCAATTTTTCATTCCGTTGAAATTTCGCGTTCTGGAAACGGCGCTCATCTGTGGATTTTCTTCAGCGAAAAAATAAAAGCTAAAACGGCAAGACAATTCGGCTCTTTGATTCTTCAGGCGTCAATGCTGAAAAATCATTCGATTTCTTTTGAAAGTTTTGACCGGATGTTCCCGAACCAGGATGAAATTCCAAATGGCGGCTACGGAAATCTTATTGCGCTTCCGCTTCAAGGCCAGGCCGTTAAAGAAAAACATTCTGTTTTTACCGATGAATATTTTTTGCCTTATGACGACCAGTGGAAATATTTAAGTTCGGTCCAGAAACTGTCAGAAAAAGAAATAATTGAAATTTCAGAGCAGATTCAAAAAAAATTGGGATTCTCAATTCCGCTTTGCAACGAAGAAAATCCATTTGAAAATAAAAAGCCACTTTCTAATTCACTTAAAAGCAAAGACACAGAAAATGAAGAACTTAACTCATCAGATTTTCCGCAAAAGGTAAAAATCACCCTTACAAACCGCATTGAAATTCAAAAAGCCGGAATCTCCGAAAAAGCACTGTATATCTTGCGGCGGACGGCGGTTTTTCTAAATCCCGAATACTATAAAAATCTTCGCCTTCATTTGCCGCTGTATAATATTCCAAGGTTCATCGACTGTTCCAAAGAAAACGAGAAGTGCCTGCTTTTGCCGCGCGGACTTCTGGACGAAACACTTGAAACCTTAAAGTCCGCAAATGCCGGATACGAAATTGTGGACAAAAGAGAGAACGGAACAAAAATCGACTTGGCATTTAAGGCTGAGCTTTACGATGAACAGAAACTGGCTTTAACCGAAATGCTCAAAAACGACACAGGGATTTTATCTGCAGGAACAGGATTCGGAAAAACAGTCACCGCGGCAGCCCTTATTGCCAGGCGAAAAACAAACACTCTTATTCTTGTTCAAACCCACGCACTTTTAGAACAATGGAAAAAATCCGTCAAAACTTTTTTAGACTTCAACCCCGGAACAATCGCATCAGGAAAAGACAAGTCCACAGGAATCGTCGATATTGCAATAGTAAAATCCCTGACAGAAAACAATTCTGACAGAATAAAGCCGCGAACTCACAAATACGGAATGGTTATAATAGATGAATGTCATCACGTTTCCGCTTTCAGCACGGAAAATCTTGCCTCAAGCTTTTGCGCAAAATACGTTTACGGCTTGACAGCAACTCCAATAAGGCGCGACGGTCATCAGAAAATAATTTTTTATCAATGCGGAAAAATTTTGTTTTCTACAAGCTCAAAACAGATGAACAAAATGCAGAATTTCGACCATTATTTTATTCCCCGATTTTCAAATTTTCATTTTAAGGCCGACGCAAACACGACAGACAAAAACCGTTCAATCAACAGCTACTATGCAGAACTTGTAAAGAACGAGGCTCGAAACGAACTGATTGCAGAAGACGTAAAAAATGCGGTAAAAAACGGACGCACTCCGCTAGTCTTGTCTGACAGGATTGAACACCTTGAAACATTAGAAAAGCACCTTAAAAATTCCGCAAAAAATGTGATTCTGATTACAGGACGCGGAACTTCAAAACAGAAGAAAACGTTGCTTGAAAAACTTAATTCAATCCCAAAGGAAGAAAGCCTTATTGTCCTTGCCACAGGGAAATATGCAGGAGAAGGTTTTGACCAGCCGCGGCTAGACACTTTGATGCTTGTTTTTCCGTTCAGCTGGAAGGGAACTCTTGCACAATACTGCGGACGGCTACACAGGAATTTCGCAGGCAAAAACGAGGTTCAGATTTATGATTACGTGGATTTTAGAATTCCGGTCTTTGACAGGATGTATCAGAACAGACTGAAAGGCTACAGACAGCTTGGCTATTCTGTAAAAGTAGATGATGGAAAAAGCGCTGGTCAACAGCAAAATGCGCGTTCAAAAATATATTCTTTTGCCGAATATAAAACAGATTTTGAAAATGACCTCGCTTGCGCAAAAAAATCTGTCACACTGTTTTTGCCGTATCTTACAAAAACGCAGACGCAGAATTTCATCCATTTGGTTTTAAAAAATATTTCAAACGGAGCAAGGGTTCTTGTTTTTACAAAGCGTGCGGCAACCGCAGAAACCCGGAAAAAACAGGACGCCATGATTCTCCAGTTGGAAAACGCAGGCGCAAAAGTTGAAAAACGGAATGAGCTTTTCCAAAAAACTGCAATAATCGACGAAAAAATTCTCTGGTACGGAAGCGTGAACTTTTTAAGCGCCCCAAATTTCCACACGCCCACCCCACAAGAAAACGAAGAATGCACAATCCGCATTTTCAGCGCAGCGGTGGCACAGGAAATAGAAGCGGAGATGGTCGGGAAAGAGGAGGAATCCTGATAATTGAGGATACAGTAACGTTCTAAGTTTCTTTCTGAAATAACAAACGACAAATTTCTGTTTCAAGGCTTACAAATAAACAAATGATTGCGGAGCTGTCTTGATATTGTAATCAGTCAGATTTCTTGGAGGATTAAATGATTGAACCTCTCCCAATTTATATGCAAATGCGGTTTCTTTTCCTTCAAAATATGAAAAAAACTTTTCTCTGCATATCCCGGAATATTTTTCAGTTTTTTTCCAAAGTTCCGCCGGTGTTCCTTTTATTACAGAACGAACTTTTACCGAGCCGATAATTTTCATATCTGGAGCAGTTGAATATATCAAGATTTCATCGACAGCCCGTTTTGCAATTTGCCTGCGGTATTCATACTTTTTTGTCCCTTGTAAAATTTTTGATGAATACTCTGGATTTATTGATAATAATATCTTGCACATATTTAGTCCTTTATAAAATCTATAATTGTATTAGAATCATTCAGTATTTTGTTAAACTGCTCATCAGAAAGTTTTGTAAATGGTCTTGGTCCATTCGGAAATGGAATTATATCATTACTCCACAGATACTCAAGATTAAGCCGTTTTGAAAGACTTTTCACATAGATAAAATTCACAACAAGAAGCTTGTCTTTTTTCTTATTCCAAAATTCTTCCAGCTCTTGTTCTGTAAATACACTTCTGTTTTTGCAGGTTCTAAAAAATTCTTCTTTTGTATTAAAGCCATGCCCTATATATTTTACGGAATCAATGAGTCCAACAGTAGTTACAACGGATTTATATTTTTTATTTTCACCATTTTCCGCCATACGATAGAAGAGCAATAAATCACCTTTTTTCATACCTCGTTCTGGTGTAAAAGAAATATAAACTTTTTGAAGTGCATAACGGTGTGGCTTTTTTCCAAGAAAATCAATCTCATTTTCTGTATTTAGTTTAGAATCAGGAAGCAAACTTGTATGATATTTCGCAAGAATCGGCAAAAAATATTTCTGTCGGTTATCAAACAAGATATTAGGATAATTTTCTTTTACAGAAAAATTTGGATTGTAAGAATGTATTGTTTTTGTCAAAACCACTTCATCTTTGCCGTTTGTTCTTTTTGTTCCGTATTTTCTAAATCCCCAAACAGAAAGCAAATCTTCAAGAGCCTTCAATTCTTGTCTATCTTCAAAAAGAGTTACATAAATTTCATCAACTTTTCGTTCAATTGCATTGTCGAAGATTATTTTTACAAAACGCTCGCCCAATCTAAAACCGGAAGATTCTACTTTAAAAGTTCCAATTTTTAATCTCTTTTTAGGCTGGAAAACAGGAGTTATATCAGAATATGGTTCATTTTCAAATTCAGTTTTAAGATACAAAAAACCTAAAATATCATTTGTATCTGTACGACAGACATAAGCTTCCTCATCGCTCTTTTTTCTAAACCATTGTTCAAAACCTGAATAAGCAATTTTAAAAGTATCAAAGAACGGACTATTTATATCAATATTTCCAAAAAGTTCTTTTTTAACAGCAAGCATTTTATATGATATAAGCTTTGGATTCTCATTGGTACATCTTGTAATAAACTCGTTTATAGAAAGAACTTTATCTCTGAGATTAAATATTCTTGATTTTTCTCTAAGAGCCTTATCTTCTGTTATAAGCAAATCAACCCGATTTGAAAAAATTTCATAAAGCAACTGATTATCAACTTTATCATTATGGCTTTTTTCCTCTGGAAGTTTTGACTTGAAATCCTCTGTTTGAGTTGCTACCGTTTTTATTTCTGTATATGCGGAAAGCTTTGCATTGTACAATTTTTGCATATTTTCATCATGAAAACTCCGAAGTTCTTCAATAACAAAAGGATGAATGCATTTCTCATAATTCAATTTGTCAAGCCAATAGAAAAGCAGTCCTATTCCATAATTTGTGGCTTTTGTATTTTCACGGTGAATAATAATATTTGTATCTAGCAACGCTCTCATAAACTACTCCAGATTTTTCATTCATGGTTATACAACATTACAATTTATACATATAGTATATATTCACTTTTGTGATTCCGCAAGATTTTTTATGAATTGATTATAAGCAAGATAAATAGTGCAATTTTTGAAAGACACCTATCATTATTTTTTTAGTGCTTCCTTATTTATCAAAGTCAAGAAATTCATATTTTTTCCCCATTACAATTTCATTTACGAATTTTATATGAGCCAAGATTTTTTTCTTATATTCCATAGGATAAAAACCTTTCATATTATTACTAGTATATGAGCGTAATTCATTCATAAGTTTTTTGTGACCTTCAAAGATTTTTTTATCAATTATATAAAAATAATGCCCAACACTTACTTCAAATTTGTTACCAATATCAATAAATAAATTAAAGTCAGTTAATTCAAGAATATATTGTTTCCAATTAATTGTATTATTATCTTGTGGAATAGTTTGAATATAACGTTCCAAAATTTCCATTGAATGAATAAAATTTAAAAAGTCGTCATTGTTGTTAAAACTATATGATCTAGGAATATATCCTTGATAAACAAACAATCTAGTAAGTTTTGCAATCCCTGTCATTTTTGTATACAAGCTATTAATATCTCCTAAAAATAAATTTAAATATTTGAGATATTCAACTGAGCATTTTGCCTGAAAATCTTTTTCATTATTACGCCTAGTAATAAAATAAGAAGCAAAATATGCTATTATTGCAGATATTACACTAAGAATCCATGGAAAGATATGGGAGAAATAATCTTTCTTATCTAAAACAAGCTTTATTTGATCCAATTCTAAAATTAAATCTTTATATTCTGATTCCGAAAATTGTTCTAAATTTTCATTTGTTATGGTATGAGCAACAATTGCTTTTAGATTCAAAGTTAAACAGACTTCCACCACACAAATTAAACTACATAAAATACAAATAATAATACAAACATTTTGAAACAGTTTTCTCATTTTTATTCCTTCTAAAAATTGCTATATAATTTATTCTACAACAACCTGACCATTAATAAGCAATGGCATTAGTTTATTCTTTAACCTAAGTAATTTTTTATTTTCATAATTTATGTGTTCAATTTTTTTCATAATTTGATTTAAAATCGAATAACAAATTTCAGGAGCACCTTTGTATATACTTATATTTTCAACATCTGATTTTGATATAAATTTCACAATAGAACCTCTTGAATTCTTTTTAAAAGAATTTACTTTCTCAAAGGCTGACCAATATAAAACTGAATAATATTTTTCATCTGGAATTAAAACATAAGTACGTTGATAAGCATTAAATTTTCCACTGAAATGCTTTATATTAAAATCACCGTTTCCTGCAATCAATACAGAACTTCCATTAAATGCAAAATCATCACAATACAAAGTCGCATTTGAACAAGTAAAAAATTCGTATATTCCATCTGGTTTTGAAAAATTAGAATCTTGTTTGCCGGTTAAAATCGAACAAAGTTGATTTGAAAAACAAGCTTCCCACCCTTCCGGGATTTCTCTTTTCAGCTCTGCGTTATAGACCATTTTTCCGCCGCTGGACTTGTAGGGCTTGCCGTCTGAATTCGGAAAGTCGAACTGCACGAACCAGTAGTCGTAAAGGCGTTTAGCCATCTGCTCAAGCCTTGCGTTTATGCGGTTGTTCAGGGCGATTTTTTCGTCCAATGAGGAAAGAAAACTGCCGATTTTTTTCTGTGCGGAATATTCAGGAATCCAAACAGTGCAGTTTTTTATTTTGTCCGGCGAAGTGTGCCTGATTTTTGTCTGCTGGGCAGCAGCACTTAACTGATTTCTTACAAATTTTGACGGAATCAAATAGAAAGCAAAGTCTGGATTCAGATTTTCATTACATTTTATCAGAGCGACATCCTGACTTTGAATATATTTTCCGCTGCAAGGAATTCTTGCGGTTGAACCTAAAAGCCCGATTGCCTGCTCAGTAATCGGTGTGATTATATCGCCTTTTTTCAGGATAAATTCCGGCTTTACTGTTCCTGTAAAAAACAGATTATCCTTTGACTTATCATCTTTGAAACAATTATTTTTGTAGTCAAAATTTCCTAAAGTCAATCTCATCAGCTCGCCTTGTGTAGAATAAAATTCTCCGCCCAAAGACATTCCGCGAGTAACTTTCATCAATTCTCCCAGCCTATATTTTTTCATCTGCATTTTTGTTTCCTGTTTGCAATTTTCTGAAAATCCGCCTGACACATCGCACTTCAAATATATTCAAACGGAATCAGGCTGTTCTTTTCGTCAAGCGGAACTATCATGTCGCTTTGGCAGATTACCGCGCCGTCTCCGGTTTCCGTTCCAAGGCTTTCAAGCACGCTGAAATTCTTCAAAGCCTCTTTTGTAGGACTCGCTCCCTTTTTTATCCCGATTGGATAGATTTTTCCGTTCTGAACTATCAGCAGGTCGATTTCTTTTTTGTTGTTGTCCCGGTAATAAAAAAGCCTGTTGCGCACATCAATTCCGGCATTCGCATAGCTTTTTATGATTTCCGAAACAACGTATGTCTCAAACATATTTCCTGCCATCGCGGAAACTTCCAAAGCCTGCGGATTGTTCCAGAGACTTAAATAGCAGCAAAGCCCCGTGTCCATAAAATAAAGCTTTGGACGCTTTACAATCCGCTTTATCGTGTTTGCGGAATAAGGCGAAAGAAGGTAGACGATTCCGGATGAGACAAGAATGCTCAGATAGCTTTCGGCCGTCTTTCCGTCGATTCCGACATCTTTTGAAATATCAGACAGATTCACCTCCTGGGCAGTTCTTGCGGCCACGCACGAAATAAATTTCAAGAATTTTGACTCGTTTTTTATGTTGATTAAATCGCGGATGTCGCGCTCCAAATAAGTCTGCATATAAGAGCCAAAAAAATCCTCCGGAGAAAGCTCCGGATCTGTAATCATTTTTGGCATTCCGCCGCGGTAAATATCATCAAAAACGGAAGATTTTCCGGAAGTCTTTTTGATTTTTGAAAAATCATTCGCCGGCAAAAAAGGAACAGAATCAAGGCTGAAAATTTCCCGGCGGCTGAACGAATAAAGCGAAATAATTCCAACACGCCCGGCCAGAGACTCGCTCACATTTTTCATAAGATAGAACATCTGCGAGCCTGTCAAAAAAAACTGTCCGCTGCAATTTTCAGAAAGCGCATTTTCGTCAACATAGATTTTTATATACGAAAGAATTTCTGGGACATACTGAATCTCATCAATAATAAGAGGCACATTTTCTTTTTTATACTGCTTCAAAAAAAGCGCCGGGTCTGACTTTGCAAGTTCCCTCACATTAGGATAGTCAAGCGTGACATAATTTATTTCGCCGTTTTTCTGAGCAAATTCTTTTAAAAGCGTAGTCTTTCCAACCTGACGCGCGCCGCAAACCATTACAACCGGAAAATGAGCCGCCATGAAAGAAAGCCTGCCCAAAACATTTCTATGAAAAATCATACGACCTCTTTTATACAAATTCGGAATATAATTCCTTATTTGTATAAAATATACACTTTATTTTTGTTTTTTTCCATAGAAAAGCAGGAAATCCTAAAGACATAGTTTATGTATAATTTTCCGCCTTCAATCATTAAACTTCAAGCTTTTCAGCTGCGTCTGAATTTCTTCCTCCAGCTTGTGGCTTTCCTTAAACATTGCGGAAAGTTCTTCTGTGTCGGCTTTCATTTGCGCGCTGAAATCTTCCACGGCTTCTTTTTTAAGGAATGTATCAACTATCTTGTCAATTTCAAAGTCCCGCAGACGGCGTTTCTGGTTGCTGCCTTCCTTGTATCCCTCGCCGGTTTTTGAGGCATCAATTAAAATTACTTTCGCGTTTTCATCTTTTTTGGACTTGTCAAAAAAAATGACAGAGACATTTGTTCCTGTTGTGACAAAAACATTGCTCGGCATGCTCACAACGCCGCTTACAATCTTTTCATCCACGATTTTTTTTAGAATCTTGTTTTCAATTCCGCTTTTTGCAGTTATGAATCCTAATGTATGTGTAGCCAAGCTTTACTAAATGCAAAACCGCAGGCAGCTGAACACGCGAATTCTCACAACCAAATTTATCTGACATATAATTTTTCGCTTTCTTCTATATTATTGGAAAACTATTCTAACATAAATTTGCGTTTTTTTTCTATCAGCATCAACAATGCTGCAAATCTTGTAAAGCAATTTAAAAACGACTGCACTTCTGTAGAATTAATAGCAGCTTTGATAAAAGATTTTATTGTCAACGCAACCAGTTTTTCCATTGATTCCGGCAACATGGAAGAACGGCTGAATCGTATTATTATATAATAAAGTCTGATGATAAAAATATTAAAAACCAAACACGTTATTCTACCAATTTTCGTGCATTAAACTATGACATTGACTCTGTTGTAAAATTCTTTAAAAAGTCTTATTCTTGCTTTGACGAGTGACGCTACTCAAACGGAAGACTTTTGTCATGTAGTTTTATTGTTTCAAGAAGATTTTCTCAATTTATAGTCATTCAAGGTGTAAACTATGGCAAAACAACAGCAAATATAACACCTTCAAACAGAGTGCAGGTTGCAGACGGCTTAAACGTGTTTGAATATTTGCACAGATAAAATTTCTTGCCGGAGATAAAAATTGTTGTCTCCGGCAGTCTTCAATAAGGAAAAATAAAAGATGAAAAAACTTTTTGCAGTGCTGACCGTCTTGATTTTGGGGCTTTCTTTTGTGGCGGCAAAGCCAAAATCAATTGAGGGCGAAGTTTTCAAAAACGGAAAATCATTTTCTGTGAAGGCGTTTCTTTCGTCAAAAATTAAATACAAGAAAGACGGCTCTAAAAAAGTCACTTTGTACGACAAAGACGGAAAAGTCGATTATTATCACCGCTACGACTCTTTTGGAAATCAGACTTATTACCGCGATAAAATTCACAAAATTTCTACAAAAATAAAATACGATTCAAATGGAAGAATTTTAAGCAAAAAAGATTCAGACGGCATTTTCACGCTTTTTGAATATGGCGCGTACAGAAATCTTATAAAACAAAGTTGCACGAATTCAGACGGAGTTGAAGTCAGCGAGAAAGTTTTTGAGTATGACTCCAACGGAAGAAAAATCTTTGAGAAAGAGAAATTTTCAGGCTCGTCAGAAAGTATCATAAAATACGATGGCAATGGGAACGAGATTTACAGCAAGATGACTCTTCCAGACAACGAAATTGAATCTTGGTCAAATTACGATGAAAACGGAAGAATCACGAGCAGCCGCCTGGTAACTTTTGACAGTTTTGACAATGCGAAAAAAGAATACTTCACAGAATACACTTATGAGAAAATCAGAGGCACAATAACTCGGCGGACTGGAAAAAATCATTTTGACGGAAAATTAGTTGAGATTTTAGACACCGATGATGAGGATGGAAACGTAGTTTATAGAAAATCGTCTTGCAGTTTTCCGGGAAGCCCAAGCTACGAATACGCGGAAACTTGGTTTGAATACGATGCGGACGGAAAAGGCTTTTTTTCAAAATCGACTTCTGATGGGAAAAACTTTTCATATTGTTTTTCGGAATATAAATTTTACAAGGACGGCAGAAAAAAAGAAATCTGCACTTATGTAGCTAGAGCGGAGTAAATTTTAAGGAGCGCATTATGAATCATAGTCCAAAGAAAATTCTATTTTTGCTCGCGGTTGTTCTTTGCGTCTGATCGTTTTCGGCTTTTTCAAAGGAATGAACGGTTATCATAAAAGTGCAGTAGCAAAAACACTGATAAGAAAGGTGGACTATGACACGATACACAAGGGAATTCAGAGCGCAGGCAATAAAACTGTCTGATGAAATTGGAGTAAAAAAAGCGGCGGAGCAACTTGGAGTTGTTTACAGCACATTGGCTGACTGGCGGAAAAAACGGAACACAATGAAAAAAAGAAAAGACAAATGTTTCGTTCGAACCGCTTACAGAACGTGAAAGGCAGATGATGAAAGAGATCGCGGAACTTAAGGAGGCAAATGAAATCCTCAAGGAGGCGATGAGTTTTTTAGTAAGAGACCGGAGAAAATAGGAGACTGCAGCAAGTTCGAGTACATCTTTCAGTTCAAGCGGAAAAACTTCGGAAGCCAGCTTGAGAAAGATTATTCGGTAAAGAAACTTTGCAAAGTTCTTGCGGTCAGTGAAACAGGCTATTACAAGCGGAAACGAAACAGTAACAGGCTGAAGGCCCGGCAGCCTTAGAATATAGTGAACCGCGACTTTACAGTGAAAGAGGCCAATGTGAAATGCCTTACAGACAAACTCAAACTCCATGCAGGGATGGCAAACTGTACATCGCGCCTGTAATGGATTGCTTTGGAGGCGAGATAATAAGCCTTGCAATGGACGGCAACATGAAAAAAGAATTGCGCATCAAGGCGGCAAAGGAAGGCTATATGCTGCGCAAACCTAAGTCAGGATTTCTGTTCCATTCGGATGCCGCAAGGTTTCTGCAGTTCTCCAGGTCATCAGCTTCTGGCGGAGTTTTATAATCCTTTCAACATTTTATTTCTTCTATGATCTTTGAGAACATTTCATCGATTTTTGAATTTATTATTCTTGAAAACTCCTTTTTCTCCTTAAAAAGAATGTCAGCTAATTTTTTTTCGCTTGTTTTTGTCGGAGAGTCCGGGTTTTCAAAAAGAAGCTCGAAAGGCTTTTTGTTCAGTGCACCGGCGAGTTTTGTCAGGGTCTTGTCGCTCACCCAGGTCTTGCAGTGCTCAATGTCGGCAAGATAAGGCAGCGAGATGTCGGCGTTTTCTGCCAGGCGTTCCTGCGTCAGATGCAGATTTTTTCTTGCGGCTCGGATATTTTTTGAAAGAATTGCACGTAATTCTGAATTTGCTTCGTATTCTTCAGAACTTTTTTCCATACATCATAATTATATGGTAATAACCTTGCTTGACAAAATATGATAAAAACATAGATAATAAAACGATGTCAATATCATATATTAAAAAGAAATGTTTTCGTGCTTTGTTGCCTGTGCTGATGTTTTTGTCTTTCAGCGCGCTTTACGCAAAATCAGTTCCTTCTTGGTACGGGCATCAGGAAACGCTTTTTCCGTCAGAGTTTTATATAACGGCAGTCGGAGAGGGCGAGAACCGGACGGAAGCTGAAATTGATGCTGTCGCCAAACTTTCGCTTTATTTCAGGACGACAACGGACATAAACAATCAGCTTCTGAAAAATTACCACGAAATTGACTCTGATGACGGTTATGATTTTTCAAAGAAAACAAAAATCACCGAGCGCGCGAAAATTTCTTCACAGGCGGAATTTCTTGGAGTTCAGTTTGCGGAGGGTTTTGTTCTGGACGGAAAATTCACGCTTCTTGCATACATCGAGCGTAATCAGGCTTTCGGCGTTTATTCCCAGCGAATAAAAACAAACTGCGCGGTTCTTGAAAGCCTTCTGCTTGTTGCCGAGGAGTACAGCAACCCTGTTCTTGGCGTTGAGGCTGCGCGCAAGGCTGTTCCTGTTGCTGATATTACGGCGGAGCTTTTAAAAATGGCGCGGACAGTCAGCAGAACGGATTCTGCTGATTTTGATTATGCGGATTCTCTGATTCAGCGGGCGCATACGAGTCTTCAAATTTGCGAAAAGAATCTTGTTTTTCGTGTTGAAGTTACGAACGACTGGAACGGAATGATTTTCCGCACGGTTTCGGATTTGCTGGAGGACGCAGGCTACAGTCTTTCTGCAGCGGACGGAATCTGCGCAGTTCCTGTGAAAGTTACGGCGCGGCGCGAGGACAATGCGGCAGGAATTTTTCTTTACTGCGGAATTGTTGTGAATGTTACGGACGGCAATGGCGAAACTGTTTTTTCATACTCAAGGAATTTTCCGAAGAAAGGCGCAAGGACAGAAAGTTTTGCATATCAGCGCGCGTATCAGGCGATTGTGAATGAGCTTGAGGCGACTTTTATTAATGAGTTCAGCGCGAAAATAAAGAAATAACGCTTAGTCTTAAAGTTTTGCAGAAATCGGTTTGTCAGAAATTTCCGGAAGACGGGATTTTATAAATTGCAGGTATTTTCAGGAGGAATTTGAAAATGAAGAAGTCTATTTTTGCTGCCGCCGGTGCAGTTTTTATCAGCCTTGGTGCTGCGGTGTTTTTTTCAGGGTGCGCGTCATCGCCTGAAGCCGAAGCAAAGTCCGACGTTCCGGTCTCAAAGCGAGTTGAACGCGAAAGAATCGACTGGAAAGGCGCGTCAATTGGAGCGGAGATTCCAGCTTGGGTTTATTCCGCATTGGACGAGGACTACAAGGCAATCAGCAGGCTTCCTCAGTTTGAGGGAAAAGTAATTTTCTTTGAGGAGTCTCAGGGAAAGAATCTTGACCTGCTCAAGTCCAATGTTAACAATTTTGACGTTCAGGGCGCATTCTCACGCAGGCTCAGCAACTTCGTAATCGCGAAATTCGGCGGAGAGCAGGAAGGCTCAAAGAATGATGTCGATTCGGAAAGCTATCTAAAAGAGATTGTCTCAACTTTCTCAAAGACTGAAATCAACGGACTGGGCAGGGAACTTGACTACTGGGTTAAGACCCGCTACATCGACAACGATGCAAAAACTTCTCAGGACATTTATCAGTATTTTGTTGTCTACGGAATTGACAAGAAAGACTTGCGTATTGCGCTTGACCGCGCGCTCGGACTTGCTCAGGCAAAGAGCGAATCTCAGAAGAAAATGAAAGAAGATGTAACGGAAGCTATTCTTGAAGCTCAGTATTTTGCGGAAAGCGAATATTAAATCACTCACGAAGGGAACAGCAATGAAAAAAGTCTTTTTGAGTTGGGCGATGGCTCTCTGCGTTTTCGGAATTTCAGCTCAGATAAAAACCGTGAATTTGGACGAAGCGCTCCGTTCCGCGGCATCCGACATTTGCAATGGAATCCCGGAGCAGTCGGTTATCGGAGTCGTAAAATTTTCCTCGGACAGCAGGGATATGAGCGACTGGCTTGCGGAAAACATGACTGCTGCAATCAAGAATACAGGAAAATTCAGAGTGGTTGAGCGTAGCGGAAAAAATCTTGCGCTTATAAATTCCGAGATTGACTTTCAGTATTCAGGTGAGGTGAGCGATAATTCCGTCGTCGATTTGGGAGAAAAACTCGGTGCGCAGTATCTTGTCTACGGTACGTTCGAGCAGTTTGGCGGAATGCTCCAGCTTACGGTGCGTACTGCAAATGTCTCGACTGCGGAAATTCCGGTTCTCTCGCCGTTCTCAATTACTCCAAATTCATTAATTACGCAGCTTTTAGGTGACGGAAAAGAACTTGTTACTGCGGAAGACTATCTTGACATGATTGCAAGATGCCATTCAAAGCTTTCTTCCATTCAGAAGGACAAAAACCGTGAAATTCAAAAGACCGCCGCGGCTGTTTCCTCAAAATATCAGAATCAGCTGAACAACGTTAATGCGCAGGAACAGGAACCTTGGGAAAGTACTGAGGAATACAACAATCGCATTGCGACGGAAGCCGGAGTTATTGTAAAAAAACGCGACACCGAACTTAGTGGAATTGAAAAGAGCGTGAGCATAAGATACGACGGACTTTACAAGAGCGTTGAGATTCAGATGGAAAAAATCGCGCGCGACTTGCAGACCGTAACTTTCGTGTTGAACGGAGATTCAGTGCAGGTGATGATTGGAGCGTTTGACCGCGAGGCAAAACCAAAGAACTGGCCGATCAGCATAAAGTCGTTGGATAAAATGGTGAACTTCACCTACAACGAAAACTATGTCGTGAATGATGCCGACGTAAAATCGGAATATCAGAAAGTGGAGGCATGGAAAGCGGCCGGAAGCCTGAACGGAGAAATAACTTATCAGCTTGTTCAGAGCGCGAACAAAAAGGTCTTTGACGTTAAAGTACTGAACGTGCGCGTATACGACACAGCTTCGGGAAGCACTATGCTGAACGTGAGCATAAACCAGAACGCAGGAACAGCAAGCACCGCCACAAAATCCGCAGGAAAATCCGGCACAGAACAAACGGCGCAGGCAGGAACAGAGATCACAGAATCCATGCTAGTAGATTCAGATGAATACGAAAATGCCAGTTTTAGAACAGCAGAAATTTTTTCATCTGTCATATCAACTTCACTTGACCCCGCAAATACAACCCCATTTGAAAACCCGAGTTTGTGGCGTTTCGGAAAAGGCGCAAACGGAAGCGGAAACATTACATCTACAGTAATCGGATACGCAGGAAGGAAATATTCAGGTGTAAGGTTCAGCGGAAATACAGGTATGTGGAAAGAGTTCAGCACTGATTTCGTTGAAGCCTGCAACAACAGTAAAAACCTCATAAAAGTCCTAGCAATAGGAAACACTGTTGAATTCAAAGTTCTTGGAGATGGAAACAATTGGAAGTTCATAATAGATAACTACGACGGCTCTAAAAATTGGTCAAGGTTCAGCTATTCTTTCAAGACAAAAAAGAATACTGTAACTAAAGTTGTAATCCCATACAAAAGAATGAAGCGCGAAGAATGGTCAACATTCGGAAAACTCGACTTAGCCAACACAAGCTGCAAATGGAGATGCCTATTCTCTCCCGACTTTTTCACACTTCCAAAGAACATAGACTATGAAATAACTTTCTTTGACTGCGATGTTTACATTGAATAACCTTTTCCTATCAATTGTAATGAATCCCACTAATCGCTATACTAGAGCCAAGACTATTTATCTTAGTACAAAAACTTTATGGAGGTTTTATATATGGCAGATACAATGCATGCTTTGGAAAAAAATCCGAACTGGAAAGGCCGCCGCGGTCCTGTGGTTCTTGTAATCATGGACGGTGTTGGCTACGGAAAATATGTTGAGGGCGACGCTGTAAAGGCAAGCCGCATGAAGTACCTTGACTGGTTCACGGCGAACTGTCCACACACACAGCTCAAGGCCCACGGAACAGCGGTAGGACTTCCTTCTGACGACGACATGGGAAACAGCGAAGTCGGACACAACGCTATGGGCTGCGGACGCGTGTTTGCACAGGGAGCTAAGCTTGTAGGCGAGTCAATCAAATCAGGCAAGATGTTCCAGGACGCAACCTGGCAGAAGCTCATCAAGAACGTGAACAGCAAAGGCACAACCCTTCACTTTATAGGACTTGTATCTGACGGAAACGTTCACTCCCACATCGACCACCTCAAGGCGATGATTGAAGAGGCGAACAAGGAAGGAGTAAAGAAAATCCGCGTGCACGCATTGCTTGACGGACGCGACGTTGACCCTACTTCCGCACTGAACTACATCACACCGCTTGAAGAATTCCTTGCGGGCTTTGCAGGCTGCGACTATCAGATTGCCTCCGGCGGCGGACGTATGTACATGACAATGGACCGCTACAACGCGGACTGGAGCATGGTTGAGCGCGGATGGAAGGCGCACGTTCTGGGCGAAGGACGTATGTTCGACTCTGCGACAAAGGCAATCGAAACCTACCGCACAGAAGTTCCGGGCGTTCTTGACCAGGATATGCACGAGTTCGTAATCGCAAAGGACGGAAAGCCAGTCGGAACAATCAACGACGGCGACAGCGTAATCTACTTCAACTTCCGCGGAGACCGTGCCCTTGAGATGACACGCGCGTTTGAGACACCGGCAGGAGGCGAGCTTCCGTTTGACAGAAAGCGTGTTCCGGCCGTTGAGTATGCCGGCATGATGGAATACGACGGAGACGCGCACATTCCTGCCCAGTATCTTGTGAATCCTCCGAGCATTGACCGCACAATGGGCGAATACCTCACAAAGACAGGCGTTCACCTCATGGCGATTTCCGAGACCCAGAAGTACGGACACGTTACATACTTCTTCAACGGAAACAAGCAGGGCAAGTTCGACGAAAAGCTTGAGGACTATGTTGAAGTTCCAAGCGATGTTGTTCCGTTCGAGCAGCGTCCTTGGATGAAATGCGCTGAAATCACCGACAAGGTTATTGAGGCAATCAAGAGCGGAAAGTACGACCACATCAGACTGAACTACCCGAACGGAGACATGGTCGGACACACTGGCGTATTCAACGCGGTGGTCTGCTCAATGGAAGGCATGGACCTTCAGCTTGGAAGATTGAAGGCGGCAATCGAGGAAGCCGGCGGAATCATGTGCATCACGGCTGACCACGGAAACTCAGACGATATGTACGAGCACGCAAAGGACGGCAGCGTAAAGAAGGACAAGGACGGAGAGCCAAAGGCAAAGACATCGCACTCGCTCAACCCGGTACCGGGAATCATCTATGACCCTGAATACAAGGGCGAATACGACAACACCAAGCTCAACGACGGACTTGGAATCTCATCCTGGCCTGCAACAATAATGAATCTTATGGGCTATGTTCCGCCGACGGACTACGACAAGAGCATGGTCAACTTGAAGTAGGCACAACCAGACTGTCATTGCCGGACTTGTTCCGGCAGTCCATTCGTAAGGGTTCCCGCATCAAGTGCGGGAATGGCAAGATAAAGCAAAAAGGGCATCCCCAAAACGGATGCCCTTTGTTTTTTATTTTATTCTACTTGTTACTTGTTCAAAAGATATTCCGCGACAGCCTCATAAGCCGGAATTGAAAGCGGGTCGATGTACTTGTTCGAGGCATAGTAAGTCGAGGCAAAGCGCGCAATAACCATCTGCGCCGCCGGATCAATGTAGATTGCCTGCCCATGAACGCCGCGCGCCATGTATGCACCGTGCGAGTTGTTCGTAATCCACCACATATTGTGATAGCTCCAGCCCTGCAATTTCGGATAATCGCCTTTTGCAAACGTTGCCTTGTACTCATCGGAAGAGCCTCCGGTCGCAATGTAGTTTACAGCTATTTCAGGAATAACCTGCCTGCCGTTCAGCCTTCCGCCGTTTCTCATCATCTCGCCGAAAGCCGCCATATCGCGAAGGTTCAAGTCAAAGCCGCCGCCTGCAAACGCGATTCCAGAAGGGTCAACCTGGTAATAGCCGTCGTAATGCGCGCCAAGAGGCTTCCAAATCATCCCGGAAACCATATCAGCAAGCCCCTGCCCTGTTACGCGCGAGCAAATCCAGGCAAGAAGCTCTGTGTTCACGGTTCTGTAGCCGAAAGCGTCTCCGTGTTCTGAATCAGGAAGCTTTTTTACAGTTGCAAGGTATTCGTAGTAATTCTGCGGGCCTGTGTAGTCTGCCGGGCGGAACACGTTTCCTGCCGCAGAGTAAGCCCAGATTTCGGCGTTCGGGTTGTTGTAGTCCTCGCTGTATTTTACCGCGGTCGTCATGTCCATAACCTCTTGGACAGTCGCATCCGCGAAGCCTGAATCCTTTAGCTCTGGAATGTATTCAACGACTTTCTTTGACGGCTCAAGTTTGCCTTCAGCAACAAGAATAGAAGCGATTGTTCCAGTAAACGATTTGCTCACCGACATCGCCGCGTGAAGTCCGTCCGGCTTTAAGCCTGCCGAGTATTTTTCATAGACGATTTTTCCCTTGTGCATGACTATGATTCCGTCTGTATAATTCGCACCAAGCGACTCTTCAAAAGTCATCGTCTTGTCTGAATCCCACGGTGTGAATGTTACGTTTCCAATTGCCGGGTCAAGCTTTGTCTTTAGCTGATATTTTTTGCCATTGCCTGATGAGACATTCCGTGTAGGAAAAAACTCCCTCATGTGGTTCACGCTGTAGCGCAAAGCCGGAAACTCAAAGAACGATCCGTCCGAAGCATGAAGCGTTTTTGCCTGAGACGGCGGAAATCCTTTCATCCAGCCCATCACGTCGGGCACGGTCTGCTCTGCGGTAGGATAATTCTGGGCAAAGCCAAGAGAGCCAGCCAAAGCCAGCGCGGAAAATAAAACGGTTGCTTTCATAGCATTCCTCCTTAGTTAATATGATAGGTATTACTAAAAAGATAAGCATAAAGAGAGTGAACGGCAAATTTAGGATATTATAAAAAGATAGTGATTTCTATAGAGTGTCTATAGTAGCTCTCTATGGACACTCCATAGCGTCCATTATGGATACCTCATAGAGTGCTCTGTGGACATCCCATAGCGAACTCTATGCACAGTCCATAGCAGGTCGCTATGAACAGTACATAGAGAATTGGTAGACTTAAACTGCTAAGCCTTTACTGCTTTTAGTTCATAGGCATATCGGAGTTCACGTAAATTCTTTAAGATATTTACACTGCTTCCTGTATACCTTGTTCTGATTATGAGCGAAACATTGCCTTCGGCTACGCTTGACGGAACGCGGGCTATGAGCCGGGACGGCTTGTTTGCGGTGAGCTTGCGGGTTACCCGGTGCTCATTGCCTTCCATGTCAACAAAGAACACTCCCTGCTCTGTATCGGCTTCGTCCTGGATCTTGATTTTTTCACCTTCGATGATGACATCGTCTCCAATCTGAACAGTGCCATCCTTGTTGCCTGTAAGCGTATTGGTAACCGCACCGATTACCGCTCCTCCTGAATCCTTGCATCCAGTTACCTTTACACTGATTTTGGAAGTTTCAGCGCGCAGGCTGGCGGAAGGCATGATGTCGAACGAGCACTTGTGTAGCGCAGTGTCGAACACGGAGTTTATGTCCTCGAATACTCCTGAAACCCTTGGCGAAAGGCTTCCCACTTCGTTTGAGTAAGTGCAGCCGGAAAGAGCATACTCAAAGACTTTTTTGTTCCTAAGCGAAAGGATATTCAGAATTGTCTCCTTCTTGATTTCGCTTCCTTCTGCAACAATCGCATCCGCAATGTCCTCGTCGCGCTTTGCCGCGGCAGGCACAACGTCCGCAAGCTGGTCGCGGTCATTGTCCTGTGTAAACGGGTTTGGTCTGAGCACAATGCTCCAGACATACTTTTTAGCCATTAAAACCTCCTTTGGTTTGGCGAAAATGCGGGGCTGCTACGCCCCTTAAATAAAACAGCCCGTGAGGATATTCCAAAAGGAGGAACTCCTGCACGGGCAGATTTGCGAGATTGTTATTACTGGGCTGTTCAAGCTGACTTTCTTTCTCTTCACACTAAGAATTATAACATAGGTATTCCATGCACGCAAATAAAATATAATAAATGTTTACGCTTTGTCATCTTAGGGATTGCCCCAAAGCTCTATTGCATGGGATTCCCCTGTTCAACAATGACAAGGTTACCAGATTCTTAGGTTCAGCTTGTATGTGCCGGGGCGGACGCGGTACTGCTCAAGGGTGTCCGGACCGCAGGCTCCTGTTCCTACTCCTCGGTGGGCGGCGTCTATTACTAGAATCCACTTGCCTTCACTTCCTTTGGACAGGTCAACCAGCTCGCTTGTGTGGTGGCACTTGTACAAGTCCTGAGCTGTGTACGGCAAGAGACTAAAGCTGAATTCTGTGTCCGACTGTACGTGCAGTGTCTTTCCGCCTCCTGAAAGCTCAAGGTACTTTACGCCGCACCTTAGTCCGTTTTCCTGCGGAACAATGTAAGGCACCTCAAGGTCTTTTATGTCCATTTCGTACAAGCCTTTGAGCGCGGAATACTTTCTGTCGCTATAGCATTCGTGGGGACCGCATCCGTACCATTTTGCCTTTGTAAATGCGCTGCTAACAGAAGCTTCAAGACCAATACGTGGATATTCCGGCACTGTACTGTTCAGGCTGAAGTCAGCGCATATTTCCATGAATGAATTGTCTTCCTGCCATGCCTTCTTTATAGCGCAAGAGCAAGTTCCAAAGTCAAACTTCTTTCCGTCCTTCTCTGAAACTATATGGAATACACCATGCGAATCTTTTACGCCATGGGACTTGTCAAGCGCACAGTCCATCCAGAGCTTAGTAGGCTTTCCGATAAAGCAGCCGGGCACATTGTCGCTGTCAACTTTGTCATAGAGGGCTTTTATTCCCTCATTTTCGGTGTAGGCATGGAACACTGCAGGCGCAAGGCTCAAGGCAAGCTGCTCGGCTTCCGTGGAAACGCAAGAGGCGCTGTCTGCAAAGCAAGTCCTGCCGGCGCAAATCAGTTCTTCGTCTGAACTGCACAGTTCGCCTTTTAAAGCCCAAGGTGTCTGTTCTGCATAAACAAAGTCGGCATGGAACACTATTTCAGCGCGGCTGTCTGCGTTAAGCACGCACTCACACACTTGAGGAAGCTCAATATGCATTGTTTTTCCAGGGAGAAGTTCTTTAAGCGGAATCTCACCCGATGCCTTTGCTGTTCCGTCAACTAGGCATGACCACTTTAAGCTTAAAAAGTCCAGTGGAACAAAGAAAGCCTTGCTTTTAACTTCAAAGATTCCCTGGGCGGCATGGATGGCTTTAAGGCGTACAGGTGCAAAAAGACGGCGGCATTCTTCCATTGCAGGCTTAGGGGTCTGGTCAGGGAAGTTCAGTCCGTTAAGGCAAAAGTCGTAGTCGCAAGGGCTATCTTCAAAGTCACCTCCGTACTTCCAGTATTTTCCGCCCTTACTTTCACCAAGCTTTCCTTCCGGGGCATAGGCTGCTATTCCTTGGTCTATCCAGTCCCAGATAAAGCCTCCCTGAAGCCCCTGGGTTGACTCAATCGCATTCCAGTAGTCTGCAAGGCTTCCGTTTGCGTTTCCCATTGCGTGGGAATATTCGCACATGATTAAAGGCCGCCAGTCGTCGCGCTTTGTGGCATAGTCTACAATCAGGTCGATGCTCGGATACATCGGGGCAATGAGGTCGGTAAGCTGTTTTCCGTTTGCAAGGCAGTCAAGAGTGAAGTCTCCCTGATGAATCTGCGGGCGCACAAAGCCTTCGTAATGCACAATGCGCGTGCTGTCGTAGCCTCTAAGCCAGGCGGCTGTTGCCCAATGGTTCTGTCCGTTGCCGCTTTCGTTTCCTAAAGACCAGCCGAAGATGCAGGCGTGGTTCTTGTCTCGGATTGCCATTCGCTGCACTCTCTGGATATATGAGTTGAGCCATTCCTCGCTGCGGCTCATAACATCATAGTATGCGTGGTTTTCGATGTTCGCCTCATCAAGGATGTAGATTCCGTAGCGGTCGCAAAGTTCGTACCAGCGTTCATCGTCCGGGTAATGGCAGGTGCGCACCGCATTGAAGTTGTATTTCTTGAGAGTCTTTATGTCGTGAACCATTTCCGCAGTGGAAAGAGTCTTGGCATTGGACTCGTTGTGCTCGTGGCGGTTCACTCCGTGGATGTAGACTTTCTTGGAATTGAACAGAAGCTCGCGCCGCTTTATTTCCACGGACTTAAACCCAACTGTAAATGAAGAGCTTTCTATATGCCTTCCGTTCTTTTCCAGAAGACTTACAGTTACAAGATAAAGCGACGGCGTTTCGTTAGTCCAAAGAGCAGGCTTTTCAATTACAATGTCTTTCTTTGCAAGCGAAAGGGTGTTGCGCACATCGAGGCTGCACGGAATTTTGCCGGACGCCACTTCTTTTCCGGGGATTCCTGTTGATGGAGTTCCTTCAAGGCGGCAGACTTTGTATTCCACATCAAAGTGCATCTTGTCCACTTCTGTCTGTGTCTTGTACTTGGCTTGCGATGTTGCAATGGCGACTTCAAGTGGAATCACGCCCTTCGGCTCTTCGCCTGAAAAGTCAATGTATGTCAACGCCTTTGCATCCTGAATGAAAACTTTTTCAGTTGAGTAAAGGTAGACGCTTCTGTGGATTCCGCTGAACCACCACTGGTCTTGGTCTTCAACATAGGAGGCGTCTGACCAGCGCACAACCTTTATAACAATTTCAGCGGACGAGCCTTTTATGAAATCAGTTATGTCGAATTCGCAAGGAAGCCTTGTGTCCTTTGAAACGCCGGCTTCAGTTCCGTTCACGTATACAATCGCAACGCTTTCCGCAGAGCCGATATGCAGAACTATACGGCGGCCATTCCATTTTTCGGGCAAGCTCACATTCAGCTTATAGTAGCCAGTGGGATTCTTTTGCGGCACAAACGGAGGCACGCAGTCAAACGGCATCTGGATGTTCGTGTAATGCGGAGAGCTGAAGCCCTGCATTGTCCAGGAAAGAGGCACTTTTATCTTCTGCCACTCAGTCTTTTCGTCCGGCTCATGTTCCGGGGAATCGAAGAAGCAAAAGTCCCATTCTCCGTCCAGGCTTTTAAAGAAGGAGCTTGTAGGCACTTCACAGGATTCAGGTCCTATGGCAGCTTCAATCTGCGACTTTTGCGACGACTCATAAGGAACAAGCGGGCTTCTCATTGGCAGCCTGTTTACTGATTGTATTTCTGGATTCTCCCAAACTCTTTTCATATTCACCTCAAGCTAAATAGTGTTTTTTCTTAACAATGCCGATTGTAAATCAGAATCACATAAATGCAACTTGGCGGAAGAACAAATGCGCAACCGTTGCCCATTTGGATATTAGAAAATTTGACAGATTAAATTTTATGTTCCTATAATTAATCTCGTTAACGTTAACACAACGAATTTCGTTTTATCACTAGGAGGAAATTTTTATGAAATTGGTTTATAAAATTATGACCGCGGCTGTAGTTTCAGCCGGCTTATTTTTCATGGGAGGATGCAGCAAGGCTGAGCAGGAAAAGCAGCTTACAGTCTGGTGCTGGGATCCGCAGTTCAATATTTACGCAATGAACACAGCAGCTGAAATATACCAGAGGGAACATCCAGATGTTAAAGTAAATGTAGTTGAAACACCTTGGGCAGACTTGCAGCAGAAACTTATTACTTCACTTTCAGCAAATGACACAAAATCACTTCCTGACATCATCCTTTGCCAGGACACAGCAATGCAGAAAAATATATCAAACTATCCGAACGCATTTTATCCTTTGGACGGAAAAGTTGACATAAGCCAGTTCGCGCAGTTCAAGGTTGGCTACGGAGAGTTCAAAGGCAAGCACTATTCAGTTCCATTTGACAACGGAGCAACAGCTACATTCATCAGAACTGACATTCTTGAAAAAGCCGGACTCAAGCCTTCTGACTTCAACGATATAACCTGGAGACAGTTCCTTGAGCTTGGAAAAATTGTAAAGGCAAAAGCCGGTGTTCCGCTTCTTTCTTATGTAGGAACAGAACCTGACTGTATTTTCATTATGCTTCAGAGCGCGGGAAAATGGGTTTTTGACGAGAACGGAAATCCTTCTATGGTCGGAAATGAGGCGCTTAAGGAAGCTGTTTCAGTTTATTCAGAAATGATAAAGGAAGGCGTTTGCATTACAGTTTCTGACTGGAACGCATACATCGCAAGCATTCAGAATAGCTCGGTTGCGGCAACTATCAACGGATGCTGGATTGCAGGTTCAATCACAAATCAGCCGGCGCAGAAAGGAAAATGGGCAGTTGTAAACACACCAAGGCTCGACAACATTCCTGGCGCAACAAACTATTCAAACCAGGGCGGCTCAAGCTGGATGGTTATGAAAAGCTCAAAGAATGCCGAAATTGCCTGCGACTTCTTGAACAAGACTTTTGCCGGAAGCACAGAACTTTACGAAACAATTCTTCCAACTTCTGGAGCAGTTGCAACATGGCTTCCTGCATCAAAGACTTCTGTCTATGACCAGCCAAATGATTTCTTTGCAGGCCAGAAAATCTACAAGGACATTGTTGACTACGCTGGAAAAATTCCGCAGGTAAAATACGGAGTTTACAACTACGAAGCAAGAGACGCGATTGGAGTTGTTGTAAGCGACATTCTTACAGGAAAGAAAACCATTGACCAGGGAATAGAAGAAGCTGAAAAGCAAGTTAAATTCCTTATGGGTCTTTAATTGACAAAGCCAGCCGCAGGACAGAAGCAAACTTCAAAACATTCTTGTCTTGCGGCTTTATTTTTTCAGAGGTGCAAATATGAAAAGTAAATCGCTTGAGCGCAAATACAAAATTGCCGGATGGTATTTTGTAATGCCCGCTTCGCTTTTGATTTTTCTTTTTAGCTTTATTCCGATGGTCAGGGCTTTTATTCTTTCACTTCAGTCTGGAGTTGGAAACAATTTAAGTTTCTGCGGAATTAAAAACTACGTCAGGCTTTTTCAGGATGAGAAATTTATCGCTTCTCTGAAAAACGTAATTATATATTTTGCTTTTCAAGTTCCAATAATGCTTTTTATCGCCATTATTCTAGCTTGTATTCTTAATGACAAAAAACTGAAATTCAAGGGGCTTTTTAGAACTATAATTTTTCTTCCGTGCGCGACTTCACTTGTAGCTTCCGCCCTTATCTTTAAATCTCTTTTTGCGCTGGACGGACTTGTAAACGTTCTGCTAGTAAACCACAATTTTATTTCTCAGCCAATCAACTGGCTCACTCATCCTGTGTGGGCAAAGGTCATTGTAATTTTTACGATTACCTGGAGATGGACTGGATACAACACTGTGTTTTTTCTTGCGGGACTTCAGGGAATTGAATACAGCATTTACGAGGCTGCAAGAATCGACGGAGCTTCAACAGTCCAGACATTCTTTAGAATAACGCTTCCGCAGTTAAAGCCTGTTGTTCTTCTTACAGCAATCATGTCAACTAACGGAACTTTGCAGCTCTTCGATGAAGTAAAGAATTTGACTGGCGGCGGACCTGGAAACGCGACAATCACAATTTCGCAGTACATATACGATTTGTCATTCAAGTACAATCCGCAGTTTGGATATGCAGCGGCAGTTTCTTACGCGATTCTTATAATCGTTGCGCTGCTTTCATTTATTCAGATTATTCTTGCTGACAGGAAGGAAAAATGAAAAAATCAGGACACATCACAGAAGTATTAAAATACGCCTTTATAATAACAGTTTGCTTCTTTTCTATATTTCCATTTTACTGGATGCTTTGCGGTGCGACAAACACAAGCGCAGACGTAATCACAGGAAGAGTTATTCCAGGCGCAAATTTGTTTGCAAACATAAAGACAATGCTTTCAACCGTAAAAATCGGACGCGCTTTCTGGAACTCACTGCGCACAACTGTCTGCGGAACTGTTCTTAGCATTTTTGTCTGCTCGCTTGCAGGCTACGGATTTCAGATTTTCAGAGACAAGGGAAAAGACACGCTCATGAACATTCTGCTTATTTCAATGATGATTCCATTCGCTTCGATTATGGTTCCATTGTTTAAAATGTTCAGCGTAATGCATCTTATGAATTCCACGCTAGGATTTATTTTGCCGACTGTTTCAACTGCGTTTCTGATTTTCTTTTTCAGGCAGAATTCGGTAACGTTTCCGCTTGAAACAATTCAGGCAGCAAGAGTTGACGGACTTGGAGAGTTTTCAATCTACCTTAAAATTTACCTTCCGATTATGGCTCCGACATTTGCGGCGGCGGCAATTGTAACTTTTATGAACAACTGGAACAACTATATGTGGCCTTTGATTGTTATGCAAAGTCAGAAAATGCAGACACTGCCACTTTTAGTTTCAGGACTCACAGCAGGATACACTACAGACTACGGACTTTTGATGCTGAACCTTTGCATTATGACAATTCCGACTGTTGTGCTTTTCTTTACACAGCAAAAGAGATTTGTTTCTGGAATTCTTGGTGCTGTAAAATAAAAGTTCAGACAAAAAAATAGGCGGAAATCTTGAGAAGGACACTCGAAATTTCTGCCTTTATTTTTCAGTAAAAAAAATTATTTTTTATTTGCTTTGTCAAACGCTTCCTGAACTGCAATTGCAAGCTGGTCAGCGCAGGAAGTTCCTTTTGTGCGGCACAAGTTTCCGCGGCACTTTTCTTGAATAAATTCAACAGTTGTTCCGTCAAGGATTTTTGAAATCGCCTTTAAGTTTCCGTCGCATCCATTTGTAAATTCAATTCCGCGGACAACATTTCCGTCAAGCTCGAATTTTATATTTGTGGCGCAAACACCTTTTGTCTTAAAATTGCAAACCATAAATTCCTCACTGGCTCAAAATCATTCTGTCAGAAATTGAATCCGTGTCGCCGCCGCTTGCAGTCTGGAATTTTTGGAGCAAGTCAGCAACTTGAAGATTCTTTTTTTCTTCCCCGGAAACATCGTAAACAATATGTCCGTCAAGCATCATGATAAGGCGGTTGCCGTAATGAATGGCGTGCTTCATATTGTGAGTTACCATAAAAGTTGTAAGATGGTCGCGCTCAACAAAATGCTGGGTTAGCTCAAGGACTTTATGCGCAGTCTTTGGATCAAGCGCCGCCGTATGTTCATCAAGCAGCAAAAGTTTCGGTTTTTGCAATGTCGCCATCAAAAGAGTAAGAGCCTGTCTTTGTCCGCCGGAAAGAAGTCCGACTTTTGAAGTCATGCGGTTTTCAAGACCAAGCTCCAAAAGTGAAAGCTGCTTTTTAAATTCTTCCTGTTCAGCGGAAGTAACGCCCCACTTAAGTCCGCGTTTCTTTCCACGGCGCAAAGCAAGCGCAAGGTTTTCCTGAATTTCCATAGTGGCAGCAGTTCCTCTCATCGGATCCTGAAAAACACGTCCAAGATATTTTGCGCGAATATGTTCCTTTTGGCGCGTAATGTCTTCACCGTCAAGAATAATCGAGCCAGAATCACATTCATGAACGCCAGCAATCAGGTTGAGCAAAGTTGATTTTCCAGCTCCGTTTCCGCCGATTACAGTAACAAAGTCTCCGTCATTTAAAGTCAGGCTTATGTCTTTTAAAGCTTTGCGTTCTGTTATTGTTCCGGGATTAAATGTTTTTGAAACGTGTCTTACTTCAAGCATTTTTAGCCTCCACGGAAATTTTCTTGCAGCGCGAAGCCTTTTGCTTCAACACAGGAACAGAAAGCGCAATTGCAACTACGACAGCGGAAAGAAGCTTTAAATCCTGAGTTTTCATTCCAAGCTGAAGAACAAGCGCGATAATCAAACGGTAAATGACAGAGCCAAACACAACAGAAAGCAAGCTCCACCAAAATCCGAATCGTTTTCCGAAAATAACTTCGCCAATAATTATAGAAGCAAGTCCGATTACGATTGTACCGATTCCCATGCTTACATCTCCGAACCTCTGCTGCTGCATTACAAGTGAACCACTCATGGCAACAAGGGCGTTTGCAATCATAAGTGCCAGAATCTGCATTGAATCAGTGTTGATTCCCTGCGCACGGCTCATTGCGGCATTGTCTCCAGTTGAACGGATTGCGCTGCCGAGTTCTGTTCCAAAGAACCAGTACAAAATTGCAATCGCAGCTCCAGTAAAAATAATTCCAGTAATCAGACTTGAAACAGAAGTTGCGCTATAAGGGAAAAATTCTGACAAATTAAAAGCTTTGTTAATCCAGTCCATGATAGTTGTGTGGACTCTTGTCAAAGGCTGATTCGGTCCGCCAAGGACATGAAGGTTTATTGAATAAAGAGCAAGCTGAACCAAGATTCCTGCAAGAATTCCCGGTATCTTGAATTTAGTTGTAAGAAAGCCAGTTACAAGACCAGCAATACTTCCTGCAACCGTAGCCACAAGAACTGCAAGCAAAGGATTTACGCCGCGGACAATAAGAAGAGCGCAGACGCAACCGCCCAAAGCGAAGCTTCCGTCTACAGTCATATCGGCAAAATCAAGGATTTTAAATGTGATGTAAACGCCAAGAGCCATGATCCCCCAAAGCACGCCTTGAGAAACAGCTCCCAGCATTGCGCCTGAAAACGGCACTAAAAAATCTAAAAAAGTATCAAACATAACTCAAAGAGTATATCAGATTTTTTGCGCCGTGTCATTTTTTTTCTATAAAATTTAACTATTTAATCAAGTCGGCTGGAATTTTTACTCCAATGGCGTCAGCAACTTCCTTGTTATACATAAAGTCGCATTTGTCCAAATACTGAATCGGCATCTGAGCAGGCTTTTTTCCGTTTGCAAAAATTTCAACAGCCATCTTTGCAGTCTGTTTTCCAAGCTCATAGTAATTGATTCCGTAAGTTGCAAGTCCGCCAGACTGACACATTCCGCTTTCTCCGCAGATTACAGGAATTTTTGCTTCTGTTGTAACGAGCGAAACTGTAGCCATTGAGCTTGCAATCATGTTGTCTGTAGGACAGTAAATTGCGTCAACTTTTCCAACAAGGCTCTGAACAACCTGCTGAACTTCATTTGTATTTGAAACTGTCGCATCTACAAAAGAAAGTCCTGCGCCCTTGCAAGCTTCCTTTGCAATGTTAATCTGAAATCTTGAATTCTCTTCGCTTGAGCAATACAAAAGTCCGACTTTTTTTGCGGAAGGAACAATTTTCTTAAGAAGGTCAATCTGGGCGGCAACTGGAGTAAGATCAGAAGTTCCGCTTACATTTGTTCCTGGCATTTTGTTCGATTCAACAAGACCGGCAGTTTTTGGGTCTGTAACGGCTGTAACAAGGACAGGTATTGTTGAAGTCTTATTTGCGACTGCCTGAGCTGCAGGAGTTGCGATTGCGAAAATCAAATTGCTGCGTTTTGAAACAAGCTTGTCTGCGATTGTAACACAGTTTGACTGCTCGCCCTGGGCATTTTCATAGTCAATCTTAATATTCACGCCGTCAACATAGCCAGCATCTTTTAGTCCGTCAACAAAGCCTTTGTAAGAAGCGTCCAAAGCCGGATGCTCAACAAGCTGAATTACGCCGATTTTTATCTGCTTCTGTTTTTTTGCAGAACAAAGAAATGTGCCGGCAGCTATAACAGCCAAAGACACAGCTAAAATTTTTGAAATTTTTTTCATGCTATTTCCTCCAAAAAAAATCCGCGGAAAAAATTCCGCAAAACAAAAATACTATAAACGAACTTAAAAAATTACTCAACAACATTGCAATTAAAGAAAAGGATATTACATTTTTACATAAACCATATCTTCTTAAGCTAATTTCGCTAAATTTTTCGTTAACTTAACATTACTTCCCTATTTCCATTTTTTCCAGTAGACTATGCTTTCTTGCCGTCAAACTGATGAGCAGGAAAGAATTTCGTATGAAGTTCTAATTCTACTTTTTTAATGAACAGATTTTTTTACCTAATAAAAGCCTGTTCAAAGGATATTGAAATGAAGAAATTCAATGTCGCTATTTTTAGCATGGCCGCTTTTGTCCTTTCAATTTTTTCTTCCTGTTCAAAAGAAAAAAAAGAAACTTTCAACCTGTACAACTGGAGCTATTACACGCCTGATTCAGTTCTTGAAAAATTCGCAAAAGAATACAACTGCAAAGTAAAAGTTGATTATTTTGATTCAAATGAAATGATGTATGCAAAGCTCCGCGCCGGCGCAAAAGGCTACGACCTGACAATTCCATCTCAAGACTACACTTCAATTATGATAAAACAGGGAATGGTTCAAAAAATCGATCACTCGCAGTTCCCTAATTCAAAATATATAAATCCTGAAGCACTTGAAAAAGCAAAAGGCTACGACCCGGACATGACTTGGAGCGTTCCATATTGCCTTGCCGCTTCGGGAATTTCTGTAAACAAAACGAAAGTAAAAGACTACGAAAAATCATTTGATATTTTTTCACGCACGGATTTAGCCGGACACATGACAATGATGGACGACATGAGAGTTACAATGGGAAGCGCGCTAAAGCATCTCGGCTACTCGCTGAACACAACAGATGACAAAGAACTTCGAGAAGCCGCAGATTTAATTATAAACAAGTGGCGTCCAAATCTTATAAAGTTCGATGCGGAAGGCTACGGAAAATCATTTGCATCCGGCGATTTCTGGGTTTGCGACGGCTATGCGGAAATTGTATTTGCTGAAGTTCCAGAAGACAAGCACGATGAAGTAATTGATTTCTTTGTTCCTGAATGCGGTTCTGCTGCGTATCTTGATTCAATGGTGATTTTAAAAGATGCCAAGCACTATGACCTTGCAATGAAATTTATTGACTTCAGCCACCGCCCGGAAATCTACGCGGAATTCTGCGACGCGTTGAAATTTCCTGCTTACATAAACAAGGAAGCTGCAAAGTACACAAAGAAAAAACCGATGTATCCAGTTGAAACACTTGAAAAAGTTGAGCTCAAAATGGATGTAGGCGAAGCTCTTTCAAAATACGACGCGCTCTGGCAGGAAATAAGATTTTCCGCGGAATAAAAAAAAAATAAAAATAAAACTTGCCGCGTTGACACAAAAAGTTAATGCAGCAAGTAAAAAATAAAATTCACTTCGATTAAAAATTAACACAATTCTAACAATTCAATAACCTTCAAAAAACACAGCCTCTTTAGATTTTTCATCGTAAAATAAAAACCAAATGGAGGTTTTAAGTATGAAAAAGACTATTTATGCTGTGCTCAGCGCAATCACACTGGCAGTTTTAGGCGGAACATTATTTGCCGCTCCTAAAAAAAACAAAAACTTCGGAAAGAAAAGCGTTGTTCTCATAAGCCGCGAAGAAGGAAGTGGAACAAGAGGAGCATTTGTTGAGCTTTTCGGAATTGAAATGAAAAACGCAGAAGGCAAAAAAGTTGACTTCACTTCTGAGGAAGCCGACATTACAAACAGCACAGAAGTAATGCTCACTTCAATTGCAGGAAACAAATATGCAATCGGCTATGTTTCCCTTGGCTCGCTGAACAAAACCGTAAAGGCTCTCAAAATTGAAGGCGTATCTCCAAGCGTTTCAAGCATTAAAAATGGAACTTATAAAATTTCCCGCCCGTTCAACATCGTAACAAAACAAACCGGACTTTCAGAAAACGCTTCTGATTTTATCCGCTTCATTCTTTCAAGCAACGGACAGGCAATTGTTGAAGCCAACGGTTACATCAGCGCGACTCAAAATCCGGCGTACATTGCAACTGGAAAAAAAGGAAAAATAACCGTAGCCGGTTCTTCAAGCGTAACTCCTGTAATGGAAAAACTTGCTGAAGCCTACGAAAAACTGAACCCGGAAATCAAAATTGAAGTCCAGATGTCTGACAGCACAACAGGCGTAAACAGCGCGCTCAATGGTGTCTGCGAAATCGGAATGGCAAGCCGCGAATTAAAAGACAGCGAAAAAGCAAAAGGCGCGCTTCAGACAAAAATTGCAATCGACGGAATCGCGGTAATCATCAACAAGGAAAACCCAACAGAAAGCGCATCGATTCAGTCAGTCAAAGACTTGTACATTGGAACAATCTCAAAATGGGGCGATGTAAAATAAGCTTGACGGCTTAACAAAAATTGCAGTGCAAATCCAGTTCGGACAAGCGCTGCAATTCAATTCTTTTAAAAGCAGAAAAATATGAAAAACAAATATATAGAACAGACAATGCGATTAGTTTTTCTTGCGGCGGCTTGCGTTTCAATCGCGGCTACAATAACAATCTGCATTTTTCTGTTTGCAAACGGCGTTCCTGCCATGCTTAAAATCGGACTAAAGAATTTCATCTTTGGTTTAAAGTGGAAGCCTTCCATAGATTTATACGGAATTTTCCCGATGATTGTAGGCTCAATTACAGTAACGCTTGGCGCATTGATTCTGGGAGTTCCGCTCGGACTTTTTACAGCGGTTTTTCTTGCGCGCTACTGTCCAAAACAGCTCTACAATTTTTTTGAAAGCGGCATAAAACTTCTAGCTGGAATTCCTTCTGTTGTCTATGGTTTTTTCGGACTTACAGTCATAGTTCCTGCAATCAGAAATACTTTCGGCGGAAACGGAACTTCAATTCTTGCCGCTTCGATTGTCCTTGCGATAATGATTCTTCCAACAATAATAAGCGTAAGCGAATCTTCAATACGGGCAGTGCCTTCACTTTACTTTGAAGGCTCCCTTGCATTAGGAGCTTGCAAGGAACGCAGCATTTTTCTTGTTGAACTTAAGGCGGCAAAAAGCGGAATAATGGCGGGAATAATTCTTGGAGTGGGACGCGCTGTCGGAGAAACAATGGCAGTCATCATGGTCGCAGGAAACCAGGCGATTCTTCCACGCAGCCTTGTAAAAGGAATCAGAACGCTCACTGCAAACATCGTTCTTGAAATGGGATATGCCGCGGACTTGCATAGAGACGCTCTCATTGCAACTTCTGTAATTCTGTTTATTTTCATTTTGATTATAAACTTATGCTTTTCACTCTTAAAAGAAAAAAAGGAGTAGCAGATAAAATGAAAACTTCGCAAACATTTCAGTCAAAAGTTTTAAAGTCGTTCGTGCTTGGAGCCGGAATTTTTACAATTGCAATTTCATGCGGAATCGTAATCTACATTCTTGCAAGAGGAATTCCGAATCTGAATCTGTCGCTTTTCAGCATAAAGTACACAAGCGAAAACAGCTCGCTTTTTCCAGCATTGATAAACACGCTTTCTGCAACAGCAATAACGCTCGCAATAGCAGTGCCAATTGGAATCGGAGCCGCAATTTATTTAAGCGAATACGCATACCGCGGAAGCAAAATCGTAAAGGCAATCAGGCTTGCGACAGAAACATTGTCGGGCATTCCTTCAATCGTGTATGGACTTTTCGGATTTTTGTTTTTCGTAACTTTCCTGCACTGGGGATTTTCTCTGCTTGCCGGATGCTGCACACTCGCGATTATGATTCTTCCTGTAATCGTTCGAACAACAGAAGAAGCCTTGCTTTCCGTAAACGACAGCTACCGTGAAGGAAGCTTCGGACTTGGAGCAGGAAAACTCCGCACAGTATTCTGCATAGTTCTGCCTTCCGCAGTTCCGGGAATAATCGCGGGAATTGTCTTGGGTACAGGACGCATCGTTGGAGAAACAGCAGCTTTAATTTACACAGCAGGAACTGTCGCGCGGATTGCAGGCGGAATGCAAAGCGGAAGAACTCTCGCAGTCCACTTGTACGCGCTTTGGAGCGAAGGACTTGCAACTGGTCAGTCTTACGCAACGGCAGTAATTCTTCTTGCCATAGTTCTAATTCTGAACTGGCTAAGTTCTCTTCTTGAAAAAATAATCACAAGGAAAAACAAAAATGAATAAAAGCAAAATATCAGTCCAAGACTTAAATTTATTCTACGGAAATTTTCAGGCGCTTTACGATGTGAATCTTGAAATTCCTGCGAACATGGTTACAGCGTTCATCGGACCAAGCGGCTGCGGAAAATCAACTCTGCTCAAAACTTTCAACAGGATGAACGACCTTGTTGTAGGCTGCAGAACAGAAGGCAAAGTTTTAATAGATGATGAAAATATTTTTGAAAACATAGACGTGAACCTGCTCAGAAAAAAAGTCGGAATGGTATTCCAAAAGCCGAATCCGTTTCCAATGAGCATTTACGACAACATCGCCTACGGTCCGCGCACCCACGGAATCAAACGCAAAAGCGACTTGGACAATATCGTTGAAAAAGCCCTGCAGGATGCGGCAATCTGGGATGAAGTAAAAGACAGGCTGAACAAAAGCGCGATAGGACTTTCAGGCGGACAGCAGCAGCGTCTTTGCATTGCACGCGCGCTTGCAATAGAACCGGAAGTGCTTTTAATGGACGAGCCTACAAGCGCGCTAGATCCAATCAGCACAAGCAAAATTGAAGACACAATCGCTGAGTTAAAAAGCAAATACACAATTGTAATTGTAACTCACAATATGCAGCAGGCAACACGCGTAAGCGACTTAACGGCATTTTTCCTGCTCGGAAAAGTGATTGAGTACGGACAAACGGAACAAATATTCAGCTCACCGAAAAACAAAAAGACGGAAGATTATATCACGGGAAGATTCGGCTGATATTTTTCAAAACAGGAAAGCAGAAATTTCTACAAGAGGAAAAAGATGAGAAACAACTTTAACCTGCAGCTAAATGAACTGCACGAAGACTTAAAAAAGATGGGAACACTTTGCGAAGACTGCATAACATTTGCAACCCAGTCGCTTCTCCTTGGAGACACCGAGCTTGGAGAACGCGCAATCCAAGCGGAAAAGCAGACAGACATAATGGAAAAAGAAATTCAAAATCTTTGCATGAGAATTCTTTTGCAGCAGCAGCCGGTAGCAAGCGATCTTAGAACCATAAGCGCGGCAATCAAAGTAATCACAGACATGGAAAGAATCGGAGACCAGGGAAGCGACATTGCAGAGCTGATAAAGAAAACGCAGATTCCATTTGAAGCCTTTAACTCGCACATCGCGGCAATGGCGGACTGCATAATCCGAATGGTTACAGGCAGCGTGGAAAGCTTTATCAAGCAGGACGTAAAACTTGCCAAGCAGATTGCAGACCTTGATGATCAGGCGGACGATCTTTTTATCCAAATCAAAAACGACATTCTGGACATGATGTCTGGAAAAACAAAGCATGACAGAGCATTCGGAGAAAAAGCTCTAAACACACTTATGATCGCAAAGTACCTTGAGCGCATAGGAGACCACGCTGTAAATATAACTGAATGCGCGCTCATGGCGGCAGGCGCACAAAACACATAGCAAGAATAAAAGAGCAAAATTTAAACATTGCAAGCCGTTATAAAATCCTCGGAGCAACCGGGGATTTTTTTATGAGAAAACAGTAAGCGCAAATTCACTGAAAGTTTATTTTAAGCTAACAAAAATCAAACAGAAAAATTTTATTTTTTTGACAACAAAGAAATAAATCTGCAAGAACAAAAACATTGCAGGTTTCATCAAGCAAATCTTTAAGATAGGAGTTATCTTATGAAAAAACTTTTGGCTGCATCTGTTGCAGGAATCCTTGTATGCGCATCAGTTTTCGCACAGAAAGTTTCGCTCACAAACACATTCGGAGCAAATGACGACAACACAGGAAACGGAGACTTTCTTGAGTTCAACAGAAAAGTAAAAGACAACGGAGATTTGGACAACGGATTTGAAAACGAAGAAGCCCACGTAGACAACAGGCTTCAGCTCGACTTTTCTTCTGAAAAACTTGACGGAAGAGTCCGCATGGAAACTTACGGCCTTAAGCTCAACGGAAAAGAATCCACAACAAGACTCCGCGGCTTTGTACGATTTTCGCCATTTGAGCAGATTGGACTTGCAATAGGGAACGAATTCTTCACAAAAATTACAACAGACGCAGCTTACCTTGGAGCGGCAGACGACACGCCAAAATGGGGACGCATGGCAGAAAACGGATTCGCGGTTGTAGCTCTTCCAGTTGAAGGCTTAAAGATTTCCGGCGGAATAAGAGGAAACACAGAGTACGACAACAACGACAATTACCGCCTTGACTTCGGAGCGCAGTACGCGGCAAAAGACCTTGTAACTTTCGGAGCAACAGCAAAAAGCGTGACTAACGACGACCGCACATTCGGCTTGTTCGCTGGAATCAACAGCATTCAGAACATGATGCTCAACCTTGGATTTGTGTACAACGCAAACGACACAGACTTCATTCCGGAAGAAACAAAATACGCGCTCACATTCTCGGCAGGATACGAAATGAAGGACGCAGGATTTTCAATTTACGCCGATGTTGTTTCAGGACTTTCAAGCAAGTATATCGACAAGGAATACAAGACAAGCGATTTGAAAAATGACAACGGCGACAAGGGAATTCCGTTCCAGGCAAAGCTCCTTGCAAACTATGCGCTTACAGAAGCAACAACACTTTCGCTCGCTGTAACAGAAGCCACTGTTATTGGCTGGGACGACGCATACACAACAACAGTTTACCCTTACGCAACATTCGCACTCCCACAGAACATGGGCGACCTTGACATGGGCGTAAGAATGGAGCTTACAAGCGACGGCCTTACAAAGTTCTCTATCCCGTTCAGCTGGAAATGCAAGTTCATAAACAAAAAGTAAAACCTGTCATATCCTAGAAACCTAAAACAAACTGTCCGTGTGGCCGCCTCCTTTGCCATGCGGATTTTTTTATTGAGCACGGTAATTTTCCCCTCTCATTGCGGAGGGGATTTTTTTGTTTTTGGGACTGCGCTGTTTAGTTTTTTTATCTGGCGCTCCACATTCTGCGCAAAGTTTCCGTAGGCGGAATTGTCCGCAATCGACATGGCAGAAAGATACGGAACAAGCTTTTCGTTTATTGTCCGCACAAGCCTTCCCTTTATTGAATACGCGCTTTCATTTTTTAACGCCCTTCCGCGCACAAACTCATCGTTCGCCTTGTAAAAATCATTCTCGGCATTCCGCAAAGACTGAATCAGTTCCACCACGCCATCCAAAGACGCAGCGTCATTTTTTTCCTGCTCCCTCGAAAAATCCTCCAGTATGCTTTCTATAAGCGAAGACTTTGACGAATAGTTTTCCGAAGTGATTTTAAGACCGTACTTTTTGAACACGGCAAGAAGACGCTTGGCGCACTCTCTTTTTTCCGCGGAAGGAAACACCGCATAGCCTTTTAAAAGCGCATTCAGCTTTCTGATTTCCTCATTGCGCGCCCTGTCTTTTTCCGCCAGAGAACTTTTAACCCTGTCCTGCATAATCGCCGTCGTGATTTTTGCAGAAAGCCTTTCAATCTCGCCGAATATTTCCGCAAGAAACTTGTCCTCAATCCCAAAATCCTTGTAAAGCCGCACAAAATAATCAGAAAGTCCGTCCGCCGCCGTTACACGTATTGAATTTCTAAGCTTATTCATTGCTCCTCCACTCAAAATCACCATGATTTTTATAGAAAATAAATATTTTTTAACAAAATCATAATGATTATAATAAAAAACAAATACTTTTAATGAAAATCAAAATGATTATGTATAATAACAAATATTTTTGAATAAAATCATAATGATTGTATTAAACATAACATATTTTTTAGAATAATCATAATGATTTTTATAGAAAACTAATATTTTCACAAAAAATCACCGTGATTGTAGCAAATAATAAATATTTTTAACAAAAATCATAATGATTGTATGAGGGGAATATTATTCTCCGCCTTGAATTTTCATATTATTGTCTAATCTTTTATAAACAATCAATTTATTACATCATTTGCACTTGATTTTGCATTAAAACAGACATATATTTGTAGCAACAGGAGGCACAATATGACAAATCTTACAATAAGGCTTGACCAAAACGACAAGAATAACTTTTCAGAAATCTGCGACAAAATCGGACTTTCGGTTTCCGCGGCGTTCAACGTTTTTGTAAAGGCGGTGATTCACGAGCAGCGCATTCCGTTCGAGCTTTCCGCACGAGACGACAGCTTTTACTGCCCGGCGAACATCCATTATCTTGAACAGCTCAAAAAACTTGACGACGAAGGCAAGCTTCATTTTTCGGAACATTCGCTTGAGGAAATCGACGGGATGGCTGAATGAAGAAGGAATTTTACGACTTGGCCTGGGAGCAGATTGAATACTGGCAGAATCAGGACAAAAAGACGCTGAAATAAATCTCAAAACTGCTTGCCGACATCGAGCGCAACGGAAACACCGGGCTTGGTCATCCTGAGCCGCTGAAGGGAAATCTTTCAGGCTGGTGGAGCCGCGAGATTGACGAGAAAAACCGCCTTGTCTACAAAATCGATGGAGACAGCATAAAAATATATCAGTGCAAGAATCATTACGATGATAAGTAGACCTCCCTTCCCCCGCTCTTCAAACTGATTTTTAACACAAACAACACAAAGGCAAAACACTTGGCGCAAATAATGCCTGTATGAACTTTGATGAAATATTGTCTAGCAAAAACCTTTACACTGTTTTTCAGCCGATTGTCTCGCTGGAAACTGGAGACGTATTTGCTTACGAGGCTCTCACAAGAATTGACGAGTCGGTTTACATCGGAAGCATAAAAAATCTGTTCAAAATTTCAGAGGACGCAAGCCTTTCCTGGCAGCTTGAAAAAAAGTGCATAAAGTCCGCGCTCAAGACTGCAAGGGCTTTGGGGCTCAAGCGCAAGCTGTTCCTGAACATAAATCCAAACGTCCTAATGGAAGAAGAGTTTCAGGAAAACTACATAAAGAGCAAGCTTGAAAAAAACGGAATAGAGCCGTCAAGCATCGTGTTTGAAATAACCGGTCAGAAACTTAAAGGCTCGGAGCAAAAACTTTGCGATGCTGTTCTTCACTTTAAAAATCAAAAACTAAAGATTGCGATTGACGACATCGGGGAGTCCTATGCTGCCCTTAACAGAATCTGCACTCTTAATCCGGACTTTATAAAAATCAGCATAGACTTGGTTCAGTCTGTTCACAAGGACAAAGTAAAAAAGGAGATTGTAAGAAGCCTGAGCGCGTTCTGCAAAAACTCTGGAATCAAGCTGATTGCCGTTGGAGTTGAAACAGAAGAAAATCTTGCGGCAATAATGGAACTTGGCATTCCTTACGCCCAAGGATTTTATACAGGAAAGCCGGAACGTGTTTTTACTAAGACAAGCAAAGAGGCGTTTGTAAGAATAATTTCATACCAGAACAAAAAAAGCTCAAAGTTCGTTGAAGAAAAAAAGAGCATTGACAAGAAAAAGACACAGGCAATCATTCCCACGGAAGGAATAAAGCAAGACAGCCGCCCTATTTCGCAAATCACAAGAAAAGGAATGACAATTCCAGAAACCATGGCGGTTGCGGATGTTCTTGCCTTGTTTAACGCGAACCCGGAAATTTCAATCTTCACTGTTGTGGACAGCGCAAGCAAAGTCATGGGAATTATTCCGCGCATTACGTTGTTCAAGGTTCTGGGCACTCAATACGGATTCAGCATTTATTCCAAGAAGCCGATTTCGCGCCTAATGGTTACGGATTATCTTGCAGTCGATTTTTTTGAGCCGGTGGAAGTTGTTGCGTCAAAGGCGGCATCCCGTGCGGAAGAGCATCTTTACGACCCGATTGTTGTTGAGCAGAACGGAATTTATTTTGGTGTTGTCATATTCAAGGACTTGCTTGAAATCATCGTGAATGTTGAAGTTCTTGAACGTACACAGGAGCTTAACAAGACCACAAGAAAGCTCTTGGAACAGGAAGCAATGCAGCAGCGCGACTTAAAGCTTGCCGAGATTGTTCAGAAAAGCATTTATCCTAGCCGCGCGCCAAAAACCTCCAAGTGGGACTGCGCATACATCTTTAAACCGATGGCTTCTGTTTCCGGCGATGTCTATGACTTTTACTACGATGACAAAGGCAGCCTGAATGGAGCCGCGCTTTTCGATGTTTCCGGGCACGGAGTCGCTTCCGGACTTGTGGGAATTCTTTCCAAGTATCTTGCCAAGGACACTTTCCGCGAAAACAAAAACGAGGAGCTAAGCGCGCTTGCAAGAACATTCAACAAAAAACTCATAAAGGAAAAGGCGAATGTTGAAAACTATCTTACAGGAATTCTTCTGCGCATAACGGACAGCAAGATTGAATACGTGAATGCCGGACACACGGACTTGCTCTGCATTGACAGCAAAAGAAAAGTTTCGGTTGCAGGTGGAGCGAACGGAAGCTTTAGAGGCTCGTTTCTTGGAATTGAAGGACTGCCAGACAATTTTGAAACTGTGGACATTCCGCTTGAAAAAAACTCGTGCTACATCATGTTCACGGACTGCCTCACAGAAAGCCGAAACCTTGCAGGAGACGAGCTTGGTATTGAGCTTCTTCAAAAAATTCTTGCAAGAGCTCCACAAGGAACAAGCGCAAAGCAGCTTTTGGAATATTTAATCGACATTTTTGAAGCGTTTACAGAAGCCGTTCCTTTGCGCGACGACCTTACAGTTATTGTGCTTAAGTATCTTGATGAATGAGCAAACAAAAGGCGTGTTAAAATTTAACAGAGTTTTAACATTCCGAATATTGAAAACCGGTGCGTTTGCTCTATAATGAAATTGCTATGAAAATACTGATTGTAGATGACGAAGAGCCAATCCGCGAGCTTATTAAATACAATGTTGAAAAACAAAAGTACGAAACGTTCACGGCAGAAAATGGACAGCAGGCACTGGAACTTTGCCGCAACAAAAATCCAGACCTTGTAATTCTTGACCTTATGCTTCCAGACATGAGCGGACTGGACATCTGCCGCATAATCAGAAACGACAGTTCCATAAAGAACATTCCAATCATCATGGTTACTGCCAAGACAGAAGATTCCGACATTGTAACAGGACTTGAGCTTGGAGCAGATGACTATGTAACAAAGCCGTTCAGTCCTAAAGTTCTGCTTGCAAGAATCCAAAGTGTTTTGCGCAGAAAGGGAGAAGCATTCCATTCGAATTCAGACGAGGATATAAAAATCCGCTCACTTGTAATTTCACCGCTCAAGCACAAAGTTACGCAGAACGGAAAAGAAGTTGAACTTAGCGCAACGGAATTTTCTATTCTTGAATTTCTTGCGCAGCACAAGGGACAGGTCTTTAGCCGGCAACAGATTATCAATGCGGTAAAAGGCTCAAGCTATCCTGTAACAGACCGGTCAATTGATGTTCAGATTCTTGGCATAAGAAAAAAAATCGGAGACAGCCCGGAAAGCTCAAATCCGTTCATTGAAACTTTGCGCGGCGTTGGCTACAGAATTTGCGAGGAATAATATATGCATAGGACTTTAAAAATCCACACGTTGCTTTTTGTCTTTAACGGAATTTTGCTTGCATCCGGATTCACCGTTTTGCTTTTTGTGTGCCTGTGGGCGTTGGAAAGCACCGCAGTTGACCAGACAGAAGCAAACCTAAAATCATTCGCACATTCACTTGTAAAAATTATTCCGCAGGACAAAAAAAACGCAGACACTTTTATAAAGGAACTCACACATTCCGATGACTCGTTCAGGATTACGCTTATAAATAATGACGGAACAGTTGCGGCGGATTCAGTTTCCAAACCAAGCGAAATGGAAAACCACAGCTACAGAAAAGAAGTGCGTCTTGCTCTGGCAGGAAAAGAAGCAAGCTCAATTCACACAAGCTCTACAAACGGAAAAAGATTTATGTACTATGCGATTCCTCTTTCCGCAAACGAAGTTTTTTCCGCGCTTAGAATTTCCATGCCGATTGAAGAAACTGTATTCTTTTCGTCTTCCACAAAAAATATTTTTGTAATTTCAACAATTCTGATTTTTGCGCTTGTGCTGATTGTTTCGTTTTATATTTCAAGTAAAACTGTGCGTCCGATTTTACTGATGAAAAAGGCAACGGAAGAATATGCAAAGGGAAACTTTGATTTTCACCTGAATATTTCTTCTCCTCAGGAAATGGCGGAACTTGCGCAGTCGTTCAATTCAATGACAGACAGAATTACACAGAACATTCAAAGCTTGAAAAAAGTTGAGCAAATCCGAAAAGATTTTGTTGCAAATGTAAGCCACGAATTAAAAACTCCGGTAACTTCAATAAAAGGATTCACGGAAACTTTGCTTGACGATGGAATCAACGAACCTGAAACCGCAAAGCATTTTCTTGGAATTATAAACACACAGTGCGAGCGTCTCATAAATATAATAGAAGATTTGCTCACGTTAAGCCGTCTTGAAACAGACGACGGAGTCCTTGAAACCGTAAAGACAGATCTTGTGCAGATTGCAAAAAAAGCCTGCTCAAATCTTGAAAGCGCAGCAACCGAAAAACAAATCAGAATAAATTTCAGCTCAAGCAAAAAGGAAATTTTTATAAAAGGAAATCCGGGGCTTCTTGAACAGGTGATAACAAATTTAATAGACAACTCAGTAAAATATTGCCCGGAAAAAAGCATTGTTTTCTGTTCTCTTTCTGAAAATTCCGGCAAAGCAAAAATAATTGTGGAAGACAATGGAAACGGAATTCCAGATGAATACAAGGACAGAATTTTTGAAAGGTTCTACAGAGTTGACAAAGGAAGAAGCCGCGAACACGGAGGAACTGGACTTGGACTTTCCATTGCAAGGCACATTGTAAATATTCATGGCGGAACAATAAAAGAAACCGGGCGGCCGGACAAAAAGAAAGGCGCGCATTTTGAAATAGAACTTCCGCTTTAAAATATTTCAACTAAACGTAATTAATTCTGCAAAAAATATTTTTTTAAGCTAATTATATTGTATGCAGAATTATATTTTAGATTACTCCAAATCCGGCAAGCAGCCAAACATAAGAGAACTCACGCTTTTAAATGGAATTTCTTATCCTGATGACGAAGAGCTTATAATGCTCATTTTAGGAAAAGGCACAAAAAACAATCCGATTGAAAGCCTTGCTGAAAAAGTTACAAAGACAATAAATTCCAGCAACGAGGAAGAACTCATTCCCAATCTAAAAAAAATCAACGGAATGGGAGAAAGCCGTGCACTCATAATTGCAGCCGCATTGGAACTTGGAAGAAGAAGACGCGGAATTTTACGTTCATCAATAAATGCGCCCAAAGATGTGATTCCATTTTTGCAGCATTACACGCTAATGCCGACCGAGCATTTTATTACAGTTACAGTAAACGGCGCAAAAGAAATTTTAAGCACAAGAGTTGTTTCAGTTGGAACAATAAACAAGGCGCTCATCCATCCGCGGGAAGTTTTTGCAAACGCAGTTTCTGAATACGCCTCTGGAATTATCTGCTGCCACAATCATCCGTGCGGACAATGTTATCCAAGCAACGCAGATATTGATTCCACAAAAATTCTTCAGAAGGCGGCAAAAATTTTAGGCATTGTATTTATGGATCACATAATAATAACAAAGGAAGACTACTTTAGTTTTTTGGAACACGGAATGCTGTGAAAGTTGAATTTTGCAATAAAAGTTATTATATTTTTCAGCATGAAACTCTACTCAAAAAAACAGCTTGTAACTTATTCAATTTCAACAGGAATTCTTGCGGCAGTCGCAGTTTCCGTGGTCTTTACTTTTTTCAAAAATGATTCTCCAAAAAAATCCGGCAAAGAAATTTCAGCAGTAGAAAAAAATCAATCAGAATTAAAAGAAGAAATTCCTCAGACATTTGAAGCGTTTCCTGTCGCGGCGGAAAACGGCTCATACACGCAGGACGAATCTCAAAACATTTCAGTGTACGAAAAATGCAACGAGGCAGTTGTAAACATCACTACAAAAGTGATGGGCTACAACTGGTTCTACGAGCCGATTGTGACAGAAAGCGGTTCTGGTTCCGGCTCAATTATCGACAAGCGCGGATACGTTGTAACAAATGTCCATGTAATAGAAAAAGCCTCTGTAATAAACATTTCACTTGCGGACGGAACAACTTACGAAGGAACAGTTGTAGGTCAGGACATAGAAAGCGACATTGCCGTTTTAAAATTTGAACCTGCGAAAGGTGCCGACTTAAAAACAATTTCGTTCGGAAATTCTGGAAGCCTCAAAGTCGGACAAAAAGTCATCGCAATCGGAAATCCATTCGCACTTGAACGCACAATGACAACTGGAATTATTTCAGGACTTGGACGCCCAATTCAGAAAAGCGCAAACGTAATAATCCGAAATATGATTCAAACTGACGCCGCAATCAATCCGGGAAATTCAGGCGGACCTCTTTTAGACAGCCAAGGACGCATGATTGGAATCAACACAATGATTTACTCTTCCAGCGGCTCTTCTGCCGGAGTCGGATTTGCAATTCCAGCAAGCACTGCCCGACGAGTTGTAAGCGACCTTTTAAAATACGGAAAAGTAAACCGCGGTACAATGAAACTTTCGCTCGTTCAAAACACAGCTCGAATCGCAAATTTTGCAGGATATGAAATTTCTTCCGGCATGATTGTAAGCAGCGTAAAAAAAGGAAGCAAGGCGGATCAGGCAGGAATCAAAGGCGGAACTCAAGCAGTTCAGTACGGCACTTTTTATCCGCAGACAATTTATCTTGGCGGCGACATCATAACAGAAATCAACGGAATAAAAATTTCAAAGCTTGCAGACTACTACAGCGCAATAGAAGACAAAGTTCCAGGCGATGTTGTAACCGTAACCGTTTACCGTAACAGAAAATTTGAAAAGATAAAAATAGAACTAGAGGCGTCAAGCAACTCGCCTAATGCAAGCATATAAAAACAATCAGCGTGTAACGCATTATTGCGCGATTTTGAACCAGAAAACCGTGACTGGGAGCCAGTTTTATGCTGAATACATTTATAATGCGTTTGCCCTGAATCATCAATTGAATTCCATAGATTTTTTTCTATACTTTATCTAAAATAAACGCATGAGAAAATTTCATGTTGTTTCTCCTTTTGAGCCTTCTGGAGATCAGCCGAACGCAATAAAAAAACTTTCCGAAGGATTTTTCCGCGGAGACAAATATCAGACTTTAAAAGGCGTTACAGGAAGCGGAAAAACTTTCACAATGGCAAAAATAATTGAAGCGGTTCAGCGTCCGACTTTGATTATCAGCCACAACAAAACACTTTCTGCACAGCTTTACAGGGAATTCAAAACCTTTTTTCCAGACAACGCCGTAGAATATTTTGTAAGCTACTACGATTATTATCAGCCGGAAGCTTATGTTCCTGCGCGCGACTTGTATATAGAAAAAGACGCTTCAATAAACAAAGAAATCGACAAGCTCCGTCTCGCCGCAACCTACGCCTTAATGGAACGCCGCGATGTAATTATCGTTGCGACCGTCAGCTGCATTTACGGACTTGGAATGCCTGATCTCTACAAGGAAATGCGGATTCATGTTGAAAAAGGAAACGAGCTTGACACGCACGAAATCGCATCAAGGCTTATTTCAATTCAGTATGAACGGAACGACATGATTCTTGAGCGCGGAAAATTCAGAATCAAAGGCGACACAATTGAAATTTTTCCGCCTTACATGGAAACAGACGAAGCTTACAAAATCGAACTTGACTTTGACCAGATTTCAAGAATAAAAAGATTCAACGCAATTTCTGGAGAAACAATAGAAGAACTTGATGAGCTTCAGCTTTATCCTGCCAAACACTTTGTTGTTCCGCGCGACCAGATGGCAAGCGTTACAGAAAAAATTCAGACTGAACTTGATTCACGGCTTGAAGAGCTTCGTTCCGCCGGAAAAATTCTTGAAGCCGAACGTTTAAAAACACGCACAACTTACGATCTTGAAATGATGAAAGAAATGGGCTACTGCTCTGGAATTGAAAATTATTCAGGACCGATTTCAGGACGCAAAAGAGGAGATCCGCCTGCAACTTTGCTTCATTATTTTCCTGATGATTTTCTTTGCATGATTGACGAGGCTCACGTTTCTGTTCCGCAGATTGGAGCAATGTACGAAGGCGACCGGGCGCGCAAGCAAAACTTAATCGACTTTGGATTCAGGCTTCCAAGCGCACTGGACAACCGCCCGCTCAAAATCGATGAGTTCACAAAAAAAATGAACCAAGTGATTTTTGTAACTGCGACTCCACGCCCGGAAGAAATTAAAAAATCAACACAAGTCGTGGAGCAGCTTATCCGTCCCACAGGACTTCTTGATCCAAAAATTGAAGTTCGTCCAAGCGAAGGTCAGATGCAGGACATCTTTAAAGAAGTCAGCGCACGCATAAAAAAAGGCGAACGTTCATTGATTCTTACTCTTACAAAAAAAATGGCGGAAGATTTAACCGACTACCTTTCCGAGCTGAATTTAAAAGTCAAATACATTCATTCTGAAATCGACACTTTTGAGCGTGTTGAAATTTTAAAAAGCCTACGAACAGGAGAAACTGATGTTCTAATTGGAATCAATCTTTTGCGCGAAGGAATAGACTTACCGGAAGTTTCGCTGATAGCAATTCTTGACGCGGACAAAATCGGATTTTTAAGAAGCACAACTTCGCTTATTCAGATTATAGGACGCGCCGCACGAAATGCCGACGGAACAGTTTTAATGTACGCAGACAGAATGAGCGACGCAATGAAAGAAGCCATTGACGAAACTAAACGCCGCCGTTCAATTCAGGAAGCGTACAACAAAGAACACGGAATTGTTCCAAAGACAATAAAAAAAGCAGTTGAAGATATTCTTGAGCATCAAAAAGAAGACGCAGAGCAAGAAGCAAACATAAAGCTTGAAGCTCTTAAAAACTGCACAAATCTTTTTGTCGCCAAGCAAAGAAAAAAACTTCTTGACCTGATGAAAAAAGAAATGTCAGAAGCAGCCGATCGTCTTGACTATGAGCAGGCAGCCGTTTTGCGCGATCAGATTATAGAAATAGAAAAAACATACGGAAAATAAACAGCGGCTTTTCGGGGGACTTATGAAAACAAAAAATTTCTTTTTAGCATATCTTGTTGTGGCAGTCTTGATTTTGCAAAATTCCTTTTCACAGGCAAAACAAACACAATCTCAAAGCGGCAGGGCGATTTCTTTGATTCCGAAATTTGAACTTAAACTAAATGAAAAAGGAATGCCGGGCGCACTTTCAGGAAAAAGCGCGATGTGCGAAATCAGCTCGGTTGTCTACGAGCCAAAAGGTCCGCTTGAACCGAACTCATTTTTTTCTGCAACGGTAACTTACAAGGCGACAGGCGAAAATTATTTTACGGAACAGACAAAGCCTTCAGCCGCAAACAAAACGGCTGCGAAAATCATAAAAGGAAGCAAAAAAAATCTCGTTGTAAAATACACAAAAATGCAGACTCAAAAAGATGAAGAATCTGCCACAGCAAAAAGAAACATAAAGCAGGAAAAAGAAATTGAAAAAGCAAAAACGCTCGCAATCGACACTTCGGAGCAAGAGCAATGGAAAGGCGCGCCGGCAATTTTGAGGCGAACTCCGTTTGAGTTTGAAGGCGGAAACGGAACTGCCGAAAATCCGTTCTTAATCAAAACAGCAGAGCAGCTAAACTCAATCAGATTCGGGCTTGATTTTCATTACAAGCTGATTTCAGACATCGACCTTTCAAAATGGGGCAACTGGATTCCAATCGGCGGAACTCCGTCTTATGGCGGAAGCCACGGCGGACAAGGATTCCAGGCGGCGGATAAGGGAAGCGGAAAATTTTCAGGCTCACTAGACGGAAACCACCACGTAATTTCAGGAATGACGATAATCGACCACAGCGACGACATCTTTATGGGAGAAGACTTTGCGGAACGTTCCTACGCGCTTTTCGCCGAAATGATTAGACCAAAAGATTTCAGACAAGCGCAAAACAACTTTGTAAAAGACCTCGGAATCATAAACTATACAATCGATGTGAGCTACACAAAGCTAAAAAACGGATGCACGCTCAATGCGGCGGCTCTTTCACCAAACGCATCAAGCAGAACATTTGAAAACTGCTATTCATCAGGCGGAAAAATCAAAATCCACGCAAGCCGCGCCGACGAGCAGGAAAACAGTTTGTTCATCTACGCAGGCGGACTTCTTTCTTCAATTGACCACACAAAAGTCATAAACTGCTACAACACTTCTCCTCTAATAATCACAACAAGCGACACGGACTATATAGACACGCAACGCGGAAGCAAGAGGATGGTTATAGCAGGAGGAATCGCAAGGCGGGCGGAATACAGCAAAATAACCGGCTGCATGAACTCAGGCGAAATTTCAGTTCCGTATGCAAACTGGGGACTTGCGGCTCTTTCTGCTGGAATCGTTGCGAGGGTCGGAATAAGCGACGCCCCGGAAAACATTTACAATCTTCCGCCAGAAAACGCAACAAACATAACAAGCTGCTACAACATCGGAACAATCCGTGGAACTTACGTCGCAGGCATTATGGGCTTCACAGGAACTGACTGCTACGTAAGCGACTGCTACAACGCGGGAACTCTTGAAATTGACGAGCTTAATCCGAACAAAGAACCTCACCAGATAATAAAAGCCGACATCGCTATTCCAATCTGCAAAATTTTTAACTACGGAAAAAAATATGTTCACGACAACGGAATAAAAGTTGTCTCAGGCGACAAATGGATAGATTCTCCAAAGCTCGGAAGAAAAATCCTAAAGGCAATTCCAGAAGACAAGCTCGGAATCAAGCCAAGCGCGCCGGAAGCTCCAACACAAGTCGCAGGATTTTCAGACGTGATGTCAAACGATATTTTTGCGCTTTCTGTTCCCTGGGCGGTTGAAAATGGAATTGCCAAGCCTTCATCAAAAACAACATTCTCTCCGAACGAGCCTTGCACTCGCGGACAAGTTCTAACTTATATTTACCGCTGGAACGACTCACCAAAGTCTTCAATAAAAAATCCGTTCAAAGACGTAAGGCCAAGCGACAGTTTTTATAATGCAGCGCTCTGGGCTTATGAAAAAGGACTTTTCAAAGGAAATACTCTCAACGGAAACTCTCCTTGCACACGGGGAGACACAATCGAATTCTTATGGAAATACGCGAATTCTTATCCGATGAATCCGGCAGACAATTTTACCGACGTTCCGCGCTCGTCAAAATATCATTCCGCCGTTTCCTGGGCTTACTGGATGAGAGTTGCGACAGGAATCACACCGACAACATTCGAGCCTGAATCAGCCTGCACAAAAGCGCAAGTCGTAACGTTCATTTATAATCTTGAACATTCGCACTTTATGGACTGGCTAAAAATGACATTGGGACAATAAAAAATCATGGAGAAAAAATGAAAAAGTATTTTTCTAAAATTCTAATTTTAATCAGCATTGCAATTTTTAATTTGCAGAATTCTTTTGCGCAAAAACGAAGTCCGGCTTACGTTTGGCCAGAAAACACAAAAGGCGAATATCCTTACTACACGCAGGCACAGGCGGATTTTTTGTGTTCCGACATAAACCAGACAACGCTTGTAATCACAGATGAAAAAATCAAAAAGGCAGGCATAAATCCTGACAACAAAGAAAAAATAAGCCGTTACCTTAATGAAACAACAACTCCAGAAGAACGCGCAAGAATAAAAACAATAATTCTCGATATTGCCAATCCTGATGCAGAACCATTATTTGCATACAACTATCTTACGAACTGGGCTCATGTCTATCCGCGGAATTTAAAGAATCTGTGGCTTAGTCCAAAAGTCGATGTAAGAAAATTTCTCAAGGAAGTTAGAGATGTAAAAGCAAAATCAATGTTTGAATCAACAAACGCGCCTATGAACTCGTGGGACTGCACGCTTTACGTTCCTGAAAATCAGCTTCCGAAAGGAATGAGAGGAATTTTTGAAAATCCTGACGACCTGCTTTCAGTCTATCTTCTTCTTAGGTTCAGGACAAAAACTTACACAGGAGATGTTTATTCAGCCGCAAAACTTGGAGACAAGGCTACAAAACTGCATTGTAATAATCACGTTTATAATGAAAGGCTTGCCACAATCGACAAACTTTACAAAAAATCAACCTGCAAAAACATCAACAAATATTATTATTCCTGCGAATTCTGCGGAAAATGCGAATACAATCCAAATCACACATTTTCATACGAACTTTCTGAAAACAAACCAGAACCAATTGAAGACGGAAGATTCTACGGACATCATTTTATCGACCACAAAATCACAAAAGAAAATTTCGTCGGAATAAATTCAAGAGGAGAACGCGTCTACTGGAAATCCTGCTCACAATGCGGAAACAACGTAAAAGACTGCAACAGTTCTCCAAAAGTTTTCAACAGGGCGACATTTGACTTTGCGCTTGGAAAAGGCTTGGACGGAACTTATGAGCAGTATATGGAAATTATAACAAAGCAATGGAACACAGTTTATAAAGATGAAGCGCTGGAAAACGCATCGCTTGAATTTGACGGGCCGAGTTCTTTTGCAGTTCTTGATAAAGTTGCAAAAGCAAAAGTCAGCGGCAAGGCAGAAAACGACGTGAACTGGGCTTTTCAAAATGACTTGGTTGACGAAAAACTTTTTGGAAACGACTACACGGCAAAAATCACAAAACTGCAATGCGCTTCGCTTGCGGTGAATCTCGCAGAAAAAATGTCTGGCAAAACAATTGCGCCAGTTTCAAAACTTGCTTTTTCTGACACAGAAAATATTTACGCAAGAAAAGCCGCTGCAGCTGGAATCGCAAAATCCTCTGGAACTTTTAATCCAAATGCAATTCTGAGCCGTCAGCAAATGGCGACATATTTTTACCGCGCGCTTCAATACGTAAAAAAGAATTCTCACATCAAGTACACACCCTACACTCCAAAGCTTGAAAAATATAGCGACAGCGCTCAAATTGCAAAATGGGCAAAAGAACCAATGGGATTTATGGACACGCTCGGCTTAATCGAAAAAACTTCTGAAAAGACAATTTCGCCGGAAGCTCCTTGCACAATTGAAACCGCGATTGCTGCAGCAAGCAAAAGTTTTTATGCGGACAAAATCGGCTGGTATCAGGCGAGAACAGCTGTGGAAGCAGACACAGGATTTTATACTTCAAACAGAACTGCCCGGCATTTCTTGGACAGTGCTCTTTCAGGCGATGACTGGGGCGGCTGGCTTAGATACGTTTACACAGGCGGAACACGCATCTGGGTTACAGGTCCAAGAGTTGGAAGCTCGAGAGATTACGCAAGGCATTATCCGACAAAAAATCCGTACAACGGCGAGACAATATATGTGATTGCAGAAGATTTCTTGCCGATAAAAGCGGATTAAAAAATTCTGAATCAAAGCAACTTTAAAATAATCAAAATAAAATCTTATGGAGGAAAAAATGAAAAAATCAATTTTCAAGACCATCATCTTAATCAGCGCAATTGCGCTTGCAGCAGCTCCAGTTTTCTCGAAGGCAAAAAAGAAAACGCAATCAAAAGAAACTCAGCCCGCAGAAACCCAATCGTACTGGGATGGCGCACCGGCAGTCTTAAAGAAAACTCCGTTCAAATTTGAAGGCGGAACTGGCACTCTCAAAGATCCATACTTAATCAAAACAGCAGAGCAGCTCAATTCAGTCAGATTCGGACTTTCAAAGCACTACAAACTGATTGCCGACATCGACCTTTCAAAATGGGGCAACTGGATTCCACTCGGAGGAACTCCAGCTTACGGCGGTGCCTGGATAAAAAAATATCCTCAAGCAGCAGATGCAGGATGCGGAGAATTCACAGGTTCTTTTGACGGAAACGGCCACGTAATCTCTGGAATGACAATAATCGACCATAATGACGACATCTTTATGGGAGAAGCTGAGGCAACACGCGCATACGCTCTTTTCGGAGCAATATTTCCGGAAAACAATTCATTCATTAGAAATCTTGGAGTTGTGAACTACACAATTGACATCAGCCATACAAAAATGAAATACAACTGTGACCTTCGGGTGGCGGCGATTTCAAATTATGCGGCAGGCGTAATAGTAGAAAACTGCTACACTTCCGGCGGAAAAATCAAAGTACACACAGGACGCGCAGGAAAGCAAACTAGCAGAGCTTATGTAATGGCAGGCGGAATGTTCACAGAAATTGAAGACTCAAAAATTATAAATTGCTACAACGCATCTCCAATCATCATAACAACAAGCGACACAGACTATATGAACTATAATTATACAACCACAACAAGGCAGCTTGGTGATCTTCGTTCTGCAAGGGCTGGTGGAATTGCAATGCAGATGATGTACACACACATCACAGGCTGCATGAACGCAGGTGAAGTTACAGTTCCTTACTCAAACTTTGGATACGGAAATTCGCTTGCAGGAGGAATTGTGGGAAAAGTTGTATGCGATGGTCAGAATACTATTTACGACTTGCCTCCAGAAGCGGCAAGCACAATAACAAGCTGCTACAACATCGGAAAAATCACAGGAACTTATGCCACAGGAATTTTGGGATTCACAAAAACCGACTGCTACATAAGCGACTGCTACAACGTGGGCAAGCTTGTTCTTGACGAAGACAATCCGCAAAAAGACTATATTCCAACTTTCAAGGATGACATAATAGTTCAATCAAGCCGTATTCTTGAATACGGAAAAAAATACGTTCACGACAACGGAATAAAAGTCGTTCATGGCAGCAGATGGATAGATTCTCCAACGCTCGGAAGAAAAATCTTAAAGGCAATTCCAGAAGACAAACTTGGAATCAAGCCAAGCGAGCCGGAAGCTCCAGTTCAAATCGCAGGATTTTCAGATGTAATGTCAAACGATGATTTTGCGCGCTCTGCTCCCTGGGCAGTTGAAAAAGGAATCGCAAAGCCATCATCAAAAACAACATTCTCTCCAAACGAGCCTTGCACAAGAGGACAAGTTGTTACATACATTTACCGCTGGCAAGGGTCTCCAAAAGTTTCAGGTAAAAATCCGTTCAAAGATGTAAAGCCAAGCGATTCTTTCTACAACGCGGCACTCTGGGCTTCCAAAAATGGATTTATAGACGGAAAAACATTCAACGGAAACGCTCCTTGCACACGTGGCGATGCGCTTGAAATCTTATGGAAATGCTCAGGCTCAATGTCTATGATTGCAATTGATAACTTTACCGATGTTCCGCGCTCGTCAAAATATCAGCAGCCAGTTTCTTGGGCATACTACGGCGCAATCGCAAAACCAGCCACAAAAACAACATTCGAACCTGAAAGCGTCTGCACAAAAGGCCAGATTGTAACGTTCATTTATCAAGTTGAGCACACAGGCTTAAAGGACTGGATGGATACAACACAGAAAAATTCGAATTCGAAAGCAAGCAAAAAAAATGCGAAGTCGGATTCAAATCAAACCGATAATGCTTTAACCGATGAAGATTTAGATGCTTTACTTGAGAACGCACGCAAACAAGCGGAGATGCTTCTCAACGGAAATCAGTTCTAGTTGCGGATTTGATATAATCATCAGGGCAAACGCATTATAAATAATTTAAGTAAAGTTTGCGCGAAGGAACGGTTCC
>OIZV01000105.1_pt1 | contig 55240 bp, 47 predicted proteins | sample 1588681 | NCBI WGS metagenome assembly OIZV01 (sample SAMN03283281) | human gut metagenome | biome: human-associated habitat; material: feces | host: Homo sapiens | place: Peru | collected 2012 | reverse complement strand
GTAGAGCACTCGGCTGTTAACCGAGTTGTTGTAGGTTCGAGCCCTACTCGGGGAGCTGTGGGAGTCGAAGGACTCCCCTTTTTGTTTATACGGGATTTGCGCCAAGGTGCACCCGACGCAGAACCGTTACGGAAAAAGTGTGCACAGAAACGAGGATTAAAATGGGCGTACTATCAAATCTGGAACCGCAGAGCGTGTTCCGTTATTTTGAGGAAATTACAAAGATACCGCACGGTTCGGGAAATGTGGAGCAGATCAGCAATTTCCTTGCAGCGTTTGCAGAGGAAAGAGGACTGTTCCATATACAGGATGCTTGGAAGAATGTCATTATTGTGAAGGAGGCAACACCGGGGTACGAGAAGGAGCCTGCGGTGATTCTTCAGGGGCACATGGATATGGTTGCCGTGAAGAAGCCTGACTGCGATATTGATATGAAGAGGGATGGGCTTCGTGTGGCAGTGGACGGCGACAAAATCTACGCAGAGGGAACCAGTCTCGGTGGAGATGACGGCATTGCGGTCGCTTATGCGCTGGCGCTTCTGGCTTCGGATTCCATCAGCCATCCGAAGCTGGAGGTAATTATTACGGTTGATGAAGAGGTCGGAATGGACGGCGCAAGAGAGATAGACCTTTCCATGCTGACAGGAAACCGTATGGTGAATCTTGATTCAGAGGATGAGGGAATCTTTCTGACCAGCTGTGCCGGAGGTGCGAGGGTGAAGTGTGATCTGAAGCTGGAGACACAGAGGCTCGAAGGGCTTACCTACGAAGTTACCGTGGGTGGCCTGCTCGGCGGACATTCCGGTGGCGAGATTGACAAGGAGAGAGGTAATTCCAACTGCCTGTTCGGTCGCCTGTTAAGACGGCTGTGTGAGAAGGTGCCGGTAGGGCTGGCAGAGCTTAAGGGTGGACTGGCGGACAACGCCATTCCGAGGGAGACAGTCGGATTGTTGGTTATTGACAAGACCGACAGCGAGAAATTTGCCTCAGTTCTGGATACGGTTGAAAAGGAAATTCAGTCGGAGTTGTCCTCCAAGGATCCGGATGTATTTATCAAGGCGACGGAAAAGGAGTCCGCAGCCATGGAATGTACAACGGCGGAAAGTACAAGGAAGGCGGCGAACTTTCTCAGTGCGGTTCCCAACGGCGTTCAGGCGATGAGTGCAGACATGCCGGGGCTGGTGGAAACGTCTCTGAATCTCGGGATTCTGGAGTATGCAGGCGGAGAACTGCGGGCAGAATTTTCTGTGCGAAGCAGTGTCGAGAGTGCAAAGAATGCGCTGATTGGAAAGCTTTTTGCCCTGACTGAGCTGGCAGGCGGCAGCAATACCGTAACCGGCGACTATCCGGGATGGAAGTTCAGAAAGGATTCACCGCTGCGCGAGAAGATGGTCAGACTGTACGAGGAGATGTACGGAAAGGCACCGAAGGTCGAGGCAATCCACGCAGGATTGGAGTGCGGTATTCTGGGCAGCAAGATTTCTGATCTGGACTGCGTTTCCATGGGGCCGGATATGCGGGACATTCACACCACGGAGGAGACGCTGAGCATTTCTTCGACGAGAAGAGTGTGGGAGTACCTTGTGCGGCTGCTTGAGACAAAGGAAGCCTGAATCGGACAAAATAGTACATCCCGAGACAGGAAAATTCCATTTTGAAACCGGATTCATAATGGTATAATGAGGCTTGTCATCAGGAGAGGAGAGAAAAGTAAGATGAAACAATTTGACTACAATAAGGTAAAGGATCCCGAGTTTTTCCGGGATAACAGGCTTGATGCCCATTCCGATCATGTATGCTATGCGAATGAGGAAGAGGAAAAGAGAGGAGTCAGCAGCTTCCGGTTTAACCTGAACGGACTGTGGAAGTTTGCCTATGCGCCGAATTTTGTTTCTGCGCCGGATGGCTTTGAGGCGGAAGGCTATGATTGTAAGGGGTGGGCGGACATACATGTGCCTGCACATATCCAGATGGAAGGCTATGATGCACCGCAGTACGCGAATGTACAGTATCCGTGGGACGGTTGGCAGGAGGCTGAGCCGGGAGAGATCCCTGAAAGATTCAATCCGGTTGCAAGCTATGTAAAGTATTTTGAAGTGCCGGAAAACATGAAGGGTCAGCCTGTCTATATCTCCTTTCAGGGAGTTGAAAGCGCTCTGGCGCTGTGGTGCAACGGCAGTTATGTAGGGTATAGTGAGGACAGCTTCACACCCTCGGAATTTGACCTGACACCTTATCTGAAGGATGGAGAAAATAAGCTGGCGGCGCACGTGTTCAAGTGGAGCTCCAGCAGCTGGTGTGAGGATCAGGATTTTTTCCGCTTCTCGGGCATATTCCGTGATGTCTACCTCTATACGGTTCCGGCGGTACATATCAGCGACATGAGAGTGCAGACTCTGTTGCAGGACGGTTTCGACAGGGCAGAGCTCGTGCTGGATCTGAAGGCAACGGCAAACGGTAAGATTAACGTGTCTCTGTTAAAGGAGACGCGAGAGTTCCGTTATGACGACAGCTACAGGAAAAATCTTGGTCAGGTGACGGAATGCAAGGCGATTGCGGATATGTCCGCGGCGTTGAAGAATGAGAATCACTTTGTCATTCCGGTGGAAAAGCCGCTGCTGTGGAGTGCGGAAGAGCCGAACCTTTATAAGTTGAAAATAGAAGTCCTCAATGAGAGCGGAAGGCTGCAGGAGGTGATCCCCGTGCAGGTCGGCTTCCGTCGCTTTGAAATCGCAGATGGACTGATGAAGCTGAATGGAAAGCGTATTGTCTTTAAGGGCGCTAACAGACATGAGTTCAGCTCGCGCACCGGTCGTGTGGTCAACGAGGAGGAGCTCTGGCAGGATCTTGTGACGATGAAGCAGCATAACATCAATGCAATCCGTACCTGCCATTATCCGAACGATTCAAGAATCTATGCGCTCTGCGACAGGCTTGGATTGTATATGATTGATGAATGCAATCTGGAGTCCCATGGTTCGTGGACGGCGGCACTGGACGGCAAGATTCCGATGGAAAATATTGTGCCCGGGAACCGTCCCGAATGGAATGCCATGATGCTTGACCGTGTCGAGTCCATGTACCAGAGGGACAAGAACCATCCGGCAATCCTTATCTGGTCCTGCGGAAATGAGGCATTTGGCGGAAAGAACATTTTTGATATGTCACAGTTCCTGCGGGAGCATGACAAGGGCAGAGTCATTCATTATGAGGGTATCTTCCATGACAGGAGCTATCCCGATACCAGTGATGTGGAGAGCCAGATGTACACGCCTGCGGCAAGGATTGCGGAGTGGCTCAAGAAGGACAGAAGCAAGCCCTTTATCTGCTGCGAGTATACGCATGCCATGGGAAATTCCTGCGGCGCAATGCATAAGTACACGGATCTGACGGACAGAGAGCCGTTGTATCAGGGCGGTTTTATCTGGGATTATGTGGATCAGTCCATCTATAAGAAGGATCGCTACGGCAATGAGTTTCAGGCATACGGCGGTGATTTTGACGACAGACCCTGCGACTATAACTTCAGCGGAAACGGTATTGTATACGGCGGTGACAGAAAGCCTTCACCGAAGATGCAGGAGGTAAAGTATAATTACCAGAATATTTCCGTTGAAGTCATGGAGAACAAAATCAAGATCACGAATAAGAATCTTTTTGCCGATACCAGTGACTTCGACTGCTTCCTCCGCGTCGAGAGAGAGGGTGTGCTTGTCGAGGAAAGAAAGCTGATGACGGACGTTGAGCCCGGCTGCAGCGGCGAGTTCCCGCAGCCGTTCCTGATTCCCGGGACTGCAGGAGAGTATGTTGTCACAGTGTCCTTCTGCCTGAAAAAGGATACCGCATGGGCGAGAGCAGGGCATGAGATCGCGTTCGGGCAGGGCGTGTTCCGTAAGACCGGAGAGGAGACTTATATTGCCGACAGACCGGTTGCAGTGGATAAGACCTTGCAGGTCATTCACGGCAAGAGCAATCTCGGTGTCAGAGGCGAAGAGTTTGAAGCGCTGTTCTCTTATGGCGGAGGACTTGTCTCCTACCGTTATGGCGGAAAGGAGCTGTTAAAGACGATGCCGAAGCCGAATTTCTGGCGTGCGCCGGTAGACAATGACTACGGCAACCACATGATGCAGCGTTACGGACAGTGGAAGCTCGCAAGTATGTATGTGGGAACCTATGGTGTGGAAGGCAAGAATCCTGTTATTGAAGAGCGGTGCAACGGTGTTGTTCTCACCTATCGCTACCAGATGCCCACCACGCCGGTCAGCGAGTGCGAGGTGAAGTACAGGGTATACGGAGACGGAACGATTGAGACGACGCTGGCGATGGATCCGGTAAAGGAGCTTGGGGATATGCCGGAGTTCGGAATGCTGTTTAAGGTTGACGCTGACCTTGACAATCTGGAATGGTATGGAAACGGACCGCAGGAGACCTATGCCGACAGACAGCGCGGTGCGAAGCTCGGAATTTTCCGCAACAAGGTCGAGGAAAATATGGCACACTATATGGTGCCTCAGGAATGTGGCAACAAGACGGAGGTTCGGTATGCCAAGGTGACGGATGCAAAGGGACGGGGTGTTCTCTTTGCCGGAAATGCCATGAGCTTTTCAGCGCTCCCTTGGACGCCGCATGAGATGGAAAACGCGGCACATCCGAACGAACTGCCCAAGGTACACTATACGGTCATCCGTGCCGCACTTGCCCAGATGGGGGTCGGCGGTGACGACAGCTGGGGCTCAAAGGTACATGACGAGTACCTTCTTCCGGCAGACCGGAGACTGGAGTTTACCTTCTGTTTCAAGGGAATCTAAGGCTGCACAGAAGAAAATGGAAAAATAGTTGTAAAAATATCTACAATTTTGAAAAAAACACTTGCTTTTTCTCCCCGGACACGGTATAATCCTTATTGTGTTTCGGGGTGTGGCTCAGCTTGGTTAGAGCGCCATCTTAGGGAGGTGGAGGTCGCGAGTTCGAATCCCGCCACTCCGATGAATAAAAAGTGCCAAGATTTCGGCTTTGCTGGAATTTTGGCACTTTTGTTATAGGAGGCTGAAAATGCAGTTGGAACAGCAGAGAACAGAGAAGGAACAGAGAACTAAAAAGAATAGCACACCTAAGGTATGCAAAGAGACAGCAAGGAAGATCTGCCCGGTGGCGGGGAAGTGCGGCGGCTGCCAGTGGATCAATAAGGAATACGCGGAGCAGCTGAAGGCGAAGGAGACAAGGTTCCGTAAGCTGATGGAGCCGTACTGTAAGCCGGAGCCGATTATCGGCATGGAACAGCCGACACATTACCGAAATAAGGTACATGCAGCGTTTGGTGAAGATAGGCGGCACAATGTGATCTCCGGCATCTATGAGGCGAACAGCCATAGAATTGTGCCGGTGGACAGCTGTCTGATTGAAAACAAAAAGGCGGATGAGATCATTGTCTCTATTCGCGGCCTGTTGCGTTCCTTTAAAATTCGTCCCTATAACGAGGACACGGGATACGGTCTGCTTCGGCATGTCCTTGTCCGCGTCGGTCATGTCTCGGGAGAAATTATGGTTGTGCTGGTGCTCGGTTCGCCGATTATGCCGTCCAAGAATAATTTCGTCAAAGCACTGCGAAAGCTTCATCCTGAGATCACTACCGTGGTTGTCAATGTAAATGACCGCGGAACCAGTATGGTGCTGGGCGATAAGGAACAGGTTCTCTACGGCAAGGGATATATTGAGGATGAGTTGTGCGGCAGGAAATTCCGCATCTCGCCGAAATCCTTTTATCAGGTGAATCCGGTTCAGACGGAAAAGCTATATAACAAAGCGATGTGTTATGCCGGACTGACGGGAAAGGAGGTTCTTGTGGATGCCTATTGCGGCACAGGAACCATAGGCATTATTGCAGCGGATAAGGCTGGTAAGGTTATTGGTGTGGAGTTGAACGGCGATGCTGTCAGAGATGCGCGGAACAATGCGCGGATGAACCAGATCAGCAATATAGAGTTCTGCCAGAATGATGCCGGAAAATTTCTGGTGGAGATGGCGGAGCAGAAAGCGGAAGTAGATGTTGTCATGATGGATCCGCCCCGCAGCGGAAGCACGGAGGCATTTCTGGACGCGGTGGCGACGATCAAACCGAAGAGAGTGGTCTACGTCTCCTGCAATCCCGACACGCTGGTAAGGGATCTGAAATACCTGACGAAAAATGGCTATCAGGTGAAAAAATGTGTGGCAGTAGACATGTTTCCGTTCACGGAAAGCTGCGAGGCAGTCGTACAGATGCAGTATCAACCCAAGAAGCTGGGATAGGAAAAGTTATATGCCTGACACCCCGGGTAGGGGAAAGATAACAGGAGAAAGTACAATGGCATCCAGCATTATTCATTATGCAATTACATGCGAAATTATCAAGAAAAGAAAGTTTAGGAATCCTGACCGCCTAAAGCTGGGAGCGGTTCTTCCGGATGCAGGTTGCAATTATGGTAACAGCCATATGAAAATAACCGTTGCCGGAGGGCAGAAGAAAACATATGATTTTGAAGGTTACAGAAAACTGTTTGGGAATCTGATGAAGACGGATGATCTGTATCTGGGCTATTATCTTCATCTTGTACAGGATGTGGTTTACAGACACTTTGTGTATGACAAATATCATTGGAATCCGATGATACCGGGGAATATAGATAGGCTTCACAGGGATTATGAGATCGGCAATTCCTATGTGATACGGAAGTATCAGTTACGGAATGAGCTTGTAATACCGTCGGATTTTGAGAAGGAAGCTCTGAACAGGTTATGCGCCTTTGACCTGAAGGATTTGCGTGAAAGCATGGATTCATACTTCCTGCCGGTCGAAGACGGGGATATATTTTTCTTTACGAGGAAAATGACCGATGAGTACATTGCGGAGGCAGTGGAAGATTGCATGCGGGAATTGGAAGCTCTGGAAAATGGAAAAGAAGGAATAGATGGCTATGCATGTGCATGGGATAATATGCATATACGTTAGAGAGCAAAGACAAAAAATTCAACAAGCGGCGAACCGGCGTAACAATCGCCAGTTCGCCGTTGTTAGTCTGTTAAAAATTCTTCTACAGAGTACAACCTATTTCTCTAAAACCGTACTTAAATAGTGAAAGCAGCTTTCAATGGAAACTACAGGGAGGAAAACTATGTGGATGACAATAAGATCATAGAACTATATTGGGAACGGAAAGAAGATGCAATTAAGGAAACTTCTCTAAAATATGGCGGGTTATGTACCCACATTGCCGGAAATATTCTTTCGAGCAATGAAGATAGCGAGGAATGTGTGAATGATACCTATTTCGCTTTATGGAACGCGATTCCAAGCCAGAAACCAAGTATATTTTCTGCATTTATTGGCCGGATTACAAGAAATCTGGCGTTAAAGAAATATGAGTATATTTCTGCGTCAAAACGAAATCCTGCTGTGGTTACATCTTTTGAGGAATTGAGCGATTGTGTATCGGGAACGGATAATGTTGAGTCTGAGGTCGAAAGCAGACAAATCGAAAACATGATCAGTACATTTCTTTGGCGGCAGGGAGAAGAAAAGAGAAATGTGTTTATCAGACGATACTGGTACTTTGATTCTATTGAAACTATTTGCAGCAGCACCGGGTTCTCTCAAAGCAAGGTGAAATCCATGTTGTATGAAATGCGCCGGAAATTGCGGGCAAATCTGGAAAGGGAGGGAATTGAATTATGAACAAAGAACAGTTTTCAGAGCATATAGGGAATATTGATGACAGACTTGTAAAACAGGCGGAACAGATCCCGAATTATGCGGCAATGCGCCGCAAAAAAGGATTTCGGCAGCTTTGGGGGATCGCTGCGGCGCTTGTTCTTATGGTTTCCGGTTTCGGTGTCGGAGCGATAGCCTTTGCCCGTGAAACCATTGTAGAGGTGCCTGTCGAACAGGAAACCTTGGAATTAGAGGGGATTAACCTTACACTGATTTTGCCGGACAGCTGGAAGGGACAATATTCTGTAGAAAAAAGAGGGGAAAACTTCGATGTATACATACCTGAAATCAGAGAAAAAACAGCTGGATATGAAGGTATATTGTTTACGATTGTCTGCTACGAAGAATCCATGACAGAGGAGCAGTTTATTGAGAATGGACTTGATTTTACTGCCTATCGCTATATTCTTACGACAAGTAATAAAACGTATATTCTACATTATGCAAGTGATGTGCAGTGGGATCCGGCAGATAAGGAGCAGGAAGCAGTTTACCTGAAAATGATGAGCGAAATTAAAGATATTCGGTTTTCTGTTGATAATGTTTTTGAAAATATTACCCAAAATGCAATTTCTAATGGTATAGTAAAATCAGATATGGAAGCCGATGACGGAAAAAACCTTGTGTGGGAAGCAATGTCTGAAAGAGACATTGACGGAAACATGTGCTACACATTTGAGTTGAGATATTCTGAAGATGAAAATAGTAACGGAGAAATGGCAGGACGGCTTCTGGGTATTTATGCCGTATCAAAGGACGGAACAAAGTTTTATCAATACAATATGGCTGATGATATATGGGAATAGTGATTTGAGCGGATATAGAATTAGAAGGTCTGCGCTGGAGGGGAACGGAAATGCTGTTTTTTTTGGAAACTGTGGATGTTGTGGCTATTTTGCTGATGCTTTTCATGCTGGTCGTTATTTTGAACCAACAGCCGTCGAAGGCGCAGATGGCGTTTATTCTCTATAATGTCTTTACGATTATATTCGTGAGCGGACTCCAGCTGGAACTGATGCACTCGGATACGGTCGGGGAAGCATTGTCCGGACTTTGTGTCCAATATGTCGGACAGGCAGGCTTTCTGATGGCGCTTCTGTGGTTTGTTTCCGTATTTGCAAGGTTTTCCATTCCGGCGTGGATCTATGGCGTGCAGGCGCTGTGCAGTGCCTTTGTGCTCGTGGGAATCTTTACCGCTGAGAAACATCCCTTTTTCTATTCCTCAATGGAAATTCTGACGGACGGATTATATAACAGGATCGAAGTCGAGGGCGGAGTCCTCTGGTATTTGCATTACATACAGCTCTTTACGGATATTCTGGCAATTCTGGTTCTATGTGCCGTCAGATACCGGAAAAGTTCTCCTGTGCAGAGAAAGCGGATTCTATATATTGCTGCGGGGATCGGAGCCCTGACGTTGGAGCTTTTCTTAAAGGGAGTCGGCGTGTTCGGCAGCTATAACCCTGTCGTGATCGCAATGACCGTCACAATGTTCTGTATGATGATGGCGATGCTGAAGTACCGCTATTTCGGTTCGTTGCACGCGGCGGTTGACAATGCGTTCAACCATGGAAATGAAGGGCTGATTATACTGGACGGGGAGGATATGATTATCTTCGCAAATCACAGGATGGACGAGCTGTTTGCGGATATCCGCACAAACCGCAATATAGGAAATTACCCTGAGATTACCTCCCTGATGGGACGGCAGGAGCCGTTGGTGTACCGTGGAAATACCGTCTATGAACTGCGTGTTGAGGATATTATCGAAAACGGAGAGAAGAACGGACATATGCTCTGGTTTATCAATCAGACGCAGCAGCTGCACACAATGCAGAAGCTGAAGGAGGCGGATGAGGCGAAAACGCAGTTCCTGATGAAGGTCAGCCATGAGCTTCGCACCCCGATGAACACCATGCTCGGAATGAACGAGATGATTATCCGTGAGAGTGCAGAGGAGGAGATCAGAAATTACGCGCGTGAGGTTGCCGGAGCCGGAGCGCACATGATGGCTCTGATCGACGAGGTTTTGGACGCTTCCAGACTGGAAAGCGGAAGACTTGTCGTTTCGAGGACTCCCTACAGGATAGAGGATACTCTGGAAAAGGCGGAGGAGCTTATGCGGCCGCAGGCGGAGAGAAAGGAGCTGGCGCTTGACGTCGAAATAGCGGAGGAGCTGAAAGGAGACAGGGGCTGTCAGGTCGGAGATTCGGTGCGCCTGCTTCAGGTAATCACGAACCTGCTGTCAAATTCCATAAAGTATACGGATAAGGGCTTTGTGGGCTTAAAGGCAGATGTGAGGACGGAGAACGGAAAACGGCAGCTTGCCCTGACGGTCAGCGACAGCGGCATAGGGATTCCGAAGGAGGAACTTGACCGGATCTTTGAAATCTTTGAGCGTGGTAGCAACATCGGCAGAAAGGCGGGCATCGGTCTTGGACTGGCGATTGTGAAACAGCTGACAGAGGCGATGGGGGGAACCCTGACGGTCGAAAGTACGCTTGGACAGGGAAGCAGATTTACGATTCTTCTGCCATGGACGGAAGCGACAGCGGAGGAAATGTCGGCGTGGAGAGAGGAGAGAAGGGAACAGGAGCAGACATCGGAGGTGGAGAGAGAGCAGTTACCGGATTTCCATACAAAGCATATTCTTGCTGTGGATGACAACGAGCGGAATCTGATGGTGATAAAGCAGCTGTTGAGACGGTCGAAGGCCGTTGTTGAGACGGTGTCGGGGGGCAAGCGTGCGCTGGAAATCTGCCGGAAGAAGAAGTACGATCTCATTTTGCTGGATCATATGATGCCTGATCTGGATGGAATAGAGACCCTGCATCGCCTCCGGGAGGATGCTGACGGGAAAAACCGGGAAACACCAGTCATTGCATTGACTGCCAATGCGGGAAAAGAGGCGGAACAGATGTATCTGGCGGAAGGCTTCGCAGGTTATCTGGCAAAGCCGGTCGAACCGAAGCGGTTGGAGAGACTGCTGATAAGCTTTCTGAAATCCGACGATGCCGGTCAGGAGACGGCGGAGGAGACAGCCGGGCAGGAGAATAGCTGGCTACAGATTCTGGAGCATGCGGGCATGAATACGGGGGACGGCATGCGCTACGCGGATGCGGATGAAGCATTCTACCGCAGATTGCTGGAGCTGTTTGCAGGGGAACAGGAAAAACAGAACAAAAGACTGACGAGTATTCTCCAGCAGCTCATAGAACAGGAAAAGATGTCGCAGCCGGAAACAGAAGGTCTCTGGAAACAGTGGGTCTCTGCCTGTCACGGTATGAAGGGCGAGGCGCGGGGCATCGGCGCGGCAGAGCTGGGTGAAAAATTTTATTCGCTTGAGCTTGCTGGCAGGGAGCAGGATATTGCCAGAATTGAGAAAGAATACTCTGATATGGACAGCGAATGGCGGAGAGTTGTGGAGGGAATCAGACAAGCTCTGGAGATATTGGGCTAAGCTGTTCGGAAAACTCCGTCCGAGCGGGACGAAAGATTTATGTCTAATGTGGCGATCTTGAGTTCAGCGTTAGTACTTGGCCGGATGCCCTTTTTTAAATGGCATAGGACAAGCCGCCAGTCTTACAAGATTGTGGGTTTCTATAACGAGTAAACTTGGAATAAAATGTTATAGATTTTGTGACATATAGGAAGTATAATATAAATAGAATAAATAGCGAAAGAAGCTGATTTCATATGAGCATAGCTGAATTAACAACCAAGATTGAGAATCTGTCGACAGAGGATTATAATATGGTAGTCATGCTTGTAAACAGATTAGCCGAGAAATCAGAAGCCAGTGGGCTTAAAAAGCTAAGTGAGGACGAACTGGTAGAGGAACTTTCCGAGTCAATCAGAAAGAGCAATATGGGGGCAACAAAATCAGCAAAAGCAGTATCTAAGAGCATGAGGGAAAAGTTTGACGATTACATGCATAGCAGTGCCCATTTATTCTATAGGTACGGAGCGAGTGAAGGTGTGCAGATTACATAGTTTATCTGTACACTCTGTTTTTAAAGACTAGAAAGAAGGTGAGAAGCATGGAGATACTATGTGCCGATTGGCAGGAATATGAAATTATGCACGGCAATCAAAAGGTGGCATCTGTTTGCAGGAATGGTATCTGTAATATCTACATGGAAGAAATGCTGCCATACAATTTATATTTGGAGCAGGTCGCCGAAGAGGATATAGATGGCAGGATACAAAATCTGGATAACTTTTACCATTGGTGTGCTTCTCGCATATTGACGCTGGACAGGGAATTTGCCAAAGAGATTTTGAATAGTATCGGAGCGACACAATCGGCTACAGACAAAGAACGGGCGCAGATTGCTTTATCTTATCACTGTTTATCTCTCATGGATATTTTTTGGACAAAAGAAAAAAATGAACAGCAAAACTTTTCGGAACTAAACTTGTTTGAAAATCATCTGGAGTCAGCCTTTGTGGATGTCTCGCTCAGAGGCAGGCAGATGACCATACAGAACAGACACTTGATAGCGGATGATTTGGGAACACAGGGCTGCTATCCGAAGGCATGGATCAGAAAACAGGATGGCTTCTGGCTGATGAAAGATGGTGGTTTGGAACCTGTGGAGCATGAGCTTTTGGCAAGCAGGATAGCAAGGTGTTTTCGGGTGAATCAAGTGGAGTATGAAGAATCCTTTTATGACGGACAGAAGGTATCTGTCAGCAAAATCATCACTTCCTTGAGTCAAAGTATTGTTCCTATGGAATATTTTCAGGTTTATGCAGCCAATCACGAGATAGATACCATGGAATATATTTCGCAGTTGGATGGCTATTCCTATTATATGATGAATATTATAGATTACTTAGTCGGGAATACAGACAGGCACTGGGGAAACTGGGGGTTGCTGGTGGACAATAGCACAAATCAGCCGATTCGCCTTTATGATTTGATGGACTTTAACAAAACATTTCAGATCTATGATACTCTGGAGGGGGCAAACTGTCTGACGGTTTCTGCAAGGATGACACAAAAGGAAGCTGCAATAGAAGCTGTGAAGTCAATCGGGTTAAACCAGATACGGGAAGTAGACAGTAAATGGTTTACGGATATTGCTGTAAGAACAATGTTTGAGAAAAGGCTGGCGTTGTTAAAAGCGCAGGAAAAAGCGGAATAAAAAAACGATGGGGTGGAAGGTAATGAAAGGGCATTCGGTTCAATCCGGATGCCCTTTTTTGAACGGCATATTCAGCCGGGCTCGGCGATTCTCGACACGCCGACATAGATTTCAGAGATCTCGTACCATGTGGCATAGTCGGTCACGCCGGTCTGGGGCAGATTGAAGATCTTCTGGAAAATGCGGACGGCTTCCGCCGTTGCGGGGCCGTAAATACCGTCGGCTGTAAGGGTCGGTATTGCCGGATAGTTGCGTGCAATGCGGTTCAGCTGGTTCTGGAGCTGTCTGACCTTGTCGCCGGAGGCGCCGATGCCGAGATCGTAGCCGGGCCAGGAGGAGGGCACACCGGAGATGAAGTCGGCAGAGTTGATATACATATCATTTCCGAAATAATAGCGGATGATTTCGATGGCAGAATAGCCCTCGTCACCCAGATACTTCGAGCCCCACTGGCTTAAGCCGGAACAGGTGACTCTGTTTCCGTCGCAGTAGGAGGTGAAAATCGGCTGGCGCACACCGGGGCGGGACAGGTAGTTGGCAAAAATGGTATCGACGAGATAGTCGATGTTCTCGTAAATATTTCTGCCGTAGACCCATTTCTGGTCGTAGGCGGTCGAAGAGGTGATGGTAAAGTCGTATCCCTGATTCCGGTACCACTCCGTATATACCCTGTTCAGAGTAAAGGACTGTATGGCGAGGACATTCGCGTAAATGGCGCTTTCCGGCCATGTGGAGTAGATCTCACAGGAGGCGACGTTCTTGATGTAATCCCGATAGCGCACCCAGTAGTTCGGCGCGGTAGAGTCGCTCGGGACGCCGTCATGTACGATGACATATTCGGGGATGACGACCCGGCTCAGAACGATCTCACCGGTTTCCGCCATCGGCTTGATCTCATCCTCAGGTATTTTCGGCGGATACTCGCCCCAGAGGGTATGTGCCGGGATTGTGACCTTTTTTTCATCCTCCTCGGTGACGGCGAGAGGATTCATGTGGATGGGCTGCAGGGAAAGCTCGTCAGCCAGAATCTCGGAGCCGGATACATAGATGGGCTCAAAGCCCTCCGCAGTGACCATGATATTGTATTCGGCATAGGGCTGCACCAATGCATCCGGATCGAGGGAGAGAGCCAGTGGCGGAGCGGGCAGCTCTACGGTGGGAGTCTGACCGGAGCTATCGGTGGTCAGGGTATCCAGCGTATTTTCGGGATCGCCGGTGTAGGAGATGGTGACAGTTGCATTTTCGATGGGAACGAGTCCGATCGAGGAGACGACACTGATCTTCAGAGTGCCGGCATACTGCGTATCGATTGGTTCCGGTGTCTGTGCGGCAGTCACATCGGGAGCGGCTAGGGTCTGTTCGGTTGAAAGTTCTTCGGACATAGGTAACCTCAAAGGATTCGTTACTGTATATATATGCCGTTTCACAAAAAAAGTGCTTGACGGATTCGGAAAAAAAGTGTACCATTGTATTACAGAACTAATACAGATAGACAATACAACAAATGCAGGAAAGGGATGAGCAAGATGGCATGGGATTTGGATGCGGACAGACCCATTTACGCACAGCTTGTTGAGCGTATTCAGATGCAGATCGTTTCGGGACAGTACCCGGCGGGCAGAAAGCTGCCGAGTGTCAGAGAACTGGCAGCAGTTGCGGCAGTGAATCCGAATACGATGCAGAAAGCATTTGCAGAGCTTGAACGGAGCGGGCTGATTATCACGCAGCGGACGAATGGGAGAACGGTCACGGAGGATCAGCAGAAAATCCGGGACATTAAGGAAGCACTGGCACAGGAACATGTGAACAATTTCTTTACAAAGATGAAGGAATTGGGATATACTGAACAGGAGGCAATCGAACTGTTGAGAGCGGGAAGGCTTTTATCAGATAATCATGAGGGAGAACAGAAATGAATGAACTGGTAGAACTGGTGGGACTGACAAAGTCCTACGACAAGAAGAATGTAGCGGTAAATAACATTACGCTTACACTTCCGAAGGGAAAGATCATCGGACTTCTGGGACCTAACGGCAGCGGTAAGACGACACTGATCAAGATGCTGAACGGTCTGCTGACTCCGACCCAGGGAAGTATAAAGATCAACGGACAATATGTAGGTGTGGACACAAAGGCTCAGGTCGCGTACCTCCCCGACAGGACTTATCTCTCGGGTGGACAGAAGATCAGTGAGATACTGGATTTTTTCAGCGACTTTTATGCTGATTTTTCCAAGGAAAAAGCGATCGAGATGCTGCAGAGCCTGAACATTGATCCTTCGGTGAAGCTGAAGACTTTGTCCAAGGGAAACAAGGAAAAGGTGCAGCTGATACTGGTTATGAGTAGGCAGGCGAGCCTGTATATTCTGGATGAGCCGATCGCAGGTGTTGATCCTGCGGCGAGAGATTACATACTGCGGACCATTATCAACAACTATAACCCGGATGCAACGGTCATTATCTCGACGCATCTGATCGGAGACATTGAACAGGTGCTGGACGAAGTGATCTTCATGCGCTATGGACATCTGGTGCTCTACACATCGGTAGACAATATCAGGGAACAGCACGGCAAGTCTGTGGACGCATATTTCAGGGAGGTGTTCGCATGTTAGGAAAACTGATAAAGCATGAATGGAGGGGAACCTACAGGGTAGGCTGCCTCATGATGCTGCTGATGGCAGGCATCACCTTCTTCGGATGGCTGGCATTCCAGTCGCCGATGTGGAAGGAATTGTCGGGCAATTCAGATAGCTACAGCGTTACAATGGAGGCAGGCATTCTGAATATTCTGAGTGTGTTTACGTTGCTGCTGTACTTTGTTATGCTGATTGTTGTACTTGTCGGAATCGTGGTTTATCTGGCAGTTCACTTTTACAAGACAGTGTACACGGACGAGGGCTATCTGACCCATACGCTTCCCGTGACGAAGCATCAGCTGCTTTTCTCGAAGATATTGGTCGGCGGACTCTGGACAATGATTATATATGCGATGGTATATCTGTCTGTGATCCTGCTGGGAGCTTCCCTGATCGGCGCGATCCTGCCGGATGGGTACACCTTTGCGCGTTTCTGGAGCGAATCCGGCGAGCTGATAGCGGAGCTGAGAATGGAAATGGAAAGGCTGTTCGGATTAAATTTCGTGATATACAAGGTATTTTTCCTGCTCTCCCTGCTGATAGGACCTTTTATAGCAATGGCGACGGTGTACGGCGCAATTTCACTGGGACAGCTCTTTACCAGACACAGAGTGCTCATGGCAATCGTAAGCTATATCGGAATCGGTATTCTTAACGGTATTCTGGGCGCAGTGGTGCAGTCTGTTATCGGTCTGGATGACGTTGTCCAGACAGGTACGAATATTGGCAGTTACTTTGATGTGAACATGATTACCAGCTTCGGTTTGAATCTGATCATTGCAGTGGCGCTGTATATGGCTTCATGGCTTGTAATGACCAGAAAGCTTAACATGGAGTAAAGCTGCGGGGGGGGGACAGAGATGAACACTGGAAAAAAGAGTGTAATGAAGAAAATTGGCTGGGCGCTGGTTTCGTTCCTGCCGATGGCAGGTGCTATGGTAATTCAGATAGGCTGTTCAGTTGCGGCATCGGTTCTGATTTCAGTAATTACAATGATGCAGCAGGGAGGCCAGATGGCGGCTGATGAACTGGCAGTATATGTCAGCAACCAGATACTGGAGAACATTATTCCGATTCTGATGGTCAGCCAGATTCTGGAGATTCTCGTATTCGGATTATGGTACTATTTCGCCTATGGGAAAAAGCCGAGACCCGAGGGCACGGGTAAGCCGAAGCTGCAGCATATCCTGCTGATTCTGGTGCTCGGACTGGCGGCGCAGTTTGCGATCAGCGGAGTGCTCTCCATAGTGGAGACGCTCGCACCGAGCCTGTTGGAAAAATACGAACAGCTGATGGAGATGGCGGGAATTACAGAGACAACGCTGCTCAGCATCCTGTCGACCGTGATACTGGCGCCAATCAGCGAGGAACTGATATGCCGGGGACTGGTATTTAAGCTGGCGGGAAAGGTGAGTCCGAATTTCTGGGTTGCTAATATCATACAGGCATTGTCCTTTGGTATTATGCACGGGAACTGGGTACAGGGCATTTACGCCTTTGCTTTGGGAATCGTTCTGGGACTGGTCTACAGACGTTTTCAGAATATCTGGCTCTGTATGCTTTTGCACGCAGCGATGAATTTTTCCAGTATTCTGGTGGGTCCTTATTATTCTCTCTTCCCTGAAAAATATATTCTTGCAGCATTCGTACTGACTATGCTGGCTGCGGCAGCAGTGTTTACCCTCTGTTACCGTAAGATTATGTGCAAAGAGCATGAATAAATTAAATTTGCCCTATGGTTGATTCTTTGGTATAATCAATCATAGGGCTTTTTTGCGTGAATAAAGAGCAGAAGTAGGTGAGTATAAATGCAGAAGATAATCAATCAGATTTTGGAGGGAAACTTCGACTATGAGAATGGTTCTCTTGATTTCTCCTGCGCAAAAATAGAGATTTCCCTGTACAAGGGCGAGGTTTATGAAGGCTCCTTCCATGTCTGCGGAACACAGGGACAGTTTACCAGCGGCACGGTTCTTTCCTCCGATCTGAGGATGGAATGTCTGACGACGGAGTTCGTCGGCTGCGATGAAGAAATTGCGTTCTGCTTCCATGGGGAGAAGCTGGAGGAAGGGGACGTCGTCAAGGGGAATTTTTACATTATCAGCAATCACGGGGAATATTATCTCCCCTTTGTGGTATCTGTGGAGCATACGGTTCTGGAATCCTCCGTAGGTGTTGTCAGGAACCTTTTCCATTTCACAAATCTGGCGAAGAGCAACTGGCAGGAGGCGCTCAGACTGTTTTATTCCCCGGAATTTCCTATCGTCTTCACGGGCAGTGACATGCAGTATGCGGAGGATTACAGGGCGCTTTCCGCATATCCCGGCTCGGAACAGAACATGGAGGAATTTCTGATCCAGATCAACAAGAAGCAGAAGGTGGAATTTCTGGTGCAGGAGGAGCAGCTGGCGTTGGAGGCGGCGAGAACGTCAGATGCCTGCGCCGTGATCGAACGTGAGCTTTCAATCGTGCGAAACGGCTGGGGCTATACCTGTCTGTATGTGGAGTGCAGCGGCGATTTCCTGTTTACGGAGAAGGAGGTACTGACAGATGACGACTTCCTTGGCAACAGGTGTACGCTTCCTGTTTTTATCGACAGCAGTCTGTGCAGGAACGGCAGGAATTACGGGCAGATTTTCCTGTATAATTCCTATGTTTCGCTGACGATTCCCGTGACGGTAAGGATCGGAGAGGGTACGGCGGGAAGAGTGCAGGATATGACCAGAAAGCGGTGTACCGTACAGCTGATGGAATTTTATCAGGCTTTCCGCACAAAGAAGATCAGCACAAACACATGGCTGAAGGAGACCGGCAAGCTCGTGGAGAAGCTGGTTGCACTCGACGAGAATGACATCGCGGCGAGACTTTTTCAGGCACAGCTCCTCATTACGGAGGACAGTTACAACGAGGCGGGGTGGATATTGGATCATGTCTCGGAGCTGCTGGAGAGAGGCGCCGGAAATGATACATTATACGCATATTATCTCTACCTCACAACGCTGATCCATCGGGAGGAACAGTATGTGAACCGCGTGGCGGGGGAGGTAGAGCATATCTACCGGAAGAATAATACAGACTGGCGTGTCGCATGGCTGCTGCTTTATCTTTCGGAGGAATATCATAAGTCGGTCACCGGTAAGTGGGTCTTTCTGGAGAAGCAGTTTACCATCGGCTGTACCAGCCCGATCCTCTATATCGAGGCGGTTGCTCTCCTGAACAGCAATCCGGCATTGCTGCGACGGCTGGGGGATTTTGAAATGCAGGTAATCTGGTACGGTATCCGGCAGGAGCTGTTGAAGTCAGAGGTGATAGAGCAGCTGTTATATCTTGTCGAGAGAGCGAAGGGCTTTTCCGGGCTGCTGTATAAGAGTCTGGTCAGCCTGTACGCAAAGAAGAAGGATGTCCGTTTCCTGCAGCAGATCTGTGTCCAGCTGATCAAGGGGAACAAGACGGGCGGCGCATATTTTGAATGGTACAGGCTCGGCGTCGAGAACAATCTGCGGATTACAAACCTGTACGAATACTATATGCTGTCGGTGGATCTGGACAAGCCGCTTGAGATACCCAAGGTCGTACTGATGTACTTTTCTTACCAGAATAATTTGGATTATGAGCGCACGGCATACATATATGACTATATTTTGCAGAATGAGGACAAACTGGGAGACCTCTGTGAGGTCTATCGCCGCCGCATGGAATATTTCTGTGTGGATCAGATCATAAAGCTGCACATCAACAGGCATCTTGCAAATCTGTACCAGCGGCTTTTGCAGCCGGGGATGATTACGGAGCAGACCGCTGAGCCGTTGTCGAGACTCCTGTTTGCACACATGATCCGCGTGGAGGATGACAGGCTGTGCAAGGTGTATGTATATCAGCCGGGAAATCTTGATCCGACAGAGTATCAGCTGGTCGACGGAAAGGCATGGATCTCATTGTATGGAAATGAGTATACCGTGGTTCTGGAGGATGCCTGCAAGAACCGCTTTATCAAGAACGCGGAGTATACGATAGAAAAGCTGATGATTTCGGGAAAATTCCTGCGGATGTTAGCGCCGTTTCCGGTGAATAACAGGGAGCTTGATCTCTATTACTGTGCAAATGAAAAGGAAGAGCCGACAAAGACGGAGGAGAGCGTAACCCGCATCCGGAGAGTCGTGGAGGCGCCTTATGTGGACAGCAGGACGAGGAGAGAGCTGACAATGCTCCTTCTGCAATGCTACTACGATATGGATGACTTGCGCGATCTCGACGAATATATTTCAAGGCTTGATATGGAAGGACTCAGCGTGGAGGAGCGCGCGACGATTGTCCGTTTTGCGGTACTCAGAGGAAAGCTCGAGCTCGCAGAGCAGTGGTTGGAGGAGTACGGCCCGTATTTTATTGATCCCAAGCTGCTTGTCAGACTGATCGGCCCGCTTATGGAGAAAAACCATATGGTCGAGAATGAGGTGCTGAAGGCGGCGGCAATGTATGTGTTCCGGAAAGGAAAATATGACAGCACGGTTCTGCGCTATCTGACGATGTACGGGCGCGGAACGACAAAGAGTCTGCGGGACATCTGGAAGGCGGCGAGATCGTTTGAGCTCGACTGCTATACGATCTGTGAAAACATTCTGGTGCAGATGCTCTATTCTGGCTCCTTTGTCGGGGAAAAGATGGAGATTTTTCATTATTATCTTTCACAGGGGGCAAAGCCGGAGGTGGAGGGAGCCTTCCTTTCACAGTGTGCCTATGATTATTTCGTAAAGGAAAGAGTTACGGAAAAGGATGTGTTTGATGAAATCGAGCACATGTATCTGCGTGGGGAGCCGGTGCAGAGAGTCTGCAAGCTGGCACTGCTGAAATTTTATGCGGAAAACCGCGGAGAGTTGGGCGAAGGTACGGCAAAGCTTACCGGAAAGTTTCTGGAAGAGATGATGGATAAGGGGATTCATCTGGAATTTTTCAGGGAATATAGCGCCAATGAGCGTGTGGCGCAGGAACTGGAGGACAAGACAATCATCGAGTACCACGCGGCACCCCAGTCGAAGGCCTGTATCCATTATGTGATTCTGCACGAGAACGGAGATGCGGATGAATATACTGCGGAGTATATGCAGGAGGCGTACGGCGGAGTGTTCTTCAAGGAGTTCATCCTGTTTTTCGGGGAGAGCCTTCAGTATTATATCACGGAGGAGAAGAACGGGGAGGAGCAGCTGACGGAGAGCGGAACTTTGCAGAGGAGCGACATCCGGGGGAAGGAAATGGAGAGCAGATACCACCTTGTCAACGATATTGTGATCAGCAAGACGCTTCAGGATTACGACACAATGGAGAAGCTGCTTGAAGAGTACTATCGGAAGGAGTTTTTCAGCAGCAGGTTCTTCAAATTAAGATAGGGGGTGTGGAAATGGGGTTATTAAGCGGCGACAGAATCATTGTTGGCTATGATCTGGGAAATGAAGTCTCGCAGATCAGCTACAGTCTCTCAGAATCGGGGGAGGTGGAGACCCTGTCCCAGGTCGCGGGGGCGGAGCATTATAATATTCCGACGGTGCTCTGCAAGAGATGCGGGGTAAATCAGTGGTTTTACGGAAAGGAAGCGATCCGCTACAGCACAGAGCAGCAGGGGATACTGATAGATAACCTTCTGGCGCTGGCACTGGATGGGGAACCCGTTCTGATAGAGGGGGATAGTCTTGATCCGGTGGCACTTTTGACATTGTTTGTGAAGAGAAGCCTTGGAATGCTGTCCCAGATCGCATCCCCTGACAGGATCAGCGCCATGATGATTACCTGTGAGACGCTGGATCACAGAATACTGGAAGTGCTCGGAAGAGTGATACAGGGTCTGCATCTGAAAACGGATAAAATTGCGTTCGAGAGCCATACAGAGAGCTATTATAACTATATGATCCATCAGCCGGAGGAGCTGTGGATGCACCGATCGGTGCTGTTCCATTATAACGCCGGGGGCATAAAGGCTTACCGATTAGAGTGCAACCAGCACACGACACCGGTCGTCGCCTTTATTGATGAACGGAAATTTCCGTTTCCGGCGTGGGAGACGGTTCCGGAGGAGGAAGCTGCAAGGCAGAACAGGCTCAGGGAACTGGATGAGCAGTTCCTGAAAATTGCCGGGGAGATCTGTGAAGGGGGAATGTTCGGGAGCGTTTTCCTGATCGGAGACGGCTTTGACCAGGAATGGCTGAAGGAGTCCCTGAAACTTCTCTGCAAGGAAAGCCGGGTGTTCCAGGGAAACAATCTTTTCAGCAAGGGCGCATGCTTCGGTATGCAGGAGCGCCTGTGTGCGAGCGAATCCGGTAGGCAGCATGTGTTCCTCGGCAATGACAAGCTGAAAGCAAATATAGGGATGAAGGTTCTGCGGCAGGGCGAGGAATCCTATTATGCACTGCTGGATGCCGGAATCAACTGGTATGAGGCGGAAAATCAGGTGGAGTTCTACCTTCAGGACGGCAATGCGCTTGAACTGGTAATCACGCCGCTGATCGGACAGAAGGGAAAGGTTGCCCGGATAACGCTGGAGGATTTCCCGGGGACGATTGCCAGACTGAGAGTAAGGCTCAGGCTGGAGTCGGAGAATGTGCTTGCCGTCGAGATCGAGGATGAGGGTCTGGGAGAAATCCGTCCCGCCACCGGAAAGATCTGGAAGGAACAAATTGAAATGTATTAGGAGGCAGTATGCGCGTCAGTGTCTGTGTTGGTAACTATGCATCAACTTCATATTGTGTGCCGGGACTTGGAATTAACGTCTATTGCATGGAGGAACTCTGCTATGTGATGAGGGAAAATGCTTTCCTGCTGGATGTCACCCTATTGAACGATGGGCTGCTCGACTGGATCGACCAGCAGTGCGGACTGAAGGAGCTGGCGCGGGCGCTCTATTCGGTTGTACACAAGAAAGGGTCGCTCAGCGTATTTGTCGTCTCCATTCTGAATTTCGTCGGACTTTACGATGGGCAGACTGTTTCGGAGGTAGAGCGGGTTCTGAAAATGGGGGCGGGGCTGAGCGGCATCGAGAGGAAGAAAAGCCAGATCGATTATCTTGTAAAAAAGAAAAAATATGCTGCGGCGATCAGGGGGTATGACGACCTGATCACAAAATGGCAGGAGCAGGACCGGAAGGAACAGGCGTCCTCCGGGGCGGAATGTCTGGCGGCAATCTGGCACAATAAGGGCGTGGCAATGGCAGGCCTGATGATTTATGCGAGAGCAGCGGAGTGCTTCCAGAAGGCGTATGAGATAGAGGATCGTGAGGACTATTATCTGGAATATCTGGAGGCAAAGAGGCTGGAGCTGCCGGAGAATGAATATGTGGCATTTGCGGCGGACAAGACGAGGCAGTACGGGCTGACGCTCAAGGTGGAGAAGGAGCTGGAGCAGCTGTCAGAGGAGTGGGAACAGCAGCCGGAATATTTACAGCTCAATCATTTCAGGGAGCTCAGGGGCGGAGAACAGAAGCAGAAGTATTATGACGTATGTGAAAAATACACGCAGACATTGAAGGACAGCTATAGAAGAAGTGTCTCTCTCTGAGACAGATAAGAGGATAACATGGGCTTTTGGAAGAATTTATTCAGAAGGAAAAAGAAGGAACAGGAACAGCCGCAGGAGGACTGGGAGAACATCGTCTATGACAGGGAGGATGTCAACTTCGAGGACGAAGAGCAGCGCAGCCGCTATATCACAAACTGTCTGGAGCAGATTGCCGAGGCGTCGAGGGAGGCAGATCTGCTGGCGGGCGAGTACGGGCTTGTGACGGCTTATCTGACGGATATGGAGGAGATCGAGGCGCTTCCCTCTGAGGAGAAGGAAGGGCTTGAGGATATTGCGAGGCGGCTGATGGCGCTGGAAAAGGAGTGCGAGCGGTATCGTGATAAAAAGAACAGAATGGCTGACAGCGATTACCAGCGGATCCGCAAGCAGGAGAATGAGATACAGGAGGGAATCACAAAGCTGAGAGAGTGCGAGAAATACGGCGAGCTGGTGCGACAGGATCTCAAACGGCTCGACAGGGAGAGACATGCCTACGAATACAGACGAAATGAACTGGAGGTCATGATGAATAACTTCCGGGGCATGGCAGTTATCTTCTTCACGGCCTTCGTCCTGTGTATCATTCTGCTGCTTGTCTTACAGTTCGGCTTTGAAATGGATACGAGGGTCGGATGTCTGCTTGCCGCTGGCGCGGTGGCGGTGGCAGTGACGCTTCTGATGGTGAAATACATGGACAGCGAGAAGGAACAGAAGCGCGTCGGCGGTGCGATCAACCGGCTGATACAGTTGCAGAATAAGGTGAAGATCCGTTATGTGAACAACAATAATCTTCAGGATTACCTGCGCATCAAGTACAGCACGGACAGCGCGGCCACGTTGGAAAAGCTGTGGCAGCAGTATCAGCAGGAGAAGGAGGAGCGGAAGGAATTCGCCGAGGCGGAGGCAAAGACGGACTATTACCGGAAGCAGCTCGTGATGAAGCTGAACAATTACCACATCAGTGACAGCCAGAGATGGACGACCCATCCGGGTGCATTTTTAGACAAGAGGGAAATGGTCGAGATGCGGCATGAGCTGATCCTGAGAAGACAGGCGCTTAGAAAGCAGCTGGACTATAATACCCATGTCGCGGAGACGGCGCGAAACGAGGTCATGGACATTGCGAACCGCTATCCGTCATACGCAGAGGAAATTCTGGGAATGGTGGGAAAATACGACGCAGGGAACTGAACTGTTAAGTGGCTGGAGTTGGGCGGTTGCGCTTGACTTCTGACATTCTGTGGGCTATGATAAAGCCGTTGGTATTATACATCGGAAAGGGAAAAGATCAGTGGCGGATACTATTTATATTCAGACAGAAACTCAGGACAAGCTGAAAGAGGAATGTGGCGTATTCGGTGTCTATGATTTTGACGGACAGGATGTCGCTTCGACGATCTATTACGGACTGCTGGCGTTACAGCACCGTGGGCAGGAAAGCTGCGGTATCGCGGTCAGCGATACGAAGGGCCCGAAGGGGCTGGTTCTTTCCTCAAAGGATATGGGACTCGTAAATGAAGCATTCACCCCGGAACAGCTTGAAAAGCTGAAGGGAAATATCGGTGTCGGACATGTGCGCTATTCTACGGCGGGAAGTTCTACCCGCGAAAATGCACAGCCGTTGGTTCTCAATTATGTCAAGGGAACGTTAGGGCTTGCCCATAACGGAAACCTGATCAACACTCCCGAGCTCCGACAGGAGCTTGCCTATACGGGAGCAATTTTCCAGACAACAATCGATTCGGAAGTAATTGCATATTATATCGCCAGAGAGCGCCTGAATTCCAAGACGGTCGAGGAGGCGGTCGGCAGGACGATGGATAAGATACGGGGTGCATATTCCCTTGTCATCATGTCGCCCAGAAAGCTGATCGGTGCGCGTGATCCGTTCGGATTCCGCCCGCTCTGTATCGGAAAGCGTGACAATGCCTATCTGCTCGCCAGCGAGAGCTGCGCGCTTGACACGGTGGGAGCTAAGTTTGTGAGAGACGTGCTGCCGGGAGAGGTCGTGACGATTTCGAGTGAAAAGGGAATCGAGTCGGACATGAGCCATGCGATTCCTGTCTCGGAGCATGCGAGATGTGTTTTTGAATATATTTACTTTGCAAGACCGGACAGCATTCTGGACAATGTCAGCGTCTATCATTCGCGCATGATGGCGGGAAAGTTTCTGGCGCAGGACAGTCCCGTCGAGGCTGACCTCGTTGTCGGCGTGCCGGAGTCTGGAAATGTTGCGGCGCTGGGCTATTCCCTGCAGTCGGGCATTCCCTATGGGACGGCGTTTGTCAAGAATGCCTATGTGGGAAGAACCTTTATCAAGCCGAAGCAGAAAAACCGCGAGAGCAGTGTGCAGGTCAAGCTGAACCCGATCAGGGAGGCTGTCGAGGGAAAGCGGATCATCATGATCGACGACTCCATTGTAAGGGGAACAACCTCGGACCGCATTGTCCGTATGCTCCGGGAGGCAGGCGCGAAGGAGGTACATATGCGCGTCAGCTCGCCACCCTTCCTCTGGCCCTGCTATTTCGGGACGGATGTTCCGGCGAGAGAGCAGCTGATCGCATACAAGCGCTCGGTGGAGGACATCCGCAAGGTGATCGGAACGGACAGCCTTGCCTATCTCAAGGTGGAGCGGCTGGAAGAGATCGTGGACGGAATGGGGATCTGCAAGGGCTGCTTTACAGGAAAATACCCGCTTGATCCTCCGGCGGAGGACATCCGCGGCGAATATGAGCGATAGGACGTATATAGTGCAAAAGGAGATGAAATTATGAGTACAGACAGATATGAAAGCCCCCTTTCGGAACGCTATGCCAGTAAGGAGATGCAGTATATTTTTTCCCCTGACATGAAGTTCCGCACATGGCGCAAGCTCTGGATTGCCCTCGCAGAGACGGAGAAGGAACTGGGACTGTCCCAGAACGGAAAGCCCGTCATTACAGACGAGCAGATCGAGGAGTTGAAGGCGCATGCGGAGGATATCAACTATGATGTCGCAAAGGCGAGAGAGAAGGAAGTGCGCCACGACGTCATGAGCCATGTGTACGCATACGGGAAACAGTGCCCGAAGGCGGCTGGCATCATCCACCTCGGTGCGACCTCCTGCTATGTGGGTGACAATACCGATATTATTGTCATGACAGAGGCATTGAAGCTCGTGAAAAAGAAGCTGGTAAACGTTATGGCGGAGCTGGCGGATTTCGCTGAGAAATATAAGGCGCAGCCGACGCTGGCATTCACGCATTTCCAGCCTGCACAGCCGACAACCGTGGGAAAGCGTGCGACACTCTGGCTGCAGGAATTTTATCTGGACTATGAGGATCTGAACTATGTGCTCAGCACCATGAAGCTCCTTGGATCGAAGGGAACAACGGGAACGCAGGCTTCGTTTCTGGAGCTGTTTGACGGGGATCAGGAGACGATTGACAAGATCGATCCCATGATCGCTCAGAAGATGGGCTTTAAGGAATGCTTCCCGGTATCCGGGCAGACCTATTCCAGAAAGGTTGATACAAGAGTGGCGAATGTGCTGGCGGGAATCGCCGCATCCGCCCATAAGATGAGCAACGATATCCGCCTGCTTCAGCATCTGAAGGAGGTGGAGGAGCCGTTTGAGAAGAGTCAGATCGGTTCTTCAGCGATGGCATATAAGAGAAACCCTATGCGGAGCGAGAGAATTGCTTCCCTGTCGAGATATGTGATGATCGATGCATTGAATCCGGCGATTACCTCAGCAACACAGTGGTTCGAGAGAACGCTGGACGATTCCGCAAACAAGAGATTGTCTATCCCGGAGGGATTTCTGGCGATTGACGGAATCCTTGATCTCTGTCTGAATGTGGTAGACGGACTGGTTGTTTACCCGAAGGTAATCGAAAAGAGACTGCGGAGCGAGCTGCCCTTTATGGCGACGGAGAATATCATGATGGATGCCGTCAAGGCGGGCGGTAACCGTCAGGAGCTCCACGAACGCATTCGGGAGCTTTCCATGGAAGCGGGCCGCAATGTGAAGGTCGAAGGCAAGGAGAACAATCTGCTTGAACTGATTGCTGCCGATCCTGCGTTTAACATGACGTTGGAGGATCTGCAGAAGACCATGGATCCGGCGAAGTATGTGGGACGCTCCAAGGAGCAGGTGACAGCCTTCCTGAACAACGTCATCCGACCGGTGCTGGACGAGAACAAGGAGCTTCTCGGCGTGAAAGCAGAAATCACTGTGTAAGGATCACCTCAAACATAACCCGATCATGTTCTAAAACTTTGGCACGGATCTCCCCCTTGTGCAGTTCTACGATGGATTTTGCGATAGAAAGTCCAAGACCGTAGCTGCCGTCGGAGGTTCGTGCCTTATCTGCGCGGTAAAAGCGCTCAAAGACCTGCGTAAAATCACAGTCGGACGCGTTTTTATAATCATTGATGACCTGTAGTCTGATCTGTCTGCCGCCGGAGCTGAGCCGGACGGCTACCTTCCCCTTTTCATCACAATATTTCGCAGCATTGTCTAAGAGGATTGAGACGACCTGTCTGATCTTGGATTCATCCCCCGTATATTGAAGCTTTTCCTGAATATCGAAGGTAATCAGCTTTCCCTGCGAGTGGAGCAGTCCCTCAAAGGACTTTGCCGTGTCGTAGACGGCATCGCTGAGATTGAAGGCGGCAAAGACCTCCTTCCGCTCCTCGTCCATCTTTGCGAGCGTAATCATGCTCCGCACAAGATGGTTCATCTTGCCGACCTGTCTGTCGATGCTGTCAAACCATTCGCTGTCGCCGTATATCATCCGCGCGAGCTCATTGTTTGCGGAGATAACGGTGAGCGGTGTCTTTAATTCATGCCCGGCATCCGTGACGAACTGCTTCTGCTTGGCATAGCTCTCTGCGATTGGCTTCACGGCGTGCTTGGAGGCGAGAACGATAATAAGGAGCACGAGCAGAAAGCTCACGATTCCGATCACGGCGGAGATCAGCAGCATTGTAAAAACGGCATTGAGATCCATGGAGGCGTTGATCAGCCCGATTGCCGTTGTGGCATTTCCGGCGGAGTAAGGCTCTATGCGGAACTTGAAATACTGGTGCCAGCCCGCTGTTTTCCTGCCGTCGGAAAGCTCTGCGGCAATGACAGAGAGCTCGTCCTCAGAGTAATTTCCCGCCGCGTCCTGCCGGATTTCCAGTATGCTTCCCGACTCATCCAGAAGGAGAAGACAGCCGTCAGAGTGGATGCGCAGACGGTCGCTGAAGCCTGCGAAGCCGTCGTGCATAGCGCCGGGCGCCGACTGCTCCGGGGCTTTGGGCGGTTCATTGTCCGGCGCCTCCGGGGGCTGGAAGGTCTGGTCTGCCATGATGCGGTCAAGTCTCTCGTCAAGCTGGCGGTTTGTCTGGAAGAAGAAGATACCGTTGATTGCGGTCAGCACCAGCAGGATCATAATGAAGAGGGCAGCGGCAGTTATGGATATGAATTTTCTCTGTAGCTTCTTAATCATCTGTCAGACTCTCCTTATTTTTTCTCCAGACAGTAGCCGACGCCCCGGACTGCCTTGATGCTGACGGGAGCGCCCAGCTTATCGAACTTTTTCCTGAGATTGGATATATAGACCCAGACGATGCTGACCTCGACATCGGAGTCCCAGCCCCAGATTCGCTCCATGAACTGATCGGTTGAGATGACGATGCCGGGGGACTGCATCAGGAGCTGCAGCATCTGGAATTCGCGGCTGACAAGGCGCATGCTCTCTGTGCCGAAATGCAGCTCGAAGGTTGAGAGATCGAGGGACAGTCCCTCAAATTCCAGTGTGTCGCTCTGATAATTTTCCTTCCTGCGCAGCATCGCCCGGACGCGTGCCAGAAGCTCGGCAGCGGCGAAGGGCTTTGGCAGATAATCATCTGCACCCGCATCCAGACCGTTGACCTTATCCTCAATGTCACCCTTGGCGGTGAGCAGCAGCACGGGTGTTTTGATTCCGGCAGAGCGGAGGGCGTGGAGTACCTGAAGACCGTCCATGCCGGGCATCATGATGTCCATGACGATGCCGTCGTAGCTGCCGCCGACCGCGTAGTCGTAGCCGTCGTTGCCGTTGTATACGGCGTCCACACTGTAATTGTTGTGCTCAAAGAGAGCGGTCAGGGCCTTCACAATATCCCGGTCATCCTCAACGATCAAAAGACGCATAGCGTACCTCCTTGTCAACTGCCGGTGCAGTCTGTTTTCTTCTCCGCACATTGTACCACAGACACAATTTTTTCACAATTCATTAAGGTTTCATTTAGGTTCGTCTGGTAAGATGAAGCCATCAAAAGGAAATGGGAAATAAAAGGAGGGTGAAGGGTATGGGATCGCAGATGGTCTTTCAGAGATATGAGATAAAGTTTCTGCTGACGCGGAAGCAGAAGGAATGCATCCTTAAGGCGATAGAACCGTACATGGAGCTGGATGCCTACGGCAGAAGCACCATCCGGAATATCTATTATGACACGGACAATTACAGGCTGGTGAGAAAATCACTGGAAAAGCCGGTGTACAAGGAAAAGCTCAGAGTTCGGAGCTACAGCGTTGCTGCGCCGGACGATAAGGTCTTTGTGGAGCTGAAAAAGAAATACAAGGGTGTTGTCTATAAAAGGCGGATTACAATCCCGGAGAGAGCGGCAGCCGCCTATCTGGCAGGAACCGCCGAGGCACCGGAGAGCTCCCAGATCACGGAGGAGATCGACTATTTCCTTCAGTTTTACCGGACGCTTGCGCCGAAGGTGTTCCTCTCCTACGAGAGGGAAGCCTATTACACGAAGGAGCCGAGCGAGTTCCGGGTGACCTTCGACGAAAACATCCTCTGGCGGGAGACAGACCTGTCGCTCGGGAAGGGTGTTTACGGGACACCGATCTTACAGCCCGGACAGACCCTGATGGAGATCAAGACACCGGGAAACATCCCTCTGTGGATGGTGAAGGTGCTCTCGGAGGAGAACATAAGGAAGACCTCGTTTTCAAAGTACGGTAACGCTTATATACAAATTTTTAACAGAGAAAAAGGAGAATCGATTTATGCTTAACACAATTTTTGGTGGAATTTTTGATACCCAGTCAACTACAGTCATTTCCGTCTGGAAATTCCTGCTCTGCGTCGGAGTTGCGCTCGTGATCGGAGTGATCTTAGCGGCAGTGTACAGCTACAAAAACCGTTATACGAAGAGCTTTCTTGTCACGTTGGCGATCCTGCCCGCCATTGTCTGTGTCGTCATCATGATGGTGAACGGCAATGTCGGCGCGGGAGTGGCGGTTGCAGGTGCATTCAGTCTGGTGCGTTTCCGGTCAGTGCCCGGAACGGCGAAGGAAATCGGTGCGATTTTTCTGGCGATGGCGGCGGGACTGATCGCCGGCATGGGTTATCTGGGATATGCGGTGTTGTTCACGGTAGTGCTGTGCGGCTGTATGCTGCTGTACAATAAGTTAAGCTTTGGCAGCAGAAAGAATGTGCCTGAGACAAAGGTGCTGCACATCACCATTCCCGAAGATCTTGACTACACGGGAGTTTTCGATGAGGTTCTGGAGAAGTACACCAGCTCCCACGAGCTTGTGCAGGTGAAGACGACAAATATGGGAAGCCTTTTCCGGCTGACCTATGAGCTTGTGCTGAGCAGTGCGGATGTGGAGAAGGAATTGATTGACAAACTCAGATGCAGAAACGGAAATCTGGAGATCTCCGTTTCACGCAAGGAGACAACGGTAAACGAATTATAATTAAGAAGGATGGTGATTCGTATGAAACGAAAAGTGGTTTTAAATCTCATGGCGGGAATCGTGGCGGGAAGCATGATGATCTGCGGGCTTGGCGGATGTGCGGCGAAGACGGACGAAATCGTGATCGGTGAGACGCTGGCATCGACGGCGGCCTCAGGAACCGAGATAACGGCAGACACAATCGTGGATGCAACGGAAATGTTTACGGACAGGGATCTTGCCGGTGAATATATGGAGAGCGGAAGCAGCGTAATTACGCTGGGAGAGGGAGATGTCGTTATCTCCGAGGAGGGAACCTACATTCTCAGGGGCAGCGTGGAGAATGCGGTGGTCATTGTCGATGCGGACGAGAACGCAAAGATCCAGCTGGTGCTCGACGGTGTCAATATTTCCAATGACGACGGCGCGGCGATTTATGTCAGAACGGCAGACAAGGTGTTTATCACGCTGGCGGACGGAACAGTGAACACGCTGGAAAACGGCGGCAGCTATACCGCCATTGACGACAATAACATTGATGCCGTGATCTTCGCGAAATGCGATCTGACGATCAACGGAAGCGGCAGCCTGAATATCACGGCGACCGCTGGACACGGGATTGTGTCAAAGGATGATCTGAGGGTGACGGGAGGAACTGTCACGGTATCGGCGGAGAAACACGGTCTTTCGGGAAAGGACAGCGTCCGCATCACAGATGCAGATCTTAATATCACCGCCGGAAAGGACGGCATTCACTCCGAGAATGCGGACAAGGAAGATAAGGGCTTTGTCTATATCGGGAGTGGAAGCCTGAACATTGCAGCGGATGGCGACGGCATCAGCGCCGGTGCGTATTTACAGATCGATGGCGGCGAGTTCGCCCTGACGACGGGCGGCGGCAGCAGCAATAGGACCACAGCGAAGGATGAGGACGGCGACACCGTGAGCACAAAGGGCATCAAGGCTGAGGGACAGCTGACAGTCAGCGGCGGAACCTTCCTCATTGATTCACAGGATGACGCCCTGCACACCAACGGCAGCATGACCGTCAACAGCGGCGAGTTTACCATTGCCACGGGAGATGACGCACTGCATGCGGACGAGACGACAACGGTCAACGGCGGAACGATCAACATCAGCACCTGCTATGAGGGTGTCGAGGGAAATGACGTTGTAATTTCCGGCGGATATTTAAAGCTGTATGCGACAGACGATGGGCTCAACGCGGCGGGCGGAAACGACGGAAGCGGCTTCGGCGGAATGTTCGGAGGCAGCTTCGGCGGAAGCGACAGCTCCATACTGATCTCCGGCGGCGAAATCTATATCAATGCAGACGGTGACGGTATTGACTCCAACGGCGATCTGACTGTCACGGGCGGAACAATCTATGTTTCCGGGCCGGAATCGGACGGCGACGGCGCTCTGGATTACGATGGAACCGGGCAGATCACGGGCGGTACATTGGTGGCTGTTGGACGCTCCGGCATGGCAATGAATTTTGGCGACACCTCCACGCAGGGCTCCATTCTGATCAGCACAGCAAACTGTGCGGCGGGCACGGAGGTTGTGCTGAAGGATGCGGACGGTAATGTGATGGTATCTTATACGGCAGAGAGCAGCTTTAACTCCGTTGTGGTAAGCTGTCCCGGACTGGAACAGGGAGGCACCTACACGGTAACGGCGGGTGACGAGGCTTATGAAGTGACGCTGGAGAGCCTGATCTACGGCAGCGGAATGTTCGGCGGTTTCGGCGGCGGAGGAATGGGCGGCGGCCGTCCCGGCGGCTTCTCCGGCGGCGACGGACAGCAGGGAAATGAACCGCCCGAGATGCCGACAGACGGAGAGAGACCCGAGATGCCAGACGGTATGAGTGAACTTCCTGAGATGCCGACAGACGGCGAGAGACCGGAACCGCCTGAGGGAGCTGGAAATATGCCGGGCGGCGGCTTCCCCGGACAGCAGAACGATTCATAAGAAATGATTATAAAAGATATAAAATTTATTGATTTTACTTATGGAAAGGCTTATAGTATAATACGAAAGGAACAGCGGACGGGAAGTGATGCTTTTCGTCCGCCTGATTATGCATAGCCCGTCTTATGGCGGGGAATGGAGGAAAAATATGGTTAAGGCAATCGTGGGAGCCAACTGGGGCGACGAGGGAAAGGGAAAGATCACTGATATGATGGCGCAGAAGGCGGACATTATCGTTCGTTTTCAGGGCGGCGCCAACGCAGGACATACCATTGTGAACAATTATGGAAAGTTTGCGCTGCATACGCTTCCGTCCGGTGTTTTCTACGGTCATACGACAAACGTGATCGGCAACGGCGTGGCGCTGAATATTCCGCTTCTGTTCAAGGAGATCCAGTCGATCGTTGACAGAAATGTTCCCGCGCCGAAGATCATGGTGTCCAACAGGGCGCAGATCGTTATGCCTTACCATATTTTATTTGATCAGTACGAGGAGGAGAGACTGGGAGGAAAATCCTTCGGATCGACCAAGTCCGGTATCGCTCCCTTCTATTCCGATAAATATGCGAAGATCGGTTTCCAGGTAAGCGAGCTTTTCGACGAGGAGCTTCTGCAGGAGAAGGTAGAGCGCATCTGTGAGATGAAGAACGTGCTTCTGGAGCATCTGTATCACAAGCCGCTCATCGATCCCAAGGAGCTGTTAAATACCTTACATGAGTACAGGGATATGGTTGCACCCTATGTGGCGGATGTCTCCAAATTCCTTGACAGCGCTCTGAAGGAGGGCAAGACGGTTCTGCTGGAGGGACAGCTGGGAACCCTGAAGGATCCCGATCACGGCATCTACCCGATGGTTACCTCTTCCTCCACGCTGGCGGCTTACGGTGCGATCGGTGCGGGACTTCCTCCTTATGAGATCAAGCAGATCGTGACGGTATGTAAGGCATATTCCTCCGCAGTAGGCGCAGGTGCGTTTGTGTCCGAGCTGTTCGGCGATGCGGCAGAAGAGTTAAGACACAGAGGCGGCGATGGCGGAGAGTATGGAGCAACCACCGGACGTCCCAGACGTGTCGGCTGGTTTGACTGTGTGGCATCCAAGTACGGCTGCAGATTACAGGGAACCACGGATGTGGCGTTCACGGTTCTGGATGTGCTGGGCTATCTGGATGAGATTCCGGTCTGCGTTGGCTATGATATTGACGGCGAGGTGACGACGGAGTTCCCCGTGACGGCGAAGCTGGAGAAGGCAAAGCCCGTTCTTAAGAGCCTGCCGGGCTGGAAGTGCGAGATCCGCGGCATCAGAAAGTATGAGGACTTACCGGAAAACTGCCGCAACTACATTGAGTTTATCGAGAGCCAGATCGGATATCCGATCACAATGGTCAGCAACGGCCCCGGAAGAGACGATATTATCTATCGTGAGAGCGCATTAAAGAAATAAAATGTGAATTGCGGAGAAAATATGACAGGTAATCTTGAATATTTTAAAGTATTTTACTATACGGCAAAGAGCGGCAGCGTGACAGGGGCTGCCGCTCTGCTTTCTATTTCACAGCCTGCGGTGAGCCAGTCGCTGAGACAGCTGGAGAGAGGCCTCGGCGTTTCTCTCTTTTGCAGAGCCTCAAGGGGAATGAAGCTCACGGCGGAGGGTGAGCTTTTGTACTCTTATGTGGCAAAGGGGTATGAGCAGATCGAGCTGGGGGTGGAGAAGGTGAAGCAGATGCGGAATCTGGAGCTGGGAGAGGTCAGGATTGGCGCAAGCGACATGACACTGCGGTTCTATCTGCTGCCGTTTCTCGAGAAATTCCACGAGAGCTATCCCGACATCAAGGTGATCGTCACCAACGGCCCGACGCCGGAGACACTGGAAACGTTAAAGAGCGGCAGGCTCGACTTCGGCGTTGTCAGCACGCCGTTTGAGAAGCTGCCGGAGATCGAGGTCAGTCCGGTGCGGGAGATCGAGGATGTCTTTGTCGCGGGGAGGCGTTTTATTTCCTATAAGAACAGGACGCTGGATTTTCAGGAGCTGGAGAAGCTGCCGATGATTGTTCTCGAGAAAAACACCAGCGCGAGAAATCATATGGACGAATATCTGGGGAAAAACGGAGTCATCCTCCAACCGGAATTTGAGCTGGCAACCAGTGATATGATCGTGCAGTTTGCTCTGCGGAGCTTAGGGGTAGGATGCGTTGTGCGTGATTTCGCAAGGGATGCGCTGGAATCGGGGCGGCTGTTCGAGCTGCGCTTTAACAAACTGCTTCCGAAGAGAAGCTTTTGCGTTGTGAGAAACAACCGGACGCCCCTGTCCGCCGCTGCGGAAAAGCTGTTGAACATCATGGGAGTGTGATCACAGGGGAAAAATGTCAGGGCTTGTCCTCGTCGGTGTCCTTCCTGCCGCCGATGTCGAGATCGGCGATGGTATGTCTGTTTGTCAGTCTGCCGTAGAGCCAGATATAGATCCAGATGAGGAAGGGAATGGCAATTGTGGCGAACAGACACATTTTGAACAGGTTGCCGGAGGCAGAGGTATCAAAAATAGCCACGATCAGGGTCACCAGATACATTAGAACCAGCAGGACGATGCCGATGATGGCAACGATCTGCTTAGAAGGTATTTTTTTGGAAGATTTGTTCTTGCTCATGGGAAATGCCTCGCCTTTGTTGAACTTTTCCTTATCATAGCATTACACAGCCGAAAAGTCAAAGTCCCCGGACAAGGGGTGTCCCAAGTCCGGGGGCCTTATAAAAGGGGAGGATTGAAAATCAAAGGAGGGGGTTCCTTGACAAAATAAAGTATTGCCCGCGAAAAAGAATTTATACACAATTTTTTATTGTTTTTAGGGACAATCTGGTATATACTTATGAGCATGGTATTTAATTCCGAATAAGAAAAAGGTGGTATTTTTTATGGCATTGTTAGATGAATGGAAGAAAGTAGCTTATGATGAGTCAGTTGGACAGGCTCAGCTGCAGAAAATATGGGGCTCTTATTTCCAGACAGAGAAGGAAATTTACGCACAGCTCCTGAAGAATTCCGACGAGGTGGTAAAGGGAACGGTGAGAGAGCTCGCCGACAGATTCAAGGTTCCGGTTCTTACCATGACAGGATTCCTTGACGGCATCAATGACAGCCTTGTTGAGAAGAACCCCATCGAGGAGATGGAGGAGGACACAGAGGTCAATCTCGGCTTCGACAAGGCGCTGCTCTATAAGAACATGGTGGCAGCAGAGGCTGACTGGCTGTATAATCTGGAAGAGTGGAACGATATTTTCGACGAGGAGACGAGAAAGGCTCTCTACAAGGAGCAGAAGTCTTCTACAACGATTGTAAAGGAAGCAAAGATATATCCCAATGATCCCTGTCCTTGCGGAAGCGGCAAAAAATATAAGAAGTGCTGCGGCAGAAAGTAAGCAGGAACCGGCTACAAGGACTCTTTTTGACAAAAGAGTCCTGTTTTGGTTTAGAAGGAGGTTATGCTCATGAAGAAATTTTTTAAAGAGATGAAGTGGGATGCGCTGCTGACCGGAATCCTTTATATACTGCTGGGGCTTGTAGCGCTGATTGTTCCGGAGACCATGCAGAAGGTGCTGGGCTATCTGCTCGGCGTGGTACTGATCGTAGCGGGTGCGGTATCCATGATCAGCTATCTGCTCCGGGATGCACATCAGAGCTATTACCACAATGATTTCCTGCATGGACTGATCGGTATCGTGGCGGGCATTCTGGTACTGAATAAGATAGAGTTTATCATTGCCGCCATTCCCTTTATGCTGGGCGTGCTCGTGCTGATCAGCGGCTGTGGAAAGCTCCAGAGTGTAATCGACATGAAGCGCATGGAATACGGAAACTGGATCGTTATGTTGATTTTCGCATTGATTAATGTCGCGCTCGGCATTCTGCTGATGTGCAATCCTTTTCAGTGGGGCGTTCTGCTGTTCAGGATTCTCGGACTTGGTCTCGTTTTCAGCGGCGTGACGGACTGCGTTGTGACGGTCTATCTTGCGGCAAAGATCAAGAGATATGTGCAGGAGATGAATGCGGTTGACAGCACCTACACGGAGATCACGGACTCTGCGGAGGAGAATGCGGACAACTGAGAATGGAAAAACAGGGCTTTTTGACAAGAAGAGCCTTAGCATTTATAATAAAACACAAGAAAAGAGGATATAGGTTATGAAAAAGCTGGAAGAATATGTAGTGAGCATACCTGATTTCCCTGAGAAGGGGATTATTTTCCGGGATGTGACAAGTGTATTGCAGGACGCGGACGGACTGCAGCTTGCAATCGACACCATGCAGGATAAGATCAAGGATCTTGATTATGATGTGGTCGTAGGGCCGGAATCCAGAGGGTTTATATTCGGAACACCGATCGCCTATAATAATAAAAAGCCCTTTGTCCTGATCCGCAAGGCAGGAAAGCTCCCGAGGGAGACCGTGTCTACCTCCTATGATCTGGAATATGGAAAGGCTACCATCGAGATGCACAAGGACAGCATCAAGCCCGGACAGAAGGTATTGATCGTGGACGATCTGATCGCTACGGGCGGTACCACAGAGGCGATGATTAAGCTGATCGAGGAGCTCGGCGGCGTAGTTGTCGGCGTTGTGGTCCTGATTGAGCTGGCAGGTCTGAAGGGCAGAGAGAGACTGGCAGGCTACCGTCTGGAGTCTGCAATCTGTTATTCCGGTAAATAAGTAAACATAAGAATGTATAGCAGACAATGAGAGCGTGGGACAGCTATGGCAGAGGAAAAGAATGAGGTTGTCTTTGAGGACGACAGAATAAGTGAATCTCAGGAATTCAGAAATCCCGATGACTTATATCAGGAGCTTATTCAGCGTGTGCGGAAATATCATCCGAGCGACGACATTTCCATGATCGAGAAGGCATACCGGGCGGCAGCTGAGGCACATAAGAACCAGTTCAGAAAATCCGGTGAGCCCTACATCATCCATCCACTGAATGTGGCAATCATACTGGCTGATCTGGAACTGGATAAGGAGACCATCGTTGCGGGACTTTTGCATGATGTGGTCGAGGACACCGCCATGACGGAGGACGATCTGCGCCGGGAGTTCGGCGAGGATGTCGCGTTGCTCGTCGACGGTGTGACAAAGCTGGAGAAAATTCCGTTGTCCACGCCGGGCATGGATCAGTCTGATGAGAAGCTGGAGATGCAGGCGGAGAATCTGCGGAAGATGTTCCTTGCCATGGCGAAGGATATCCGCGTCATCATGATCAAGCTTGCCGACAGGCTGCACAATATGCGCACCCTGAAATACAAGACACCGGAGAGCCAGCAGCGGATCGCAAGGGAGACGCTTGAAATTTATTGTCCGATTGCGCAGAGACTGGGCATCAGCAAGATTAAGATTGAACTGGATGACCTGTCGTTAAAATATCTGGAGCCGGATGTCTATTATGATCTGGTGAACCAGATCGCCATGCGGAAGAGTGCGAGAGAGCAGTACATTCAGGGAATCGTTGACGAGGTCAGTGAACACATTGCCAAGGCGGGGATCAAGGCGAAGGTCGATGGACGTGTCAAGCACTTTTTCAGCATCTATAAGAAGATGAAGAACCAGAATAAGACGCTCGACCAGATCTATGATCTGTTTGCCGTGCGCATTATCGTGGACACGGTGAAGGACTGCTATGCGGCGCTCGGGGTAATCCATGAGATGTATAAGCCGATCCCCGGACGTTTTAAGGATTATATTGCAATGCCGAAGGCAAATATGTACCAGTCGCTGCACACGACGCTGATCGGCAGCACCGGACAGCCCTTTGAGGTACAGATCCGTACCTTTGAGATGCACAAGGCGGCTGAATACGGTATTGCCGCGCACTGGAAATATAAGGAGGCATCTGACGGCAAGAAGGTCGAGGCGCAGGAAGAGGAAAAGCTGGTATGGCTGCGCCAGATCCTCGAGTGGCAGAGAGATATGTCGGATAACAGGGAGTTTATGAACCTGTTAAAGAATGATCTCGACCTGTTCTCTGACAATGTATATTGCTTTACGCCTTCGGGTGAGGTAAAGAATCTGCCCGCGGGTTCCACACCGATCGACTTTGCTTACAGCATTCATTCAGCGGTGGGAAACAAGATGGTCGGCGCAAGGGTCAACGGAAAGCTGGTAACGATAGATTATGAAATCAAGAACGGTGACCGGATTGAGATCATCACCTCACAGAATTCCAAGGGGCCGAGCCGTGACTGGCTGAATATTGTCAAGAGCACGCAGGCGAAAAATAAGATCAATCAATGGTTTAAGGCAGAGCTGAAGGAGGACAACGTCGTCAAGGGAAAGGAACTATTGTCCACCTACTGCAAGACGAAATCGATCAATCTGCCGGAGCTGTTAAAGCCCGAATATATGGAGGCCGTGATGCACAAGTACGGCTTCCGCGAGTGGGATGCCGTGCTGGCGGCAATCGGACATGGTGCGCTCAAGGAAGGTCAGATCGCCACGAGAATGCAGGAGCTTTACGATCGGGATCACCGGAAGGAGATGACGAACGAGGAGGTTCTTGCCAGCATTGCGGAGGCAGGGGCAGCAGCGAGCGCAAAGCCCGCCCAGACGAAGCCGAAGAGCGGTATTGTCGTAAAAGGCATTGCCGACCTCTCCGTGCGGTTTTCCAAGTGTTGTTCGCCGGTTCCGGGGGATGAGATCGTCGGCTTTGTCACGAGAGGACGCGGTATTTCTATCCACAGGACGGACTGCGTCAACATGATGAACCTTCCGGAGATAGAGAGGGCGCGGCTGATCGACGCGGAATGGCAGGTGCCTGAGAACAAGGGCGAGGCGGAGAAATATGTAGCCGAGATCAAGATATTTGCGAACAACAGAAACGGTCTACTGGCAGATATTTCCAAGGCGCTGACAGAGCGGAACATCAATATCCTTACGATGAATACAAGAACCAGCAAGCAGGGACTTGCAACGCTTCAGACGACCTTTGAGATCGAGAGCAGGGAAGAACTGAACCGTGTGATAGAGAAGATCAGAGGCATCGAGAGCGTGATCGACATTGAGAGAACTACCGGTTAAGGTAGCGAATACCGGCAGAAGGGGAAAATGCATGGCACAGATTAAGATTGGAAAGATGGTACTTGGCGTCTGCCAGACCAACTGCTATTTTTTATATCGTGAGGGCGGCGGGGAATGTATTGTCGTTGACCCTGCGGATCAGGGCGTAAACATTTTCAGGGCGTTGCAGAAGAACGGTTTCCGCGTGGCGGGGATTCTGCTGACGCACGGTCATTTCGACCATATCTGGGGGCTGGACGAGCTGCGGGATGCGGCGAATGCAGCGGCGGATGAGGACGCAGAGCCGGTGAAGGCATATGCCTATGAGGCGGAGCGTGTGCTCCTGCAGGATGCGGACAAGAATGTATCGAGACAGGCGGGACGCCCCTGCACGACCTATGCGGATGTTTATGTGAAGGATGGACAGGAGATCACGATCGCCGGAATGACCTGTAAGGTGATCGCTACACCCGGACATACGGCGGGAGGCTGCTGCTATTATTTTGAGGAGGCAGGTTTTCTTTTGTCGGGGGATACCCTGTTTGCGGAGTCCGTCGGAAGGACGGATTTCCCGACAGGCAGTATGAGCACGCTGGTGCGCTCTGTCCGTGAGAGGCTGTTTGTTCTGCCGGATGATACAAAGGTATATCCGGGACATGGCGAGAGCACGACGATCGGCCATGAGAAGGAGTATAATCCCTTTCTGGGATAAATGTTAGGGGAGGGGATTTTGTAAGGTGGAGGAAAAGAGCGGACAGGCACATCTGGTGATGGATGAGGTGAGAAAGGTTATTGTCGGGAAGGACGACTGCATTGAGAGAGTGACAGCGGCAATTCTGGCAAGGGGAAATATCCTTCTGGAGGATGTACCGGGAGTGGGAAAGACGGAGATGGCAATGGCTTTTTCCAAGGCTTTCGGTCTGATGTCGAACCGCATTCAGTTTACGCCGGATGTCATGCCGTCGGATATTACGGGCTTTTCCATGTACCGGAAGGAGACCGGAAGGTTTGAGTACCATCCCGGCGCCGTCATGTGTAATCTGCTGCTGGCGGATGAGATCAACAGAACCTCGCCGAAGACGCAGTCGGCGCTGCTCGAGGTTATGGAAGAGGGAAATGTCACGGTGGACGGTGTCACGCGGCAGGTTCCGAAACCGTTTATTGTGCTGGCCACCCAGAATCCGGTGGGCTCCTACGGAACGCAGAGACTGCCGGAGGCGCAGATGGACAGATTCTTAATCTGCCTGACAATGGGCTATCCGGCGGTGGAGGATGAGGTGGCGCTGCTGAAACGGAGACATACGGATAGACCCTTGGACTCTGTTATTCCGGTCGCTGACGGGAACGATCTGCAGCGGATGCAGAAGGAAGCTGAGGAGGTTTATATCCACGATTCCATTTACCGTTACATGGTCATGCTTGCAGATGCGACGAGAAAGCATGCCCTGCTGGAACTGGGCTTCAGTCCGAGGGGGACGCTGGCACTTGGGAGAATGGCGCGAGCTTATGCCTATCTGAATGACCGGGAGTATGTCGTGCCGGGAGATGTCAGGCGGGCATTCGGGGATGTCGGGATTCATCGGATACGCTTAAACCAGAAGGCGCGCCTGAACGGTAAAACGGCAACAGATATTCTGGAAGAAATCCGCGGACAGATTCGGGAACCCAGGCCCGGGGAAAAGTATAGGTGAGATGTTTAGAAGAAAATTGTTATATCTTTTGGTTCTGGCAGCAGGAATCTGGCTGTGTATGCTCTACACCTTTCAGGGGCTGAGAATGATGATTGGCATCTGGATCGCTGTGCCCCCTGTGTGTCTGGTGTCCGTATTGATAAAGCTCTTCCAGTGCAAGGCGGAACCGCAGGCTCCTGCGGTGTCTGTCACCAGAGGACAGACAATCACATTTTCCATCAGGATAAAAAATCGCGGGTTGCTGCCGGTGGCTGGTGTGCGGGCAGACATGCGCTGGCACTTCCGGGGAGCGAAGGATGTGCGTCAGCGGAGGTGGCTTAGGGGAATCAGCGGGCACAGCAGCAGAAAAATCGAGTTTGAATTTCAGACGGCACACTGTGGGCGTGTGGAGGCAACTGTGGCAAAGGCAAGGATGTATGACTGCCTTGGCCTTTTTTCTGTACCCTTGCACAGAAGTGGAAGTGTCTCGATTCCGGTCATGCCGGTCTATGTACCCATGGGTGAGAACGAGATGGAGAGAATCGTCGGTCTTCTCAATGCGCGGAGCAGCCGGGGAGATGGGGATCTGATCGTCAGGGAGTACCAGCCCGGTGACAGTGTGCGCAGTATCCACTGGAAGCTTATGGCGAAGTCGGAGAATCTTCAGGTGAAGGATCATGAGGCGGACAAGGCTGTGAGGCTGTACCTGAATATGACCGAGGAGGTACTTGCGGATGCGGATAAGCGGGATGCTTTTCTCGAGAGGGCGTGTACGGTAATGACCTTTTTCTCGGAGATCTCGGAGGAAGGCTTTCAGGTATTCTGGCGGTGCGAAGGATTGTTACAGAGCAGGAAGATCACGACTGCGGAGGAGCTTCATGCCTGTCTGGCTGAGTTGATTGATGTCGGATGCGTGGGTGTCGGAACGGATGAGGATGCAATATGTAAGCAGGGCTTCCATCTGGAGGCTGACGGAAGACTGTATATAGGAGAGCTGTGCATCGATGAAGACTAAGGGGAAGCTTCTGTTTTGCATATTGGTGCTGTTCCTGAACGCATTCGGTGTTGTGAGGGCAATGGTCGAAGTGCTGGGAATAGGGGAACTCTGCTATACGAGACCTGCGGCGCTGCCGGGCGGAGTCGCGGTGATAAGCGTCCTGTGCGCCCTTTTCTGGATGAAGACGGAGAAAAAGCAGATGCTGATCAGGGCAGGCGTTGCGGCAGGCGTGTATGCGGCGGTGCTTCTGTATGCATGGCGGCAGATTGCGGAGAGCCTTGCATGGGCTTTGCAGGATACGGTGTCTGTGTTCAATAACAGACTCGGCATCCAGCTGTCAGTGGAGCTTGAAGCGGAGGCAGAAACGCTTTCCATGCAGGGAGCGGCGGAGATGAGTTTCCTGTTCGTACTGTTTCCCTTTTTTCTCCTTCTTGGCTATGGCGTGGTGAGATCGCGGGTGCTCGCGGTGGTTCTGGTACAGGCGCTGTGGTTTGCGGCGGCGTGCGGGCTGGATCAGTTTCCGACGGATGGTGTCGTCGGTCTGTGTATTGTCAGTCTGGCGGCGGCAGTGATCAAGAGCGCATACAGGGATGATGAGAGAGCCGCACGATGGGCGGTGCTGACCGGTACAGTGGTGATGCTGTTGCTCGTCTTCTGGATGGAGAGCTTCATTCTGCCGGTGTTCGATGAAAAATATGAGGAGATAAGGGAGTTCAGGGTTAATTTATACTACAGGGTAAATGACGAATGGATTCCGCAGATCCGGTCCGAGATTCACAATTTTGGCAAAGGGAGCGCTGATGTAAACGGCAGGCTGAAAAGGGACAAGATACCGGAGTACACGGGGGAACCTGTGTACCGCGTGACAACGGACAGAGCGCCGCAGGCTGCCGTTTATCTCAGGGGCTTTATCGGAAAGGATTATGCCGGTGATGAATGGAAGGCTGCCGGGGATGCGGACTTTAAGCGTTTTTACAGGGAGCAGGGGATGGAACTGCCGAAGAGCGGCAGGGAGCTTGTCAATCTGATGTATGAGGCATTCGGACAGAGTGGGGAGGGTTTTATACGGATTGAGGAGCTCGGTGGAAAGGGCAGTTACAGCCTGTACCCTTATGGGGCGGAAGTGACACAAAAGGATCGTGTGCGCTGGGATGGAAGCGTCAGGCGCCGCGGCAGCAGCTATGAGTTCCCCTACCATGCGCCGGACAGCAGCTTTGCCGCAACCGGAATTACCGGAGAATCGGTGGAGCTGGAGAGGAATTACCGCAGCTATGTCTATGAGAACTTTCTGGAATATCCGGCAGAGCAGCTCCCGGAGCTGACTACGTTTCTGGAGGAGTCGGGTTTCAGGCAGGGAGACTTATATGACAGTGTCTATGATGTCCTGACCTATTTACAGAAAACGGCAACCTATAATCTCAAGGTGGAGAGTACCCCCCATGGGCAGGATTTTGTGGAGTATTTTCTCTTTGAGAGCCACGAGGGCTATTGTGCTCACTTCGCTTCGGCAGCGGTATTGATGCTGCGGTATCTCGGGGTGCCTGCGAGATATGCGACAGGCTATTCCGTGTCGGCATCGGAATTTTCCGGTATGGCGGGCGGAGAATATATGGCGGTTGTCAGGGACCGGCAGGCACATGCGTGGGCGGAGGTCTATCTCGACGGTGTCGGCTGGATTCCGGTGGAGGTAACGCCGGGGGCGGAGGCTTTTCCGGATGATAATACCATGGAGCAGCTGGAGCTTACCGGGCAGCTCACCGATATCTTTGAGTCCATGCCGGAGCCTCCTGAGGTGACGGCGGAGCCCTCTCAGGATCAGACAGGGGCGGACGAGATACCGGATGACACTGTTGGAGAGGAAACGCAGCTGTCTGTGGATAATCCGACCGAAGAGATGCCGCAGGACGGCGCGGACGACGGAAGCGGCACGACAGGGAACGGAACTGACGGAGCAGGTGAGGCAGGAAATGGAAACGGCGGAACCGGCACGGCGGGAAACGGAAACGGCGGAACGGATGCTGCGGGCAGTGGAAGTGCCGGAAACGGCATGAGCGGAAATGCGGGCGGCAAAGCCGGTGTGCAGAAACCGCATTGGGAGCTGAGTCCGCAGGCGAAAGCGGCTCTGAAAAAAGTATTTGGTACGATAGGCACGCTGCTCTTATGCAGTGCGGCGCTATGGCTGCTGCGGAAGGGCTGCTACCAGAGAATGTGCCATGCGACGGACAGGAAGAAGGTTTTTCTGTTCCATCGGAATCTGAAGGTATTGCTATGGTTCTCCGGACACCGGGACAGGCTGACAGGGGAGAGCGTGGAAGCGCAGAGATACCGCGCGTGGATTGAAAAGAGCGGTTTCGGAGAGCACGGGCTTTCGGAGCAGGAGTTCAGGGATATGGTGAAGTTCTGCAGAGGACTGGCTAAGGAGGAGTATGGGACGCTTCCTCTATATAAAAAGCCGCTGTATCGGTTTTTCAATATTTATAGGTAATGTCGAAGTCGTGTGTTCGTAAGTGAGGAAAGGTTGAGGATGAAATTATGCTGGTTTTGGAATTGAACAGGGAGAATATAGAGTATGACGTTTATTCACTGGTAAAGGCTTTTTACCCGGAGGAGCAGGTCGCGGTGCTGATGCCGGAGAGCAGGCAGAAGAACCGGGAGGAGCTTGCGGATAAGGTCAATATCCGGGTGGAACTGCAGGAGAATCAGGCGAAGCTGTGGATGGAAGGCAGGGATTATTACTGGACTGCGGAGGCGTATGGAATCCTGCGGCAGAACTTTCCGGCGGGAGAGGACGGCGACGCAGAGTATACAAGGCAGGTGAAGCTGGGCTTTAAGTGCTTTTTATATGACGTACTCTGTCAGGAGACGGGAAAGACACTGCCGTGGGGAAATCTGATCGGCATCCGTCCGACGAAGATTGCTTATGGGATGCTCGAGGAGGGGAAGAGCAGACAGGAGATACTGGACTTTTACAGAGAGAAGCATCAGGTCAGCACGGAGAAGGCGGAGCTTGCGTTCGACATTGCAGAGCGCGAGAGGCAGCTTTTATCTGGCATACATTACGAGAAGGGCTATAGTCTCTATATCGGCATCCCATTCTGCCCGACGACTTGCCTTTACTGCTCGTTTACCTCTTATCCGATCGGCGGCTATCGGAAGCAGGTCGACAGCTATCTGGACTGCCTGATCAGGGAATTGGAGGCGGTCAGTGAGCTTTGTCAGGGCAGAATCCTCGATAGCGTTTATATCGGAGGCGGTACGCCGACAACGCTGGAACCCGGGCAGCTGGACAGACTGCTTACGAGACTGAAGGAGCTGTTTGATTTCGGAACCGTGAAGGAATTCACCGTGGAGGCGGGACGTGCGGACAGCATAACGGAGGAAAAGCTGCGCGTGCTTTACCGGCACGGCGTCACCCGGATATCCGTCAATCCCCAGACCATGAAGCAGGAGACGTTGGACATTATCGGAAGAAGGGCTTCTGTGGCACAGGTGGAGGAGGCTTATGCGCTTGCCAGAAAGGTCGGCTTTGACAATATCAATATGGATCTGATTCTGGGACTCCCGGGTGAGCTGGAGGAGGATGTGCAGCGGACAGTGGAGCGGGTCGTGGAACTAGCGCCGGACAGCCTTACCGTGCATTCACTGGCAATCAAGCGTGCGTCCAGACTGAACCAGTGGATTCAGGAGAACGGTGTCGCCATGCTGCACAACACGGACGAGACAATGGAGATCGCCGCAGAGGGCGCAAAGCGTCTCGGACTTGTTCCCTATTACCTTTACCGCCAGAAAAATATGTCCGGCAACTTTGAGAATGTCGGCTATGCGAGGGAGGGCAGACTCGGGCTGTACAATATTCTGATCATGGAGGAGAAACAGACCATCGTGGCGTGCGGAGCCGGTTCGATTACGAAGCGCGTATTTCCGGATGGACGTATTGAGCGGTGCGAGAATGTCAAGGACGTGAAGCTGTATATTGAGAAGATTGAGGAAATGATAGAGAGGAAAAGGAATCTTTTGGTTGAAGACTAAAAAGGATTCGATGTATTTTGGAATTTCTTCCCCGGAGCCAAGTAGGTAAATTTTCATAATTATGGTAATTGTAAAATTGACTATAGGCAGGTAAAATGAAAATTCGGATAAAATTATGATAAAGCTATGATAAGGATGAGCCTATGATACAGATTAGACCTGTTTCGGATTTAAGAAATAAGTTTTCGGATATAGAGAAAGCTGTTGGGGGAGGAGATCCGGTGTATTTAACAAAGAATGGCTATGGAACTATGGTCGTGTTAAGTCTGGAAGCCTGCTCGAGATTGACGGATGGTGTGGAAAGTGCAATCGATGAAGCCGAAAAGGCTGCTATGGAAGATGACAGAAGATGTACGCATGAGGAAGTGTTCTCAAACCTTCGAAGGAGGGTAAATGGCTGATATAAATATCTAAGTGACAATATTGTTGTCGGAGTAAAGGACAACGTGTCCGGTTTGAAAATCTGAAAGCGGTTATTGACTGGGCGCGGGACAGAGAGCAGCAGGGAGGCAGATAAGGATGAAACTTTATTTTGGAAACACAGTAACGACAATAACAACCGTTATGATAGTATCTCTGGTCGGTTTTATCGGCTATTCCATCTGGAACCGGGGAAACATAAATTTTTGGGGACGCAGGAGCCTGTTTGTGCTGGTATATGGCCTCGTCATATGCTGTATGGCAGCAGCAAGAGACGGACTGGATAAAACGATTCAGTCGGCAATCGATGGCAGCTGTGCGCCGGGCATCTTTCCGCTTGTAAGTATTCCCAATCTGATCGGATGTATCGGAGCTGCCATTATTATCATTGCGGCGATTGCGACACCCATTGCAAAATCACAGCATGCGCGGGAGGTCTGGTTTTATATTATGTCCGGTGGTGTGATGCTGAAGATTATCGTTATGGAATTTTCGAGGATTTTCAGGTGATGACAGGAAAACGGCTGGGCAGAAGGGAGTTTGCCTGAAAAAGATATGCGAAAGACCAAAGCTGAGTAAGGGATGAGTGAAAGACTATAGCTGGTCATGGACGAAACAGGCGGAAGGTGTTATGATGAAAGCATACCGCCTGTTTTTTGGCGCGGTATTTTATCTGAAAGAAAAACATGAAAATGATGGCGGGTGTTCACCATGAACAGAGTATATGTGGTAGAGGATGATCCTGTGATTGCCGGGGCAGTTGCAGAGCATCTGAAGGGCTGGCAGATGCAGTGCCAGTGCGCGGAAAATTTTGAGGACATTATAGGGGAAATGGAGCGTTTTCAGCCGGATCTTGTCTTATTGGACATCAAGCTTCCGTATTACAACGGCTTTTACTGGTGCAGTGAAATACGGAAGGTGTCCAAGATCCCGATTGTGTTCATTTCATCGGCGGATGATAACATGAATATTGTCATGGCGATGAATATGGGCGCGGACGATTTTATTTCCAAGCCCTTTGACCTGCAGGTATTGACGGCGAAGCTGCAGGCGGTTCTGCGCAGAAGCTACGGCACAAATCTGGAGAGACATGTGCTGGTGTGCGGTGAGGTGGTTCTGAACTTAGACGACACCTCTGTGATGGTCAGGGGGAAAAGGCTTGAGCTCACCAAAAATGAGTTTCTGATGCTGAAGGTACTCATGGAGCGGCAGGGGCAGGTCGTAGGCCGGGAAGAGATGATGGAGAGACTGTGGGGAGTGGAGGAATTTGTAGATGACAACACGCTGACAGTCAACATGGCGCGGCTCAGAAGAAAGATTGAGGCAGCGGGAGTTACAGATTTTATCAAGACGAAGAGAGGGCTGGGGTACATTGTCTGAACGGCGGATCTTTTTAAAGGAAAATAAAGCATTATTCTGTGTTTGTCCTTTTTTTCTGGCAATGATAGCGGTGATAACGATCCTGTATGACGTGAACATAGAATACGGTTTCTATATTGCCGGATTTTATCTTGTCTTCTGGTTCTTTGCCATGGGGATGCAGTATAAGGCATTTAAGGAGCGGAGAGCGAAGGAAGCGGAAAGAAATAACCTGCCGGATTCCGGGGATCAGTTAAAATGGCAGAAGTATCAGGAGGAAGAGGATTTCTTTGTGCTCTGGACCCACCAGATCAAGACACCGATCTCCGCCCTGAATGTGCTGTTGCAGGCAAAGGACATTTCTGCAATCGCGTGCCGGCAGGAGCTGATCAAGATAGAGGGCTATGTGGAAATGGCGCTGGGCTATACGCGCTATGAAAACATGGGAAACGACATGATCCTGCGGAACTGCGATCTGGAAGCAATCGTAAAGAGTGTGGTGAAGAAATATTCCACGATATTTATCTATAAGCACCTTGTGATTAAACTGGAACAGCTGAATTATCAGGTGCTGACGGACGAAAAGTGGCTTTCCTTTGTGCTGGAGCAGGTGCTGTCAAATGCGCTTAAATATACAATGCGCGGAGAGATTAGCATTTCGGGGGAGGAATGTGGGGACGGTCTGCGGATCGTGGTCAGCGATACCGGCATCGGAATCAAAGAAGAGGACATGCCGAGAATCTTTGAAAAGGGCTTTACCGGTTATAACGGCAGAATGGATAAGAAGGCAAGCGGGCTCGGTCTTTATCTGTGCAGGGAAATATGCAGGAAGCTCGGGCATTCCATCGCGGTCGAGTCGAAGGTCAATGAAGGAACAAAGGTCATTATTTTGATGCAGTACGAGAAAGTGAATCAGGCTGACCTTACAAAAATGTAAGATTTCGGAAAGGAAATGTAAGCTAATGAGAGGGCAATGCATTTCCTTTTTTGTTATGATGGGTACATCAAAGGAAGGGAGAAAAAGAAATGGCTATTTTAGAGGTCAGTCATGTGAAAAAGGTTTATAAGACAAGGCTTGGTGGCAATGAGGTCACTGCCCTGCAGGATGTTCATTTTACAGTGGAGCGGGGAGAGTTCGTCGCAATCATGGGAGAATCGGGAAGCGGTAAGACCACCCTTTTGAATATTCTTGCATGTCTGGATCGTCCCACGGCGGGAAAGGTATTGATTGATGGGAAGGACTATGCAACGTTAAAGGATGACGACAGGGCGATTTTCAGAAGAAAGAATCTTGGCTTTATCTTTCAGGATTTTAATCTTCTGGATAATTTTTCAATAGAGGACAATATCAAGCTGCCGCTCGTTCTCGCAAGCGAGGACATCAGGCAGATGGATGAGAAGGTGCATCAGGTTTCAAAGCAGCTCGGTATCGAGGAGCTCCTGAAGAAATATCCTTACGAGGTGTCCGGCGGGCAAAAGCAGAGAACAGCGGTGGCAAGAGCGCTGATTTCACAGCCGCAGATCCTTTTTGCGGATGAGCCGACCGGTGCATTGGACTCGAGGGCATCCACAAACCTGCTGAGACAGCTCCGCAGCATCAATGAGAGCGGACAGACAATCCTAATGGTAACGCACAGCAATGTGGCGGCGAGCTACGCAAACCGCGTAATGTTCATCAAGGACGGCGAGGTATTTCATCAGATTTACAGAGGGGAAATGTCAAGGAGTGAGATGCTTGACAAGATATGTGATTCTGTGACGGTTCTCATGAGGGGAGGCGAGGACAGTGAGTCATAAGCTCCTGACAAGATTTGTATTCAGCGGAATGCAGAAGAACAAAAGAGTATTGCTGCCCTATCTGGCAGCAGGGTCTCTTACGGTCATGATCTTTTATATTTTGAATACACTGGCATTCTGCCCTTATATCTATGTAGATCACAAGGAAGCATTTTATGGGGCACAGACCATTGCGATCCTGTTGGAGATCGCCGGTCAGATCGTTGGGGTCTTTTCCATATTCTTTATTGTTTATGCGAACCAGTTTGTCATAAAGGGACGGAAAAAGGAGATGGCGCTTTACGGAGTGCTGGGAATGTCGAAGAAAAATATCACCTTCATCATGGCGCTGGAGAGCCTGCTGCATGCGGTGATCTGTATTTTTACGGGAATGCTCGCCGGAACCTTTCTGAGCAAGCTGATGCTGCTCGTCCTGTATAAAATTATCGGACAGGCACCTGTGAGCGGACTGATCTTTTCCGCGCGGAGTGTGAAGAACACGTTAATCATTTTTGTTATCATTTATGCCAGCTGCCTGATCTACAATGTCAGCTGCATCCGTGTCGGCAACCCGATCGAACTGTTACACAGCAACACCACGGGAGAGCGGGAGCCGAAGGTGAAGATTATTCCTTTAATCATCGGTATTCTGACTCTGGCGGGCGGCTATTCGCTGGCACTTATGGCGAATTCCGTGGGGGATGCGCTCGGGGTCATGTTCGTCAGCATTGTGCTTGTTATCATTGCGACCTATTGTCTGTTTACATCGGGAAGCATTTTCCTGCTGAAGCTGCTGAAAAGGAATCAGAAATATTATCTCAAGACACGGAATTTCATCAGCGTGTCGAACCTGATGTTCCGTATGAAGCATAATGCTGCGGGTCTGGCATCCATATGTGTCCTTTCCACAGGCGTGATTATCCTGCTCACCTGCGGCTCTTCCCTTATGATGCTTGGGGAGAAAAATATTAACGACAAATTCCCGACAGATGTCAAGATCGAGACACAGGCGGAAAACAGTGGGATGGAAGAGGCATACACAGATGCGGTAAGACGCGCGGCGGAGGCTGCGGACATTCCTGCCGACGAAATTATTTACAGACAGTTTCGGACTACAGTCATGCTGAAGAATGGAGCAGCGCTGGAGCCAATGACTGCGGACGGATTTTCTGATCTGGCGAGCTGCGTGGATCTGTATTTCGTGACACTGGAGGACTATAACCGTTATGCAGGAACGGAGCTTACGCTGGCGGAGAATGAGATATTGATCTGCCGGTCAGACGAGCGTGAAAAAGAGGACAGACTGACGCTCAGGGGAAAAGATTATGAGGTGGCAGGCGAGGCAGACAGAGGGGTACTGTATTATATTTTTGACCCGACCATGAGCCTGTTTGAGAGGGAAATTATTGTACTGAGGGATGAGGAGGAGCTGAACCGCATTTTACAGGATGACACTTACATCGGGAATACACATGCATACAGCGTCTACATTGGATTCAATACGCAGAAAGAGATTTCTGAACAGGAAATGACAACTTTTACCGAGGAGCTGAACCGGGCGGGATATGGTTTTGAAACCAGTTTAAAAGCAAAGGATCGTATGTTCTTTTACAATCTGTATGGGGGAGCGTTCTTTGTGGGAATCTTTCTGGCGGTTCTCTTCCTTCTGGCTACCGTTCTGATTATCTATTACAAGCAGACGTCAGAGGGCTTTGAGGATCAGAGAAGATTTAAGATTCTTTCACAGGTCGGACTTACGGAGAAGGAAGCAAAGAGCACCATAAAGAGACAGGTGATGATTCTGTTCTTCCTTCCCGTGGCAGGAGCGATTCTGCACGTTGTAGTTGCAAGCAAGGTGCTCAGGCTGTTTTTACGCATGGTGCTGATTGTGGACGGGCTTACCTTTGCCATTTCCATTGCGGTGGTCTGCATGCTCTTTATCGTGGTATATGCGTTTGTATACAAGGCAACTTCGGGACAGTATTACCGGATTGTGTACGGGAATGAAAGATAGGGACAGGAGAGATATAAATCATGGAAGAGAAGATTAAAAAGAAGAAACACCCGGTTTTGAAGGTCGGATTGTGTTTGCTTATACTTCTGGCGCTGGCAGTCAGGATATATACTTATTTCGGAGGGTTTGGAACGGGCCCCTGCGCTGATGTGAATGAGCTGGGCAGATATGCCAAAGCAGTAGAGAATATCAGCATTCCCGAGGGAACACGGATCGTGGCACTCGGGGAAGCCAGCCATGGAAACATAGAGTTTCAGCAGTTAAAGCTGGATGTTTTCAGGCTGTTGGTGGAAAGAGAAGGCGTGCGTGCCTTCGTTTTGGAAGGTGACTTCGGCGGGTGTGAGTATGTCAACCGCTATATACACGGGGGAGACGGCACCGCGGCGGAGGCAGCCGCTGCAATCGGGTTTGCCATTTACAGAACGGATGAGATGGCTGAGCTGATCTCTTATATGAGAGAGTACAATGAGAAGGCTGGAGAAGGAGACGATCTTCGGTTTTATGGCATGGATATGCAGCGTTATGCATATAACTACCGGTATCTGACGGAGGCGGTAAATGCCCTGGGACTGGATGCCACAGAGCTTGGGCTGATCTGGAACGGGGAGGACATCGACACACAGTACAGCGCAGAGCAGAGGGCTGAAATCCTGACAGGGATTAAGGAAGAGCTTGCGGGCATAGAGGGGGAAGAGGCGGCAATGGCGGAGCACTTTGCAGAAATCCTCTTACAGAATATAGAGCTTGAAAAGGTATTTGATTTTGCGGGAGTGGAATACACCGGAATCAATTATACGGCACTCAGGGATAAGCTGATGGCGGAAAATACGATGTGGGTGCTCGGAAGGGAGGAGCAGAGAGGTAACAGATGCATCTTTGTCTCGGGACACAACGGGCACGTGGAGCGTGTGGGATACTATGGTTCAGGTGACAATAAAGAGATGGGAAATCTTCTGGCAGATGAGCTTGGTAAAGAATACTTTGTGATAGGGACAGATTTTTATAGATCAAGCTGTAATCTGCCAAAGGGAGAGAGCGGCGAAAGAATGAAGCATACCTTCTATTCCTATGATTCTCTTGCGAAGGCGGCGAAGAAAGCCGGAGTTGACATGTGCTGGCTCGACTTCTCGGAGGTTCCGGAGGATTCCAGCCTGCGGGAACAGATTGACGGCACGATATACATGGGTTCATTGGGGGAAGGGTATAATGCCTTATACATGAATTTCTTCCCCGTCACTTACCGGATCTATCGCAGCCCCTCGGAGCTGTACGATGGAATGATCCTTGTACCGGAGGTACATCCGACAGAGATCAGGAATTGATGGATGAGACGGATTTCCGGTGAAGCTTTGCAAAGTCATAATTGCGCCAGATCTGAGCCAGGTGTTTCTGTCTTCGCAGCGTGATCGGAACGCTGGCGCCGTTTTGCAGGAGGCATTCCTTTTCCGTAAAGTCTGTTACATAGTCGAGATTGACAAGGATTCCGCGGCTGACCAGAAGAAAGTTGTCCTTGGCCTCGAGAGGCTTTACAAATGAGGTAAAGGGGGCAGATATTGTGTATTCCCTGCATTCAATGTCAGTGAGAACGCTTGAATGCGCGGAAGAGCGCACCGAGCAGATGGCATTGTAGGGAAGCTGCAGGGTCGTTCCGTTCGAGGAAAAGGAGAGCAGCGGCTCCTGCTCCGGCAGAATGCGCAGGGCATCTGTCAGACATTTAAACAGACTGGCCTGCTCTACAGGTTTTGTCACATAGTCAAAGGCATGGGTGGAAAAGGCATCGCTCATATGCTCCTGGCTGGCAGTCAGGAAAATCAGAAGGCAGCGGGAGTCGGTCTCACGCAGTTTTTCGGCGACCTCGATTCCGGTCATGCCGTCCATATAAATATCCATGAAGACAATATCGTAGGACAGTGGAACAAAGGCGTCAAGAAATTCTTCGCCGCTGCTGAAGCTGTCCACGGTATAGGTAAGTCCCCGTTGCTTACAAAAGTCGGAGAGCAGTCTCAATACGCGCTCTCTTGCTCCTGCCATATCATCGACCAATGCAAATCGCATAGTAATCCTCCTCAAATGATTGCAAGCTGTTCCTTTATTATAACAAAGAATTTAGCAATCGTACAGGTTTTAGATAATATAATTGTTCTGTTTAGCAGACGTGAATTCTGGCTTGGAATGGTACGTCTCTTTTTATGCGTGAAATACGCTGATAATATGGTAATTGCTGAAACACACTATTTGAGTATGTAAAAAGACTATTTTAGAAAATCTAAATTTTTTATTAATTGTCAATTTGAGATATTGAAAAATTATAAAAGATAATATAAACTATAATTATTCAAGACAAAAGGGGATGATTAAATGAATCAGAGAGAGTTAGATGTATTAAAGGCTATGTATGATGCGGGAAAGGAAATGACAAGCACGGATATTGTCAATGTAGTACCGGATCTCATGCAGAGCACGACAATCACAGTTATGCGGGCATTAAAGAACAAGGGGGTGATCGAACCGGGAGGTCTGCAGTCGACAAGAAGAGGATTTGTGCAGCAGTACCGTCCCACAGAAAAGGGAAGGGAAGTTCTTATGGAGTATTTTACGGAGATGTATCGTAGCTTTAAGGATGCCGTTTTACCGGGAGATATGTGTGCCGCGATTCTGGAGGCAACGCAGCCGTCGAGAGAGGAACTGGATAAGCTCAGCAAAATGTTGGAAAAATATGAGCAGTAAAACAGGCAAACAGGTATAATCGGAAGGGCAGGGTATGGAAGAGATTAAGGGGAAATGCAGGGAGAAGTTTGACAAAATTGTGGAAGATTTTGTGGAAAATCTTGAAGAATTGAAGGCAATGCATAAGAAGAGAACGTTGAAACGCTGGGCATCGAGAAACGTTCAGATTGCAATAGGCCCTTATATTAAGATTATGACGCCTGAATTTTATCTCCTTAATGACAGAAAAACTGTCAAAAAGGAGGCCTACAAAATTTTCCGCAGAATGGAGAAGCAGCGCGACGAATCTATTAAAGAGCAGAAATTGCTCATGGAGCAGCAGGAACCGGAACGTTGAATGTATTTTATCCGCGCAAATAAATTCTTTGTGCCGTTACGCTTTTGCAAAGCATATTTTATCTATATGAAATTCAGAGTATTCAGTCTATGATTCTTTCTTTTGATTTCAGAAATTCATGC
>OIZV01000104.1_pt1 | contig 55264 bp, 54 predicted proteins | sample 1588681 | NCBI WGS metagenome assembly OIZV01 (sample SAMN03283281) | human gut metagenome | biome: human-associated habitat; material: feces | host: Homo sapiens | place: Peru | collected 2012 | reverse complement strand
TCAGAACTCAGAACTCAGAACTCAGAACTCAGAACTCAGAACTCAGAACTCAGAATAGAAATACTGTCTTTAGGCGGTTATATAAAAAATAAAACAAAGACCGTTGTATTGCGGCGTGCAAAAATTTGCGCGCCGGCAGTGCAGCGGTCTTTGTTTGTTTAAATCATTTTTTTAGGGAGAATGATATGAAAAAAACAAGGATTTTTGCCGTGCTTGTGGCAATGGCACTGGGACTTGCAGTCTTTGGCTGCAGCAATGGCGATAGCGACAGTTCAGAAAGCGGTACTACTGGAGGCACAACTTCCGGCAGCATCGAGCCGATTCCGGAGGGGTTCGTGGAAATCCATGCCGCTTCAATTGATGGAACAGAAACCTGGACACCGAAATCATATGTATTTGTAAGTGGACGTAAGCTAGAAATAGCCTCGTTCTACATGAGCGACCATGAGGTAACACGCGGAGAATACAAGGCTGTCATGGGAAGCGACCCAAGCACCGCCAAGGCTCATGACAAGAACGGAAACGAGCTTACAGGTGATGATAATGTAAAAAACAACCCTGTAAACGCTGTCAGCTGGTATGATGCGCTTGTATACTGCAATACGCTTTCTATTAAAGAAGGCTTTACTCCTTGCTATGCAATCGGCGGAAAAAAACACCCAAGTGAATGGAGTGGGAATGGGCAGCGCGTGGTGGCGAAAGCTACACCTATGCCGGAAGCGACACCATAGGTGACGTAGCCTGGTATACAGGCAATACGGGAAATTCTGGATCAAGGGATGTAAAGACCAAAAATAAAAACGGCTACGAACTTTACGACATGAGCGGAAACGTATGGGAATGGTGCTGGGACTGGTATGGTAACATATCAAGCGGCACGGCAAGTGAGGGCTCGTCGTCGGGCTCTGACCGCTGTCGGCGCGGTGGTTCTTGGAGCAACAGCGCCAGCTACGCGCAGGTTGCCAGCCGGTACAGCGGCAACCCGGGCGACCGCTACAGCCTCTATGGCTTCCGCGTTGTTCGCAACGCCAACTAGCGTTGGCTAGTTCTGCAAGGAAATTATTAAACAGCTTCCGCTTTTGCGGAAGTGCGAATCCGCGCAGTAATCCTATATGGGCGCAGAAAGAAGGCGCAGGCCTTGCAAGCGGAGCCGCGGCAGCGTGCGGAGCGGCTAGGCTGGAGCATTCTTTCTGCGAAAAGCTGGTTTAAATTAACGGCATTTTTCAGCAAAAGGGAACAGGATGCTTCGCCACGGAGGAGCCTGTTTTTTATGTCAAAACCTTTGCTTTAAATATATTTCAAGTCATGTTAAAATAATTCCATGAGTAATAAAATTTTATTTCATGGAAGCAAGGAAGTTGTGAAAATTCCTGAAATAAGACCGGCAAAATATAATAAGGATTTTTATTATGGTTTTTACTGTACGCTGCTTGAAAATCAGGCTGCAAGGTGGGCAACGCGCTTCACTGGTCATGGAATTATAAGTAAATATCAATACACAGAATCCTCAGACTTGAATATTAAAAAGTTTGAGAAAATGACGGAAGAATGGCTTGATTTTATAGTCGCCTGCCGAAACGGTAAAAAGCACTGTTATGATATTGTTGAAGGTCCGATGGCAGATGACACTATTTTTAATTATGTACAGAACTTCATTGACGGCAAAATCAGCAGGAAAAATTTTTGGAGCTTGGTAGAATTCAAATACCCGACACATCAAATAAGCTTCAATACGGAAAAAGCCTTGAAATGTTTAAAATTCATAGATTCATACGAGGTTACCGATGAATAATGATAACGCGCTGTTTTATACTTGCAGCTTAATCGAATTTATTGGCCGCAGACAAAAACAAAAGAGAGCATATATTGTAAATACATTGGGCAAGAGTGTTGTGAAAAGAATATATACCCATTCAGATGTTCTGCATTGCGAGCTGATAGACAGCGTTGCGGAAGAATTTATAAATATGTGCTCCATAAAAACAGGCGATTTTGACAATGTTGCAAAATGCAAATATGAAGTTCCTGATTACTGGACAATAGGCGAAGTGTATGAGCGCCTTATTGAGGATGTCCAGCCGAATGAAAATGTTGACATCATAATTGAAACCCTGTTCAAAGTTTACAATTCCTGGGTCAGCGACAGCATAAGCAGATTCAACACAGACTTTTACTATCAAAGCCGCGACTATATAAAGGAATGTTTTCTAAGCAACAAGCAGATTGCTTAGGAAATAAGAACTTATTCATCTAAGAACATCATAACCTACCGGGTACGAAGATAAATCTTTGTAGTTGAGTCCCTTGACTGGCTGCGCGATGCGAATCTTGTGCGTTACTGCTACAACTGCATTCCGCCTGAATTTCCGCTGGCGGCCTATGTTCGGGATGAGCAGTTTAGAATTTACCTGAATGACATAGGGCTTTTAATCTGTATGTACGGCTACCAGATGAAGGAGGCTGTTGTTACAGATTCTCTTTCTGGAACTGTAAAGGGCGGCATTTATGAGAATCTGATTGCCGATTTTTTAGTCAAGAAAAATTATCCTCTTTATTATTTTAAGCGTGATGACAGCTCCAGCGAGGTTGAGTTTTTGATTGAAAAAGAATGTTCGGTTGTGCCGGTTGAAGTAAAGGCTAAAAAAGGCGGCACTTTATCTTTGGATTCCCTTCTTAAAAAAGATGAAATAAAATACGGCTACAAGATAATAAACGGCAATGTGGGGCAGCTTGGAAAGAAAATCACGATTCCACATTATATGTGCATGTTTTTGTAAGGAATTCGGGTTGATATGAACAAAGCGGAGAAAATGCTTATATTGTTTATGCAAAAAGTTTTTTTAATAAAATTATTTCTTGTGTTTTCAACCAAAAAATCATAAAATAAGTTGTAAATGCAAGAAAATACAAACTCGTCAAAACTAGGCGACATTCTCAACAAAAATGGCGGATATATAACCCGCAGGCAGGTTGACCAAAACGGAATCCAATCCTGGTTTCTTACGGACTTTGTGCGCAAAGAAAATCTTGAAAAACTTGCGGCGGGTTTCTATGCAAAACCAGACTGGATTACAGATGATTTTCTTGTGTTCCAGTATAAATATCCAAAATTCATCTTTTCTTATGAGTCTGCCCTTTACCTTCTGAATCTTGCGGATTCTCTTCCTCAAACTTTTGAAGTAACCGGACCGAAAAACTACAGGCCTTTCAGTCCCAAGGAAAATATCGCAATTATTCACACGGACTACAAAAAAGAAACTTATGAGCTTGGAATCGCGGAAGTTGAAACAAATCTAGGAAATAAAGTTCTTGCATACAATGCGGAAAAAACAGTCTGCGACCTTATCCGCCGTTCAGAAAAAATCGATTCTGAAATTTACACGAAAGCCCTTTATAACTATTCAAAACTGAAAAACAAAAATCCGAGCCGGCTTATTGAATACGCAAAAATAATGGGAATACAAAAAAAACTGTATGATACAATGATGGTGGTGCTGAATGAGCTATAGCAAAAATTCTGTGCAGGCCCGCATAAAAAATATTTCCGCAAAAACCGGAGTAAGCGCGAATGTTCTTCTTGCGACATATTTTTTCGAGGCGTTTTTGTATAGACTTTCAAAATCTGACTATGCGGAAAATTTTATTTTTAAGGGCGGATTTTATCTTTCATCGGTTATCGGCGTGCAAAACCGTTACACACAGGACTTAGATTTTAAACTGGCAGGTGAAGATCTTGAAGAAGAAAATCTTGTAAAAATTATAAATGACATAATCTCCAAAAATGCAGATGACAATATCTCTTTTGATTTCTCATCAATTGAGCCTATAAGAGGCGAAGACCAATACGGCGGTTTTACAGTAAGCATTATCGGACATCTTGAGAATATCCGTCAGACAGTGAATATAGACATAGCAACCGGCGACCCGATAACTCCCGGTTCAATAACATACAGTTATAAAAGATTGATTGCCGAAGACATTCTGAATTTCAAGGCTTATAACTTAGAGACAATCCTTGCTGAAAAATTGCAGACAATTTACAGCAGAGGACTTTTTAATAGCAGAAGCAAGGATTTTTATGATGTCTATATAATTCACAAATTAAAGATGGGTGAAATTAACTGCGAGAATTTAAAAGAAGCGTTTGCAAAAACTTGCAGATACCGGAAAACTAATTTTTTTAAAGAAGATGTAAACATTCTTTTAAAAGAACTTGAAACAGACATTCAGGCGCTAAACCGCTGGAAAAACTACGCCAGGAAAAATTCTTTTGCAAAAAACATTTCATTTGAGACGGTCATTGAATCGTGCAAATTTATGACGAATATTGTTTTCGAATGAGTAAAATTATTCGACGATTTTTTTAAGTCAAAATAGGGCTTTTAATCTGTATGTACGGCTACAAGATAATAAACGGCAATGTAGAATAACTAGAAACCATCAAAAACTTGGTTTTTAATTTAAAACGGTGCAAAGTTCTATTTTGTACCGTTTTTTTCTTGTCCGGCCAGTATAGTAAAAAAATCAGTACATAAAGCCCAGCAGCCAGATAGGAATCCGCCTGTCAGTGCCGAATTCTATGTCGTCGGCGATAATGTATGAGTCTGGAATTTCTTGAATTTGTTTGCGCTTTTTGTTCTTTCCGCCTACTTCAAAAGTGTATTTTGAGTCTACAAAGAAATCACTTTCCTCTGAAAAATCAACTTTATGGGAATGTAAGAGCTGGTTTAGAACAAAAGTTTCCCGGCGGCTACCTGTATTGACGTTTTCTCCGTTAAAAAGTTCTATAAGATTTGTGTTTTCCATGAGAATCTTTTCGGGTTTTTCAAGGACGCTTAATCCGCGTGATTTTTTATAAAGCTGATTTATAAGTTTTGCATCTTCCAGATATTTTAAATATATGAGCAAGGTCTGCCTTGAGATTCCAATTTTTGCGGCAAGCTGTGTTATGTTTGGAATGAACGGGGCTGATTCTCCTATGACAGCCAGAAGTTTCTTTATCCTCGGAATATAGGCGATTTCCAGACCGCGGAGCATGGGAAGCTCAACTTCAAGAATCATGTTCAGTGTCTCATTCAGGCGGTTAAAATAATCGTCTTTTCCTTCCAAAAAATACGGATAATATCCAAATGACAGATAATCGTCAAAAAATTCAAACGGCTTGATTTTTGATGCGATTTCTGCGGAAATCTGCTCGTTGTTCTTTAATATTTCTTCGAGTGTAAAAATTGGAAAATCATGTGCTTTTATCAGCGAAAGGTACTCGCGGAAAGAAAGCCCGGTCAGCTCATAAACTAAAGTTCTTCGGCTTAAATCCGCTCTGCCGTTCAGAATTTCAAGCAAGGAAGAACCAGTGAAGGCGATATGAAGCTCCGGGAAATCATCATAAAGATTTTTGATTTCTTTTGACCAGTTTTCGTATTTATGCACTTCGTCAATGAAAAGGTGTGTGCCGCCACGGCTTGCAAATTTTTCTGCAAGTTCAACAAGTGTATTGTTTGAAAAATAAATGTTGTCAAGGTTTACGTAAAGAACTTTGTTCAGATTATTGGAGAAAGTTTTTTTTATGTGCTGCAGGAATAGCGTTGTTTTTCCGGTTCCTCTTGAGCCTCTCACGCTTATAAGCCGCGCATTCCAGTTTATTTTTCTTTCCAGTTCGCGCTCAAAGACCGGAAGTGGACCGGTCATTTTTTTTCTGAAAAGTTCTATCAGTTTTTCCATAACTTGATTTTATAGTATATTGTTCAAGTTGTTAAGTGGTCTTAACAGTTTATGGTCAATTTTGTTAAACGGACTTAACAAAATTGACTGGACTTCATTTGTTGACAGAAAGAAATGCTAAGCACGGCAATCTTGCTAGAGGATTATCAACCGAGTTTCTTTCAGAAACATCGCAGGGGCAAGCCCGATAATGACACTAAAATTTAAAAGTCGAAATTGAACCTTATAGAAAAATATTCATGTTTTGTGCATAGTGTGGCTAAATTTTGTTCATATTTTGTGTGCAGGACGTTTGAATTTTGAGTTAAAAGTGGAAGTGCTTGTATATTTTTACTCTACTTTAAATACATTTAGCTGTAAGTCTGAAACACACTTATAATGTTTTCCATTTGCTGTGCAGAGCGTTTTACTGTTCTCGACTGCGGTTGCGGCAATTAAAGCGTCGGCAAGTTCCATGGAATTGCTCAGGGCATAGTTTTCTACATATTCCATTGCTATATGAGTTATTTTTGAAGTTATATCAAGAATTTGAATTTCAAAAACTTTTAAGAATTTCTTAATCTGAAAAAGTTCCTGTTTGTTCAAAACTCCTTGAATCAATTCCATGTAAGTAATAGCAGAAATATAAATTTCTTTAGCTGATAAGAGTAGATTTGTGGCGGAATCCTTGCCTCGAAAAGCCCAGATAAGAATATCGCTATCGAATATCAAACTGTCGCCCCTTTCGCATATTTCTTAAATATTCATCTACAGAAATAGATGAGTTATCGTGATATTTCCAAAGCTCTTGAACTTCCTTTAAAACCTGAAGCTTCTCTGTTTCTGCAGTTTTTGAATTTACTTTATTCTTTGTTTTTTCAAATGGCTTTTCTAAGAAAGTGATGATTACTTTTTGTGGTTCTTGAGTTACCTGTTCTTCCAGTAAACAAACATTTCCATCGTAATACCCATTCACTGCAAGCATTGCTTTACCTCCTTATGAGATATGATTAATTATAGCATAGTTTGTGAAAATTGTGTTTAAATTTTACGGATTTCTTAACTGTCATTCCAGTGCTTGACACGGGAATCTGTTGTAAAATTTCAATAGACTATCAACCGAATTTCTTTCAGAAACATCGCAGGGGCAAGCCTGATAATGACACTAAAATTTAAAACTCGAAATTGAACCTTATTCTACAAAAACAAAGTCGAAAACATCATGAAAGTAAAATACCAATAGCTTTATTTTATTTAATATGATAAAAGTAAAATAAACAATTGCGCTATTTTACTTAAAATACTATCTTTTAAATGTATTGCAATCAAAAGGTGGATGAACATGGGAATCGGGATACAAATACAAGTATTTTGTTCCTTCTCCTGTAAATCATTCTTTTTCATGGGAAGACGATGCAATAAATTCACTTCTTGAAAACGCATCCTTAAAATTAGGAGAACTGAATTCATTTTCAAGGTTTGTGCCGGATATAGAACTGTTTATAAAAATGCATATTTACAAGGAAGCCGTTGTTTCAAGCCGGATTGAGGGAACAAGAACAAACATTGAAGAAGCATTGGACAGCGAAGAGCCGAATTCTCCAGAGAAGAGAGATGACTGGCTGGAAGTCAATAATTACGTAAAGGCAATGAATGAAGCGATTGAAAAACTAAAAACATTGCCTTTGTCATGCAGGCTTATACGTGATGCCCATAGAATTTTGTTGGCAAGCGGAAGAGGAGAGCGGAAAACGCCCGGTGAATTCAGAATCTCTCAAAACTGGATTGGAGGTGCAAGCATTGCGGATGCTGTTTATGTTCCGCCTGCGGCTGACAAACTTGGCGAGCTTATGTCCGATTTTGAAAAATTTCTGAACAATGAAGAAATAAATGTTCCTCATCTCATAAAAATCGCAATAGCACATTATCAGTTTGAGACAATCCATCCGTTTTTAGATGGAAACGGAAGAGTCGGGCGTCTGCTTATCACGTTATATTTTGTCGCCTCTGGAATTCTTGAAAAACCGCTTTTGTATCTTTCGGCTTTCTTTGAAAAAAATCGCTCTTTATACTACGACAAGCTGACAATGACCCGTGAAAAGAACGATTTAAAACAATGGGAAAACGGTATTCAGTTGCTCATACGTTCTTGCTAGGTCTGTTCAAGAATCCTGTTGCTTCAATAAAAAACATACAGAATATCACAGGACTTTCCGCAAAAGCAGCTGGGGATTTAGCCGCTGTTTTTGTAGAAAAAGGAATACTTGAGGAAATCACAAAGCAACAGCGCAACCGCATATTTGTATTTCAGGAATATCTAAAACTTTTTTCTAGCTGATAAAATTTGAGTGGAACAGAAACTGCTGGAATTGTTTTACTGCTATGTAACTTGCAGCATTTACGTCGCAAGTTCTCAATGTCGGATTGCCTGGTTAAGAAAAGCAATGGCAGCAAAAAATATCATGCTAAGGAATGAATCCTAAGCATGGCAAAGAAAATGCAGAAGACGGCGGCGCTGGGATGAGTTAAAAACTGCAAACATTGACATGAAAATATTTTTATAATAAAATGCCGTTATGTACGTTATGTACTTGACGAGAATTTATCAGTTTGCTAGCCTCTATTGCTCTATTGCTCTATTGCTCTATTGCTCTATTGCTCTATTGCTGCAGGCGAAGTCTCTTCTAATGTAAATTCTTCTAACACATCTATAAAAATTCTTTTAAATGCGGAATCCGCGCGCTTTGGCGTGCGGATTCCGCATTTTTTGTGTTTAGAAAAAAATCAATACAGAAATCATATTCCAGCTTAATGGTGGCTTCAAAAAAATATACGGGGGTAAAAAAATGAAGAGTTTAAAAAAATGTTTTGGTTTGGCTGGCAACCGCAAGAGTGGGAATGACACTTGAATATGTGGGCAGGAGACGGAGAGATAGTCTTGAATCAAAAAAATTATGAAAGAAATACGAGAGGTACAAAGTGTTTAGGAAAGTTAAGATTCTTGTGAAAGAAAAAGACACTTGTCTTAAAGCAAAAAATACAAGCTTAGGTGAAGACTTATTTTCTTGCTTATTTAAGATTCTAGTAATGGTTTTAGTTGTAAGCATTACGGCTTTCGTTTTTGTATTTTTTTTGATATTTATTCTGAAAAATTTTTCCATCGAAATAGAAAAGTCGCGTTTTGTGGTGTCAGATAACTTTTCTTTGCTAAGCGGATTTATTGGTTCTGTTGTTGGAGCTGTTATTTCAGCTGCTATTGTTTGGAAGCAACTGGGGGAAAATACTTGTGCCATAAAAATGCAGAATCAGCTTGAGCTTAGAAAAATGTTCTCAGAAAAACGACGCTGGAGAATACATCTTGTTATACAGGAACTTGCTAGGTCGGAAACTCCTGTTAAAAAAGATAAGCTTAAAGTCATAGCCTCTGAATTTAACATTGATAGTCCTGAACTGGAAAACATTAATACAAAAGAATTCCTTGAAGCAATTCTTGAAGATTATGAGTCTGAGCTTGATGACTATCTTGGTCTTTTTGAGGTTGCTTATGCAATGCTGAAAAATGGGAATCTTGATTGGGATATGTTCTTTGAAAGTTATTCATACAGACTAGGATATATAAATAAAGTGGAGCTCATATCGAATAAAATAAAGCCAAAAAATAACTATTGGAAATTGCTGCAGGAACTAATTCAAGAAAATTGTATTTGGTGTCAGACGCAATAAACAAGCTGTGGCTTGATATTAGGTTTATAAATTTAATTTCATTTTAACAAGGAGTAGAAAATGAAAATCTTTAAGAAATCTTTTACTTGGACTAGTGGCCGCAAGAGCGGACTGTCTTTTGCAAGTTTTATTATCTGCGCAATTATACTTCTTGCTGTTCCATTGCAGATTTCATGCTCTGACCCAGGAGACGACAATGGAGATTCAACTATTGAATCAACCTTTGAGGGGGGGGCGGATGTTGACAAGAATAATTCCGGTGAAATAAAACCAAGTGATGGTAAGGATGGTTCAAATCCTAGCGAAACGAAACCAAGTGATGGTAAGGATGATTCAAATTCTGGCGAAACAAAACCAAGTGATGGTAAGGATGATTCAAATCCTAGCGAAACGAAACCAAGTGATGGTAAGGATGATTCAAATCCTGGCGAAACAAAACCAAGTGATGGTAAGGATGATTCAAATCCTGGCGAAACAAGGCAGAATATAGACCAGCAGATGATTCTTGTTCCAGGGAGAACTTACTCTATCCTGAAAACTGAGGTTACGCAGGAGCTTTATGAGTCTGTTATGGGCGAAAATCCTAGTTGCTTCAAGGGAGAAAAGAATCTTCCTGTGGAATGGATAAGTTGGAATGATGCAATCTATTTTTGCAACAAATTAAGTGCTAAGTGCGGTTTGACTCCAGTCTATGCTGTTGATGGTAAAACTGATGTAGAAAAATGGAGCTATGTTCCGCATAAAGAAGAAAAAATAACAGGAACTATAAGCCAAAATGAAAATGCCAACGGCTACCGCCTGCCAACAGTGGAAGAGTGGCAATATGCTGCAAAGGGCGGACAGAACTACAAGTATAGCGGAAGCGACAACTTAGACGAAGTGGGCTGGTATGGTGGCAACAGCGGAGACAAGACACACCCAGTAGCGCAGAAAAAGCCGAACGGCTATGGACTTTACGACATGAGCGGCAACGTTTATGAATGGTGCTGGGATTCCTTCACCAACAACACCGAGGAGCACTATAACTGCGGCGGCAGCTGGATCGGCGTCGCCGGCAACTGCGAGGTGGACAGCGAGCTCTGGCACTACGCCTATGAATTCCACAGCGCCCTAGGCTTCCGTATTGTCCGCTCCACAGGCAAGTAATAGGCGAGCTGCGGCGGTGTAGCGCCGGTGTAATGAGGCGTTAAGCCGAATGGAGCAGGCTCTGCAACAGCTGCAAGCGAGCAGGCGCTGTTGTAAAAAAAGACAGATTCCCGCATCGAGTGCGGGAATGACAGTTGGATATGTGCGGCAGGACACGGAGAGAGTTTTGTGTAAAGGAATTTTTATAAATGAAAACTTTGAGAGAATAAAAAAGACTATCTTAAGCAGATTTCAGTTGTTTACAGTAAGCTTAATTTAAAAACAGATGAGTTCACGGAAAGCTTTTCCGCAAAAATGAATGCGGTGGGCAACCCGAACTTTAAGATGTCGAACAAGATGATAAAGGTATACCAGGACAAGCTTGCAAAACTTGCTCCAGCTTCTTCTGAGTTAATGGAAAATTATTTCACAATCAACTCAGAAATATATGACGACTTCTGCGGCAAGTTTGAAGAAAAGTATGCTGAAAAGCTCAATAAAATATGCGATGCAATAAAGGAAGCCGACAGGCAGGCATATTTTAGCTACCTAAAAAGAACACTGCCTGGAAAATGGAGATTTGACGATAACAAGGACGACAGAAAAGGCTTTGCGGAACTTGTTTTCAAAGGCGACGGAGCGTCTGGAGAGTTTTCTTATTACTATCATAAAGATTTCGGCACAGAAATAGATTTAAATCCTATGGATCTTTTTAGCTATCATATAAACGAATTTGGACAGCCGCGGGTAGGAAAACTGATAGAACTGCCAGAGGAAGAGTTTAAATATTCCGGCACATATACAATGCCTGAAAATACTGCATATCTAAAGATTAACTCTGCTTCTAGCAAAAATACACCGGAAAAGAAAGCAGGAGAGTCATTGCAGTCCCGTGTAAGCTTTGAAGATTCAAACACCCTCTATTTTGACGGAAAAATGTTCAAGCGCGCTAGAAGATAGAAGCTGATCCGTGCAAAAAGAAATTCCCGTGCCGCTTGCACGGGAAAAAACTAGGCTAATCATTGCAGCTGCAATACTAACTTTTTTCCAAGCACATTTGCAGCTTTTGTCAAAGTTGCAAGGGTTACAGAATCATTATATGGATTCAAGAGCCGGTCCAATGCGGCACGAGAAGTAGACATTTTTTTTGCCATTTCTGTTTTGTTTATATTCTGTTTTTGCATTTCTTCAAGCAAATTATATGAAATAAGTCTTTTTATTGCCTCATTTTTTACTTCTGTAGCAATTCCTTCTTCTTCGAGAAAATCATCAAAAGAACTTCCTGCATATTCATTATTCATTTTTGACCTCCTAAAACTAAGTTCCTTCGTTTCTTGCCCAGTTCCATATCATCTTTTGGAGTTTTTTGGGTTTTCTTTATAAACGCATGAAGCAATATCATTTTGCTTCCGTTTATTGTGAACATCACTCGGCAAATTCTTTTGTCAGAAATATCTGAGCGAACTTCCCATAAATTAGTATCAAGTTTCCTTACTGTTGGATATCCAACCGGCCAAGACATTTCCACAGCCATAATATCCGCCCCCACAGATTTTTTATCTTCTAGGGGCAGACCTTTTAGGAAATCCCGCACAGGCTCATTGTTTTGTTCTGTTTTGAAAAATTCTGCTTTTATTTTCTTCTGGATTTCCATATTTTGAATGTATCATAATTGATACGCTTCGTCAAATAAAAAAGACGGTCTTGGTCCACCGTGGCACGGGAATGAAAAAAACGTTTTATTATTATTATACGATAAATATGTTCTGGTTGCAGTGCCGTGCTAATTTTCTGTAATAAATTCGATGTAGTTTTCCTTGGTAATTAATGAAAATGGAATCTCAGGATAATTGTTGGAGAATGTAAGCGGACACTTTGCGCCGGATTTTTTTGAACTGTATTTGAATTCAAAGGCGGAAAAAACTCCGTCCTTTTCTTCTATAAAATCAATTTCCTGTTTTTGGGTTGTGCGCCAGAAATAGTACTTTTCCTTTCTGTTGTGAAATGCATTATTCTTGATGCGTTCGCTTATTAGAAAATTTTCCCAAAGTCCGCCGATGTCTGCGCGCAGGCTGCACGGAGAAAAATTATTGATGACAGCGTTCCTTACTCCGTTGTCGTAAAAATAAATCTTTATGCTTTTCTTCAGTTCATTTCGCACATTCCGGCTGTAAGAATGAAGATGAAAGATGACAAATGCCTTTTCCAGCAGATCAATATATCTTTGTACAGTCAGGCTATCAATTCCAAGCAACCTGCCTATCTCGTTGAATGAAACCTCGCTTCCTACCTGCAATGCTAGTGCCTGAACAAGTTTTTCTATAATAGCGGGTTTTCGTATATCCTGAAATTCAAATACATCTTTATAAAGATAGCTTGAGACAATGTTTGAGAGAATCTCCTTTTCATCACCGGGATTGTTAACAACATCTGGATAAAATCCGTAGACTAAGCGGGTTTCCAGTTGCCTGATTTCATCAAGCATGGATGAATTATGGACAAGCTCGTTCGTGGAAAACGGAAAAAGATTGTACTCAAATTTTCGCCCGGTCAGAGGCTCATTCAATGTATTGGAAAGATCTAGGGACGAAGAGCCTGTTACCGCGAACTGCACATCTTGGAAATTTTCGTATAGGATTTTCAAAATAAGCCCGATATTTTTTACACGTTGCGCCTCGTCAATTACAATGAATTTTGACTTTCCGATAAGCGGTCTAAAGTGCGCAGAAGATTCTTTAGTAAGCATGGAGCGCACATCGCTTTCATCGCAGTTCCAATATTGCGCCGTGTCTAAAAAGCCTGCTTCTGAAATCATTGACTTAAAAAGAGTTGTCTTTCCTACTTGGCGCGGTCCAATTAATATTATAATTTTCCCTTTTCCGATTCTTGATTTAAGAATGCTCTTTAAATCGCGTTGAATTTCAGTCATGATGTTAATATAGATGAAAAAACTAGGCTAATCAATAAATATTATGATATTTTTCGATTATATTCTGAAATTATTATAATATTTTTCGATTAGGCTGCCATTATTCGGTTTGACTGGATAATCTTATGACATTTTATTATAGTCGGATCTTCCTTCAAGGACATCCTCAATCATTTTGACATCAAGGGGCTTTCCGTCTTCGGAAGAGAATATTTTTCTTACAGCAAATGTGCCATCTTTTGGGAAACGTTCATAGATTTCAAGGCTGTCGGCAAAGCCTGATTCGTAAACTGCCTTTATTGTTTCTGGAAGCTGTCTTATCACAAGGTTGTGATGAGCCTTGTCAACCGCCCTTGCCAAAAGCGGATTTGTCTCCTTCATTTTTTCATAGCGTTCCTGGCACGACTTCCAGCTGGTCTCCTTGTCGCATATCTGAATCGCGATTCCAGTCCTGTATCCTGCCTGCTTCATCTTTTTCAGTGTCGAGACAGGTGTCGCAGAAGTGCGGAATGTTCCCTCGACAACAATGTTGTATTTTTCAGAGACCGCCTTGTCTATAAGCTCCTCTGTCATGCGTCCTGAAAATTTCGATGTGTATTTCGGCGACTCCTCTTTGTAAAGGCTCTGGATTTCCTCAAAATGAGGATGATATGGGCGGAAGTCATCGCCGGAGATGGAAATTATGTTCTTGTTCAATCTTGCGGAAAGCATATTTGTGAGCGTTGTTTTTCCTGCTCCTGGCTGGCCGCCGAGAACGAAGCCCTCTGGAGATTCCTCTGCCTCAAGAAACGGATTCATCAATTTTATCTGATTCCAGACAATCCTGAATTTGTCCTTGAATTCTTCATCTGTGCAGTTCAGTTCATTGATAAGATACATGGCTACATTGCTCCCAGCTGCTTGATTCTTGTGGTTGTGGCTTTGTAGTCTATGTCATTAAAATCTGTATTTATAAGTTTGTGCTTCAGACTGCACAACGCTCTTTCCGAGTCTGTTCTCTCATCGCTATTGTTTTTGTTGTGCAGCATTGCAAGACTGTAAGAAACAAGTTCCAGGAGAACATCCTTTTCCATTATTGTAGCCATAGGCTCGCCTCCATACATAAATTTTATTCCACACAGTATTATTTTGTCAAGTTCTGTTTTTAGGAACTCTTAACACAGCAATGACACTGCGGCTTTAGATTTGCGGAGATTATATTGATATTCTCGATTTTACTGTGTCAATTTTCTTGTAATTGAATAATAACAAAATAAACTGTATATTATAAAAATAATTTTTTTAAGGAACGGAATCATGGCGGAAAAATTTGACTACAAGAAAGCTGGCGTTGATGTTAACGAGGGCTACAAGGCTGTTGACAAATACAAGAAGCAGTCTGAGCGTGCAAGAATCCCTGGTCAGCTGACCGAGCTTGGCGCATTCAATGGAATGTTTGCAGTTCCAAAGAATATGAAGAATCCTGTTATGGTTTCTGGAACAGATGGAGTTGGAACAAAGCTGGACATTGCCTTTCAGATGGGAATCTATGACACAGTTGGAATTGACTGTGTTGCAATGAGCGTTAACGACATTCTTTGCAGCGGTGTAAAGACTTCATTTTTCCTTGATTATATTGCCTGCGGAAAGCTTGATTCAAAGGTTGCCGGCGAGCTTGTAAAAGGTGTAACTGACGGCTGTGTAGATGCGGGCTGCGCTCTTCTTGGCGGTGAAACTGCTGAAATGCCAGGTTTTTACGATGATGGAAAATATGATCTGGCTGGCTTTGGAGTTGGCGTTGCAGATAAATCTGACATTATTAATGGAAGCAAAATAAAAGAAGGCGATGTTTTAATCGGTCTTTCTTCTACTGGTCCGCATTCAAACGGATATTCTTTAATCAGAAAGCTTGTTACAGATTTTGAGGAGAAAATTACAATCGGCGGAAAAGAAAGAAAAATCGGAGAAGTTCTTCTTACTCCTACACGCATTTATGTGCGCCCGGTTATGGACGTTTTGAGCAAGTTCCGTTCAAGTGTTCATGGAATGGTTCACGTTACAGGCGGCGGATTCTATGAAAATGTTCCGCGTATGTTCCCTCACGCAAAAGAGGGCAAAAAGCAGCTTGTTGCAATGATAAAGAAAGATTCCTGGGAAGTTCCGGAGATTTTTGATGAACTTATAAAGCGCGGCGCAGATCCGGAAAATGTTTTCTCAACTTTCAATATGGGAATCGGATTTGTTCTTGCGGTAAGCAAAAAGGACGCTGCGGAAATCCTAAAGAGATTCAATGCGAACGCAAAGAAATTCGCTGTAAAGGGAGCTCCTGTTATGAAAGCCTATGAGATTGGCTACGTCGGCCACACAGACAAGGTCATCAAGGGCGACTTCAAGGGCAGCAAGGAAATGACACAGTTCTATGTTTAAGGCTGCTGTTTTGGTTTCAGGCGGAGGAACAAACCTTCAGTCTCTTATAGATTATCAGAAATCCCATGCGGACTGTCCTTACAAGATTTGCGTTGTTATCTCAAGCACAAAAAATGCCTATGCGCTTGAACGTGCAAGAGCTGCCGGAATTGACTGCGTTGTAAAAAGTCCTTTTTCCGTGATGGGAAAAGAAGCGGCTCAAAAAGCATCGCGTGAAGAAAAAAATGCGGCGGTTTCTGATGCTGTTCTTGAAGAGTGCAAGCTCCGCGGAATTGACGGAATTGTTCTTGCAGGCTACTTGAGCGTTTTGCAGGGAAAAATAATTCAGGAATATAAGAATAAGATTATAAACCTTCATCCGGCTCTTTTGCCTAAATTCGGCGGAGTAGGGATGTGGGGGCATAATGTCCATGAGGCTGTTCTTGCCGCAAAAGAAAAGGAAAGCGGCTGCACTGTTCATCTTGTGGACGGCGGATGCGATACAGGAAAAATTCTTGTGCAGAAAAAAGTTCCTGTAATGCCAGGCGACACTCCAGATTCCCTATATGAAAGAATTGCTCCGAATGAACATGAGGCTATAGTTGAAGGTCTTCTTATGCTTTGTTCCGGCAAGTTCTAGGACTTTACAAGGTCTTTTATTACTTCGCCTGCGATAATCAAGCCGGCTACGGACGGTACAAATGATGTGCTTCCGGGAGCTGGTCTTCCTGCATTTCCTTTTGTTTCCGCGGAACTGTCATAGATTATTTTTACAGGCTCTTCCTTGGAGTACACGACTTTCAGTTTTTTTATTCCGCGCTCTTTTAAGGCCTTTCGCATTGCGCGGGCAAGAGGACAGACGCTGGTTTTGTAAATATCCGAAACTTCAAGCTGTGTGGGATCTATTTTATTTCCGGCTCCCATGCAGCTGATTATCTTTGTTCCGCATTTTTGCGCTTCTTCTGCAAGCGCGATTTTTCCTGCGACAGTGTCAATTGCATCTATTATATAGTCGTAATTTGAAAAGTCGAATGTTTCTTTTGTTTCCTGTGTAAAAAAAACTTTGTGTGTTTTTACTTCTGCCAGTGGATTTATTTCAAGGATGCGCTCTTTTGCAACATCGACTTTGTAAAGTCCTATTGTTTTGTGCGTGGCTATAATCTGGCGGTTTATGTTTGTGAGGCTTACTGTGTCGCTGTCGATTAAATCAAAACTGCCGATTCCGCCTCTTGCCAAGGCCTCAACCGCATATCCTCCAACACCGCCGATTCCGAATACGGCGACTTTTGAGCGGTTGAGCTTTTCAATTCCTTCTTTGCCAAAAATAAGCTCTGAGCGTGAAAACTGGTTCATGCTATTCTCTTAGAATGTAGCTGCCTTTTGGCATGATTATGATTTCTACACGGCGGTTTAAGGCTCTTCCCTGAGGAGTGCTGTTGTCTGCGACTGGCTTTGTTCCGCCGAATCCTCTGTACGTGAATAAGTTTTTGTCTATTCCGTTTGAAACAAGCTCCTTGATTATTTCCTGTGCGCGCTGAATGCTTAATGTCATTTGCCCGTTCGGCTTGTTTACATCAGCTGTGTGTCCTTCAATCAGAATTGTATATTCGCCGGAAGATGTGGCTTTTTTAAGCGATTCTGCAATCTGAGCAATGCGCGGTTTTTCCTGCGGAAGAAGCTCATAAGAATCAGCGATAAAGCGCAGGTTCTGCATTGTAATTTGAATTCCTGTTAGGACTTCGTTCAGGTCAACGTCTGGAATTTTTCGCTCAAAGAAATATTTTTTTATCTGGTGATATGCGATGTAATAATTTTTGTCTTTTTTAGGTACAGAAACTTTATGCTCAAGCTGCTCCTTGTCCAAAAGAATTACAACTTTTCCTTTCTTTAGAAGCTCCACATTTTTTTCAACGGAAGCAATCTTTAAATAGTCTTCTTTTGAAATCACAGGGTCGCATCTGTTTATTCCGTATACTTTTTTTACGGTAATCCAAAGCGGATCTTTTCCGGCTCTTCCGTCATAGTCTTCTATAAAATCTGAACTTGAGTATTTTACGATTCCTGATTTTTTTGCTAGTTCAGGCTGAACCATGTTTCGCTCATAAAAAAGCTCCATGTCTTCTGTCCAGACTTTTGGGAACAGGCACGGATAAACTTCGCTTTCTATGAATTCTCCATGGACTGGCAAAGAGCCGCGCGCGTCAAGAACAATTCCTGTGTATTCCCTGGATGCGACTTGGTCAATCGGCTGCATTTTTTTGTATGGAGTGTGGTGCTTTACAAGGCTTGAAGAAATGTCGTTCATGTCGATTGTGTGTTTTGTTAAAAGAAGTCCGTCTTTTGTAAATACCGCCGGAGTCTTTTTGCTGTTGTCTATAATTCTGGTGAGGCTTTCAAGTGTAACAGTTCCGTCAAGAACAAGGTCGCCGAGAGTTTTTGTGTCGTCCACATAAAGAGAAAGCAGCGGATTTTTTACAAGAATCGGAAGCTTCATTTCAATTTCTTTTACAGAAGTTGATTTTCCGCTTGGAAGTGGAATTCCCGCTTTTTCGATATTAAAAGCCACGTCCGAAGCAAATGTGTTTTTCGTCCAGTTTACAAAGCTTGAAGATGTCATTACGGCATCTTTTTCTGAAACGTGTCCTTGGGCTTTTGCCGCCATGATTGATTCATGCTCAATTTCTATGTCTGAATATGGAACGTAGACGGATGGAGCAGGTTCTGCAGTTTCCGTGGAAAAATCGAATTGCTCTATGTAGCTTTGCCCGAAAATGCAGGCACATGAGATTATTGCAGCTGTGTATAAAATAAAATTCTTTGTTTTCATAAAGAGTCCGTTTTTAAATTTTCGGCATTTTAATAGAAAAAATCAAGTTGATAAATAAACAAAATCTTCTTCTTTGTTGAAATCAGTTTGTTGTCTTTATTGTAAAAAGTGCCATCTTCGTGGTTGACCCGAAAATCTATTACATATTCCAGTGTTTAGCAGGGTAATGAGATTCAACATGGCAAACGCATTATAAATAATTTAAGTAAAGTTTGCGCGAAGAAACGGTTCCTGGGGCAAAAACACTCTGATTGTTGCGACCGCGTGAGCGGGCAATTCTATAGTTACTTTGCAACAATCAGCGTGTAGCGCATTATTGCGCGATTTTGAACCAGGAAACCGTGCCTGGAAGCCAGTTTTATGCTGAATATATTTATAATGCGTTTATCCTGTGACATTCAATTTTTATGGTTGCATATTTTTATGGTTATGCTATACTTGCACGATATAAAAAGTTGAGGTTTGCGCTGTATGGGCGGGGGGGGGTAGATAATTGTATGGGGTTACTATGAAAAAAAGATTTTCAATTTCGGCGGTTCTTATGCTGTCGAATATTATTGGGCTTGCGGTTTATGCCGCGGCTCTTTCTGTTATTGTCTATTCCAGAATAAAAACCGATTTCTCTGATTATTTTAACAAGTCATTAAAGAGCAGCGTTTCAATTGTTTATGAGGAAATTGATATTTTTAAGAAAACCTGCAAAGATTCGACATTGTATACTTTAAAAACACTTGAAGACATTTACTCAATTTTTGGACTTTCTAAGCCAGAAGTAATACGTGATACTTTCAGCAATGCCATTGCCGCTTCTATGTTTGATGCCTGCACTTTTGTGGAAACTGACGGAACTGCAATAAACGCAGGAGTTATGCATGGAATAGACGACCAGAATAAAAGAAATATCCTTGAGGGAAAACAGTTTTCAGATTTTGTGCAGGCTGACGGTGTTGTTTCATATATCTGCGGCCGTCCTTTGGAGTCAAACGGAAAAGTTGTGGGTGCGTTCTTTACTAAAAAGGAAATACTGAACAATTCATTTGTTGAACGCATTTCAAAATCAACAGACTGCAACTTTACAATTTTTGAGGGAACAAAAAGGGCCTTTACCTCGCTGGAGGGAATGCTTGGAACGGAAATTGCTGACAAGACGCCGATAGAAAGGGCTTCTTCCGGTAAAGAGACTTTGTACAATGCTAAAATTAATGGTGATGATTACTTTACATACTATTTTCCTTTAAAATATGACGACGGCCGGTTTTTGACAACTCTTTTCCTTGGCAAGAAAGTTTCGCTTGTGAATGAAATAATTTATTCCATATTCTTGCGGATTCTTATTGCTACAGTTTTGTGCGCGGCTGTTATTATTCTGATTCTTGTGGCTATTCTGATTGCAAAAATTATAAATCCGCTTAAGGCCGTCGGAGAGGCAATCAGCAATCTTTCTTCTGGAGATGCGGATCTTACGGCGCGCTTGCCTATAAAATGGAACAATGAATTTGATGATATTTCACTTGACATAAATAAATTTATTGAAATGATTCAGAAGATTATCGTTGAACTGAACGAAGCTCAGAATTCCCTTGATTCAATCGGCCAGAATTTGGGAACAAACGCATCTGAATCTGCCAGCGCGACTGCCCAGATTATGGCGAACATTACCGGCGTAAAAAGGCAGTCAGAAAATCTTTCACTTTCTGTTTCAAATACAACCGGAATTCTTGGAAAGTCTGCCGGAAGCATAAAAGATTTGTCTGGTCTTATTGAAGCTCAGGCGCAGGGAATTTCTGAATCTTCCGCCGCAATTGAAGAGATGCTTGGAAACATTTCTTCCGTTACTGCAAATGTCCATAAAATGTCTGACAGCTTTAAGGAACTTGGCGGAACTGTTGACGAGGGAAAAACAAAGCTTGCGAATGTAGACGGAAAAGTCAACGAAATTGCCGCCCAGTCAAAAATGCTTATTCAGGCGAACCAGATTATTTCGCAGATTGCCTCTGAAACAAACTTGCTTGCAATGAACGCTGCGATTGAAGCCGCCCATGCAGGAAAAGCGGGCGAAGGATTTTCTGTTGTTGCAAATGAAATCAGAAAACTTGCGGAAACTTCAAGCCAGCAGTCAAAAAATATCAATACAGAATTAAAGCAGATTTCTTCTTCTATTAAAGATGTTGTTTCCCTTTCAAAGGATTCGCAGACTGCATTCGGTGAAATTGTTACGCACTTGAATTCGACCGATACGATTATCCGTGAAATTGACAATGCCATGAACGAGCAGGAAAATGCTTCTAGGCAGATTTTCAGCGCGCTTAGCGACATGAGGAGCCAGTCTTCTGAAGTAAATGGAAAATTCAAGGATGTAAACAGCGGAATTGTTGAAGTTTCCAAGGAAATGGATTCTGTTCAGCATGTTTCTTCTACGATTCTTGGAAGTATGGACGAAATGGCGGCGGGAGCAAGGCAAATAAGTTCGGCAGCTCAGAATGTTTCGGACTTGGCGCAGTCTACAAAGGAAAATATTTCTGTAATGGACAGCCGTCTTGGCCAGTTCAGGGTTTAGACTGAAACTTTAAATTGAAATTTCCGCTTGGAATATTTGAACGTGTTTCATTTGTTCCTGGCGGATTTTTTTTGCGTAACTGTTGTTCAGTTGATGAATAAATTCTTTCTACTCTAATTGTAAAGTTTTTGAAATTTCTCTATATTATAATTGTATCCTTTTGCTAAAATGCGGAAAGATTCGGTTTAAAAAATTTATTTTCCTAATAAAATCTTTATTCTTGGGAGGAACTATGACAGTTCTTGAAATGTTCAGTCAAAGTGGAATTCTTACTTTGCTGGGAATGGGTGTGGTTTTCTTTTTTCTGATTATCATGATTTTGGCGATGATTGCGCTTCATGCCGTTGTACATGCCTTGAAATGGGACACCGAGCCTGCCGGCGAGCAGCCAGTTGCCGCTCCTTCTCCTTCTGTTTCTGTTCCTGCTGAAGACAGTGGAGCTGTTGTCGCCGCTATTGCCGCTGTATTAAAAGATAAAAAAGCTTTGTAATTAATAGATTTTTATAAGAGGTTGATTTATGTCTAAGAAAATTGGAATTTCTGAACTTGTTTTGCGTGATGCCCATCAGTCTTTGCATGCCACACGCATGACAACTGCTGATATGCTTCCTGCTTGCGGAATGATTGATAAAATCGGCTATTGGGCTGTAGAAGGCTGGGGCGGAGCAACTTATGACTCTTGTATACGCTTTTTGAATGAAGATCCTTGGGAGCGTCTTCGCAAGCTCCATGCGGCTCTTCCAAATAATAAGATTATGATGCTTTTGCGCGGACAGAATCTTTTGGGATACCGCCATTACGCTGATGATGTTGTTGACAAGTTTGTTGAAACTGCCGCAAAGAACGGAATTGATGTTTTCCGCATTTTTGATGCCTGCAACGACCCTCGCAACCTTGAGCGCGCTACAAAAGCTGCAAAAAAGACAGGAAAACATGTTCAGATGGCAATTTCCTATGCAGTTACTCCTTTCCATACAAATCAGGTTTATGCTGACCTTGCAAAAACTTACGCTGAATTCGGCGCGGATTCAATCTGTATAAAAGATATGTCTGGACTTCTAAAGCCTTATGAAGCCTATGACTTGGTTCTTGCCATTAAAAAAGCCTGCGATCTTCCTATTGAAATCCACTCTCATGCGACAACTGGACTTTCTGTTGCTACAGAACTTAAGGCGGTTGAAGCCGGCGCGGATGTTCTTGACACTGCTATTTCTTCAATGTCTATGGGAACAAGCCATTCCCCAACTGAAACTGTTGTTGAGATGCTCAAGGGAACTGAGTATGATACAGGACTTGACACAAAGGCTCTTCTTGAAATTGCCGCTTATTTCCGCGAAGTCCGCAAGCATTATTCTTCACTTGAATCTTCTTTCCTTGGAGCCGACACCCGTATTCTTCTTTCCCAGGTTCCAGGCGGAATGCTTTCAAATCTAGAAAGTCAACTTAAGCAGCAGGGCGCGTCTAACAAAATGGACGATGTTCTAAAAGAGCTTCCGATTGTACAGAAAGATGTTGGATATGTTCCTCTTGTAACTCCGACATCGCAGATTGTTGGAACTCAGGCTGTTTTCAATGTTCTTTTTGGACGCTATGAAAGAATGACTGGCGAATTCCGCGATCTTTTGGTTGGAAAGTATGGAAAACTTCCTGCGGAGCCAAATGCGGATCTCGTAAAAAAGGCTCTTGCCCAGAATAATATGAAAGAAGTTGTTACTTGCCGTCCTGCTGACAAAATTGAGCCTGAATGGGACAAAATGGTTAAGGAAGCAAAGGAAAATGGCGGTGATGGAAGCGACGAGGATACTCTTACTTATGCAATGTTCCCGAAAGTTGCTCCAAAATTCTTTAAGGAAAGAGCAAACGGTCCTGTTGACGCTGCGACTGCATTTGCAAAGAAAGAAACTCCGGCTGCTGAACCTGCTTCAAAGGGCGGCTCTTACACAATCACGGTTAACGGTTCTGCATACAATGTAACTTCAGACGGAAACGGTTCTGTTACAGTAAATGGAACTCCTTATTCGGTTTCTGTTGGGACAGGAACTGCTGCTCCGGCTACTGTTTCTGCTCCGGTTGCTACAGGCGGAGTTGATGTAAAAGCTCCTGTTGCCGGAACTTTGCTCAAGCAGTGCTTTGCAAACGGAACAAAAGTTTCAAAAGGTCAGACTATAATAATAATTGAATCAATGAAGATGGAGCTTGAAGTTAAAGCTACAGCCGACGGAACAATCACTTATTCTGTTGCTCCAGGTACACAGATTCAAAGCGGACAGGTTCTTGCTGCTATTGGCGGTGTTGTTGTTCAGCCTGCTCCAGTTGCTAAGCCTGTTGCTTCTCCAGCGGCTCCGGCTCCAGCTGCTCCAGTTTCATCTGGCAATGGAACAAAAGTAAATGCTCCAGTTGCCGGTGTGTTCCTTAGAACTGCTGTTGCTGAAGGTGCTTCTGTAAAGAAAGGCGACAATGTTGTTATTATTGAGTCAATGAAGATGGAACTTGAAATAAAGGCTCCTGTTGACGGAAAAGTTCACTTCCTTGCAAGTGCCGGAACTCAGCTTACAAATGGTCAGCCAGTAGCTGAAATTTGCTAAGATTATCTGCCGTTTTTTTTTAGAAGCGGCGGAAGTTTTTTTAAGGAAAAAATATGCCTGATACAAAGAAAATTAAAAATACAAAAATTGCATTTATTATGCTTTCGATTATGGCGGTTGCTGCGGTTCTTTCATTTACAACAAGAACTTTTGCGCAGGACAAGCCAGCTCCAGCTTCTGGAATGGAACGCGTAATAAAAGGAACTGAAAACTGGAATGGAAAGTACGATATTTCTATTTCAAAGTTTTTAAAGAACATTGGAAAGTCAACTGGAATATATAAAATGATTCATCAGCCTACCGCGGAAGAACTTGCGTTGGAAAAGGCGCAGGCAGAAGCTCAGCTTGTGGCGGAAGAAAACAATCCGTTTGACGAAGCTCCTAAAGCTCCGGGCTGGCAGTCTTTGATTATGATTGCAATTGGTTTCCTTATTATTTATCTTGCGGTTGGCAAGGGTTTTGAGCCTCTTCTTCTTATTCCGATTGGATTTGGAACTGTTCTCGTGAATATTCCGGGCGCGGCAATGGGAGACGCTCCTCATGGAATGCTGCATATAATTTACAGTGCTGGCGTTGGAAATGAATTTTTCCCGATGCTTATTTTCATGGGAATTGGCGCGATGACTGACTTTGGTCCTCTTATTGCAAATCCAAAAACTGCATTGCTTGGCGGTGCTGCCCAATTCGGTGTTTTCTTTACGCTTTTCGGTGTTGCATTTATGAACGCTTTCCTTGGAACTGACTATACAATGCTTCAGGCTAGTGCGATTTCAATTATCGGCGGTGCGGACGGTCCGACTTCAATTTATGTTTCTGGAAAGCTTGCTCCTGAAATGATGGCGGTTATTGCGGTTGCTGCTTATTCTTATATGGCTCTTGTTCCGATGATTCAGCCTCCGATTATGAAGCTTCTTACGACAAAAAAAGAGCGCCTGATAAAAATGGATCAGCTTAGGCCTGTTTCAAAAACAGAAAAAGTTTTGTTCCCGATTTTGCTTCTTGTGATTTCAATTCTTCTTTTGCCGCCAGCTTGTCCTTTGATTGGAATGCTTGCGTTCGGAAACTTTGTAAAGGAAAGCCATGCTGCGGAACGCCTTTCTAAAACTATGGAAAATGAACTTATGAACATTGTTTCAATTCTTCTTTCACTTGGAGTTGGAAGCCAGATGACTCCAGAAAAAATCATTAAGAAAGAATCGCTTGGAATTATTGTTCTTGGTCTTTTTGCTTTTGCAGTTGCCACAATCGGTGGCCTTGTAATGGCAAAAGTCATGAATCTTTTCCTTAAGAAAAAAATCAATCCGCTTATTGGCTCTGCAGGAGTTTCTGCGGTTCCTATGGCTGCCCGTGTTGCAAATAAAGTCGGACTTGAATACGATCCTTCGAACTTCCTTTTGATGAATGCGATGGGACCGAATGTTGCCGGTGTAATTGGCACTGCTATTGCTGCCGGCGTTTTCATTGCGACTTACGGCGCTTAGTTTTGTACGGCAGGACTGCATTTTGTAAAGTGCGGTTCTGTTGTTTTTGTGCCTGGATTAAGATTTTATGCAGAAAAAAGTTTTATATACAATTTTAATTATCTTTTCAGTTTTTCTGTGGATTTTATATCCTGCGTTCAGGCATGAACTTAAAATCTCCAATAAATGCGCCCTTGGGTTTGAAAATGACTCAGGCGCAGTTATTTTGTCTTTTTTTGATAATTCCACTGTTGAAGCGTTTGTGCATGAAGAAAGAAAATTTGAAATTTCTTTTGTAATTTGCTTTGCGTTTTTACATCTTCTTTTTCTTGTAGTTGAAAGGAACGTTGATTTTTCATTATATGTGCTGGCTGTTCCGGTCAAGCATAAATACATTGATTTTATAATAAAGCAAGCTTCTGTCTTGTAAAGTTCCCCATAGTTTTTTTTCACTTTTAATTTTTATACTTTCTCGTTGTTTTTTTTATGGAGGAATTTTTATGTTGTCTTTTTACTCTGCTGGAAATATTAAAAATGCTGAAAAGGATTCAATTCTTTGCTCTTTGGTTGACGCGGTCGATTCAAACTGTGTTATGGACAGGCAGCTTGTAATCAGTGATTTGCAGAAGCATGATGAGGCTGCAGGAGAGGAGACAAAGTTTGGAAATGTGTCTGTTCATGTTGCGATGTCTGTAGGTGTAAAGTCTTTTTGTATTGCGGCTGGAATTTTAAAAGACCGTGCAGAACTTATAATTTTATGGAATGAAATGTCGGAGCATAACCTTGATTTGATGTCAAAAGTTGCCCAGATTCTTGAATATGCAAACAAAAAAGGAATGGACGCAATTCAAGCACTGGGCTTTTTAAAGAACAGCATTTGTATCTGTTCAAAGTAAAATATTAGCCGCTGAATTTTTGTTTTTCAAAATCCGGCGGTTTAATCTACTGCAAAATTATTTTTTGCCTTAAAACGCTTATTTCTTTATCGGAAAAAGAATTTTCGGCTGCCATTTCTTTAATTTCAGTATTTGAGTATTTATCAGGATAAAGAATGACAATGCTTTCGTCTCCGTCCTTTAGGAAATTTGTTTCCCCGAATTCGGTATAGCGCGTAGCTCCTATGGAAACCATTATTTGTTCAGGCGAACCGATTGAGACAAGATATTTTCCAACGTTTTCCGCAGTACCCTCATCTTTTTGTGTGTTGAATTTTTCTATGAGCCAATTTGTGAGCTTTTCAAAAATGTAACTGTAGCCTTTTACCGGGCTGTCTTCTCCGTATTCAAAGATTTTTCCGTCTCTAAAAAGAAAACAGGCGATTCTATATTTTGCAATGTTTCCTTTTTCGAAAAATCCGTCAATGCTGATTAAATTTTCAGAAAGTCCTTTACTGCATTTGCCCCAGTTTTTTTTCATGCTGATTTTTTTTGCGCCCGGTTTGCGGATTGAGCAGTCGTTTGACGCTCCGAATTTCACGGGAACAAGAGATTTAAGTTTTGCGCCGTTCCATTCAGCGTTTAGAATCAATGCGCATTCCGGTTCAATCTGGAGTTTTTCTTCCCCGTGCGGAAAAATTATTTTGCCTGAGTCAAACGGAAATGTTCCAAGAAATTCCGGCACCAGATCCTTTGCGTTCGGTATATATGTTGGAAAAATTGCTTTTGGCGCATTTTTTTCTTTTGTCTTTACATTCTGAAACTCAACGGCTTCTCCGGCCTGTTCCAGATGTCCTGTAAAATTTCCTGCAACTCCAAAACATGGGAGCTTTTTCAAGTCAAATTCCATAATTTCATTTTATATGAACTTCATGAAAATTTCAATTTTATGAAACAAGTTTGAAAATGCGGCGGTAAATTAAAAGTCTGAATTTTTTATTTATCGGCAGAAATTCTCTTGACCTTAGTTTATGAAATTTGTTAAAATATCTTACTAATTATTGAAATGCTTTCAAGGAACCCGTTACTCCTTGGGGTAAAAAAAATTTAGAGGTTTATAAAATGTACGCAATTGTTGAATTCAAAGGCAATCAGTACAAGGCAGAAAAAGACGCTGTTCTTGAAGTGTCAAAGCTTGATGCGAAAGATGGCGATGTAATCACAATCGATACAGTTCTTCTTGTAAGTGATGGCGATAAAGTTTCTGTCGGTTCTCCTTATGTAAAGGGCGCTAAAGTTACTGTAAAAGTTGGAGAAACTTTCAAGGACAAGAAAGTTCTCGTATTCAAATACAAGTCAAAGAAAGACTACCATCGTCTTATTGGACACCGCGAACAGTATACAAAAGTTACTGTTCAGGATGTTGTTTTGGCATAAGTGACGGAAGTTCTTTTGGTTTGCGGCAAAGACGGAGCGTTGAAAAGCCTAAAAGCTTTTGGTCATGCTTCGTTTGCTGAAAAGGGCAAGGACATTGTTTGTGCTGCTGAATCCATAATTCTTGGCACATCAGTTGAACTGCTTCAAAGTACAAAAGGGCTTGTTTTTAATGCTGACACTTCTACCCGTGGCTTTTTGGAGTTTCGGGTTGAAAAATCCGCAGTCTCTGCTGTGGAACGCTTGAAATGCATTGGGGATTTTATAAGATTTGCTTTTATAAAACTTTCTGCTGAATATCCTGATAATGTGCGGTTTCAAGAAATAATTGAATAATAGTCCGGTTTATGCCGGCGGAGGATTAAAATGGGACGTACTAAAGGCGGTAGCGGTGCTAAAAATGGCCGCGATTCAAACCCTAAACATTTGGGCGTTAAAAGATTTGGTGGAGAAAAAGTTACTGCCGGTTCTATTCTTGTAAGACAGCGTGGAACTCGTATTCATCCTGGCAGCAATGTAAAACGTGGAACAGATGACACTTTGTATTCAGTTGTTGACGGTGTAGTAAAATACACAGAGCGCATGAATCGCAAACTTGTTTCAGTTGAACCTGTTTCTGCCAACTAATAAAGAAAATTTTTGTCTTTAGGATTTGAAATTTTCTAAAATAATTAAAATGCCCGGCTTGGAATAATTGTCCTTGCTGGGCTTTTTTTATGGGAGCAACGATGATTCAATTTGCTGATGAGGCTGTTATTACTGTCCGTTCTGGAAAAGGCGGAAACGGCTGTGTTTCATTTAGACGTGAAAAATATATTCCAAACGGCGGACCAAACGGCGGAGATGGCGGACGTGGCGGAGATGTGATTTTTTGTTTAAAGCGGAATCTTAGAACTCTTGCCCATTTAAGGTATCACCCGATTTTGAAAGCGAAAAACGGTGGCGACGGTCAGGGCTGGAACCGCTATGGAAAAGATGGCGATGATGTTGTGATTCCAGTTCCTCCCGGAACTACAATCCGCGACAATGAAACTGGCGAGCTTATTCATGACTTTACTGTTGAAAGCGAGGACGACCAGTTTGTTTTCTTAAAAGGCGGAAACGGTGGCTGGGGAAATGTGCATTTCAAGTCAAGCACAAACCAAGCTCCGCGCATTGCAAACAAAGGCGCGCCGGGGCAGGAAAGAGTTTTGCGTGTTGAGCTTTCTGTTATGGCGGACATTGGTCTTGTTGGTTTTCCGAATGCAGGAAAATCAAGCTTGCTGGATTTTTTTACAAATGCGCGTCCGAAAATCGCTCCGTATCCTTTTACAACAAAAATTCCTAATCTTGGCGTGCTCCATGCTGGCGATGACAAGGATTTTATTATTGCGGATATTCCCGGAATAATAGAAGGAGCATCTGAAGGTGCTGGTCTTGGCATAAGATTTTTGAAGCACATTTCAAGAACTGCCGGGCTTTTGTTTATGATTGACTGCAGCGATGAAAATTTCCTTGAAGCTTATGACTTACTTTTAAAGGAACTTGACGGTTTTGGCAGGGAACTTACAAAGAAGCCAAGAATTGTCCTTTGTAATAAAATTGACATCGAAGGTGCGCTCGAAAATGCAATGAAAGTAAAGGAAAAAATCCAAAGCAAAGAGCCTGATGTAAAAGTTCTTGCGGTTTCTGTTGCGGCAAGAACAAACATGAACGAAACTCGGCTTGAAATAATTTCGCTTATTGAAAAAATGGAGGTTCTTAATAAGCCTGCTATCGAAGAAAATTCTGTGCCTGCAAGAAGCTCATTTTTGTCTAGCCGTTCCGTGGATGATTCAATGGAAGTTCAGTTTCCGGGAAGTGAAAGCTGAAAATGAAAATCGCAGTTTTGGGCGGAAGTTTCAATCCGATTCATATTGGGCATCTTGCTTTGGCGGACGAAATTTGCGTTTCGCTTGGATATGACAAAGTTCTTTTTGTACCGGTTTTTTCTCCGCCTCATAAAAGCATGAACGGAGCTTTGCCGCCTGAAAAACGTGCGAAAATGGTTGAACTTGCCTGCCAAGACGATCCGCGCTTTGAAATAGAGCCTTGTGAAATTCAGCGTGGAGGAATTTCGTACACTTATGATACAGTCTGCTTCATTGAAGAAAAATACAAGCCTGAAAAAATAGGACTTGTAATCGGCAGAGATTTATTTTCGACTTTTCATCTCTGGAACAATGCGTCTTTGCTTGTAGAAAAATGCGAGCTGATTTTGGCGGAACGACCTTTTCAGACTGAAGATAAAAATTTTAAGAACAAAGCGACCGGAAAATATTCACAAGCAGATGTTTGTGCAGAAAAAGAATTCCGGATAGAAGATGAACCGCTTTTTAAAAATGCGGTTTTCCTGAAAAATGAGCCGCTCGCAGTAAGCTCAACCAGCATAAGGTTTAGGGCTGCAAATAAAATGGCTTTTCAATATCTTGTGCCTTCAAAAGTTTTCAAGTATATTATTGACGGTAATTTGTATGGAAGCAAAAACTGAACAGCTTATAGAAAAAATCAGGAAATATGCAAAGTCTGTATTGAAGGAAAAACGCTTTGAGCATTCTGTCCGTGTTGCGGAAACGGCGGCTTTTATGTGCGGCTTGTTCGGCTACGACAAAGACATTGGCTATCTTGCAGGCCTTGCCCATGATATTTGCAAGAATATGGAAGATTCTGAAATTCTTTCTCTTGCATCTGAAGACGGAAAGTCTATTTCTGAAATTGAAAAAAACAAGCCTTCACTTTTGCACGGAAGAGCGGCTGCAGTCTTGCTTCAAGAAAAATTTTCTGTAAAAAATCCTGATGTTATTCAGGCAGTTGCGAACCATACACTTGGCGGCTTAGGTTTGTGTCTTCTTGCAAAGATTATTTATGTTGCTGACAAAGTTGAGCCCGGACGTCCGCAGTCAACAGAAGAATATAGAAAAAAAATTTTTTCCATGCCGCTGAATGAAATGACTCTTTTTGTTGTTCAGGAAAACATGGAATATCTAAAAAGCAAGCAGAAAAAAATTGCAGAGCCAAGCTATGAATTTGAAACGGACTTAAAAAATCAGATTGCTACTGAAAATTCTCTGCGTGCCAGTTAAGCTTTAGGAATTGTAAAAATGAGTATTTCAAAAGAACAAAGAAATGGAATTTTTCTTCTTACTATTCTTGTGATTATTATTGGCGTTGTTGGCTTTATCGTTTTATCGCTTCGTATGGATCCTATTGAAGAAAATCTTAAGCTGAATCCTGTTATAAACAGCCTTTGGATTTTAAAGGATGATGACGGAAACGTGCTTTCAACTGATGTTCTCGTTTTTTATCCGCAGACAGGACAGGCATCCGCTTTTGATATTTTGGGAAATACCGGCGCGATTTATAAAAGCCTTGGACGAGTGGACAGAATTGATTCAGTTTACAAGGAAAAAGGTCTTGCTTCTTATAAAGACGAAATTGAAAAACTTATCGGAAAGAAAATTCCTTTTACAATTGAAATAAAGCTTTCAGACTTGGAGCTGCTTGCAGATTATCTTGGCGGACTGAATGTTTTTATTTCATTTCCTGTTGACGAAACCGATGAAAACGGAATGCGTTGCCTTTTTCCGAGCGGTGCTGTCGTTCTGGATGGAGATAAAATCCATGACTATATTATGTACAAAAGTCCGTCTGAAAATGCAAGCGATGTTGAGGACAGGCGTCAGGCTGTTTTTGTTTCCCTTATTTATGCATTAAAAGAAAACCGCAATATTATTTTTGCAAAGAATAATTTTTCAGTTTATGAGGAAAAAATCAAAACAAACATAGACAAGAAGAATTTCTATAACTTGATGAAAAAGCTTTCTTTGATTGATACCGAGCGGTTTTCAATTCAGACTATAACAGGAAGTTTAAGAACTGTTGACGGCCAGACTCTTTTGTTTCCGTATTATGACGGTCAGCTCATAAAGGATGTTATAAATCAGGCTATAAGTTCTCTTGTTTCGGGTGATCTTGGAAATCAAAACCGTGTTTATGTTCTTGTAATTCAAAATGGAACAACGGAGCAGGGACTTGCGCGCAATACTTCTTTCCTTTTGCAGAGCGCGGGATATGAAGTCCTTGAAACAAAAAATGCCGACCGTAATGACTATGAAAAAACTGAAATTATAAATCATATTGGAAACTCTGAAGCTGCAAAAACTTTAGGAAATTTTATTCATTGCACAAATATAATTGACGAGGAAGTTATGCCGGAAAATGCTGATTCCACAAGTGCTGCTCAGGCTGACTTTACAATTATTTTGGGCAAAGATTTCAATGGACGTTTTGTAAAAGGAAGTTCTTCTAAATCGTCCGAGTGAGGAAAAATGGAAAAAACTGTAAAAGAAATGGCGCTGGAAATTGCCAAGCTAATGGAAGATGGAAAAGGCACGGAAGTTTGTGTTCTTGATGTTTCTGAGCTCAACAGCTGGACTGATTATTTTGTAATTGCAACAGTTTCAAGCGGTCCGCATTGGCAAGGTCTTTACAAGGAAATAAAAGACTACATAAAAGACACAGATCTTGAAATCCATAAAATTCATAACAAGACTTCACAGGGCAATGACTGGAATCTGATTGACTTGGGTCCGATTGTAGTGCATCTTATGAGCCAGGAAGCAAGAGACTTTTATGAGCTTGAAAAACTTTGGCACGCAGGCAAAAAGATAATGTAAAAAATTACCGAAGGTTTTCTGCGGCGACTTTTGCTTTGCCGGCCGGAAGCCTTAATCTGTAAGTTGTTTCGGGCGGTGTCATTTCCTTTAGAAGCTCGATGTTAAGCATTTTTACAGTTTCTAAAGAAATTCCGGCTGCCTTGGCTACAGTTGAAAGTTTTATGCTGCCTTTTATTGTAAGGTAGCTGAACTTTTCCGGAGGAACTCCTTCAATTCTCTTGTCTGCAACTCCAATTTCAATAGCTCCATAAAAATCCGAATTTTCAACAATGTCTGCAATTGCTATAAGTTTTGGAATATATTCAGAAGCCTGTTTGCTTAAAAGTCCTTTTTCAGACAAAGCCCAGTAATCTTTTCCAGGATTCGCCTTTACAATTCGTCCTACAGCTCCAGCTCCCATATTGTACGCAGCAATTGCTAAATGCCAGTCGTTAAACATTTTGAAATTTTCCGCTAGTTTTGATAGTGCGGCATCTGTTTCTTTCCAGGGATCGCGACGCTCGTCAAAATATTCATTCTTTTTTAAATAAGGATGCATGCTGTTTGCCATAAACTGCCAAAGCCCGGTTGCGCCTGAGCCAGATACCGCTGTTGGCTTGTAGTTTGACTCAACAATCGGAAGATATTGCAAATAAAGTGGCATTTTTTTCTCTTTGAGTTTCGCCCTTATGTATGGTCTGTATGGAATTGAGTCGTAAAGAATATCAGCGAGCCATTGTCTGTTTGAAGATGTAAGGTAACGTTCCCGGTACTTTAATGTCGGTTCCTTGAAAACTCCAGAAATACCGATGTCTTTGCGCTTTGGTTCTGGAATTATATAGTTTTTTTGCGCAGAAGTTTTCTTTTTGTTTTCTGAAGAAATGATTTTTGTTTTTGCCGGACTTTCATTTTTTAAGGCTGAAAAGTCAATTTCAAAATCAGCGACAGGCTCTTCCGCGAAGATAAACGAGGCTAGCAATACTGAAAATATAGAAACTGCAATTTTTTTCTTCATTACAATTTTTCACCAAAGTAAATTCCTGCCCATTCCCAGCGTCCATGGATTTCAGGGTCTGCTGGAAAATTCACTTTTCTAAAATACAGATACCAGACATTTACGTAGTTGCTCCAGCCTGTTGTGCGCAAATATGCTTCTGTTGGAGAAGATGACGGATCGAGTTCCGCGCTGTAACGGATTCTGTTTCCGCGCATAAATGAGCGCATCGAAAAACTTTCCTGGGCATTTATGTCAGTTTCAACTTGCCGCCAGGACATTGCAAAAAAGTTGACTTTTGATTTGTAGCGGTCAAGGGCTCTGTAATTGTATGATGAAATTCCAGATTTTACAGCCGCAACAAGAGCGTCAAGAGTTTCAAATGTCCAGTCTTTTGCTGAATTGCTGAAATCTATGAGCTGCTTTGCATTTAAATATGCGTTAGGGTAGCCTGAAATTTGCAGCGTGGATGCGTCGTCTTGGTCAAGAAACTGCGTGTATGAGCGGATTGCCTGGTTCCATTCGCCTTCCTTTTCGTATTCAAGGGCGAGCCTGTAGAAAAGTTCCGTTGTGCTTACGTTGTTTGGAAATCTGCTTATAAGCTGGTTGAAATATGAAATTCTGTTTGCCGGGCTTGAGCTGATTTGAATTAAATGCTGAAGGCAAATAAAATGAATTGATTTTCCCTGAACAATAAGATCGTTGTAGTTGTTTATAATCCGCTCAAAATAGTATTCAGCTATCGGTTCTGCTTCGTTTTCAAGGTAAGCATAAGCTGTCATCAAAAGCCAGTATGCGTTATAAGAATCGTCTTCGTGCAGTTCAACCCAGTTTGTAAGAAAATGCACAAGCGACGCATAGTCTTTTACGGAAAGCATATTGTTTGCAATTCTGTTTACAACCGCATATCTTGTTTCTCCCTTTGTTTCTTTTTTTTCAAGCAGCGAAATCAAAAGATTCTGTGTGTTCTTGTATTGCTTTGAAAAAGCTTCCGGCAGAATCGCGCCTTTTCTGTCTTTTGCGCATGACATTATAATTATGGAAAAAAAAGCCGCCGCCGCAAATCTAAAAACTTTCCGAATCATTCTTTTATTCTACCATATTATAGAAACTATTTTCAATTAAAAATTTGAATCGCAAAGTTGTTCCTGTAAGTTTTTAAAAGCCGTTGTCAAGAATTGAAATTTATCTTATTATTTAATGAAACTATGGAAAATCTTGAGCGGACAAAAAAAGTTTCTCCTGCAGGACTAAGAAAACGCAGCCTTTACATTGCATTGGGATTCATGCTTGTTTTTGACAGCATTTTTTTTGCCTTGCTGAACATAGAATTATTACATTTAAATTTAAAAGAACTTTGGCCGGTTATTGTTATTAATGCCGGACTTGCTTTTCTTGTTTCAGATTTATTCATTTATAAAAAAATCAGGGCGGTTTTTCTTTTTCCGTCTGTCGCGCTTTTTGTTCTGGGAATTATTTTCCTGCTTTTTTCGCTTCATGTGTTTCATATTTCGTTTGCAAAATTTATTTCGGTTTTCTGGCCAATAGTCCTTTTTGTTCTGGGAATTCTTCTTATTCTTGTTTATGGAGTTCAAAGAATAAACAGCGAGGAATTTCCGTATATAAAGGATGATTCTTCAGATGACAGCTTTTAGAAAATTTGCTTTAAGGAAAACTGTGGCCGGGTTTTTTAGAGATGCCACAATTTCAGAAAGAATTTCTTTACGGAAAATGCGTGGAACTTTTTATCTTGTTTTTGCTACATTGCCATTTATTTTCTCTTGCGCAAGTTCGCCTTCTCCTGCGCCTAAATCCGAAGAAAAGTTGCCGGCAGTCGCGGTTCAAGTTTCTCCTTCAAAAAACAGGTCTTTTTTTTCTTCTATCGACAAAGAAACAATGCGCCTTGTGGAAATCGGTTCTCCACAAAGTTTAAGGCAGGCCGCAGCTTCAATTCATAAAAGTTCTCCCGATGACTATTCCGACGCTGAAAAAAGCATTCTTTATATTTCCGCGGAAATTATGAAACTTGCCTGGCCGTCAGAAGCCGTTACTTGGAGTGTTCCGCCTATTGCAAGGACAAATCAGTACATTGGTGCCGTTGAAAGCGCAAAGAAGGGAATTTATGATTTAAGCATGAACCGATCTGATTTTCTTTCCATTATGCTTCCTTCGTTGGTTCTTTTGACTTCATCAGGAGTAACAATTGAAGATTATTATGAGCTGTCTGAAAACTCTTTGAATTTTGCTCTTGAGCTTTGTCCTGATTCAGTTCTTGCAAATTATCTTATGGGAATTCTTTGTCTAAAGCAGAACGAAAATGAAAAGGCTTTGGAATATTTTAAGCTTAGCAACGGAAAATATGCTGGAGGAACAAAAGAAATTCTTGAGTCTGTGGCAAAGGCTTGTTTTTTGACTGGAAAGTATGAGCTTGCGCTTTCATTTGGAGAAGAACTTTTGTCGCGCTTTCCACAGGATACAGAGCTTTTAAAAACTTGCGCTCTGTCTGCTTTTCATCTTGGGGACTTTGACAAGACAGAAGGCTTTGTTGTGCGTGTGCTTTTGCTTGAACCGGACAACACAAGCTATGTTTTACTACGTGCAAAAATCCTAATGGAAAATCAGGACTATATCAGGGCTTCTTCTTTGCTTGATGCCGTTGAAAAGAAAAATTCCACTTCCAAGGAATATTATCTTTTGCGTACACAGCTTTTGCGTGACTGGAGCAAGAATAATGCCGCCGCTATAGAAACCGCCGGAACTGCTCTTAACTTATATCCTTATGATTCTGAAACTTTGCTTGTTGCCGCAGAAACTGCTTCTGTTGCGGGACTTTCTGTAAATGGAATGACAGCTCTTGAGCTTGCTGAAAAAGTTCTTGAAAAAGATTCAGAAAATGTTCAGGCAATGGAAATTCTTTTGGATGAATATATAAAAAAATCTGATTATGCAAAGGCGTATTCCCTAAGCTCACGACTTATGCAGATTCCTTCAGTGCAAAAAACTTCGCTTTTTAGGCATATCGATATTTGCCTTGCATTAAAAAAGAACACTGAGGCGATGAATCTTGCGCTAAAGGATTATGAGAAAAATCCCGCTGATGAGAATTCGTGCATGGCTTACGTAAAAGTTCTTTCTGCTTCCGGACAAAAAAATTCAGCGATGCAGCTCATTTCAAGTCTTTTGCCTTCCGCCAGTCAAAAAATGAAAAGCTTTTTGTATTTTGAACGCAGCCAGATTCAGGGAACAGAAGATTCAGTTCTTGCGGATTTAAGGGCAAGCCTGACTGCAAACCCGCGCAACAAGGATTCTCTTTACAGTCTTTACAAAATTTACTATGCAAAAAAAGACTGGAGGCGGGCGCAGTATTATTTGAAGCAAGTTGTGGCTCTTGACCCGTCAAATTCTTTGTATCTAAGCAAAAATTCAGAACTAGAAAAGTTGCTAGGAAGATAATTTCCTCTTATTGAAAAAAAAATTTTATCCCAATTAGCGCAAGAAAGTTTAGAGTTTATGAAATGAATTCCTCTAAATAATTCTCTTGTAAATTTATGCGAATAATGCTATCCTTTCATACCATTTTAAATTAATTACGAAGGAAGGAATTTAATATGTTGTTTAATTCACTTTTGTTACAGGCAGCTGATCCTGCGGCTATGGGCGGCGGATTTGGAATGTTTTTGCCTCTCATTCTTATCATAGGAATCATGTACTTTTTTATGATTCGTCCGCAGAACAAAAAGCAGAAAGAACTTCAGAAAATGCTTGATGCGCTTCAGAAGGGCGACAAAGTAATTACAATCGGAGGAATCCATGGAACTGTCAGTTCTGTAAAAAAAGATTCAAATGTCGTTACAATAAGAGTTGATGAAAATACAAAAATAGAATTCAACCGCTCTGCAATTGCAACTGTTGTTTCTGATAAGCCTGCTGAAAAAACTGAAGAAAAGAAATCAGGAAAAAAGCAGAAAGAAGAACTAAAAGCCAGCACGGAAAACAAAGAGCCTGCTGCTTCAGAGGAAAAGAAAGATGAGTAAGAAAAGCCGGCTTTTTATGATTATTGCAGTGCTGGCTGTTTGCTTTGCCTTTTTGTGGCCGTCAATCAGCTGGTATGTACGCACTCCAAAAGAAGACAAGGTTCTTGCCTTGAGTTCTTTGGAAAATATAAAAAATTATTCAAGCTTCAGGGCTAATTCTGAAGTTAGAAAATTAGTTGATGCTGTAAAAGCAAATCCAGAAGCTCCTGTTCCAGAAGATAACCAGTGGCTTTTAAAGCAGGCAAAGATGAATTTCAAGGCTGCCGGAGAAAAAGCTCCTGCCACCATCCTTTTGAAAGACGCTTTGAATTCTTTTGATTCAAAATCAGAGCTTGCTTCTTTTATCGAAGGAATTTATAGAAAAAAGATTCTTAAGACAAAAGACTATTATAAGAATTCTGTAAAACTTGGTCTTGACCTTTCAGGCGGAATGAACGTAATTGTAAAGGCTGACCTTGACTCTGTTATTGCAAAGCAGGGCGACGCTGTTTTGGACACTGCAACATTGAAAGCTGATATAATGGCGCAGGCTGTTGAAACTTTGACAAGCCGCATTGACCGCTTTGGCTTGAGTTCTCCAACAATCAGACAGCAGGGTGAGGATAGAATTTACATTGAGCTTCCTGGTTCTGCAGAAGCTGATCAGATTAACTCGATAATTCAAGGACGCGGAATTTTGAATTTCCGCCTTGTTGACAATGAGGCTACTTCAAATTTCAATGCTTATTATTACAACAATCCTGATACAACTTTTGATATAAGAGGAAATCTTGTTAATCCTTCAATTATCCCTGACGACTGCGAAGTTTTGGGCTACTACACGACGGACGCTTACGGGCTTGACCAGCGCGAAGGCTATCTTGTTGTGAAGAAAGATGTTGCTCTTGACGGAAAGCACATAAAGTCAGCTGATGTCGGTGCGGAAGAGCTTACAGGACGTCCTGCGGTTACATTTTCTCTTGATGCTGAAGGCGCTGAAATCTTTGGAAAATTCACTGGCGAGCACGTTGGTGAAAACCTCTGCATTATCAGCGACAATAAAATCAAGTCAAATGCTACTATAAATACAGCCATTACAGGCGGAAACGTTCAGATTACAGGATTTGGACAGCGTGAAGCCCAGAACTTGCGCAAGGTTTTGCAGACAGCTTGGCTTGATGTTCCTCTTAGCGTAGAAAGCCAACAGGTAATTGGAGCTTCTTTGGGAGAACAGGCAATCCGTCAGGGACTTTTGGCAGTTGCAGTTGGTCTTCTTTCAATTATGGTTTTCATGCTTATATGGTACAAGGGTTCTGGAATAAATGCCTGTGTTTCTCAGGTTTTGAATCTCTATATCATGTTCAGTATTTTGAGCGCATTTAATCTTACAATCACTTTGCCGACTGTTGCCGGTATGATTCTTACAATCGGAATGGCAACTGATGCTAACGTTATTATCTTTGAACGCATAAAGGAAGAACGTCGCCTTGGAAAAGACAGAGTTTCTAGTGTAAGCGCGGGATTTGACAACGCATTCTGGGCAATCATGGACTCAAATATCACAACATTTATCGCCGCAATATTTATGACACAGCTTGGAAGCGGTGCCGTTCAGGGATTTGCAGTGAGCCTTGCGATTGGTGTAGTTTCAACTGTATTTACAGCTTTGGTTGTCTCTCGCCTTATATTTGATTTCCAGACAGAGGTCTTAAAAGTAAAGAATATCAGCATTGGCTGGGGGATTAAATAATGAAAACAGTAAAAAAATTCAGTAAAGCATTTCCTGCCTGCGCTGTTTTAAGTTCAGTTTTGATTCTTTTTGGAATCGCAGGATTTTTTATCCGCGGAATAAACTTTGGCATTGACTTTGTGCCTGGTCTTTTGGAAGAAGTCCGCATTGGTCCGGCTGCTATTGAAATTTCCTACAACGGTTCTGCAAATATAAGTGTTGGAACTTCAAGCACTGCACTGGAACTTGTTATAACAGGAACTAGCGCAGAAAACGAAACTAAAATTTTTTCTTATGCGCAGAATCCTTCTATAAAAGATATTGCGGCTTCTCTTTCTGAAGTTGACGGACTTTCAGTTTCTGTAAAAGGCGCTGAAAATGTAAGTTCTTACGGAATTTATTTGGACAGCTCTTCAACTTCTCGTCTTTCCGCAGACGCTCCTGTTTTGCTTTATGTTTCAGACGCATCAACAAATGTTTCTATTGATGATGTCCGCTCGGCTCTTGCCTCTGAAAGCGTTGAAGTAAAGGAACTTGGAGATGATTCAAACAGAAGTTTCCAGATTCGCGCGGCAATTTCAAAGAACGATATTTCTTCTGATTCTCTTCAGGCAGAAATTATCGGTTCGCTCAAGGAAAAATTCGGCGAAAGCAATGTTGCGATTATTAAAACTGACTTTGTAGGCTCAGGATTTTCTAGCAGCAATGCAATCAAGTCTGTTATTCTTGCAGTTGTAACTTTGCTTGCAATCTGGATTTACTGTGCTATAAGATTCCACTGGGATTTTGCGGCCGGTGCTATAATCGGACTTGTGCATGACTGTCTTATAATGTTCTCGTTTATTTCATGGACACAGGTTGAATTTTCTGCGACAAGCTTTGCGGCGGTTCTTACGATTTTTGGTTACTCAATCAATGCCACAATCGTTATTTTGGATCGCGTGCGCGAAAATATAAGCTTGATTCAGACAAAGAAATTTAACGATATATTGAATGCTTCGATTTCTGAAACATTATCGCGCTCAATTATCACAACTGTAACAACAATGTTCGCTTCTGTTGCGCTTCTTGTTTTTACTTCGGGAAGCATAAAAGACTTTGCGATTGTTCTTACAGTCGGTCTTGTTTCTGGATGTTATTCTTCTATGCTCATTGTTCCGGGCTTTGTGTCTTTGATGCGCCGTAACTGGGAGCCGGGAGAATTTGCAAAACATGTAAGGCCGCATAACAACAAGAATGTTCTTTCGTTTAATTCAACACAGAATGTTTAAATATTGCTTTAAGCGGATTTTTTCCGCTTGATAAGGAATTATTTTAAGGCCGTAACTTTTTTAGTTGCGGCTTTTTTCTTTTATATACTAGTTTCAGGCGATACGATTTTTGAAACTGGCGTTGGAGTTGCTGTTGAAAGTTGTTCGTGCCAAAGTTCTTGGATTTTGCATGGGAGTCAGACGTGCAGTTGAAACTGCTTCCGCTGCTCTTGAAAATTCAGAAAAAAATGGACATAAGAAAGTTTTTACTCTTGGACCTTTGATTCACAATCCTCTTGTTATGGATTCTCTTGAAAAAAAAGGCGCGCAGATTCTTGAGCCATCTTCACTTGAAAAGGCAAAGAGCGGTTCAGTTGTTGTAATCCGTGCGCATGGAACTACGCCGCAAGTTGTGTCTGCTCTTGAAAATCAAGGGGCGGAAATTCTTGATGCGACTTGCCCAAGAGTTCACCTTAGCCAGAAGAGAGCGGCTGAATGGAAAAAGAAAGGTTTTCTTGTTGTGATTGCGGGCGACAAAAATCATGGTGAAGTTGTAAGCATTTCAGGCTATGCGGAAAATCATGCTGTTGTTGTGGAAAGCGCAGAGGAAGCTTTGAAAATTGAAATTCCTGAAAAAACGGTTTTGATTGCGCAGACAACATTCAGTCCTGTTGAGTTTGAAAAAATCGCTTCAGCATTGAAGCAGAAAAATCCTTCAGTTCAAATTTTCAATTCTATATGCTCAGCGACAATGGAGCGGCAAAACGCATTGAAAGAACTTGAAGGCAAAGTGGATGCGATTCTTGTCATCGGCGGAAAGAATTCTGCGAATACACGTAGGCTTTTTGAAACGGCTTCTTTAATCTGCGGAAAAACTGCGCTCATAGAAGATTCTTCTGAAATTCCTGATAGTTTTTTTTCTTTAAAAACTGTCGGACTTACCGCCGGGGCAAGCACTCCTGATTTTGTCATAGATGAAGTTGAGCGCGCATTGCTTTCCGGTAAATAAAAATTTTATTTCATTTGAAATAGTTTTGTTTTTCGTTATAATTTGAAACTGGAGGTTTACTTTATGAAAAAAGTAATTTTGGCTGCGTTTTTTTTAGCAGGCATGGCTGAACTGTTTGCTTACAATCCGCCTTATGGTGGTGAAGACCTTTATAGACTTGCACATCCTGAGCTTATCTCTGGTGCCGCGTCTGCTGCTGGCGGTCCGAATTTTACGATTGTTCCTGCGTCCATAACTTATAATCCCGCACTTACTGCTGGTGTGCAGCGTGCTGATATTGATTTTAGCGGAACTGTTTTTTATAACTTTGATAAAATAAAAATTGAAGGCGAAAGCAGCGATAAGACTGTTGGTGGCGGATTTCAGGCTGGAATGATTGCTCCTACAAAATGGTCTGTTGTTTCGCTTACTGCAAACGCTCTTTTTGCTGATTTTTACGGAATGGATTTAAGAAAGACTTTGGTTTTTCACGCCGGATTGGCAAAAGAAGTCAATGAAAGACTTTCCGTAGGCGCAAATGCGTATACTGGTCTTTATATGGGAAGCGGCTCTGATTTTTCTGCTGGAGTGGATTTTGGTGCGCTTTATAAAATGAGCAGCTTTGGCATTTTTACAAATCCGAGGTTTGGAATTTCTCTTTTAAATATTGGAAAGCCTGCTGACTATGAAACACTTGGAATTGATGAAAAGAAGGATTCTTCATCTTATCCGTCTATGCTTACTCCAAGGGTTTCCTTTGCTTCGACTGTTTTTGAAGTAAAAAAATGGACTGGCTCGTTTAGCACGGATTTTGCCTTTCCATTTTTTCAGAATTGTATAATGGATTTAGGAGTTGGATTTGAATATAACAAATTTGTCCGCTTGTCTCTTGGCTGGCAGGCGAATGTCCGCGAAATTTCAGAAGGAAAGGCAGACGGCGTGAACAGTATTTCAGTTGGCGTTTCATTAAAACTTGGAATAACTTCTAAGAAATTTTCAGAAACTAATTCAGACTGGGAAAAGAGCGAACTAACTCCTTCTGTTGCAACGCAGACTCTTTATTCAGGAATTCAGGCTGTAAGTTTTGGCGCAAGGCTTGACTTGGGATTGAAAGACACCGATGCTCCTGAAATCATTCTTTGGAACGAGGAATAAAAAATGAAAAAAACAACTAGAAAAATTTTTACGGCATTTGCACTTTTCTCTGCGCTCAGTTTCTCTTCTGAGCTTTTTGCCGAGCCTGGCATTGTGTATATTTCACCGAACAACGACGGAATTCAGGATACTCTTGAAGTTCCTTTGAAAATCCGCGAAAAACGCTATGTAAAAGAATGGAGCTTTGTAATCACTGATGAGGGTGGAAATGTTGTGCGCACAATCGGAAACAAAATTTCGCTTCCTTCAAAATTCACTTTTAAAACTTTTTTCAAGACGTTGATAACTCCAAAGCGCGGCGTTGATATTCCTTCAACAATTGTCTGGAACGGATTTTTGGATGACGGTTCGTTGGCGCAGGATGGAACTTATTACTATCAGTTTACGGCTTCTGATGACAATGGAAATACTGCCACAACTTCAAAACTTCCGGTTGTAGTTGATAATACTCCGCCGGAAATCAATCTTGCGAAACTTGAAGGTGCCGATAAAATTTTTGGCGAAGGAAACAAGGCTGTGTTGAAAATCAAGCAGTCTGGTTCAACTGAAAAACTGTGGACTGCAAAAATAACAGATGCCCATGGAAATCTTGTCCGCTCATACAAATGGGAAGATTCTTCTCCGCTTGAAATTGAATGGAACGGAACAAACGAAAGCAAGTCCATTATGCCAGACGGAGTTTACAACTACGAAATTACTTCGACTGACTTGGCAGGAAACACTTCTGAGCAAGCAAGAATTTCAAATATAATTTTTTCTGCTGAAAAGCCTGAAACCGCAGTTTCAATAAACGGCTCAAGGTATTTTGCTCCGTCTCCAAAAGGAAGCGTGGCGGTTGCAAGAAGGACAATTAATTTTTCAGTTGCAATTCCTTCTCCATCTGCAAGCGTGAACTCTCTTACCGACTGGCAGATTTCTATTGTAGGAAAAGACGACGACAAAGTTTACTATTCAAAATCTGGAAAAACAAATCCGCCTTCTTCATTTTTATTTGATGGAAAAAATAATTCGGGTAAAGATTTGGCTGATGGCGAGTACCGCGCAAAAATAACTGCAAAGTATTTGAATGGTTATGAGCCTGCTGCTGTTTATTCTCCTGTTTTTGTTCTTGACAATGAAGCTCCAAAGGCAGCTGTTTCTCTTCCTGCAAATACAGTTTTCAATGGAAAAAATAAATTTCAGATTTCTCAGCAGCAAGTTGCGGAGCCAGCCTATACTGGAGAAAAAACTTGGACAGGAAAGATTGTTGATGAGAACAATGCCGCTGTAAAGAATTTTGACTTTGACACAGTTCTTCCTGCTTCTGTTGAATGGGACGGACTTGATGACAACGGACAGTTTGTAAAAGACGGAAAATATAAATATGTTCTTGAAGTTTCTGAACTTGCTGGAAACAGCAATTTGATGGAATCAAAAGAATTTGTGCTTGACACAAGCAAGACTGAACTTGCGCTTTCTGTAAGTTCTGCTGCATTTTCACCGAACGGAGATGGAGTTCAGGACAAAGTTGTTTTGACTCCAGTTGCAAAAGCTTCAAGTGGAATCGACTCTTATGAACTTAAGATTTTCAATGGAACGGCTGTAAGGACTTTTAAAGGCTCTGGAAAAATTCCTTCTTCATTTGTTTGGGACGGACTTGCTGACGACGGAACAAGGTGCGCAGACGGAACTTATTCTGCTGTTATAAAAACTGTCGCAAACAGCGGAACAGAAGCGGAAGCCGCAAGCCAGGAATTCATTCTTGACACAGTTGCGCCTTCAATAAAAATTTCTGCGCCTTATACAATTTTTTCTCCAGATGGAATCTCAAGCCGGCAGACTATTCCTGTAAAAGTTGAAGACTGCTCTGTTGAAACAAAATGGAATGCTGAAATTCGTAATGCGAAAAATCAGGTTGTAAAAACTTTTGTCTGGAATAATTCAAAGGCTTTGGATTTTGCATGGGACGGAACAGACGATAGCGGAAACAAAGCGGCAAATGGAATTTATTCACTTGCGGTTTCTTCAAAGGATGCGGCAGGAAATTCTGGAAGCACAACGATTGCAGGAATTTCCTTGGATGCGCGTCCGGTAACAGGATTTGTTACTGCTGAATACAAAGGCATTTCTCCTAATGCCGACGGAATTCTTGATGCCCAGAAATTTGGTATAAAAGTTTCTCTTGCTGAAGGAATTTCTTCATGGAAATTTGACATTGTTGATTCTGCCAATTCTGTTGTAAAAACATTTTCTAGCAATGACAGTGAAAATCTTCCGGCTACAATTACTTGGGGTGGCGACACATCGGATGAAAAAATTGCTGAAGGAACATTTGTTGGAAAACTTCATGTTGAGTATACAAAAGGAAACGTTGTAGATGCGGCTTCTTCAAGCTTTATCTGCACTGCTATTCCGCCTGCGCTTTCTGTTAGAACTGCTCCAAAATATTTTAGCCCGGATAACGACGGAAATGATGATGACTTGTTCATTGAACTTGGATGCCAGACAATTGCCGGACTTAAAAATTGGAACTTTACAATCAAAGACAGAAATGGAAAATCATTCTGGAAGACAAGCGGAAAATCTTCAATTACAAAAAGAATCATTTGGGACGGTCGCGGAAACAATGGAGAAGTTGTTCAGTCGGCGGAAGATTATCCTTTTGAATTTACAGCTTGCGATGAGCTTGGAATGTCAAGCGCTGTCCAAGGCGTTATAAATGTTGATGTTCTTGTTGTCCGCGATGGCGACAAACTCAAAATGCAAATTCCTTCAATTATCTTTAGAAGCAATGAAGCAGACTTTGGTGTAAGAACTGTTGATGCTAATGGAAAAATTATTAAGGCTGGAATTACACAGGCGCAGGCTGATAACAATGCCCGTGTTCTAAAGCGCGTTTCTGAAATTCTTAAAAAGTTCAAAGATTACAAAGTTACTATTGTTGGACACGCAAATAGAATTTCTGATAACTCTGCGGAAGAAACTGAGGAAGGTGTTTGGGGCAAGGCATTGATTTCTCTTTCTGAGCAGCGCGCTGAATATGTTAAGAGCCAGCTTGTAAAATTTGGAATTAATTCTTCTCGCCTTTCTGTTGAAGGAAAGGGCGGAACAGAGCCAGTTGCAGACCGCAAGGATACAAATGTGAACTGGAAAAACCGCCGTGTAGAATTTATTCTTGAAAAGTAATTTTGATCCGCACAGCAGGGTATGTACTCGACTGTGATACCTTATGATAATAAGCGACCCCGATGCTTTGTGTCGGGATCGCTTATTTTTGCTTTTTTTCTATGCCGCGTTTTTTTTATAGAAGTTCTTCTTCTAGCTGGTCAACAAGATCTTTGAATGTGTCAAGTGCCGCTTGAACTGGTTCTGTGCTTTCCATGTTTACACCTGCGACTTTTAGGCTTTCGATTGGGTATCTTGAGCCGCCGGACTTTAAGAATTTAAAGTAGTCCTCATGTTCTTGCTTTCCTCCGTTGACAACTCTTTTTGCGAGTGCAAGAGCAGCGGAAATTCCTGTTGAATATTTATAGACATAGAATGCGTTATAGAAATGCGGAATGCGAAGTCCTTCCATGTCGCTGGATTTTTCAAATTTCATTGCAGGTCCGAAGTACTGCTCTAAAAGTTTTCTGTAAATACTACGGATTGCTTCTGTGCTTAAAGGTTCGTTGTTTTCTACAGCTTCGTGGCATTTCAACTCAAACTCCGCAAACATTGTCTGACGGTGCAAAGTTGCAAGAATATCGTTCGCGCGCATAGACAAAAGATATTTTTTCATTTCATGGTCTTTTGCATTTTTAAGAAGATACTCGAACACAAGCTCTTCATTGAATGTGGATGCGACTTCGGCTTCAAAAATTGTGTATTCATAAGACATAAATGGGTTGTTGCGGACGCTGTACCATGAATGCATTGAATGACCGCCTTCATGCGCCATTGTGTAAACGTCTCGCAATGAAGTGTCTTTGTAATTTAAAAGAATGTAAGGATATCCTTCGTAGCATCCGCTTGAAAATGCTCCAGAATTTTTTCCTTTGTTTTCGAATCTGTCAACCCAGCCGCCTTTTAATCCGCCACAAAGTGTGTCTGTGTATTCGCTTCCCAAAACTGCAAGCGCGTTTCTTACAATTTCAACAGACTCGTCATAAGAAATTTTTGACTTTATAGATTTTACCAATGGAACGTAAACGTCATAGTGCCGGAGTTCTTCAACTCCAAGAACTTTTTTGCGGATTTTGTAATACCGATGCAGAGTGTCGAGATTCTTGTGAACTGTTTCTATAAGATTTTTGTAAACGCTTACTGGAACTTTGTCGCCGTAAAGAGCTGCTTCCAAAGATGAATTGTAGCCACGCGCCCGTGCATGAAAAATGTCGTTTTTTACAGATCCTGAATATAAAGCTGCAAGTGTGTTTGCGTGGCTTTCAAATGCTCCGTAGAATTTTTCATAAGCTTCCTTGCGGATTTTTCTGTCCTGATTTTCTTCAAAGTCGCTCCAAGTGCTATGTGTGAGCGGAAGCTGTTTTCCTTCAACCTCTACAGTTCCAAAGTTCATGTCAACATCATTTAAAAGTGAAAATACATTTGATGCTGTCTGTCCGGATTCAGACTGAAGGGCCATTATGCGTTCTTCTTTTTCGCTTAAAATGTGCGGCTTGGCATGAAGTGCTTTTTGAATGTAGATTTTATAGTCTTTAAATTCCGGATGCTCTATCCAGGAATTTATTTTTTCATCTGGAATTGCAAGAAGTTCCGGTGTAAAAAAACTTGTTTCAGAGCAGGCTGCTGTGTATGCCATCATTACGCGGCTGTATTTTTCCTGTGCGGCACTGTCTCCTTGGTCAGCCTCATTGTTAAGGCTTGCGTAGTGATAGACTTTTTCAATTTGACGGTCAAGAGCTTCGTCTGCTTTTAAAGCTTCAAGAAAAATGCTGCTGCTTTCCGACAGCCTTCCTTTGAATGATGAAAAATTTTTTACAAGCGAAGGAATCTTTTTTAGATCCGCTTCCCATTCTTCGTCTGTTTTATAAAGTTGTGTAAGATCCCATTTGTATTCCGCAGGGATGTCTTTTCTTAATGGAATTGTTTCGTCTTTCATGTTTTCATATTATATCAAAAATTATAAAAATTCAATTTTGCTTCCTTTGTAGAACTTTATGATAAAATCCTGTAAAATATCCGCCATGAAAAATAGAATCTTTCTTTTTGCATTTTCATTGTTCATGCTGACTTTTTCTTCATGCTCTGGAGTTATTGGCTATGGGGTTCTTTTATGGAATGTCGGCGAAAAAGAAATTCCAGACGGAACTGTTGTTCCTGTTTATTTAAAGTCAAATATTTCCAAAGTTTATGTAATCGGACTTCCTGAAACAAAAGAAAAAATTGAAGTTCCTCTATGGAAACTTTCAGCTCCAGAATCAAAATCAAAGGCATTGAAACGTGCGCAAAAGTATTCTGAATATAAAGGAAAATATGCTTTTTGCATTTTGGACGGACTTCCAATCCGCGCAGAAAAAGTGAACACTTCAAAGCAGGTTTACCGTCTGCGCAAAAATGAAGTTGTTCGCACGCTTTATAAAGAAAAAGGCGTTTCTCCTACAAACGGCGGAGTTCCTCTTTCTGGTGAATGGCTTCATGTTCTTACTGACAACGGAACTGAAGGCTGGTGCTTTAGCTACAATCTTAGGCTCTTTGAAATGAACTTGGATGGAACTTACGGAATTGGATCGGAAGTTGTTGAAGCTCAAAAAGCCGATGAAACTCTTGAAAGAATTCTTTCAACTGTCTGGTATCCTGAATATTACCGAGGCATGATTTCTAAAAAGCAGATTGACTTGGATTACATTGTTCCAGTCTACGGTTTTGATTCAGGCTATGTTTCTGGCACTACAAAAATCAGCCTTCCGAATTTAAATGTAAGTTTTCCGTATTCTGAATTTGAAAAATCAGACAACGGAGACTACAAGGCAAAAGACGCTCCTGTTGAAATTGTTCCGCGGAATTCGAAATTCATAATTGTAAAATATACAGATGAAGGCGGAAAACCAAAGACTTACAATTTTGTTTCGCTTGATGAAAATATAAAAATCGAAGAAATAGTTTCTGCAGAAAAAAACAGACGGCAGGGACTTTACAAATCTATCCAAACTCTTGGACCGGATTTCAAGAGCGGAAACTACGGAACACTTTCTTTTAACGATGGGAATATTTTCAGGTGGAGCGGATTTTCTAAGCTTGTTCCGTCTGTAATTCCTTCAGGTTCAAAAGGCTTTGGAATTGTTGAAATGAAATATTTTCTTGACGGAACTCTAAAATCTTCTTGGGACGGAGTTGTTACATTCCATTTTGAAAATGCCAGCCGTGAAGTCAACTTCCTTTATAAAAAAGAGGTCAACGGACTTAGGCTTGCTTATGCGAATATAATTGAAAAATACGACGATAGTTTTGGAAGAAAATATTCTTCAGTTTCTCTTCCTGCGAATTCTATGGTTTTGTTTTTTCAAAAATAAAAATTACTGAGCTAGTTTCAGAATTCAAAAAATTTTTTCTGCTTTGAACTGGCTTATAAAAATAGGTTTTTTATGGCGTTTATTCAGTTTTCAAAAGTTTCGCTTGCATTTGGCGACAGAGATATTTTAAAGAATGTTTCTGTGAATTTGCAGGCAGGAACAAAGGCTGCTCTTACCGGCGCAAATGGAGCAGGAAAATCGACTTTGATAAAGATAATGGCTGGCATTTCAGAACCTGATTCTGGAGAACGAATTGCTCAAAAGGATGCGCGCATTGCATATCTTCCACAGAGCGGGCTTGTTCATTCAGGCTGCACTTTGAAGGAAGAAGCAGACAAGGCGTTTGACTGGGGCTACGAGATTCAAAAGAAGGCAGATACTCTTGGCGAGTTTTTAAAGTCAAATCCTGAAAACTCTGACAAGATTGCACTTGAGCATTCAGAACTTTTGGCGGAACTTGAAAACAGCGGCTGGTATCGTCGTGAAGTTCTTGCTGAACAAATTTTGCTTGGTCTTGGCTTCGAGCACTCTGATTTTACAAAGCGCACTGAAGAATTTTCCGGCGGATGGCAGATGCGTATTGCGCTTGCAAAAGCCCTTATGTGTGGTCCTGACATTCTTCTTCTTGACGAACCTACAAATTATCTTGACATTGAAGCGCGTAACTGGCTTGAAAAATTTCTTGCGGATTTTAAAGGCGGATTTTTGCTTGTAAGCCATGACCGCTATTTTTTGGATCATACAATAAATGAAGTCTACGAGCTTTTTAATGGAACATTAAAACGTTACCCTGGAAATTTTTCACATTATGAGGAAGTTCGTAAAGTTGAACTTGAATCTCTGATTGCTTCTTATGAACAGCAGCAGCAGGAAATTCAGCATCTTGAAGAATTTATAAAACGTTTCGGCTACAAGGCGACAAAGGCGGCTCAAGCTCAAGAGCGTCAGAAGATGCTTGATAAAATCCTTGAAAACAAAATTGAAATTCCAGAGAACCTTAAAAAAATTCATTTTAGTTTTCCAGAAGCTCCTCATTCCGGCCGGCTTGTTCTTACACTGGAAAATATCTGCAAAAACTACGGCGGACCTGATATAATAAAAAATCTGAATCTTGTTGTGGAAAACGGCGAGCGTCTTGTTGTCGCAGGAAGAAATGGAGCCGGAAAATCAACCTTGCTTAGAATCATTGCAGGAATCGACCATGATTTTTCAGGAACTGTAAAACTTGGAGCTGGAGTTTCAGTCGGATATTTTAGTCAAGACAGCGCGGAAAAAATAAACGGCAGCGAAACAATTCTTGAGCGTCTGGAAAACAATGCGCCTCTTGAACTTGTTCCGAAACTCCGTGATATGCTTGGCGCGTTTTTGTTCCGTGGTGACGATGTTTTTAAAAGCATCAATGTGCTTTCTGGAGGAGAAAAATCCCGCATTGCATTGCTTGAGCTTTTGCTTCGTCCTGTGAATCTTCTTGTTCTTGATGAGCCTACGAACCATCTTGATATGCATTCAAAAGATGTCCTGCTTGAGGCTTTGAAAAGTTTTGGAGGAACAGTTGTTTTTGTAAGCCATGACCGCGGATTCATTGAAGAGCTTTCTACAAAAGTTCTGGAGCTTCATCCCGGTGTTTTCAGAGAATTTGTCGGCGACTACAAATATTATATGCAGCGCATAGAAGAAGAGCAGTCTGCGGAAGGCGAAAAAAATTCAGTCCCCGAAGCAAAAAGATCAGAGCAAAAAACTGAATCAAAACTTTCGTGGGAAGAACAGAAAAAGCGCGAGTCCGAAAAAAGAAAAATTCAAAAGGAGGCAGACAAACTTGAAGCCATGATTCTTGAGTCGGAAGAAAAAAAATCCGAACTTGAAAATCAGCTTTCTTTGCCGGAAGTTTATTCAAATGGCGAAACTGCAAAATCTGTTCAGACTCAAATTTCAAAAATCGCTTCGGAGCTTGAAGAGCTTAATGCTCAGTGGCTTTGCGCTGCGGAAAAACTTGAGGCGTTTTCGTGATGAAAACTTTGTGCAATTTGTTGCGCATTTTTTTTTATATAAATTGAAAAATTACATTTGTTGGATTATTATATTCTCAGTTTAATCCAAGGCGGAGGAGCAAATGAAAGTTTTAGTTATTGGTGGCGCTGGATATATCGGAAGCCACGTTGTAAAAGAACTCATGGCGAAAAATCATGAAGTTACGGTTTTTGACAATCTTTCAAGCGGACTTATTCAGAATCTTTTTAAGAAGAATGAATTTATTGCAGGCGATATTCTTCATCCGGAAGATTTGGACAAAGCATTTGCCCGCGGATTTGATGCTTTTATTCATCTTGCTGCGTTTAAGGCTGCCGGCGAGTCTATGATTTTTCCGGAAAAATATTCAATAAACAACATAAACGGAACTTTAAATATTTTGAATGCTGCTGTTGCGCACAACTGCCTTAACATGGTTTTCTCTTCAAGCGCAGCGACTTTTGGCGAGCCTCAGTATCTTCCTATCGATGAAAATCATCCTAAGAATCCTGAAAATTACTACGGATTTACAAAGCTTAAAATTGAAGAGTTCATGGGCTGGTACGATAAGCTTAAGAATCTGAAATTTGCTGCTCTTAGATATTTTAATGCGGCAGGATATGATCCTGAAGGCGTTATTTACGGACTTGAAAGAAATCCTGCAAACCTTCTTCCTGTGATGATGGAAGTTGCCTGCGGAAAGCGCGGCAAGCTTAAAGTTTTTGGAAGCGACTATGATACACGCGACGGAACTTGCATCCGTGATTATATTCATGTAACGGATTTGGCTTCTGCTCACGTTCTTGCTTTGGAATACATTGCCAAGAACAAAAAGAGCCTTACGCTCAACCTTGGAACAGGAAAGGGAATTACTGTTACAGAAATGCTTGAAGCTACTCGCCGCATAACGGGAAAAGAAATTCCTGCTGAATATGTTGGCAGACGTGCGGGAGATCCGGCTCAACTTACAGCTTCTTCTAAACTTGCAAAAGAAGTGCTTGGATGGGAGCCAAAATATAGTGATGTTGATACTTTGATAAAGTCAACTTATGATGCTTACTTAAAGTACTACAGTGAAAATTAGTTTTGCAAAAAGCCGTCTGTTGAAACAGGCGGCTTTTTTGTTTTATAATTTTCCAAAAATATTCTAGGACACAAAGATGAATGTTGATTTTGAAAAGATAAAAAATTACATAGAAAATAACACTTGCAGCATGGTGGAGCTTGAAAAACTTTTGACTTCTATTCCTGCTCTTGCTCCTGAAAATGGCGGCGAGGGCGAAGAAAAAAAATGCGCGGCGCTTGAGAAGTGGCTTTTGTCAAACGGAATAAAAAATCTTAAGCATTATGATGCTCCAGACTCAAGAGTTCCTGCTGGATTCCGTCCGAATTTAGTCGCTGAAATTCCGGGTGAGAAAAATGATTTTTGCATTTGGGTTTGCGCGCATCTTGATGTTGTTCCTGTTGGCGAGCTTTCTATGTGGAATACAAATCCGTGGCAGGCTGTTGAAAAAGACGGAAAAATATTTGGCAGAGGAGTTGAGGACAATCAGCAGGGACTTTGCAGCGGAGTTCTTGCGGCGTTGAGTTTTGTAAGGCAAAATATTGTTCCTGCTCATACTCTCAAGCTTCTGTTTATGGCTGATGAGGAAGTCGGCTCAAAGTATGGAATGAATTTTCTTATAGAAAACCACATGGACATCTTTGGAGCAGATGATAGAATTCTTATTCCAGACGGCGGAGATCCTTTAGGACAGACAATCGAGGTTGCGGAAAAAAGTATTCTTTGGCTCAAGTTCCATATAATCGGAAAACAGGCGCATGGTTCTCGTCCTGATCAAGGCTGCAATGCAAAACTTGCTTCAAGCTATCTTGCTTTAAAGGTTCATGAACTTGAAAAACTTTTTAATGCGCATGACAAAATGTTTGAGCCTTCGCGTTCAACTTTTGAGCCGACGATGCAGTACCAGAATGTTTCCGGCGTGAATATAATTCCGGGCGATGATGTTTTCTGCGCAGACTGTCGTATTCTTCCGCAGTATTCACTTGACCAAGTACGCGCTGAAGTGAATAAAGTTATTCTGGAGACTGAAGAAAGTTACGGCGTAAAAATTCAAGTTGAAGAGCTTCAGGCGGAACAGTCAAAAGCAACATCTGTAGAATCCCATGTTGCAAAAGAACTTTTTGAAGCTATAAAAAATGTCCACGGAGTTGAACCTCGCTTTGTTGGCATTGGAGGCGGAACAGTTGCTGCTGGACTTCGAAATGCCGGAATTGACGCTGTTGTCTGGTCAACTATGGATGAACTTGCGCATCAGCCAAACGAATATGCAATCATAAAAAATATCGCAAAGGATGCTCTTACAATTGCATATATGGTATGCAGGTGATTTTAAATTTCTTTTATCAAGTGAATTGTTGTCGCGGTATGTCCAGAATTTCCAAGACGTGAAGAAAGTTCTGTAAAGCCGTTTTTCTTGTACATTGAAACTGCGCTTGAAAACTGCGGGAACGATTCAATGTAAAGTTTTTTGTAGCCTGCAAGTCTTGCGCATTCTTCGGCAAGGCTGAAAAGCTTTGTTCCGATTTTCATTCCTCGTGAATCCGGGCAAAGATAAAATTTTACAATTTCAGCGCAATCCGCCGGAAGTCCTTCAGTTGGAAAATATCCGCAGCCGCCAAGAATTTTTCCGTTCTGTTCCGCAACAAAATATTCTGATTTTTTATTTTCGCTGAATGTTTCAAAAAGAAAATCTGTTGCCTTGTCTGAATAAACGGAATTTTCTTTTGGTGCTCCGAACTCTTCAAATATTGCGCGGATTTATAGAAGACAGCTGCCCGTTGTCTTTTTTCTGAATCGGTCTGATTATTATCGCTTCTGAAATTTTTCCTTGTGCAGAAGCATTTTGACTTCTTTTTTTATTCTGTGGGAACCGGTCTTTTTGAACTCGTTTTCTCTGCTCTTTAAGTTCCCTTATGCTCCAAAGACACGCGCCTCCTATAAGTGCGCACAAAACCGAAACAATTCCGCTTGTAAAAATAGAAACTGCGCAAAATAAAATTCCTGCCGTAAGAAAAACCGGCCATATTTTTTCAGAAAAATAATATTCGCCTTTTATAACAATCGGATGAAAAATTCCAATTACAAAAAATGATGCAAACGCAATGATTATTCCGTAAAAATTCAACATACACTTATTTTATTTAATAGATGCGTAAATGTAAAATATTAAAATTTTACAAAAGCTCTTGATAAATCCCGGGTAAGATAGAGATTGCTCTTTGTTGAGCGGCATTGCTATTAATTCTTGTAGGAATTGTTATGAAGAAGTTTTTAAGAATTTCAATTTGAGTGTTTATCACGTTGTCTATGTTCTGTGGATGCAAGGCTGATGGTGCTCTTGATGATGAAAAATTGTCTGACTTGGTAAAATCTGAAAATGGTAGTAATGAAGAAAAAACAGGAATAAATTGCCTTTCAGTATACAACTCGCCAAGCGGAAATGGAATTCAGCTTATGTTTTCAAATTTACCGGACGAATGTAATGGCGCGGATATTATGTATAAATCGGAAAATGGTGAATATTGGCAGACAACAGCTTGGATTGATTTAAGTGGCAATAACAGACTTGTTTATTTTCTTTTTGTTGATGAAGGAAAAAAATACAGTTTCTATGCGAATCTTAATCATAATGAAACTGGAAAAGAATCTGTGCGCCTTGGGTATTCATCTGTTGTTGAAATTGTGGCTAAGGGTGAAAATTTGCTTGGTGAAATAAAAATATTAAGCAATCATTATATTGAAAAAAAATATGAAAACGGAATTCTTAGCTTTGATAAAATTTCAGTCAAAAATCCAGATTGTCTGGGTGATGTTATTTGTGAAGTTTTTGATGGAAGATGGGGCTGGCAGGGAGCGTATAAAGGCGAATTTGCAGATGATTCTGTTTCTTTTGATTTTTCTGATGCGAATTTGAGATTTTTTGACAATCGAGACTTTTCCTATGATAAAAATGGAAGATATAATTTCAATGTATATTTTTTGACAAATCAAGGCGGCGAAACGGTACGTTTGTTTTTTTACCACACAGTTTATAATTCTGAACCAGGATATGGAAAAAAAGGTGCAAATGATTATTATACCTATAAGTAATCTCTCTAAAAAAAACAAAAAAATATAAAAAAAGCGGTTTCAAGGTGTTGACACATCCGTGTGATATGCGGTATATTAATGTCCACCTGCGGCGGCAAGCCGCAAGCTTTTTGAAAGGCATTTATTAGGGATGGACAGCAAAAGCAAGAAACGCTTGTAGGAGAGCAGTTTTGTCGGTGTGTGTTATAGGCGGTCAGATTCGAGAAGATGA